>Ga0181578_10001621_pt1 | contig 21554 bp, 16 predicted proteins | sample 071ome_21_FD_148659 | JGI IMG/M metagenome (GOLD analysis project Ga0181578, IMG submission 148659) | Coastal salt marsh microbial communities from the Groves Creek Marsh, Skidaway Island, Georgia - 071401CT metaG (spades assembly) | ecosystem: Environmental > Aquatic > Marine > Intertidal zone... | reverse complement strand
ACCACCGCCACCACCACCGCCACCGCCACCACCACCTGAAGAGCCAGGTTCGGTGACCAGCATTCCTACACTGGATATGCTCGGCAAACTGGCTCTGCTGCTGGCCCTTGGTGTCATGGGCATGGTGGTGCTCAACCGTCGCGGTCTGTAAAAAGTCTCGCGCAGGACAGAATCAATGGCCCGCCCATCGGCGGGCCATTTTTTTTGGGCGCGCCACCACGCCCCCGTGTTGACCGGGTTCCCCGGTTGTCGGAACATGGCCCGCGGTATGAACAACCGAGCGATCAAAAAATGGGTTCTGGCGGCAGTGGCAACGGCCGTCGTACCTGCTCAAAGCATCCAGGCCGAGGCGCCGGAGGGATATTATGATGGCGTCGACGCTGGCTCGGCGCAGTCGTTACGAGCGACTTTGCACCCCGTCATCGACGACCATACCCGGTTCCCCTATACCTCGTCAGATACTGACACCTGGGATGTGCTGGAACTGGCAGATGAGGACCCCGTCGACAGCGGTCGAATCATCACGCTCTATCGGAATTCCAGCCTGCAAAAGTGGAGTGGAGGTACGAGCCAGTACAACCGGGAGCACACCTGGCCGCGATCCTACGGGATATCGGAAAACGGCCCGGATCTGAACTATCCCTTCACCGACATGCATCATCTCTTTCTGGCGGACCCCGATTACAACGCGTATCGCTCGAACAAACCCTTCGAAGATTGTGACGCTCAATGCAGCGAGTGGACCACGGAGGAGAGCGCCGGACGCGGCGGGCAGGGCGGCGCTTATCCGGGTGACTCGAACTGGACCGACGGCGAATACACCGATGGTCGCTGGGAGGTCTGGGATGACCGCAAGGGCGACATCGCGCGCGCCATGTTCTACATGGATCTGCGCTATGAGGGCGGAACGCACGGGGTGACGGGGGCGGACGAGCCCGACCTGATCCTTACCGATGACCGGGACCTGATCGACAGCGCGAGGACCGGTCAGAATGAACCGGTGGCCTACATGGGGATGTTGTCGACGCTGTTGCACTGGAACCGGCAGGATCCGGTGGACGCTGTCGAAATACAGCATCACGAGACGGTTGCTTCCTACCAGGGCAACCGGAACCCCTTTATTGACCGGCCCGAATGGGCTGAATGCCTGTTTCTGGACAGGTGTGGCGTGGTGATCAATGCCGGCATGAACGACGCCTGGTACAACCCCGACACAGCCGGACAGGGGCTTATGATCACGGTATTGCCGACTTTCGAACTGGTGTTCCTGGCCATGTTCACTTTTGAAACGGAACGCCCGCCGCAGGACACGTCCTTCACCTTGGGTGAGCCGGGCCATCGCTGGATCACTGCGCTCGGTCACTATTCCGGCAACACCGCCACGCTGGCTGTCGAGATCACCTCGGGCGGTGTGTTCAGCCAGGCCGAGCCGGCGGTGACCCAGTCCGACGACGGAACGTTTACGCTGACATTCAGCGACTGCAACCATGCGGTGCTGACCTATGACATGCCGGGTGCCGGGTTGGAGGGAACCATCCCGCTGGAGCGCAGCGTCAAGGATAATGCCGCGCTATGCGAGAGCCTGAGCCAGGCGCTGCAAGGGGCAGCGCAGTGACCACCAGGCGCAACGGCCCGCCGGCAGCCGCTGCATCAAGCGGATAGCAGGTGACCAGCGTCAGCCGATCGGCGCTGGGGTCAAGCACCAGCTCCCGGTTGCGGCTGTCGATGATATCGAATTGGGTGACCGCGAACTCACGAAGCGATTGGGTTGTCTGGATGCGTATTCGTTCACCCGGCTGAAGTTCGTCAAGGAAGCGAAAATGCGTGTCCCGGTGACCGCTGAGCACCAGGTCAGACTGATGAACGTCGTTGAGCGCGGCCGGTCCGAATGCCAGGTTTCTGCCGGAAGCACCTTCGAGGATGATCTGGCGAATGCCGCGCTCAGGAAGCTCCAGGATACCCGCTGGAGCCGTGTCCGCCCATGGCCATGGCCTGGCTTCCGACTCACCCCGCATGACACGACTCCAGGCCCGTTCCATCAGTGCCTGAGCCATCTCTGCCTTGACCGGAATCCACAGGGCTTCAATCAGAAAAAGGGCGGCGGTGATGAACGCCGCCGCAAAGGGCCATCGGCGCCATTTGCCCGTCACTTCAGGGAGGTTCCGTCAACGGCAGGAGACCGGCTCAATGGCAAACGACGGCCACAGAACAGGTAGAGACCGGTGGCCATCAGGAGTGTCAGGGCGGACAGCAGCACCTGGGCCACCCAGCCTGTGGCGGTGGCGGGAAATCCCGCGCTCGCGGCCGTGCTGCCGGCGGGCAGCAGGCTGGGTATGGAGGCCCTCTCCAGCGTGACATCGCTCGCTCGTGCGGGCGTTCGGTCCACCGCTACCAGGCTGGTGTGCCGGGTGAGCAGTTCATGTCTCAGGGCGATGTCCGTCACCGCCGACTTGATGGCATCCGGATCGGCGCCGTAGACGATGCTGTCTTCCAGTGCCTCGATCTTTTTCCGCGCCCACAGTGTCGCCAGGGCCTCCGCGCCCTCGCTGAGCCGCGGTCGGGCGTTCAGGCCCCATGGCTGTCCGTTCAATTGCCCGCACAGAAAAACTTCCCGCGGCAGCAGGGGCATTCTGGCGGTAATCCACAATGGTTCGCCGGCATACAGGTCAGGAATGACCTCCGGGTAGTACTCCGCGTCGACGCCCAGGTCGACGCAGACATCGGACACCGCCGGATTTCGAATTCGCGTCCACAGGGAAACCATTCGTTCTTCCACATCCTCGAGCCGGCCGATATGCGTATGCGTCCCTCGCCCCGTCTCCGCGGCCTTGCGCATGAACCACGAGTTGGGGGCTGAGCCGATGCCCACGGTGAACAGCCTGGACCCTTCCAGCTGTTCCGCGATCTGCAGCAGCAGCTCGGGTTCGTTGCCCACGCTGCCATCGGTGATGAAAATGACCTGTCGAAACCGCCCGTGAAGCGCGGGCAGGGACAGAGCGGCCTCCAGTGCTGGCGCCATGACGGTGCCGCCATCGGCCCGCAGTCCCTCCAGGTACTCGCGCGCGAGCGCGCGATGGTGATCGGTGGCGGGCACCGATTGATCGAAGAGCTGTTCGGTTTCGGAATTGAACTGGATCAGGTTGAAGGTATCGCTGGGTTCCAGTTGCTCCAGCCCGTTCTTGAGCGCAGCCCTGGCCTGATTCAGGGGGGCGCCTTCCATCGAACCCGATGTATCAATGATGAAGACCACTTCCCGGGCCTGGGGCTCAAGCCCCTCCAGCAGGGGGGGCGCCAGCATCAACTGGGCATAGACGGCATCGCCGCCGTCCCAGGTCAACAGTTCCGCCCGGGGCTCAGCGCCCAGCTCAGGGGTCCAGGTCAGTTCGAAATCACGGTCGGGCAGGTCGCGCTCATCGAGCAAGGCGACGCGGTAGCCCTCGGGGACAAGCGAAATATCCACGTCATGGTAGCGGCTTTCGATGCTGTTATACCCCAGGGATGTGCGCAACAGGAATTCCAGCCGCAGGGGCCGATGGTGGCCGCTTTCCGGTACGGTCAATGGGGGCACCGGGGCAGGGTCGATCCGGGCGGAAGCGCGGTGGTTGTCCCAGCGTGGGGCAAACGTCATGGGCAGGCGCAGACTGAAGCTGCCATCGCGCCACTGGACGTTGCACAGGAAACCGATGGTGACGCGGATGATCTCACCCGGCCCGATATTGGCCAGCCGTGACTCGTATTGACGGGGTCGCTGTTGCTCCAGCAGTGAGGCCACCTGGCCCGCGGCCCGCGCCTGCTGGTAGACGCGCCGGGCTTCCTGGCGCTCCCGAATCTCGCCCGCGATGACACGGTCGCCCACTGCTATCTGCATCCGGTCTACGGCGGCGCCATCGGGCAGCGGAAAGCGGTAAACACCCTCGGCCCAGTCTGTGCCCTGGTTGATGAATACCTGCTGTACTTCGACTCGCGCAACCAGGCCCGTGACATCCACGCTCATGCGGGTTTCCAGCGCCATGCTGTTCCATTGGCTGGTCGAGGACACCAGTTCGATACCCCAGAAGTCGTCCGCACGGGCCGTTTCGGTCCTGAGTAGAATCATCGCCAGCAGAACGATGGCCAGAATAAGAAGAACCCGGTCATGCCACCTCAGGCCGGCATCAGGGCCGGCTGGCAGGCCCCTGAGCCGCGCCTGCCGATGGGCGAACTCCGGATAGCGGCGCCAGGCGTCGCTTTCAAGGGTGTCCCGGATGGATGGGTCCGCGGGGCAGCCCGCTCGAATTTCCTGTGAATGGCTTCCTGTCGACATGTTGCTCGATCTCCCGCTGTTTCTCGCTTTGATCGCCATTTCAGCGCACGGATGTGTTGCCAGCGTGTCTGCTGCGGGCGGTTTGTGGTCGGAATTCGGGCAAGACGGTGGCAACGGGCGTTGAGCCTGCCCAAAAACCTGCTCCGGGGTGTCGCGGGAAGTATCATGTCCGTCGGAGGAATCGTATATGCAACGACAAATCGCCATCGTCGAGGACGAAGCTGCTATTCGCCATAATTACGAGGACGCGCTCAGCCGCTATGGCTACCACGTCAACGGCTATGCCGACCGTCCGTCCGCCATCGAGGCGTTTCGACGCCGACTGCCCGATCTGGTCATCATCGATGTCGGTTTGGGGGACGATGTGGAGGGCGGTTTCGAATTGTGCCGCGAACTCAGGGGGCTCTCCAGGGGTTTGCCCATCATCTTCCTGACGGCCCGGGATTCGGATTTTGATGTGATTTCCGGGCTGCGCCTCGGTGCCGACGACTACCTCACCAAGGACATCTCACTGCCGCACCTGGTCGCCCGCGTGGTCGCGCTTTTTCGCCGTATCGAAGCGCTTGCCGGTGATCGTCAAGAGGAGAAAATGCTGCAGCGCGGTTCGCTGAAACTCTCGGTGGAGCGGATGGAAGTTCACTGGCAGGAGCACAAGGTGCCGCTGACGGTGACCGAATTCTGGATCATTCACTCCCTCGTCCGGCACCCCGGGCATGTGCGCACCCGACAGCAGTTGATGGACGATGCCAACGTGCTGGTCGATGATCAGACCATCACCAGCCACGTCAAGCGCATCCGCAAGAAGTTTCACGAGGTTGACCCTGATTTCGACCACCTCGACACCATTTATGGCGCGGGTTACCGCTGGAAGCCGGAGTCTGCCGCCTAGCAGCCGCGAAGGCCTGCTCTGACCCGCCATTGCGGGTTATCCTGTTGACATGAAACTGCGTAACCAGTTGCTGACGCTGTCCCTGGCCACCCTGCTGGTGCCCTGGGCCGGGTGGATGCTGGTGCAGGAACTGGAGGCCTTTTTGCGCAAGGGCCAGGAGGAGGCCCTGCTGGCAACGGCGCGCACCATGGCCGAGGCCCTGCCGGATGACCAGCGCGGCGCGCTCAGACTGCGCGCTGTTCCCCACCTGCATCTGCGCGCACTGATTTCTCCACCCTATGTTGACGGCTATGCCGATGACTGGCTGGGATTGACCCAGGGTGTCCGTTTCGAAGCGAACACCGGCGATCTTTCGCTGACGCTGCTGGCGGGCCGGTATGGCGATCAGGTGTATCTGCACTGCCGCGTGGTCGACCCGACGCGGGTTCGGCAGAGGGCGCCCGGGGGGCATTCGTTGGCGGCGGATGGCCTGCTGATCTTTTTGCGCAGCAACCGCGGCCTGGTGAGTTTTCGCGTTCAGGCGGCTGCCCCCGGGCCATTGAATCTCAGCAGCCAGGGGGAGCAGGGCGGCCAGCTTACCGGGTTCTGGCTGGACACGGATGATGGCTACCAGGTCGAGCTTGCCCTGCCACTGGCGCCCGAGCCGGGGGGGAACAGCCCGGTGGAGATCAGCCTCGGCGCACTGGATATGCGTGATTACCCCTCCGGGCCCCGGCTGGCGGGTGAAGCCGGCACGCTTGAGTCGATGCGGCCTGCTTCATGGTTGCGGCTGGTCAGCGCCGACTCTGAATTTCGGCAGTGGCTGTCCGCGGTGGGGCCGCCAGGCACGCGCGCCTGGCTGGTGGACAGGGAGGGCTGGGTGCTGGCCGGGTCGGGCAATCCTCCGACACCCGGGCAGCGACAACTGACCTGGGTCGAGCGGGTCATTTACCGGGGCGTGGCCGGCGCCAGTCTTGAACCGGGCGGTGACCGGCCGGAATTTGTGGTTCGGTTTGAAGAGCCCCTGGTGGACGCCGCGCTGGCCGGGGCAAAAGCCAGCCGCTGGACCCAGGATCCTGACAGCGCCGTGGTGCGCAATGCCGTGGCCATGCCCGTGACCCTGGATGGCCAGGTCATGGGCGCGATCGTGCTGGAAACTACCACGGACGGACTGTTGCTGGTGACCAACCGCGCGCTGGGTCGCATCATGTTGACCACCCTGGCGCTGATGTTGGTGTTGGGCGCGAGCCTCTGGTGGTTTGCCTCGCGACTGTCCCGCCGGGTCCGGCGACTGAGCGGAGCGGTCAGCGAGGCCATGGATGATTCCAGCCAGCCGGGGCCGTTGCCGCTGACGCATGACCGGGACGAATTGGGCGAGCTGGCGCGAAACAATGCCCGTCTGTTGCGCGCGGTGGCTGAATACAATGCTTACCTCCGCAAGCTGGCCGGCCGGCTGTCCCACGAGTTGAAGACGCCTTTGGCCATCACCCGGTCGTCCCTGGACAACCTGGGCAGCCAGGCGCTGGATGGTGAAGCCCGGCGCTACCTCGAGCGCGCGCGCGAGGGCCTGGACCGGCAGGCCTCGATTGTTCGCGCGATGTCCGAGGCGACCCGGCTGGAGGCGGCGATAGAGGCCTCCGAGTGGGATGAAGTCGATTTGCGGGCGGTATTGCGCAGTTGCGTGGAGGCCTATCGCGGCGTGCACACAGGCAGACGGATCGAGCTGGAGCTTCCAGGCGAACCCTGCCTGTGGCCGTGCGCGCCCGATCTGTTGGCCCAGGCGCTGGACAAGCTGGTGGACAACGCCATATCGCTGACCGGGCCGGAAGATGAAGTCAGGGTCCGGCTGGTCAGGCACGCAGAGCATTGCCAGATAAGGGTGGCCAATACCGGATCGCAATTGCCGGATGTCTTGCCTGAGCAGTTGTTTGATTCGCTCGTGAGCATGCGCGAGCGGGGCGCGGGACGTCACCTGGGTCTCGGCCTGCACATCGTGCGGCTGGTAGCAGAAGCGCACGGCGGCCGGGTGGGCGCCAGGAACCTGGACAATGGACAGGGCGTGGAGTTTACCCTGTCACTGGGCGCCTGATGGATGCGGATCAAGGCTGCTCTGGCCGCCCAATGCGGTTAGAATCGGCCGTTAACCCAAGGACGCGAGAGCAAACGCTTGGACAAGGCAACATTCGATCAGCTATGCGCGGGCGGGCACAACCGGATTCCGGTGTGGCGCGCCATTCTGGCCGACCTCGACACGCCGCTGTCGGTCTACCTGAAACTGTGCGACGGCCGCGATTCCTACCTGTTTGAATCCGTTGAGGGTGGTGAGACCTGGGGCCGCTATTCCATCATCGGCTTGCCCTGTCGCCGCCGCTATGTGATCGAAGGCCACCGCATCAGCGTGCATGATTACGGCCAGTGCATCAGCGAAGAGCATGTGGACGATCCCCTGCAGGAAATCGCACAGCTGCAGGCTGCTTTTTCCACGCCCCGCGTGGACGAACTGCCCCTGTTCACCGGCGGGCTGGTGGGATATTTCGGTTATGAAACCGTCCAGTTGATCGAGCCGCGGCTGGGCGAGCACGCCAAACCCGACGAGCTGGGCGCGCCGGATACCGTGCTGCTGTTGTCGGAGGAGGTGGCGGTCTTTGATAACCTGGAAGGGCGCTTATGGCTGATCGTCAACATCGATCCTTCCGAGCCCGATGGCTGGGCGCGGGCACAGCGGCGCCTCGATACCCTGGAGCACCGGCTGCGTTCGGGCAGCACGGGTTATGGGCTGGCCGTTAAGGGTGAGCCCGTCGACGAGGGCGATTTTCGTTACGGGTTTACGCGCGAGGCCTTCCTGGAGGCCGTCAGGCGCAGCCAGGAATACATACTGGCCGGTGATATTTTCCAGGTGGTGCTCTCGCAGCGCATGAGCGTGCCCTTCAAGGCCCGGCCGCTGGATGTCTACCGCGCGCTGCGGGCGCTGAATCCTTCTCCTTACATGTATTTCATCGATCTGGGCGACACCCAGATCGTGGGTTCCTCACCGGAGGTCCTGGTTCGGGTACAAAACCGGAAAGTCACCGTGCGGCCAATCGCCGGCACCATCCACCGCGGCGCCAGCCCCAAGGAAGACCAGGAATTGGCGGAGAAGCTGCTTAACGACCCCAAGGAGCGCGCGGAGCACGTGATGCTGATTGACCTGGGGCGAAACGACGTGGGCCGCGTGGCCAAAACGGGCAGCGTGGCGATGACCGACACCATGGTCATCGAGCGCTATTCTCACGTGATGCACATCGTTTCCCAGGTGGACGGTGACCTGGAGGACGGCCTGAATTCAATGGACGCGCTTCGCGCCTCTTTCCCCGCCGGCACTTTGTCCGGGGCGCCCAAAATACGCGCCATGGAGATCATCAGTGAATTGGAGCCGGTCAAGCGAAACATCTACGCCGGCGCCGTCGGGTACCTCAGTTGGCATGACGACGCCGACCTGGCCATCGCCATCCGCACCGCGGTGATCCGGGACGGCAAACTGCATGTGCAGGCGGGCGCGGGCATTGTGGCGGACTCCGACCCTGAGCGCGAATGGGAAGAGACCATGAACAAGGGGCGCGCGCTGATCACGGCGGTCGACCGGGCCTCGCGCGGATTGTGATTGCGTTATGCCCGTGAACCCTTTGCTCGCCAAGCTGGAAAACATCCTGGGGCCGGGCGGAGTGGTGTCTTCCGAGGCCCTGTCTGAGCGCGCGACATCCTATTGGAACCCGGCCCCGACGCGGGCGCTGGCGCTGTTGCGCCCCGATTCCACCGAACAACTCAGCCAGGTCATGCGTCACTGTCATGAGCACGGTCAGAGCATGGTCATCGAGGGTGGTCGAACGGGCGTTGTGGCCGGCGCTGAATCGCGCGCCGAGGATGTGATTATCTCGCTGGAACGCATGTCCGCCATTGAATCCGTCGACGAGGTGGGCGGCACCGCCATTATACAGGGGGGTGCTGTCTTGCAGACGGTGCAGGAGCAGCTGGCGGAACAAGGGTTTTTGTTCCCCCTCGACCTCGGCGCCCGAGGCAGCTGCACCATCGGCGGCACCGTGGCCACCAATGCGGGCGGTATGAACGTGCTCCGCTACGGCATGATGAGACACCTGGTGTTGGGGCTGGAGGCCGTTCTGGCGGACGGGACGGTCGTGTCCTCAATGAACCAGATGCTCAAGAACAACACCGGCTATGACCTGAAGCAGTTGTTTATCGGCAGCGAGGGAACCCTGGGTGTCGTCACCCGGGCGGTGTTGCGCCTGTTTCCGCTGCCCGCCAGCCGCCAGACCGCGATGGTGGCCACGCAATCGTTCGATGAGGTGGTTCGCCTGTTGAGAACCTCACAGGCTGAGCTGGCCGGAACGCTCAGCGCTTATGAAGTCATGTGGAATTCCTATTACCGCGCGGTAACGGAACCGGGCGGGCATCGACCGCCCATGGATCGCGACCACGCCTTCTATGTGATGATCGAAGCGGAAGGCGCCGATCCCGAGGCTGACGATCTGCGCTTCAACCGTTTGTTGGAGCAGACCCTGGAATCAGCGTGTATTGTCGACGCGGTGATTCCGAAGTCCGATGCCGAACGTCGCGCTTTGTGGAACGTGCGTGAGGAATTCGATGCCGTCCTTCCCGCGTTTTTATACGACGTCAGCCTGCCTATTCGTGACATGCCCGCTTATGTCGATGGCCTCTCGGATGATTTGCGAGCGCGTTGGCCGGCGGTCGAATTTCAGGTGTTCGGACACATGGCCGACGGCAACCTGCATCTGTTCGTCAATCCGGGCGAGGAAGGCGTCAGCCAGTCCGATTGTGACGAGCTGGTTTACCAGCGCCTTGCACGCTACCAGGGATCGATCTCCGCCGAGCATGGAATTGGGCTGGAGAAGCGTGCTTGGCTCTCATCCAGCCGCAACGCCCAGGAAATCCGCCTGATGAAAACGATAAAGGCTTCCCTGGACCCCAGGGGTCTGCTCAATCCGGGGCGAATCATCTGAGCTGGCAGGGTGCAGGTGAAACCTGTCTGAGCCGATATCCATACGCGACTGCGGGCCCCCGCCGTTTCCCCGGGATATTAATAATGTGACCCAACTCATTGATTTTTAGACGAGATAGGGCTATCTTTCGCCCTATGAAAGCCATCTTGGCCATTTTGTTGATCCTGGCATCGCTGCAGCCGATGCCGGTTTCCGCGTGCGATATGCACGGGGATGCCGGCAATGCGCACCCCGCTGAAATGCCCGGGCACATGGATATGGATATGGACATGGATATCGAAATGGGCTTGGACCATGATATGACGAATCAGGCCGAAGCCCATGGCTGCTGCGCGGAGCCGGACGCTGTCGATGAGGGCTGTGAGCGTTCAGCCTGCCTGTCATGCGTGGTCACCGTGGCCGCGGTCTTCGAACCGGCTTTCCTGATGGCGGCGATGCCCGCTTCGACCTGGTCTTCCGCGACTGCCGGTTGCCTGGCGCCCAGCCACGACGCGCACCCCTACCGACCTCCCAGAACCCACTCCTGAGCAGATCTCGCCTGCCCGGCTGATGTAGCCGCCAAGGCGTTGTTTTCGTTCGCCCGTCCCTATGAGGCGGGCACCGATGCTTTTGGAGAGAATGATGTTCGCATCCCAGTTGCGTGTTTTTCGCCCCCGCGGCCTGCGGTCGCGTGGCTGTTTATTGATCGCTGTTTCTATCGTCGCATGCCCGAGCTGGGCCGATGGCCTCAGCCTGGCCGACGCGGAGCGTATCGCCCTGGACCAGGCTCCCTCGCTGAAGGCGGTTGCCGCCCGGCAAGTGGCCATTGAGCAGCGCGCGGTTGCTGCCGGTGAACTGCCCGATCCGATGCTCAAGGCCGGTTTCATGTCACTGCCGACCGATACGTTTCACCTGGGCCAGGAGCCGATGACCCAGGTGCAGGTGGGTATCGTTCAGAAGTTCCCACGCGGAAGCAGCCGGGCATTGCGCGCGGAGCAGATGCAGGAACGCTCGGCGGCACTGGGCCAGGTGGCGCTGGATGAGCGCTTGCGGCTGAGGCTGGCGGTGACCGAGGAATACATAGAAATCATACGGCAACGAAAACTGGCGGAAATCACTGTGGAAGCCAGGTCTGCGTTTACCGAGTTGGAGGACATCACGCGCGGTTACTACGCCACCGGAAAGGTGCAGCAGCAGGATGTGCTGCGCTCCGCGGTGGAATTGGCCAGGGTGGAAGACCGTGCGACCCGGATCGCGCAGGAAGAAGATCGCGCCCGCGCGCGCCTGGAAGCCTGGATTGGTGAACATGCCTGGCGCGAGATTGAGCCGGGCTGGCCCGAGTTCGATCCGCCCACGGCGCCGGAAGCCATGCATCAGGCCCTGGAACAGCATCCGCGCATTGCCGCCCTCAATGAACAGGCACGGGCCGCGGACACCGCGGTGGAACTGGCGGATCAGCGATACAAGCCGGAATTTGGCATCGATCTCACCTACGGGGCCAGGGGCGGAACCCACCCCGATGGCCGCGACCGTTCCGACCTGCTCTCCGTGATGCTCATGATGGATCTGCCGCTGTTCAGCGGCAATCGTCAAGACCGGCTCAAGGCGGCCGCGGTCTCCGAGTCCTCGGCGGCCATGTATCAGCGAGACGATGCGTGGCGGAAAATGCGCAGCGAGGCGCGTATGCAATGGTCGGTTCTGCAGCGCCAGGCGGAACGTCTGCAGAGGTTTGAACGTTCATTGCTGCCCGATGCGCGGGACAACGCTGAATCCGCCCTGTCTGCATACCAGGCGGCACTGGGTGACCTGACCACTCTGATGCGCGCGCGCATCAACGAATATGACCTGCAACTGCAGTATGTCGATCTCCATGCCGAACGGCTCAAAACCCTGGCCCGTCTGCGTTACCTGCAAGGTGAGTCATCATGAACAAGCGAACACTGTTGACGGCGTTAATGATCGCCTCTTTCGTGGCCGGCGCCCTGCTGGGGCCAAAATTGCTGCCGACGCCGGAGCCCGCCCTTAACGCGGAGCCGGCGCGGGCCGAGCGTGACATTCTCTATTGGGTGGCGCCCATGGACCCCAATTTCCGGCGCGACAAGCCTGGCAAATCGTCCATGGGGATGGACCTGGTGCCCGTCTATGCCGATGAGGCCAGCCAGGGCGATGAGGTCGTGATCAATCCCGCGGTGGTCAATAACCTGGGCGTGCGCAGCGCGCCCGCGCAGGTGCGGCCGCTTTGGCGTCGGATTGAGGCCACTGGATTCGTGGGTTTCGATGAGACCCGGATCAGCCACGTCAATACGCGCGTGGCCGGCTGGATTGTGGGGCTGCCGGTGGCGGCCGAGGGCGAGCGTGTCAGCCAGGGAGATCTTTTGTTTGAGTTCTATTCCCCGGAACTGGTCAATGCCCAGAAAGAGTACCTGCAGGCCGCACAGCGCAATGATCGCCGCCTGTTGAGCGGCGCCGATGAAAAACTGCGCGCCCTGGGCATGGCGCCGTCAGACATCGCGGCGCTGGCGCGCCGCAAGTCGGCTTCGGAAAACATTCGCGTACTGGCGCCGCAGGACGGCATTGTGGACATGCTGAGCGCGCGCGAGGGCATGTATGTCCAGCCCAACACCACCATCATGAGCCTGGCCGACCTCTCCAGCGTCTGGTTGCAGGCTGAGGTGTTCGAGTCACAGGCCGAGTGGGTCGCCGCCGGGCAGGCCGCGGAGGCGCGTCTGGAATTCCTGCCCGGTTCCGTGTTCAGCGGTCAGGTAGACCATGTTTATCCCGTGCTCGACCCAGCCACCCGAACGCTTCGGGTCCGCCTGCGGTTCGACAACCCGGATGAACGGCTCAAGCCCAACATGTATGCCGGGGTGTCCATTTTTGGACGCTTGCGGCCCGCAGCGCTGAGTATTCCGCGCGAGGCGTTGATCCCGGCACCGGGTCATGATCGGGTCGTGCTTGCGCTGGGTGCAGGGCGGTTTCAGGTCCGTGAAGTGCTGACCGGCCTGGAAAGCGGTGAATTCGTCGAAATACTGGCGGGTATCGAGGAAGGCGACGAGGTGGTGACCTCGGCGCAGTTCCTGATTGATTCCGAAGCCAGCCTGGCGGGCAGTATCCAGCGCCTGGCGTCTGATATTACGCCCGAGCGCGAGCGCCTGCCTGAGCCGGTTTTTGGCAGTGGCCGGGTTGAAGAGATCGATGCCACCAGCCGCCGGGTGCGCATCGCCCATGGCCCGATCGAGGCACTGGGCTGGCCCAGCATGACCATGGTGTTCAGTGTCCGGCCTGACGTTGATCTGGGCATCATGCAAGTGGGGCAGAACGTGCGGTTTGCGCTGGAGCAGGCGCAGGCGGGTGAGTACGAGCTGACCCAGCTGTTTTCCGGCATGAGCTCAGAGGGCATGTCCGAGGTGGTCCCCGAGCAGGAAGAGCCACCTGTAGCCGAAACCCGTCGGATCATGGCCGAGGGCACGATTCGTGAGGTCATGGCGGAGGCGCGCAAGCTCCGCATGACCCATGCCCCCATTCCCGAGCTCAACTGGCCGACGATGACCATGAATTTCCGGGTGACCGACCGGGTGGATTTATCCGCGCTGGGTGAGAACCAGCCCGTCCATTTCGTCATGGTGCAGGAGGGTGATGCCTGGGTGGTCGAAGAGGTGCACGTGATGGGGCAAGCCATGGACAAGGAGCACGATCATGATTGAAGCCATCATTCGATGGTCGGTCGGCAACCGCATCCTGATCCTGCTGCTGAGCCTGATCCTGGCAGGGGCAGGCACCTGGGTGACGCTGAACACGCCGGTCGATGCCATACCGGACCTCTCCGACGTGCAGGTGATCATCAAGACGCCTTATCCCGGGCAGGCGCCCCGCGTGGTGGAAGACCAGGTGACCTATCCGCTGAGTACCGCCATGTTGTCCGTGCCCGGCGCGGTCGATGTTCGGGGCTATTCCTTCTTTGGAGACTCGTTCGTCTACGTGATTTTCGAAGACGGCACGGATCTCTACTGGGCCCGCTCCCGGGTGCTGGAATACCTGAACCAGGTCTCCGGTCAGTTGCCGCCCTCGGCGCGGCCGGTGCTGGGCCCGGACGCCACGGGAGTGGGGTGGGTGTACCAGTACGCGCTCAAGGACGAAAGCGGGCGGCACGACCTGGCGCAGCTGCGGTCGATCCAGGACTGGTTTCTCAAGTATGAGCTGAAGACCGTGCCGGGGGTGGCCGAGGTGGCCACCGTTGGCGGCATGGTCCGTCAGTACCAGGTGATTCTCAATCCCGACGCGCTGCGCGCGTTCGGTCTGCCACTGGCCAGGGTTCGCGATGCCATCCAGCGCGGTAATCGGGAAGTCGGCGGTTCCGTGATCGAGATGGGAGAAGCGGAATACATGGTGCGCGCGACCGGCTACCTGGATTCCGTGGAAGACCTCGGTGAGATTCCGCTGGGCATGAATCGCAACGGTACGCCGATTCGCCTGCAGGACGTGGCCGACATCCGGTTTGGGCCGCAAATGCGCCGCGGCATTGCCGACCTCGACGGCGAGGGCGAAGTGGTGGGCGGCGTGGTGGTCATGCGCTACGGCGAGAACGCCCGCGCAACCATCGAGGGCGTCAAGGAAAAGCTGGCAGAGCTGGCGCTCAGCCTGCCCGAGGGGGTCGAGGTGGTGGAAACCTACGACCGCTCGGCGCTGATCAATCGTGCGGTCGACACCTTGCAGGGCAAACTGGTCGAGGAATTTATCGTGGTCGCCCTGGTCTGCCTGGTGTTCCTGTTTCACCTGCGCTCATCGCTGGTGGTGATCGTCAGCCTGCCCCTGGGCATCCTGGCGGCTTTTATCGTCATGCACCTGCAGGGGCTGAACGCCAACATCATGTCACTGGGCGGCATCGCGATCGCCATCGGGGCCATGGTCGACGCCGCCATCGTGATGATCGAGACCTTGCACAAGAAGATGGAAGAGCCCGGCTATCAGCAAAAACGACACTGGGATGTTGTGACGGAGGCGGCCGTCGAGGTTGGCCCGCCGTTATTCTTTTCACTGCTCGTCATCACGCTCAGCTTTCTGCCCGTATTTACCCTACAGGCGCAGGAGGGGCGGTTGTTCGCACCGCTGGCCTTTACCAAGACCTACGCCATGGCCGCGGCGGCGGGACTGGCGATCACCCTGGTGCCCGTGTTGATGGGGTACTTCATTCGCGGACGTATCCTGCCGGAACATCGTAATCCATTGAACCGATTGCTCATCTGGCTCTATCGGCCGCTGGTAGGCTGGATCACCCGCCACCCGGCTTTGGTCGTGCTGGCTTGCTGCGCGCTCCTGGTGGTCGGATTCTGGCCGGTCAACAAGCTGGGCTCTGAGTTCATGCCGGATATGAACGAGGGCGACCTGATGTACATGCCGACCACGTTTCCCGGCATATCGGCAGGCAAGGCCCAGGAACTGCTGCAGCAGACCGACAAGCTGATCATGACGGTGCCCGAGGTCAAACGCGTATTCGGCAAAATCGGACGTGCCGACACCGCGACCGATCCGGCGCCCCTGACCATGATCGAGACGGTTATTCAGCTGAAGCCTGAATCGCAGTGGCGCAAAGGCATGACCATTGAAGACATCAAGGAGGAGCTGAATCAGCGAGTCAGGCTGCCGGGGCTGACCAATGCCTGGGTCTGGCCGATCAAGACCCGCATTGACATGCTGGCCACCGGTATCAAGACCCCCGTGGGTATCAAGATTGCCGGCCCGGACCTGGAGGCCATCCAGGACATTGGCGAGCAGGTCGAGCGTGTGTTGGAGCAGGTACCCGGTACGGCTTCGGCATTCTCTGAGCGGGTTGCGGGGGGACGTTACGTCACGGTGGATATCCTGCGCAAACAGGCCTCTCGTTACGGGCTGAATATCGATGATGTGCAGGATATCGTCCGCACCGCCATCGGCGGCATGAATGTGACAGAGACGGTGGAGGGCCTGGAGCGTTATCCGGTCAATCTGCGCTATCCACGCGGCCTGCGTGACTCGGTGGAAAAACTGAAGGCGCTGCCCGTGGTGACGCCTGCCGGCGGGCAGATTCCGCTATCCGCGGTGGCCGACATTCGCGTGGAGGGCGGCGCGCCGATGATCAAGAGTGAAAACGCCCGCCCCAATGGCTGGATTTTCGTCGACATTGAGGGTGTGGATGTTGGCAGCTATGTCGAATCCGCCCGGCAGGCGGTTTCTGAGCGGCTACAGCTGCCGCCCGGTTACTCACTGAACTGGTCTGGCCAGTATGAGTACATGGAGCGGGCAAAAGAGCGGCTTGCCGTGGTGTTGCCCATTACGCTGGCCATCATCGTGTTGCTGTTGTTTCTGAACTTTCGACAGCTCACAGAGGTGATGATCATCCTGGGTACGCTGCCTACCGCGCTGGTTGGCGGCATCTGGCTGCTGTACCTGCTGGACTACGATGTCTCGGTGGCGGTCGGGGTGGGTTTTATCGCGCTGGCCGGCGTGGCGGTGGAGATCGGCGTGGTCATGCTGGTCTACCTGAAGCAGGCGCTCAAACGCGAACAGCAGCGCGCCTTGGATTCCGGCCGTGGGCTGCGGCGTGAGGATCTCGACCGCGCGGTCAGGGAGGGCGCCTTTATGCGCGTCCGGCCCATCATGATGACGGTGGCCTCTATCGTGGTGGGCCTGATGCCCATCATGCTGGGTGACGGAACCGGTTCCGAGGTGATGCGCCGCATCGCCGCGCCCATGGTGGGCGGCATGATCAGCGCCACCGTGCTGACGCTGGCCCTGATTCCGGCCGTGTTCCTGATCTGGCAACGCGGCCGTCTCGCTGACGGCGCGGGTTGATCGGGCCAGGTCAGGGGGTCTCCGGTTGGGCCAGCTCCGGCTGGTTGATCAGGTCGCGCGCCTCGCTCAGCAGGGATGATATCCGGGCCTCGTCGCCGGCCCGTGCTGGCGGCGATCCGTAGATGGAAATCACCTCGTCGTAGCTGAGGTAGTCTGGATGGTAGATCTCCGTGATCGTGACATAGCGATACTCGAGGCCTGCCCGCTCAACGCTGAGGTCGTACATCACAAGCGCCAGCTCGCGCCCGTCCTGTCGGGACAGGCGCGCGATCTTTTCAAAGCCGATGCCGTTGGGTAACTGGCCCGTGAAGAGCGGGGTCTTGGAGATCCTCCACCCCTCCTCGCGCAAGGTGATGCCGATGCTGCCGCCTTCGAGGATGCGGCGGTGCGCGCTCGACAGCGGTTCGGGAACCGGGTTTGAAAATTGCGAGATGGCCAGCGTTCGGCAGATCCTGGAGCCTGCCGTCTCGCTGTACAGGTTGCTGACACGACGTTCGGCATCCTGGCGCAAAACGTCTAGGCCGTAGGAGCCGAAAGCCGCGCGAATTCTGTCGCTGTTCAGGGGCGCCGTGGGCCGCGGCGCGTTGTCTGCGGGCGCGGCTGTCGGTGCCTGGGCGGCGACCTGGTCCGCTACCCGGTCCGCTACCTGGGTCACGACCTGGGCCATGACCTGCGCCGGCATGGCCGTCACCAGGGACAGCCACAGGGGCAGCCACAGGGGCAGGCACCGTGTACGCGGCACGGCCTTGTGCAAGCGATCTGTGTTCATGCCCACATTATCTGCCACGCTCGCTTCGAGCGGCTACCCCAGATATCATTCCCCGACCAGTGGCGGCGCAACCCAACGGGGCGATTCAGAGACCATGATTCTCATGCTCGACAACTACGATTCCTTCACCTTCAACCTGGTGCAGTACCTGGGTGAACTGGGGGTGGAAGTGGAAACGCTGCGCAATGACTCTGTGACCGTGGATGAGGTCGTCGAGCGTCAAGCCGCGGGCATCGTAATTTCCCCGGGGCCGTGCACGCCCGATGATGCAGGCATCTGCCTGGAACTGATCGAACGGCTGGCGCCCAGCGTTCCCATATTTGGGGTATGTCTGGGGCACCAGTGCATTGGCCAGGCCTTTGGCGCCAGAGTGATCAGGGCGCCGCGAATCATGCATGGCAAGACTTCGATGATTGAACATTCCGGCGAAAGCGTATTTGCCGGCCTGCCCAATCCGTTCGAGGCCACCCGTTACCATTCTTTGATCGTGGATAACGAGGGCCTGCCCGACTGTTTTGAGGTGACGGCCTGGACCGAGTACGAGGGCGAGCGTGAGATCATGGGCCTGCAGCACAGGGACCTGCCGCTGGCGGGCGTTCAGTTCCATCCGGAATCCATCCTCACAGCGCATGGACATGACATGTTGAAGAATTTTCTGGAGAGGACCAGCCAATGAATACGGTTAGTGATATCAAAGGGGCGCTCGCCAAGGTCGTGCGCAAGAGCAACCTCGAGACGGACGAGATGGTCGCGGTGATGCGTCAGATCATGAGCGGGGAGGCATCAGACGCGCAGATCGGGGCCTTTCTCATGGGAATGCGCCTGAAGGGCGAGACCATCGATGAAATCACCGGAGCGGTCATGGTCATGCGAGAGCTGGCCACAGGCGTGAAGGCAAAGGGTGAACACCTGGTCGATATCGTGGGTACGGGCGGTGACGGCGCCAATCTGTTCAATGTCTCCACCGCTTCGGCTTTGGTGGTGGCTGCCTCGGGCGGGCAGGTGGCAAAGCACGGCAATCGCGGGGTGTCATCGAGTTCAGGCAGTGCAGATCTGTTGGAGACGGCAGGGGTCAAGCTGGATATCTCGCCGGAGCAGGTCGCGGAATGCGTCCACGACCTGGGTGTGGGCTTCATGTTTGCGCCGGCTCATCACAGCGCCATGCGTCATGCCATTGGCCCGCGCAAGGAATTGGCCATGCGGACCATCTTCAACATCCTTGGCCCGATGACCAATCCGGCCGGGGTGCAAAACCTGCTGCTGGGGGTGTTTGACAATGAGCTGTGCCGCCCGGTGGCCGAGGTGTTGGGGCGGCTGGGTGCGCGCCATGTCATGGTGGTGCATTCGGAAGATGGACTCGATGAAATCAGTCTCGCGAGACAGACTCACGTGGCCGAACTTAAAGATGGCGAGATCACGCAGTACGCCCTGCACCCCTCCGATTTCGGTCTCGAGCCCGCCGCACTGGATGAATTGAAAGTGGACACGGCCGAAGCGTCCCTGGCGCTGATCCGCGCGGCACTCACAGGTGCTACTGACCAGCCTGCGGTCAGGGCGGCGCGCATGATGGCGATGAATGCGGGTGCTGCCCTGTACGTGGCCGGGTTGGCCGATACACCCAAAGCCGGCTGCCAGCGGGCCATGGAGCATATCAACGACGGCTCGGCCTGGCAGCGTCTGGAACAGCTGGCTGAAAAGACCCGGTCGTTCGCGTGAATATCCCCTCGGTGCTGCAGAAAATCCTGGCGACCAAGCGCGAGGAGATCGAGGCCGGCCAGCGCCATGTATCGGCCGCCGAGCTGCGGTCCAAGTGTGGCGATGCACCGCCCCTGCGAGGATTTGGAAAGAAGCTGCAGGAAAGAGCAGAACAGGGCAGCGCCGTGATTGCCGAAGTGAAGAAAGCATCCCCCAGCGCCGGTGTCATCCGCGCCGATTTCAGGCCGGGTGAGATCGCAGCCTCCTACGAGGCCGGTGGGGCGGCCTGTCTTTCGGTGCTCACCGACGCGCCGTATTTCCAGGGCCATCGCGACTACCTGGCCGAGGCGCGCTCCGCCTGTTCGCTACCGGCCCTGCGCAAGGACTTCATTATCGACCCATGGCAGGTGTTGGAGTCTCGCTGTCTGGATGCCGATTGCCTGTTGTTGATCGTCGCGGCGCTTGCGCCCTCGCAACTGCAGGATTTGCACGGGCAGGCACGTGAGCTTGGCCTGGATGTATTGGTCGAGGTGCATGACGAGCATGAACTGGAAATGGCCCTGGAACTGGGAGAGGACTGCCTGCTCGGGGTGAACAACCGTAATCTGCACGATTTCACCACCGACCTGGGCACCAGCGAGCGCTTGAGGGCCATGCTGCCGGCAAACCGTCTTCTGATCACCGAGAGCGGTATCAAGCAGCGAGCCGACGTGGAACGCATGCATGCCGCCGGTATCCATGCTTTCCTGGTGGGAGAGGCCTTCATGCGGGAAGAAGATCCCGGGGCTGCGCTACGGGCTTTGTTTGATTGATGCGTTCAATTCTTGCGCCACTTCTTCTCTGCCTGGTGCTCTTTACGAGTGATCTAGGTGCTGAAGAGGCACAGGCCGGGATCGCGCCCGGCACCCATTGGGCCCAGCCCTGGTTCACGCGCCTGGATGCCCGTTTCCCCGGACAGGGTTTCCATGCCCGCTGGGATTTTTACCGTGGCGATTGCGGCGATGCCTGGATCAAGGCCGAGGAAACCCTGCCCGAGGGCATCAGTCGGGGTGAGATGTTGCTGGTGGGCGGCCGGGTATTGCTGGTGCGTGGGTTCGAGGGCCGGGGAGAGGGGGCCGAGCTGAGGGCGGTGATCGATTCGCCCATGCTGATGCTGCAGTTGCTGTTCGTGCTGATGCAAAAGACTGCGCCGGATGGTCCTGCCGCTTTGACCGAGCGCCGCGAACTGGCGCATGCTGATGAGATCTATCCCCTGCAGCTGGAAACGGGCGGGGCGCAGGGTGGTTTTCCGGCACCCTGGGAAGTTGAGGGCATCGCGTACCGGTTCGAGGACGGCAGTCATCGCTTCGACCTGGATTTTGCCTTCGAAATGCAGGTGATTGGCGAACCGGCCAGCCGCTCGGAGATTCACCTGTCCGGAATGCTCGACTATCGGCCCGGAGACTTTCCTCTGGCGCCTGACGTGAGCCTGGAGGGTTGGACGCTGATCCCGCTGATCGAGGACGAAGCCGGTACATACGAAAGTGCGGATAACCTGGGATCCATCAGGGAGATGGTTCAATCACGTCGCGGCGGCTGAATAGGTGTGCAGCGTCCGCCCCAGCGGGCGATGCTATTGATCACCGGATCACGAATGACGGATTACAGGATTCTCCAAGCCCGAACTGCACAAACTCCCGCTCATAGGCCAACAATCGGCTGTCCTCGATCAGGTCCACATACAGCCGTCCGGCCAGGTGGTCCAGTTCATGCTGGATGACGGTGGCCAGGAAGCCCTGGGCCTCGAAGCTGCGCTCATGCGCATGCTCGTCGAGATGATCGACCCGGATGTGCTGAGGCCGCTCAACATAGCCACGCAGGCCGGGCACGGATAGACAACCCTCCCAGCATCCGGCGGCTGTCTTGTCCAGCACTGAGATTTCAGGATTTACGAACACGGTGAGCGGCACCTCCGGTATTTCCCCGTAACGTCCTTCGCCGCCGGGAAGGTGCACGATGGCAATCTGCAGCGGCACATTGATCTGCGGTGCGGCCAAACCGATGCCGCCGGCTGCATTCAGCGTATCTTGCATGTCTTCAATCAGGGCATCGAACTCG
>Ga0181578_10001598_pt1 | contig 21726 bp, 19 predicted proteins | sample 071ome_21_FD_148659 | JGI IMG/M metagenome (GOLD analysis project Ga0181578, IMG submission 148659) | Coastal salt marsh microbial communities from the Groves Creek Marsh, Skidaway Island, Georgia - 071401CT metaG (spades assembly) | ecosystem: Environmental > Aquatic > Marine > Intertidal zone... | reverse complement strand
AATTGTATTAGATTACGTGGTTTAGTACGTACTATCTCATGGTTCTTATCGAGTATTCGAATCTAACTTCAATGTTACATTTACTTGTGCCTTGATATGTTTAGATTGCCTTGTATATGATCAATGGGGTTTGCACTCCAATCTCGCGACGTGCGTCAGAGTGCGCCGCGGGATCGTTCGTTTGGATTTCGTATTTGGATTTAAGATGACGTCGTCGTTGACGCGAGCGACGGCGCGGGAGTTTGGCGGCGACGACGCGGACGGTGGGTTCGATCGCGTGGGGTGGATCAACGCGCGAACGTCGCAAGCGGCGGCGGCTTCGAGCGGAACGACCAATAACGTCAGCGGCATGGAAGGATTTTTGACAGACTTGGAACTTCAGTTGCAACTCCTCGGTGAAGATTTATCGACGACGCTCGAAGAACGCTCGCGTGAGGGGGTGCAACGAGCGCCGAGAGCGATGCGGGAGCTTGAACTCGTCGAGGACCGGGTAGAGGGACTTCGAGAGGAGGTGCGAAAGATTTTGGAACGGTTGGATGAGACGGAGTCTTCTAGCAGGGCGAGCGTGGAGACGCTTCGGGCGCTGGACGCGGCGAAGAGACGGATGGATAGCGCGAGAGAAACGCTGCAAGAGGCGAATGGATTGGCGGATTTGATGGCGAGTGTAGATGGGGTGTTTGCGAGTGGGAATATTCGAGCCATGTCGGATGCTTTGGCGCGGATGAAGAGAGGTTTAGCCGTTGTGGGTGATGTGCCAGAGTTTGCCGACGGACAAGACAAGGTGAACGCTTTCGAGCATAAACTCGAAGGGATCGTTCGACCGGCGCTTGTGACGGCGTTGGAATCGCAGAATAGTACGGCGGCGAGAGAACTTGGGGATGTGTTGCGAGCGACCGGTCGTGGGTCGGCGTTGGAGAGCACCTATGCGGATACGCGCGTGACGACGCGCATGCTCAAGCAATGGAAGTCGCGCCAGCGCGCCAGCACGTCGACAGAGACAGTGGCAGAGGCGGCGGAGAAATCGCGTCTCGTCTCGGATTTTCTCTCGTATCTCGCTGGTGAGCTTCGTAAGGAGATTGCATGGTGTTCGAGCACATTTCCAGACGATGCGGGTCTTTTGATTCCAGTCTCATGGTGCTCAATGCACGCCGCGCTCGAAGCTTCGTTGACGGAGGTTCTGAGCGCGATGTCTCTCGAAGAGCTCGTGCCCGTGCGTCGGGCCTTTGAGGCGTACGTGAGCGACGTCGGCGGCGCACTGAGCAAAATTGCCGTCGAGAGCTTGTCCACCTCGAGAGCTGACGCCGTAAAGGGTGCAGTCAGCGATGCGATGATGGCCATCGTGGAACCGTTCATCGCCGTTGAGCAACGATACGGCGAGCTCGAACTCACACATCTTCGCAGCGAGCTCGAGGCGCTTGTCCAAGTTCCGCAGGCGCAGTCGATCGCCACCTCGGATGATCTCACTGCGGTCGTTCAGACGCTCCTTGAGACGCTTCCAAAAGCTATGGGCGCTTTGAGCGCCGCCGTCGATAGGTGCGACGAAATCACCGGCGGCGTGGAAGTACTCACGTGCGTGCACGCGATTGAAAGTGGCATCGAGCACTACGTCGACCTCGTGTCACTCGTCCTTCGCGATTTACGCAAGGCAGCCGGTTTGATCGACTCGACTGCCGCAACACTCAAGGTGCGCGCGACATCGGCCGGCGAAGAGTATATTAGAGGATCTCTGAGTTTGCTTGAATTAATCAACGCCGCGCCATCCGCGGCGCTTGACTTGGAGATGAGAATTAGGGACAAAATTGTTAGATTGCGCACCAAGACGCATCCGGCATTGGACGCGTCGACGGAATATTCCGACGGCACAAAGGCGCGATCTCTCACAGAGCTAAGTGCGGGCGCCCACGCGTCAAGAACGCGCAAGTTGATTGCCTTTTTTGAAAAGGTTGCCGAAGCGGCGGCGAAGCACTCGTTAGACTCGCCGATACTCCCCGTCGGCTACGAGCACATAAACGCCCTCACGCGAGCGATGGAAAAGTTTGTGTACGATACGTTGCTCGGTAGAGTTTCTCTTGAACTCAAGGGCATCGCCAACTCTGACGTGTGGAGCGCGAAGCCGATGGAGAGCGCGTACAAGTTGCCGACTTTTAGCGCCTATCCTCAAGAGTGCATGACAAATGCGGGAGAATATCTGTTATCGCTGCCGCAGTATTTGGATAACTTGCATGACGACGACGCGGTTCGAATAATCGCACCGGTAGCTGGTGAGTCGTTTGACGACTCAGCGACTGCGGAAGTTTGGATTGGCAAGGTTGCCGAGGCGAGCGCCGAGCTCGTTCTCAAAGAGGTTCAAGCAATCAAGGCACTCAGCGAGCAAGGTTCCGCACAACTCGCTGCCGATTTGGAATACTTTTCAAACATTGTCGCCGCACTCTCGTTGTCTCCGCCGGAAATGCTCATCGCTTGGTGCAAGTGCGTGAGCACGCCCGTCGATGAATACATCGCGTTTGCTCACAGCCCAGACGGCGTCGATCCCAGAGTCGTACGAGCCGTCGCAGCCGCGCGCGATATAGTTCTCACGCATTAGGCGTGTGTAATAGACATTGTTTGTTTGTTTGTTTGCTGCGCATTTCATATTTGTTGTTTTACAAGAATCCTACTAGAATGTGGAATGTTTGAAGTTTTTATTCGCGGTTTCACAATTTGCGAGCATGCGAGCGCCGCCGCCTGCTTCGTTTACCCAACCCGAGGGGGAGTGTTTAGATCACAGTGCCGTTCGGGATGACGGCATCCTTGATGATGACGATGATGCCATCACGGATGATGTAACCCTGGTCTTCACAGTCCTTGTCCATGACGCCATCCTTGTTGACAATTTGGCAATCCATACCGATGCGGGCATTCTTGTCAACAATTGCCTTGCGAATGACGGTGCCCGCGCCGATGCCAATTGGAGTGCAGCCCGGGAGGAGGGAGCATTCTTGCTCCTTCTCGTAGTAATCCGCACCCATGACGAGGGTGTCTTCGAGATCACAATCTTCGTTGATGGTGGAGCGCAAGCCAACCATGCAGTTCTTAAGCTTGGATTGCTTGATGAGGCAACCGTCGCCAATGGTGGAACGTTCGATGTCGCAGTCAAACACCTTGCTCGGCGGCAAGAAGCGAGACTGCGTGTAAATCGGCGCATTGCGGTCGTAGAAGCTGAATTGAGGCTCCGGGTCGTTGCAGGCGAGGTTGGCGTAGAAAAAGGCGTCAACGGTTCCAATGTCCTCCCAGTAGCCATCATAAAGGTAGGCTACGACCTTCATGCCCTTTTCCGCCGCCATCGGAATGATTTCGCCGCCAAAGTCGTTGGCGGATGGGAACTCCTTTTGAAGCAACTCGTCCATCGCCTTGGCGGTGAAAACGTAGATACCCATGGAAGCGATGTACGGCATTTCCTTCGCGCGAGCCGCGTCCAAACCCAAAATCGTCGTGTCAACTTGCATCGCCTTCAGCGCGTCGCCCTTCGGCTTTTCAGAAAATTCGGTAATTTTACCAGTGTTGTCAATCTTCATCAAACCGAAAGAGCTCGCACGCTTCTCGTCGGTCGGCAACGCGGCAACGGTGATGTCAGCCATCGCTTGACGGTGCGCCATGATGAACGGACGGTAATCCATGCGGTACAAGTGATCACCGGAAAGAATCAAGTACTCTTCGCAGCCGCTCTCTTCAAAGAGCCACAAGTATTGGCGCACGGCGTCGGCGGTGCCTTGGAACCACGTCTTGTTGATTGGGCTTTGCTGCGCCGCGAGCACTTCAACGAAACCTTGGCGAGTATAAGTACCAATGTTCGTGTTGTACGCCTGGGACAAGTGTCTGTTGAGAGATGCAGAGTTAAACTGCGTCAAGCAGTACACCTTGTTAATGTCCGAGTTGATGCAGTTGGACACCGGAATGTCTATCAAGCGATAGTTGGCGCCAAGCGGCACAGCCGGCTTGGCCCGCTTCTTGGTCAACGGGTACAATCTTGTCCCCGCACCACCACCGAGAATGATGGACAACACGTTTTCCATGCTATCGGTTTGGCTCACGATGCCTTCGGCGTCGACGCGGGAATCCGAGGCGACGGCCGCGAGAGTCGGATTTCTCGTCCGCGCGCGAACTCCGTGCGCGCGGCGAGCCTTGGCGAGGCTTCTACCAGCCACATGGCTCGTGCGAGCTGCGTCGCGAGTAAGAAAATAATCACACACATCACATCGTTAGTCACCGAAACATCCGCTTACACCACCATTTCGTTTCGACATTCAACTCCCGAATGTCTCTCTTGGACAGATCCGGCGTCAAGGCGTCGACCAAACCGACGCGTCGCCAACCATCCATCCTATCCACCCACCGACGCCCCGCGCGATCGTCCCCCGCGCCCCCCGCGCGGCGATCCAAACGAAACGAAACCGTCTCCATCGTAAACCGTCATCCAATCCCCCGCGATCGCGTCGCGCGCATCGACGCGCGCGCAGATAAGACCGAGACGCGACGTCCACGCGAACGAGCGCGATCGACGACGCGTTCGATTGCACTCGATCGTCGCGTCGCCGCGCGCGCGTCGAGCGCGAGAGAGGCGGGCGAAGAGAGGACGGAAAGCTATTTGTACCACGTACCCGTGAGAGTCGTCGACGTCGTTGTGTGCCCGAGCATTCGTGCCTGTCCGCGGGCGTCAGTGAGTGCGGCCGGTGCGCCCGCGTCGTCGTCCGCGCAGTCGTCGCGCCCATCCGTCGCTCGGGGCGCTCAGAGCCACTCGTTGACTACATACTATGGTATTTATATATCTAATAGACACGCATACGACCATGTGATCTCTGGTTACAGTTGGTATCTAATAGGTTTACAACTATTAAAGTATGTATTCTGGCGTTATCTGGTTTGGAAGTGTCGTTTCGTGTCTGTGACTTGTGGAGTCAACGCGCTCTCGTTTCCGTCCGCATTCGACGAGGACGACGACGACGACGCGGTGTGGGGAGAGACGGGAGAACGCGAAGACTACGACGGGGTTGTGTGTGCGGGGGACGGATCACGCGTGCGTGTTTTCGTACCGTTCGCAGAGAAGGTGGATGATGGAGGAGTCTCCCCAGTTTCAGCAGCAGCAGAGACAACGCGTGCGCGTGTACGCAAGGATACGACCGAGAGCGACGACGACGACGATGGGTGATGATGACGATGATGATGGTGGTGGTGGTGGTGTGGGTGTGGATTCGCGTGGACACGTGTGGACACGCGCGACGCATGGGGCGCAGACGCGAACGTTTGAGTTGGACGGAGCGTTGGACGGAGCGGCGACACAGAGGGACGTCTTTGATTCGGCGGGCGCGCCCGTGCTCGAGGCGGTGCGACGCGGATGCCGCGGGTGCGTGTTGGCGTACGGGCAAACGGGCTCTGGGAAGACGTTTTCGCTGTTAAACTGCGCGGATGATGAGGAGGGGAAGGACGATTTGGGCTTGGTGCCAAGAATCGCCGTGGATTGCTTCGCCCACGTGGCGAGCGACGTGCAGCACGCTTATGAAGTCTCGGTATCGATGGTGCAAATTTACAACGAACAGATTGATGATTTGGTGTCGAAGAGAACTGGGTTAAAGTTGGTTCCCGCGTCAGATGGGTCGACGGGATGGGACATTGACGCTTTGTCTTGGACGCCATGCGAGTCAGCCGAAGACGTTTTGGACGTCTTTCAACGCGGGAGGTCTGGGCTCGTCTACGCTGAGACGCACATGAACAAGCAGAGTTCTCGGTCGCACTGTATATTCCAAATGAAGGTTGAGCGCTTCGAACGACCGATAGAGCTCGAGGCGGATTCTTCGATCGAAGACTCGCCACCACACGTCACCGTCGAGAAGCGCGTTGGGCATTTGACCATCGTAGATTTGGCTGGCAGCGAACGTCAGAAGAAAACCCATAGCGTCGGCGCGCGACTCAAGGAGGCCCTGAACGTCAACGTTAGTCTTTTTGCACTCGGAAACGTAGTGAGCGCGCTCGCGTCTGGTCATCGCCACATCCCGTATCGCGACTCTACCTTGACAAAAATTTTGGAGCCGAGTCTCAGCGGGAAAAGTCAAACGGTGCTCCTCGTGTGCGTCAGCGCAGAAGGCGAACACGTGAATGAGAGCGCCAATTCGTTGGAGTTTGCGACGCGCGCCATGCGAATTACGACCACGCCCGAAGTGCGGTCTTCAATGGTTGAGATTGATCCTCGAAAATTAACGAGGCGATTGCGCGGTCAATACGACGACCAAGCCATCGCGAGATTGGTGGACGAGGCGACATGTCTGCGGCGAACGCTCGCGAACGCAACAAAGCAGTGCGAAGCCGATGTCGAGGTGATGAAGAAGACATGCGATGGTTTACGCTGCGAGCTCGACCGCGCCAAGGCTGAGTTGGGACGCACGAAGAAGGAGTTAGAGAAAATTCGAGAGCAGTGCGCCGGCATGGCTGTCGCCTTCGAATCGGCGCAAAGCGAGAGAGATGGATTTGCATCGCGGCTCCGCGCGTTGACTGTCACGTATAACGGTGCCGTGGAGGATTTGAAGTTGGAACGCACGGCAAACGAAAAGATGTCGTCGATAATGTCGTCAAACGTGCGCAAGATCGAGGCGCAGTTGATCGCCGAGCGGGCTTCGAGTTCGCACGCACTCAAGCGCGTCGAGCAGTTGAGCGCCTCGACGCTCAAGCTTAGAGAGACGAACGAAGATTACGCTCGATCGAACGCGAAAATGGATCGCGAACTCGTGCGCATGCGCAGAGCTGTTGGAATCCATCGCATCGATAACGCGCGGTTGATACGGAGGTACTCTTCGCTCGAATCGGCGCATTCGTCCATCCTCGACGCGCATTGCGCGCTGAGCTCTGAATCCTTGGCAACCTTTGTCAATCTGCGGTACGAAAAGTGCAAGTCATTCGCACTCCGCGTCGTCATCGTCGAGTCCATGGCCGTCATGTCCAGACGCTGCGCGAGATCCGAAGCTTTACGCGCGCGATACTCCATCGCGAGACGCGCCGCTGCGCGCCGCTCGACCGAGCGCGCCGCGATTCTCGCCGCGCTCGAGCGAGACAACACCGTCGTCTCTCGCCACCTCTCCGACGCCAAATCCGCCGCGCGCGCCGACGAAGTCCGCCACGCGCGCGAGCTCACCCGCGCCCGCGCCGCGGCGCTCACCGCCGAACGCCGAGCCGACGCTTCCGCTCGCCTACATGCCGTCTCCGCCGAACGTCAACTCGAGCGCGGCGTCGTCATCACCAAACTCGCCCGCAACGGCAAACGCTACGACCGAATCATCCGCGTCAACCCATTCAGCGGTACGCTCGAATCTTCCCGGCTCCCTCGCGACCGCGCGTGGCGTCCCATCGCCGCGCCTCGTCCGAGTCGATCGTCGTCGTCCAACGCGTCCCTCGTCCATCGCGTCGACGACATCCTCATCACCCGGCTCTCCACGCGCGATCTCGGCATCGTCGCCGCCCATCCCGCCGACGTCGTCTGGCCGCTCGCCGTCGCTCGGCGCTACGCCGACGCCCTCATCGACGCAGACGAAGACCGAGGCGAAGGAGACTCGTGAGCGCGTCATTTCGTATTGTGAAGATAAACAGACACATTTTTGACGGTTCATGTCTCAACGAATCCGAACACTCCACACACAAAAAGTGGCGGCGCCCGTCGACTCGACGATGATTCGTTCGACGCTTTAGACACCGACGCGCGCGCGCGCCGCCGACGATGAGCGGCTCTGGACACAGCCGAAAACAGAAACACCAAAACCGCGTCCCGTTCGTCGCCAAGCGCGACATCAAGCGCAACGATGGCGATCGGGAAAAGGAGTCCGCGTTGCGACACCTCGCGTGTCAAAACGTGTGTAAACGGTGTCGGCAAAAAGTGGTGTGGAGGTTTCAGATGGGCAAGTACAAGCCGAAGCGCGCGGGGACGCGCGGGCGGTGTAATTCTTGCGGGAAACAGACGGTAAAACTGGCGTATCGGAGTTTGTGTGATCTGTGTGATCCGTGCGGGAAGGAACAGGGGTTGTGTCCGGGGTGTCAGAAGCCGCCCGAGTTGGCTGAATTGAGTCGGGAGGTAAAGGTTCCGGGGGAGACGGAGAGCGAGGAGGAGGAGGAGGAGGAGGGGAGCGAGGACGAGGGCGGTGGAGATGCGTGAGTCCAAGATTATTGTTTCTGTGTAATGTAACTGTATCGAAGGAGAAGAGAGAAAGTGACGTTTACGTTTTTGTCTGTCGTTTTTATTTTGCACAAGCGAAGAAAATTTCTTCGCGGCTACGAATCCTACTACTTGTTCGATCGAACGCGACTATAACTGTTGCAAATCAACTGTCGATGGTTTGCGGTCCATCAAACCTCCACCCCAGGAGTCTGGCTTCCAGCTGGAGAGATCCGCGGGAGGTTTGAGCGTTCCCGCGCCGCCGCCAATGAGACAGCGCACCGCCTCGCTCTTCGTCACGGCGTAGTGGAATCGCGCGCTAAACCAGTCTGCGACGTGAGCGGTGATTGGTTGTTTTGTCACGTCGCACGGTTCGGCGGCGTCGAGGAGTCGCTCCGTCGCAGCTTCCCACGTGAGACGGTGAATTTCGGCATCCGTCATCGGCTGTGGCGTCGTAGACATGACTTCGCGTATCACTTTGGCGAACTCATCCATGTTCGAATACGTGCGACAGTTGCTAAACGTCGCGAAAAACGCATTGCTAGGGTGCTCAGCGCACACGACGAACTTGCCCATGGCGAGAGCTTCGGCAGAGGTGGTCGCCACGACGTCTGACAACGAAGGATTGACAAACACCTTGTACTCGAGAATTTTTGGATCGGCGTGATCGAGACGTCCGAGCAACGTCAGCGGTAGTTCCTTCTCCTCGAACGCGCGTTTCACCTCGACGAAATCATCGCCGTCACCGTAAACATCCATCTCGAGACGCTCTTTGCCCGTGGCGTACTGTTTGTTGAAATCGCCGACGACGTGCATCAATTCGGAATAGCCCTTGGCCCAAACGCACTTGCCGATAAAGTACGCGCCTCGCTTGAACGCGCCTTTTCCCTCCTTACGAATAGCCTTTGCCGTGTCTTTACCCGCCTCAATGAAGCCACTCGACACGCCGTGCACGTTTTGCGTGATTGACCGCGCGAAATCCTGCACCGCGTCCGACAGCTTGATCACCTTATGCGTGTGGCAACGCGCCGTCAAATGATTGATCCACCGCAGTATCTGTTCTTTACGTTCACCATCCTCCTCTCGCCTCGCGTACTCCAAATAGTTGGTGTGGATGATCCCCACCACGTGTTTAAACCTCGACGTCCACCTCGCCCCCGGGTGATACCAACACAAGTGTTCCGGCTCTTCCAAAATAGCCACGTCTCGGTTCTCCGCCGGAATCCTCAACGCGATATCCCCCACCGGCACGATCGATCCCTTATCCGTCGCGTACCTCCCTGGGTACCACGCGATGGTTATTTTCGGTTCAAACCCGACCCGTTTCCTCGCCCACTCCATGATGTACTCCTCTTGTTCCTTGGGCGTTTCAAACAGCGTTCTTCGCGGGTAAACGATCTTCTGGTCCTTTGTCGCCAACCACGGCACGAGCAGCGTCACCTCTCGCGTCTCGTCCCCTCGCGCGAGATAAACCGCTCGCAACAGAGGGTTCACGGACGTTCCCGTCATCCACGGCAGCGCCGCGGTGGTGACGATGACGAATTTCCGTCCACGAGACCGAAGCGTTCGCACCGCCTCTTGTTCGTTCTGAGTCGTCTTACGACTGCGTTTGCGTCGCTTCGCCTGCGCCTCGGGGGGTTTAGCGAGCGAGTTGCGCGAGAACATGCGTTTGAGAACCATGGCGACGCGACGTCGTCCTCGTCGTCGTCGTTCCGGGTCGCGGCGAGACCGACGCGCGGCGTTGGGTTGTGAGGTTGCTTTGGGAGGGTGGCCGTCGCGTCAGCGCTTGGCGAGCGTCCGTGTGAGTTTTTGAGTCTTCGCGCTGCTGTACAATGTGTCGTCGTAATCTTACAAAGAAATGTCAAATCTAAAATCCGTCATTCAAGGCGGCATCTGTTGCCAGGCGTGGGTGATCCATTTCGTGACCTCGCTCGCGAGCGCCTGTTCGCGGACACTCTTTTGTCTCGCGCGGTCGGGGTGGTACTTGAGCATCGCCTGTCGGTAGATTTTTGCGAGCGTGCGCTTGTTTGAGCGACCGTGTTGCTCCACCTTGAGCCCGCAACGGTGTAAAAAGAGCCTTAGATCGGCGTGCATGGCCCAGACGGCGACTTGGCGGACGGCGTCGCGCTTTGCGGATTCTTCGTCTTCTTTTTTGCGCTGCGCCGTTCGCGCATCAGCTTCCTTCTTCTCTCGCTCCGCGCGATCCCTTTTGCGCTTTTCGAATCGTTCTTTTGCGGTTTCGCGCTCCGTGATGAGAAGGCCGATGTAATCTTCCCGTTCGACTAGGTGCGTGTCGTTGAACGACAAGCGCGTGACGCACATTTTCAAGTCTTTGAGAGACATGTCGTGCGGGCACGTCGAAATTAATTTTTCCCATGCGGCGCACTCATCCTTCCAAGACGTCTTTTCAGACGTCGTCTGCTCGCCGGCGGCGGTGGTGGTCGCTTTCGCGCCCGGTTTGGCGGTTTGACGTTTATCCCACGCCGCTCCCGCGTCGCCCTCGAAGCCGTTCTCGCACCGTTCCACCGTGGCGTGAAAGTACTGCAACGCTTGCTGGTAATGCGAGCGCGCCGCCGCAGCCGCGAATTGACTCTGTTGGTACTTCCCAGCGACAACCTGCAAATTCTCCTTGTGCCACTGTCGCAGCGACCAATCCGCGTTCCCACGCATCGTGCGCTGGAAATCCGTCTGCGATTGCGCCAACGTCTGCCGCATCGCCACCTCTGTGTGCAGCGCCGTCACCAATCTTTTATGCGCGCACTTCAACGCCGCTCTGCTATTCTTCAACTCTTCCGGGTCATCTGGCAAACCTTCCGGGGGCTCGGGCGGAATCCTCGACGAGTCCGTTTGTCTGCGCATCTCCTCCGCGTTCGCCCCACCCCAAACGCTCGGCGGGTCTCGATGCGCGTACTCCGCCTGTCGGCGGCGCTGTTCGTCGGCGACGCGCTCTCGCTCCATGCGCGCCTTGGACGCGTACGACCGCACGCGACGCCATCCTTCCGCCTGTTCCTTCTTCCCCAAACTCCCTGTCCCCGACGCATCCGTCGTTCCTCGCGTCCTCTCAGACGACGGATCTCTCGCCTTTTCCTTTTCCTCCTCCGTCGTCTCGTCGTCGTCCTCGGTGGTGTCCTCCGTCGTCGCCGGTTCCTTCCCGTCCACCCCAGTCGGGCTCTCCAAAGAACTCGATCTCCTCCGTCGTTTCACCGGCGGGGATTCCGTATCATCCGACGCGATATCAATCACGATGGCATCCCGATCGTCGTCGTCGTCGATGATGTGATTCTCATTCGGCTTTGGCTTTCTCGTCGCGTCCACAAACGCGTCCTCCGTAGCGCGTCCACCACCCTCCGTCGTCCCCGTCGTCTTCCCGACCCGCATTCCCCTCTCACCCCCCTTACGCCCGTTTTCCTCGTACTCCAGCACGTACCCGAACCGCGTCCCCCTGGCTTTACTCCACGCCAAGAAGAGCACTTCTCCCCGCTTAAGAAACGCGCGCGCGTTCGCCTTGAGCATTCGCAGCGCCCCGAATTTATCTTGCACGAACACCTCCGTCCTCGGCGTCGTTCGCAGCTCCACCGCGACTTCCGGTTCGTACTTTAGCGCGACGGAGACGATCTCTTTCGGCAGCGCCGGGTCGGTGAATCCGAGCGTCGTCGCGTCGTTCCCGACCATCACGGATGGGGCATCGGGCCAAGTCGGCAGCGCGATCGACCGCGCGCCTCGGGGCGCTTGAATCGGACGTAACGACGCGCGACGACCGCCCGTGGACGCGGACGCAGACGCGACGGTGCGGACGACTCGTCCACCGGTCGCGGACGCGTCGTCTACGTCCGCGTGGACGCCCATCGCTCGCGACGACGACGGCGACGGCGGCGACTGAGGAGGCTCGCGCGGGAGTGACGGCGCACTTTTTGTGAATTCGGTTTCGATGCAGAGGGAGGCACTCCGCGACGCGTCGCGCGATCGGTTCGGTGCGCGCGACGACGACGACGATGGCGACGACGATGGTGACGATGGCGACGGCGACGACGGCGGCGGTACCGGTGGCGCGGCGGAACGCGGTGAAGGCGCCGACGGGGGGATGCGCGCAAAGGCTTGGGTCTGAGGGACGACGTCGAGGAGTGCGAACGGCGACGACGCGGGCGACGACGCGGGCGGCGGCGAGCCCGAGCGGATCGGTGATCAAGGACGATAGGGTGCCGGTGACGATTCTCACCGGGTTTCTCGGGTCCGGGAAAACGACGCTGTTGAACCACGTGTTGAGGGCGGAACACGGGAAGCGAATCGTGGTGATCGAAAACGAGTTTGGCGAGGTGGACATCGACGGCGAACTCGTGGCTTTTCGAGAGAGCGGGGAGGAGGATATCATGCTGTTGAATAACGGGTGCTTGTGTTGCACGGTGCGGTCGGATCTGGTGGAGATGTTGACGAGGTTGGTGAATGAAAAAAAGGGCGCGTTTGATCACATATTGATCGAGACGACGGGGTTGGCCAACCCGGCGCCGATTATTCAGACGTTTTATTTGGAACCGGCGCTGTTGGATTCGCTTCGCTTGGACGGGGTCGTCACGCTCGTGGATGCGAAACACGCGGGGATGCACTTGGATGAGGTGAAACCGGCGGGGGTGGTGAACGAATCGCTCGAACAGGTGGCGTTTGCGGATCGAATCGTGCTCAACAAGACGGATTTGGTCACCGACGCCGAAGCGGATGCGCTCGAGTACCGATTGAGAACCATCAACGACTTGGCAAAGATTGGCCGGGCATCCATGGCGAACGTGGATTTGGATTTCGTGCTCGGTGTCGGCGGGTTCGACTTGGAACGCGTGCAGGACCAAGTCCTGGGCGACGAGCCGAAAAAGGCAACCACCAACGAGGCGCACGGACACTCGCACGCGCCGGGCCAAGAATCCTGCGACGAGTGCGAGGATCACGGGCACGACCACGGGCACGGACACTCACACGGAGAGGAGGAACACTCGCACTCGCACTCGCACTCGCACGGCGCTGACGGCGAATGCGAAGTCTGCGGCGAACACGGCCACTCGCATTCGCACCACGTCCACGATGACGCCGTCGGCAGCGTCTCCCTCGCCCTCGAGGGCGACCTCGATCTCGATCTCGTCAACGACTGGCTCGGTCTTCTCCTCAACGAGCGTTGGGAAGACCTCTACCGCATGAAGGGCGTGCTCGCCATTCAAGGTTGCGACGAACGTTACGTTTTCCAGGGCGTACACGCCCTCTTTGAAGGCATGCCGGATCGCGCGTGGAAGGAGGATGAAAAGCGGTCGTCCAAGCTCGTCTTCATCGGTAAAGACCTCGATCGCGCCGAGCTTCAGCGCGATTTCGAAGCTTGTCTCAGCACGCGACGCAAGTAATTTGTAACGAGTACGCGTAACAACCACGGCGCGTTTCACGCATTCTTCACACCTCGACGCGCACCCATCGAGCGATACCCGACCCCGACCGGTGAGTGACACGCACCGGTGCCAAAATGATGATGCGCCGTCGATCGCGCGTCTCTGTGCGTCTCTGTGCGATCGCGTGCGTCGTGTTTCTCGCGACGATTACTCGTTTTAGTTTCGCACAAGATGCCGATGATCCGACGACGACGGGCGCGACGAGCACGACGACGGAAACGGGCGCGCAAACGGAATGGCTCGCATCGGCGCTCCCGCGTTTCCGTGCGCGATCGGTCGAGTGCGCGACGTGTCAAAAGATGTACGCGTGGTACGACGAGCATTTGATGCTCGCGTTGATGGACGCGGCCAAGCGTAGTAGCGGCCGACGCGCGTCTCCTTCCTCTTCGTTCGCGTCCAAGTACGGCGAATTGGAAGAAGTTATCGAAGAAGCGGTGCCAGAGGTGTGCGCCGCGGGATCGATCGCGCTCAACGCGACGATTCGATCGGCGTGTCGAAGGATGATTGAGAAATCAGAGGACGAAGTCGTGGCGTTGTACTACGCCGCGGGGGCTCGATTACGCGACGGCGCGGAAGAGGGGGCGTTGGGCGAAGCCTTGTGTGGACCGCGAGGGGCGTTAGGCGGAGCGTGCGTCGATGATGACGTCGCAAGATGGACGACGGCGGAATTGGAGGTGTTGGAGGTGGAATCTGGAAAGGTTTCGGTGTTTGATTTTGATCACGAACAGGCGCCGGGAACGGCCAAGGAATTTAAGAGCGAACCGGCGGAGGCGCTTACAAAAAAGGAACCCGTCGGTACGGTTTTGAAAATCGTCGCTTCGGATTTCTACAAACGCGTCATTTTTGACAGAGATCGCGATGCGTTGATGTACTTTTCCTACCCCACCATGGCGAAGGAGTTTCACGAGGCGTACTCGCAGACGCACGCGCGCGTCGCCGAAGCGTTGGAGGACGCCGAAGACTTATTCGTCGGGCAACTCAACGTGGAGAAGAACGACGTCCCGCCGCCGTACGCGGACATGGTTGAGACCCCATCGGTTTTGTTTTACCGCGCGAGGAAAAAAGAAAATCCGAGGTGGATACCGCTGAGAACGCCGGCTGGCGAGTACATCACGGGGGAGTCGGCGCCGACGCTCGCGGATGTTTTAACCATGGTGAGTAAACACGGCAAGACGGCGGCGACGCGCGAAGCGGCGGACGTGGCGATGATACGCGCGAGTAAAGAGGAGCTGTACGCATCGCGAGGTGATAGAGATGAATTATAATTCTGAGATGGGCTACTTAGTTGCACCAATAATTCGGCGGTTCGTATCCGCGTTCGAGCAGAAACGGCAAGACGAATTCACAAAACGCGTTAAACGAAACGACATTCGTCACCGCGGCGTTTCGCACGATGCCCGTGTTATCGACAGAAACCGTCGTCGACGTTTCGACGAGTTCGCGGGCGTGCGCGGCGAGCGCGAGGGTGGAAACGATGACGAGCAGCAGCGCGAACATTTCACAAGGCGCGGCTTTATGTGAAGATCAAACGCGATGCCAAGGAAATCAAATGTTTGGTGCGTAGCCGCTACAATGTAAGCAATTTGAATATGCGAGCGTTTTAAACTAATGCTGACGCCCTGCACTGGGCGTGCGCGCTCAGCGCAGCCTGGGCTTGTTCGAGATTGGCGCGGTTCTTGACGTTTTGCGCCCAATTGGAGACGGATGGCTCCGCCTTGGTGCCCTTAGCGGCGGCGGCGAGCGCCGCGGCGGCGGCGGTCAATTTACCTTGCGCCAAAAACGCCTCGGCGCGGGCAATGGCGCCTTCGATGCCCTGAGCGCCCTCTTCCGAGCTATCTTTCATTCGGAGTAGAGAGGCGGTGTACGCTAAACCGTGCGCGAACATTCCGCCTCCCTCGGCGGGTACGAGCGAGAGTTGACGAGCAGTCTGTCTGACGCGTTCGAGCTGTTCGGCGAGCTGAAGCCGAGTGGACACACCAGACTTGGCGACGGAATCACTCAAGGTACCCACGATGGTGGCGACGAATGGATCATCCTTGGAACACGTCTTGAGCAATTTGAGCGTCTCGTCAAAGGCTTCACCGTCTTCCAACCTAGCGCCGAGATCGATGACAGCGAGCTCAAAGCTCTGCACCGCGTACGCGCGTTCTAGCGCCTCGCGACGCTTGGTCAAAACCTTGCGCAGCGCGCTCACGCGTAGTCGCTCGTCATCGAGCGCTTTGATGCGCTCGATGCGCTCAGCCACCAAGAAATCGGCGTGTTCAGTCTTCATCTTCGACTCCTGCTCCTTGAGCGCCGTTGCCTTGTCTCGCGCTGCTTGCGCCTTGACACTCTCAATCCGTCTCGTAGCCTCCTCGGCGCGCGCCTCGAGCACATTGATCGCCGCGATGAGCTCATCCGTCGCCGATCTTTCCGTCCCGACAACGCGCTCAAAGTTTTCAACCATCGTCGACGCGAGTTCATTGAACATCTTGACGTCAGCCTCCGATTGAATCTCCATGCCTCGCGTAATCTTTGCCTTGTCTTCGTCATTTAAAGAATCGCCGAGCGTCTTCATCGCCTCTGCGACGAGCGCCCCAGCGTTCAAATCCTTGGCGAGGTTCAATACGCTGGCGTTTTCGCGAACTGGTGGATTCGGGATGGACACCAAGGCGTCGTTCTTTGTCGGCTCCTTGTTCGCCTGTGAGGACTGCGAAAAGAGAAAGAGAGACAAAACGGTTAGTTTAGATGAATCGACGCATCGATTGACACGCACGCGATGCGATGCGCGAGGATGAAAGAAATGTTGGCTGGCTCACAGGAACGAGGCGAGGCGAAGCCACGACCCTTAGAACTCCAGCGGCGTCCGACGCGCGGTTTGCATGCGTGCGCGCCGGACAAACGTTAATTTTGGCCCGTGAAAGGTCCGGCGCGGCATGGAATAGCCGCAACAGATGAGTAATAGGCCCCGAGAGATTGTTGAGAGAATAAAAACGAGGAAAAAAAAGCAAACTGCGACACGACACCTACCTCTGCGTTGGCGAGGAAATCCGCCGCGGCGCTAAACGCGTCGTTCAATTCCTTCTTCGCCTCTTCCTTTTCCTTTTCCTTTTCCTTCTCCGCGGCTGAAGACGTCGACGCCGCATCAGCCGCACGAGTTCCTTTTGACGCCGAATTCAACTCCTTCTCTTCCGGTTGTTTCACGATTTGCACCTCGACCTCGACGTCGCGTCTCGCCGCCGGCGCTTTCGATTTGGGTTTCGACCTTCTCGGCGGCGGCGGCAAATCCTCCGGATCATCCGCGCCAACGGCGTACGCCAAGTACGCGACGAGCACCGCACCCGCCGCAGCTAAAAACGGCGTTCGACTTGCCGCTTGTTGCTCTTCGTGTCCTCCGCCGGCGTTCGATGACGACGAAGACGACGAAGACGCCGCCCCCGTCGCAGGAACAGCCGAGCTCGATCCGCTCTTCGGTTTGGACAACGGTTCGAGAAGCGTCTTCGCCTCCATCTCCACCGCCGCCGCCGGTGGCGGTACTGCCGGTTTCGCCCCCGCCTGTGTCTTGACCGCATCCATTCTCGCCTGCGCCCCCGCGCGCTGTTCCGCTAAAACCGACTCGTGCAACGGAAACTTTGCAGCCGACGCGTGCGGCAACCCGCGCGGCGCCGCCCCGTTCGTCTTCGGCGGAGGCGGGTACCTCCTCGGCACCTCCACCCCGACCCGTTTCCACGTCGCCGGTCCTACCGCCTTGTACGCGACGTCATTCAACACCGACTCGTGCAACGGCGTCTTCATCGCCGCGACGTGCGGCAACGCTCGCGTTCGGCCGTTCGGCGGTTTCGCCCTTCTAGAAATCTTCGGCGTCGCCGCGCTACCCGCCGACGCCTTCTTCGTCGCCCGCTTCTTCGTCGCCGTCGCCGTCGCCGTCGCCGTCGCGGGTTTCTTCTTCTTCACCGCCGTCGTCGGTTTCTTCTTCGTCGCCGTCGCGTACGTCGTCCGTTGACCACCGCACGACGCCATCGAAACACCGGCGGAAGACGAAGAAGAAGACGTCGACGACGACACCTCGGTCGCGCTTCTCACGACGAGTTCACGAAGCAGTCCCACGTTCCGCGAGACGACCGCTCGACGCGACATGGCGCACCCGTCGTCGTCGTCGTCGTCGTCGTCGTCGTCTGTCGCGCCGGTGACAGCATCATCATCCATGACGCGATGAGAGTTCAAAAAGACAAACGAACGACGTGCCAAACCCTAACCTACCCTAAACCCTAATAGCGCCACACGTGTTTGTGTGTTTTGGGTGAGGCAGTTTTCACGCTCGCGCGAGTGAGTGCATGGGCGCGGGCGAGACTGCGACTCGCGCGCGGACGCGACCGAGGACGACTCGAGCGCGAAGGAGCCCGCCTGAAGATGTTTTCGCTCGCCTCGACGCCCGTCGCGATGTCGACGCCGCCGACACCGCTCGCGGCCCGCGCGTGTTCGTCGACGGCAGCGCGGTCGCTCCCGGCGGCGACGTCGGCGCGGACGCGCGGCGGTCGCCGCGGGCGAAGCGCCGTCGTCGCCATGGCGCACCCGCGTCGGGTGGCCAAGGTGCAGCAACAGATGCGAAGGGAAATTTCCAAGATGATGCAGACGGATAAAAACCTCCGGGCGATGGTGTCGCCCGAGGAACGCATGGGGGTCGATCACTTGCTGAGCGTCATGGCGACGGTGGCCGACGTGGAGGTGAGCAACGACTTGCAAGTGGTGAAAGTGTACGTGAGCATTCTCGGGGACGAGCGCGGGAAGAAGAATGCGATAAACGGATTGAAACGCATGGAGCAATACGTGCGAAGGAAGATTGGACAAAAGGTGAGCTTGAGGTTGACGCCTGAGATTCGGTTCATTTACGACGACTCGTTTGAGCGCGGGCAAAAAGTGAACGCGCTGTTGGACGAGATTCGAAGGGAGAACAGGGAAAAGACTATGAAGAAGTACGGGGATAAGGCGGCGTTGATGGCGGTGGAGGATGTCATCGCGGAACGTGGGGACGTGGAGGATGAGGATGAGTCGGATTGGGAGTCGGATGACGACTCGATTTGGGATGAGATGCTCGACGGGGTGGAGGACGCGTTGAACGATTTCGACGACGACGACGACGACGACGACGACGAGTGGGAGAGCGAGGATGGTATAAAGATTATCAACGTCTAAACGTGTTTAGTACGCCACGTGTACGCGCCTTAATTCTTGTAGTTTCAGCGGTATATTTTTTGTTTACCAGTCGGTGTGTGTTTTTATTGACATTCTTTCTACGTACATTTTCGTTTGCGTCGGTTCGGTGACGACGCTACAAGGTGCTCAAAACGCTCTGACACTTGGCAGCTAAAATCTTAACCGCCTCTTTGAAAATCGTCCCCGGGGAAATCTGCCCGATGGTTTCCACGGTGAAGATGAAATGGTCTTTGCGTTTGCGCACAGCCACTTTCTCATCCCATCCGGGTTCGCCGGTGAGTTCCCGAACGCGTTCGACGCAAAAGTCGCACCCGCGTTCGTTCACCACCTTGACAGTCTTCTTGTCGCCTTTGCCCTCGCATGCGTAACACTTGTGCGCATCGCTAAAGTTGGCGCACTTTTCCATAAAGACGTCGGCATCGGCCCCGGTGATGGGCTGGAGAAGGGTGATTTCGGGCACCATGCGGTACCAGCACGTGCCGACGGGGGACCACTTGGCGTGCTCTTGGCCCGTGCCCTTGACGCAGTGACACTCGAGCTCAATCTCCTGCCCAGGAGCGAGCTTGGCCAACAGAATGTCGTCGTGCACGCATCCAATCTCCCCGTGGGCGAAAATCTCACCCTGCGAGCGGGTGAAATTCGAGTACTTGGCTCCGTTTTCCTCTGGAAGTTCGCTGCCGTTTTCGCACCACTCGAGCGATTTCGAGTACACCGACCTATTAATAACCTCCCCAAACGTCCCATCGGCGTTTCTCTCCTTGTGACACCTCACGTTCATCTTCAAAATCACCGTGTTCCCCTCGTTTACCGTGTCGTTCTTCCCTCGGTACTCAAACTTGCTCGGATCCGCCTTGATCGGTACCAATCCCAACCGGTGCGCCAGCACCTCGTCCGCGATGACGCTCGTGTTATTCACGACGAAAACATCCTCAATCGCCATCGTCGGCACCTCAGCCAAGATTATTCTTCTAAACGCATTCGCAAACGCCGGCGAGCACCCTTCCATCTCAAACACGCACGCGTTTTCATCGCTCTTCGTCAACGCGAGCTTGAAGTCGTCGCGGAAACCCTCCACGCTAAACGCCCTGTCCAACCCCGCCGACGCGTACGCCCCTCCGTACGCCACCTCTTTCGCGTGCGCGTTGTGTTCCGCACCCGCGACGACGTATTTCCTCTGATCTTCCAGTCGTTTCAGCATCGCTTCCATCTGCGCCGTCACTTCACCGACCCCGCTCGTCGCCGCAGCGGTCGCTCCGCCGCCGCCTCGAGCCATGGTTCCGTGGATTCGCAATCACGACGACAATCACGACGACGACGCGCACCACCCAGCCGGGGCTTTATCGACCAACCGCGCGAATCGACGCGAAAGAGCGAAGACTTTTCCGTCCACCGCCGACGCGTCGTCGACTGCCGTCTGCCATCTGTCGTCGTCGTCGTCGTCTTTCTCGCACTCGTGTAAAAAGCGGTTCGTTCCTTCGTGTTGTTTTAAATTTACATTATTGGCGTTCTCTTTGCTGAAAAAGTGCACTTTTTTGTCGACGACGCGAACGAGCGAGGGCGTCAGACGGCGAGGCCGATCGCGGGCGCGACGACGGAGGACGGCTCGCGCTTCTCGCGCGCGTTTCGATCGACGCGCGCGAACGGAGTGGAAGGGACCGCTCGGCGCGGGCGGACGGATACTTTTACGGGAAAGGGAAGGAGTGAATTGTGTCGTCGAGGAAAAACCGTTACGACGGTGTGGACGCGCGCGACGATGGTGTCGACGGCGGCGACGACCGCGGTGGGGGATGGAATCGAGGGCGAAGGGGTGAGTGGCGATCGTGCGAGCGATTCGGGGGACGGTGTGCGCGGGGCGACGACGAGCCGGCGATCGGTGAGAGTGGCGGAGAGAGTTCGCGCGGCGGCGGCGAATCGAGCGGCGACCGAGAACGACGTCGACGCCGATGACGAGGGTTGGGTGAGGAGGAACAGACGTCGACGGGGTCGGGGGAGAAGGGTGAAAAGGATTCGCATTCGTTCGCATCCTGAATTGAGAGAGTTGGGTCGTCGCGGCGAGATGCGCCTGATGACCCCGCGGGAGAGGGAACGGTACGACCCGCGTAGGACGCCGCGTCCTCGATACGACGGTGTGGACGCGGCTGGTTCTCTCGGGATACCGCACGAGATGAGTCGGTCGTCGGCGACTCCCGAGATTCGCCACGAGGCTGCTGACCGCCACCGTACGGACCCGTTTTTAGAGGGGTTTTTAGACGGCTTCCGCTCCGCCGCGCTTTCTCGCATGACGCAAGAGCCTCGGCGAGGTTTGAGCTCGGTCGAACTAGAGAAACACGCGCCGACGAGAGACGCGGGGTACCCGTGCGGGAAGGCGTGCGCTGTGTGCCTGGAAGAGCCCGCGCACGGATCTTGCGTGCGCGAGCTTCCGTGTTCGCACGTTTATCATCGAGAGTGTATCGATCGATGGTTCGATCTCTCCAACTGTTGCCCAACCTGCCGAAAACCAGTCAGACCGGACGAACACACCCCAATCATCCCGACGAGGGATCAAATCCGCCCCGATCTCGACTCTTGGGGCGCCTACGTCCGTTTGGTATCCCGCATCAACGCGCCGCTCACCACCGCGTGAACCGAACCGAACGACCAAGCGTTCGCCACCAATCCATCAAATCCGCGTTGGTTGTGGTTCTCGTCGCTCACCACCACCGCGCGCGCGCGGATCAATCGAAATATGACTGTGTCTCCCATTTTGCAATTTTCACCGTCTTAAACCGCCGGCATTCTCGTTGGTGCACACTTTAAAGTCCAAATCCGCCGCGCGCGCGCACGAACAGTCACGCAGCTTGGATTCAAGTGCCTCACACCGCGTCGCAAAGCGTGACCCACGAACGCCGAAACGTTCCCGTTGAGAGAAGACACCACACGCTGGCGACACGCGTCGCGTCCACA
>Ga0181578_10001595_pt1 | contig 21743 bp, 19 predicted proteins | sample 071ome_21_FD_148659 | JGI IMG/M metagenome (GOLD analysis project Ga0181578, IMG submission 148659) | Coastal salt marsh microbial communities from the Groves Creek Marsh, Skidaway Island, Georgia - 071401CT metaG (spades assembly) | ecosystem: Environmental > Aquatic > Marine > Intertidal zone... | reverse complement strand
ACCCGTCGCCAGCGTGGGGGAGCGAGCAAGTGACTCCGACAACCACGTGGTACCTCGTGCTCGCGGCAGTGCTGTTTGGCGTTGGCGTTGTCGGGCTCATGATTCGCCGCAACCCGCTTGTCATGTTCATGTGCATCGAACTCATGCTGAACGCGGTGAACCTCTCATTCGTGGCCTTCGCCCAGGCGTTCACCGATATCTCAGGTCAGACCGCCGTGTTCTTCGTGATGGTGGTGGCAGCCGCTGAAGTCGTCGTTGGTCTTGGCATCATCATCGCCATTCTTCGCCGTCGCCCCGGAACCACAATCGACGATCTTGCGGAGTTGAAAGGCTGAACATGCTCGACGTCGTGTGGTTAATACCTGCATTTCCGCTGCTCGGATTCTTGTTGATTCTGTTGTTCGGCCGCCGCCTTGGTGAGCCCGCCGCCGGTTACGTCGCAGCGGCAGCAGTCTTCGCGTCATTCGTGGTGACCGTCGGGGTCTTCTTCGACCTGCTGTCAATTGACGAACATCACCGCTCTCACGTGGTCACCCTCTTCCAATGGGTGCCGGTGTCATCACTGCAGATCGATATGGCACTTCTTGCCGACCCTCTGTCGGTAACGATGGCGCTGTTTGTCACCGGCATTGGTTTCCTCATTCACCTGTTTGCGATCGGGTACATGCACGGTGACCCAAAGTTCTCCAAGTTCTTCTTGTATTTGAACCTGTTTGTGCTGTCGATGCTCATGTTGGTATTCGGCGAGAATCTGCTCGTCACCTTCCTCGGATGGGAAGGGGTCGGAGCGTGCTCCTACTTCCTGATTTCGTTCTGGCACACTCGCGACTCGGCCTCAACCGCTGGCAAGAAAGCATTCGTCACCAACCGCATTGGTGACTGGGGTGTCATGTTGGCGATGTTCCTTGGCTTCCAGGCCGTTGGTTCGGTGAGCTACGGGGCTCTGAATTCGGCTGCAGAATCAGGATCGCTCGCATCATCGACTGCGACGGGAATTGCACTTCTCCTCTTCGTCGGAGCAGTCGGCAAATCGGCCCAATTCCCTCTCTATCTGTGGCTGCCTGACGCAATGGAAGGCCCAACGCCGGTGTCGGCCCTGATCCACGCAGCAACGATGGTCACCGCAGGTGTCTTCTTGATGACCCGCATGAACCCGATGCTCGCCGCCGCTGCCGATTGGGCTCCGACAATTGTCGCGTGGGTTGGTGCCTTGACCGCCCTGTTTGCGGCAACGATTGCGGTAGCGCAGTCAGACATCAAGAAGGTGCTCGCGTATTCAACGGTGTCGCAGTTGGGGTACATGTTCCTCGCAGTAGGTACCGGGGCATTCGTTGCAGCAATCTTCCACATGGTGACCCATGCCTTCTTCAAAGCGTTGATGTTCCTTGGCTCAGGTTCGGTGATTCATGGCATGCACCACGAGCAGGACATGCGTCGGATGGGAGCCTTGCGCAAAGTGATGCCGATTACGGCCGGCACATTCATCATCGGATGGCTCGCAATTGCCGGTGTCCCCCCATTCGCTGGTTTCTGGTCGAAAGATGAAATCTTGCTGTTTACCCTGGCGAGAAGCCCAGTGCTCTACGTCATCGGCTTGGTCACAGCAATCCTCACGGCGTACTACATGACCCGTCAGGTGATCATGGTCTTCTTCGGGGAAGCCAAGTGGGAAAGCCACGCTGAAGACAACGGTGCGCACGGTGATTTCAAACCGCATGAGTCTCCGCCGATCATGTTGTTCCCACTCGTTGTGCTGTCAGCGCTGTCGGTCGTGGGTGGAATTATTCAGTTGCCATCGTTCGGAATTATTCCTAAAGGTCTCCGCCATCGCTTAGAAGACTGGTTACATCCGGTGGTGGCACCCGGTGAGGCAGTGATCTCTGGGACGTCGGCCTACGACGCCAAAGTGTGGCTTGCCTTGCTCGCTATTGGTTGCGCGGTCGTTGGCATTGCGCTTGGGGTTCTCGTGTATGGCCGTCGTAAGTTGCGTGCGATCGAGCCCGCAATTCTGGCCGATGGATGGCGTTACGACCGCGGTGTTTCTGCCTTTATGGGTGGGCCCGGTCGCAAGATGTTTGATGCGATTGCATGGTTCGATGCGAAAATCGTCGACGGTGCGGTCAACGGTGTTGCGACCGCAGTTCGCTCGACCTCAGGCTCTGTTCGTCGAATCCAGACCGGCAACGTCCGTAGCTACGCCGGTGTCATCGGTATCGGCGTTGTGCTCATCCTCGTGTGGTTCGTGGTGCTGAGGGGGGTGATGTGATGGTTGCCGCAACTTCGACTGAGGTGGCATTCCCACTGCTCTCGATGATGATCGTGGTGCCGGTCGTCGGCGCGCTGCTCATTGCGGTGCTGTCGAATCGTCGGCCCGAGTATTCGAAGCTCGTGGCCTTACTTGCCTCGGTGGGCACGGGTGCGCTGTCGGTGTGGACCTTTGCGAACTTCGACAGTCACTCATCAGGGTTCCAGTTCACGAGTCAGCATCCGTGGATTGAGTCGTGGGGAATTTCATGGCATCTCGGTGTCGACGGAATTTCTCTGTTCCTCGTGTTGCTGACCGGTGTTCTGTTCCCGCTTGCGATCGCCGGAATTGACCCGCACAACGATGACCCTCGCCGAGATAAGCCGTACTTCGCGTGGCTACTGCTACTCGAGGCTGGCGTCATGGGTTCATTCTTGAGCCTCGACCTCTTCCTGTTCTTCGTGTTCTTCGAGATCGTGCTGGTACCCATGTACTTCCTCATTGGTGGATGGGGTTATGAAGGCCGTGAATATGCGGCGACGAAGTTCTTCCTGTACACGATGGCTGGCTCGGCATTCATGCTCGTGTCGATTCTCGCCACAGTGTTTATTGCCCGAGACAACGGCGTCGGAAAGATCACATTCGACCTCATCGAACTCGCCGAGGGCGCCAACTTTGCGGCGTCGACCGGTCGATGGTTGTTCTTTGGTTTCGCAATTGCATTTGCGGTGAAGGTTCCAATCTTCCCGCTGCACACGTGGCTACCCGACGCACACACCCAGGCCCCAACTGCTGGCTCTGTTGTGCTTGCGGGTGTGATGCTGAAACTGGGCACTTATGGCCTCTTGCGTTTCGGTCTTTACCTTTTCCCTGAAGCGTCGTATTGGAGTCGCTCTCTTTGGTTGACGCTGGCAGTGATCGGCATCATCTATGGCGCAATTGCAGCAACCATGCAGAAAGATCTGAAGCGACTTGTTGCGTATTCGTCGGTTGCACACCTTGGTTTCATCGTGCTCGGCACCTTTGCATTCACCTCCCAAGCTGTCACCGGCTCGGTGATGCAAATGGTGAACCACGGTGTCTCGACCGGAGCACTGTTCTTAATGGTTGGAATGATCTATGAGCGGCGACACACCCGCCAGATTTCCGAACTGAAAGGCCTGCAGCATGTTGCCCCGATTTTTGCGGCTGCGTTCACCGTCGTCATGCTGTCATCGATCGGTGTCCCAGGGCTCAACGGCTTTGTCGGTGAGTATCTCATCCTGATCGGAGCATTTCTCACCGCACGCTGGTGGGTTGTCGTTGCCGCAACCGGCGTCATTCTCGCTGCGCTCTACCTGTTGTGGGCATATCAACGTGTGTTCCACGGGGAGCCCGATGAAGAGAACTCAACATTCGCCGAACTCCGCGTGAAGGAAGCGCTTGTCATCCTTCCGTTTATTGCAGTCATCTTCTTCACCGGTGTGTATCCGAAGCCGATGCTCGAACGCATTGAGCCAGCGGTGAATGCGCTCATTGGGCATGTCGAGGAGCGAACAGATTTCGTCGAACCGCAGCCGGCCGCCCCTGTTGTCGATGATGAGGTTCACTCGCATGGGGAGGAGGACTGATGGTTGCTCAGGACACTTTTATTGGGCCTTCAGTTGACTGGTTTGCGCTCTCACCTCATCTCGTTCTCGTCGGTGGAGCGTTGTTCTTGATGGTGGTGGGCGCGTTAACACCCGTCTGGCCGCGCAATCTGATGTCGTTGACGACGGTTGGATTCACCGTGGCTGCAGCAGTGCTGTCGGTCTTCATCTGGAACGACATTGGCGCCGAGGGGCCGTCAGCAATTGTTGGTGGCGTACTCGCAGTCGACCGCTTGTCGCTGTTCCTTACATTTGCGGTGCTTGCGGCAACGGCGCTGGTTGCGTTGATGTCTGATGCGGAACTTCGTGGCACCGACAACGATGGGCCAGAGATCTACTCACTGTTGCTCGTTGCCGCAACAGGAGCGCTTGTCATGGTCGGAGCGAACGAACTCATCGTGATGTTCCTCGGTCTTGAAACCGTGTCACTTGCGCTGTACGTCCTTGCCGCATCTGATCGCCGTCGTAGTGCGAGCCAAGAATCAGGAATGAAGTACTTCATTCTCGGCGGTCTCGCCTCGGCATTCTTCCTCTACGGCATCGCTCTGCTGTATGGCGGCACTCGCACGACCTCATTGGCCGACATGGTGACCCGCCTACAAAGCCAGGTCAACATTGGCGGCAATGACGCTCTTGTGCTCGCCGGCCTTGCGCTCATGTTGATCGGTTTCGCGTTCAAGGTTTCCGCAGTGCCGTTCCATGTCTGGTCACCGGACGTGTATCAGGGTGCGCCATCAAACATCACTGCGTTCATGGCATCGGTCGGCAAGGTTGCCGCATTTGGAGCGATGTTGCGGGTACTCACATCTGCTTTGCCGTTTTATCGCGACGACTGGCGACCGATCATCTGGGTGCTCGCCGTTCTGTCGCTCATCGTTGGTTCGCTTCTTGCGGTCGTGCAGACCGATGTGAAACGAATGCTTGCGTTTTCTTCGGTAAGTCATGCCGGTTTCATTCTCGTTGGCCTTGAAGCTGCGGGTCTGTCAGCGGGTGAGAACGCAATGTTTTCCTCGGTGCAGTCGGTGGCGGTGTATCTCGGCCTCTACTCGGTGCTCGTCGTCGGCTCATTTGCAGTCATCAGTGTTGCAAGTCGCGGTGGTGACACAACGCTCGATGGCTTCAACGGATTGTCGAGTCGTCGCCCGACGCTTGCGCTTGCACTAACAATGTTTTTGCTCGCACAGGCCGGGGTGCCGTTCACTTCTGGCTTCGTCGCAAAGTGGGGCGTGATTCAATCTGCAGTTGACGCCGGCAGTTACTGGCTGGCGGTGATCGCCATGCTCGCTGCGGTCATTGCGGCATTCCTCTATCTCCGCATCATGGTGAGCATGTGGTTGCGACCCGCTGATGACAACGCCGAAGCGGTCAATGTTCCCGGTTTGAGCGGTATCGCTATTGCCGGAGCAGCTGGCTTCACATTGGCGATCGGCATCTATCCGCAGTGGGTGCTATCGGTAGCCGAAGGCATTCTCTCGTTTGCATAAGGCTGAGAGGATGTGCTCGATGCGGGCAAAATGAGATGAAAGCGTTCACGAGATTGCCGGGAGCGTTGTCGTTGTTTGGCCCGATGATTGCTGTGTCGATCATGGTGGCTGTTGCTCTGGCGCCGGTGGTGTCTGCTCATTCAGATTTTGAGGGCTCCGAACCGGCTGCTGACGCAGTGCTCGTCGAACCTCTTGACTCGATCACGCTGAGGTTCGCCACCCCTGTGATAGGTGAGGGCTCATCGGTGGTTGCCGTAGCGGAGACGTCGGGCGCTGCAGCACAAGGTGAGCTTGCCGCAGAAAGTGACACCAACTGGCTCGCAGTCTTTACCCCGCCGCTACAGGGTGACCTGTTCCGGATCGTGTATGCCTTTCGTGCTGAAGACGGTCACCTTATTGAAGGTGAATTTGCTCTCAACGCAGTGACTGCTACCACGACAACGGTCGCAACAACGACAACAACAGTTGCAGATGATGTGGAGGGAACTCTGGCGGTTTCTGAACCTGTCGAGACCACGTCGACGACCGAGGTATCAAGCACCTCGCAGCCTGGTGATGTCGACGCTGGTGCACCGCCTCCCACATCGGGGCCATCGTCTTCATCGGGTATCGACGCCGCAAACCACATTTCACGTCTGGCTCAGAACCTGTTGGGAATGACAGTGGTGGGCTACCTCGTTTTCGCAATCGCGTGTTGGCGGCGGGAGGGCATTCTTCCTGATCACATTTGGCGATGCCCTGTCTCACCAGCTTTCTCGATCGCCCGTCATCACGACATGTGCTGCTGCTGTCTTAGCAATTGCAGCGCTATCAGTGTTGACGGGTCAGGTGACATCTCGGTCGTCATTTCGAGCCCTTCTGGTCATCCCATGTCTGGGGCTCCTCGTTGCTCCTACCTTTGATGGCCACGCGGTCTCGATGGGGCCCCGACTACTGCACGCCCTCAGTGATGTGGTTCATATGGGATCGACGTCGATGTGGATCGGGTCGGTGATCGGGCTTGCCGTGGTTGCGCGAACTGATCGTCAACAGTTGAGTGCTGTCGCCCAGCGGACAGCGAAGGCACTTATGGGCACGGTTGCTGCTGTTGTGCTTTCGGGTGTGGTGATGACGTTCATCATCATTGATGATCTGTCGTCGCTCACCGATTCAACCTGGGGGCGCATCCTCATCGTGAAGGTGGTGACAGTTCTCATCGCTGGGTTGATCGGTGCTGTCCATCATTGGAGCGTTGTTCCTCGTCTCGCATCTCGAGATGTCCAGACAACGTTCCAGCGTTCGGTAACGATTGAGCTCGGAGTATTGATCGCAGTGATTGCGGTGAGCTCATGGCTTGTCGTGGCAATGCCGTAGTTGACGAAGTTCTGTTGATTGCCCACCGATAGGTAGGGTCACGTTCATGTTCATAAATGGCGAATGGTGTGAAGCATCCACAGGTAACTCGTTTGATGTCGTCGACCCTGCAACAGGAGCAGTGATTGGCTCGATGCCTGACGGCACGACCGCAGACGCGGAACGAGCGATCGGCGCTGCTGACGCCGCATTCGCTGAGTGGTCAGCGACAACGGCTCGTGAGCGCTCCGACATGTTGCTGAGAGCGTGGCAGATCATGACCGAGCGAGCCGGTGAACTTGCTGAGTTAATGACGCGCGAACAAGGAAAACCGTTGAAGGCAGCGCGTAACGAAGTTAACTACGCGGCTGACTTCCTGCGTTACTACTCCGAAGAAGCAACGCGGGTGGCCGGTGAATGGCTGCCATCGCAACGTGCCGATCAACGGTTCCTCATCTTGCGTCAACCGGTCGGTGTGGTGGCGATGGTGACCCCATGGAACTATCCGATTTCAATGTTGACGAGAAAGATGGGCCCGGCGCTCGCCGCCGGCTGCACGCTGGTGTTGAAGCCAGCTGAAGATACGCCGCTCTGCGCGAAGGCGGTCTTCGATGTGTTTATTGAGGCCGGAATACCCGCCGGTGTGATCAATATGGTGACCGGAAAAGATCCAAAGCCAATTGGGGAGGTGTTCACTTCTGATCCGCGTGTCCGCAAGATCACATTCACTGGCTCAACTCCGGTCGGCAGAATGCTCGCAGGCCAGGCCGCTGCGAATCTGAAACGAGTGTCGGTCGAACTCGGCGGTCACGCGCCCTTCATCGTGTTCCCCGATGCTGATCCGGTTCGAGCAGCGAAGGGTGCCGCGGCGTTGAAGTTCCTCAACTCAGGTCAAGCCTGCATCAGCCCAAATCGTCTGTACGTCTCGGAGCAACATGCTGATGCGTTCACCGAAACGATGGTGGAGCGTGTTGCGAAGGTGAGCGCGGGGAATGGTTTCACCGACGGTGTCGGCGTTGGCCCGTTGGTGAACGAGGCCGCAGTCGCCAAGGTCGAGGCTCAAGTCGATGACGCGGTGGGCAAGGGTGCGGCGGCCCTAGTGGGCGGCCATCGTCTCACCGAAGGAGAATTTTCAGACGGCCACTTTTTCGCTCCGACACTGCTGAGTGGCGTTACCGACACAATGACGATTTACCGGGAAGAAACCTTTGGTCCGGTTGCTCCGATCATCACCTATGGGAGCGTCGAAGAAGTCGTGGCACTTGCAAACGACACCGAATACGGCCTCGCGGCATACGTCTACACCAACAACATTTCGACGGCAATTCGCACCGCCGAAGGCTTGAGGTTTGGAATTATCGGTGTGAACGATGTGAACCCGACATCGGCGTCGGTGCCGTTTGGCGGAATGAAAGATTCTGGGTTGGGGCGCGAAGGTTCTCACGACGGAATTGAGGAGTACCTCGAAACAAAGTCAATCGGCTTTGCCGTCTGACCCATTGTTTTACGTTCCACAGTAGGTTCGGTATCCAGGTGCCGGGTCGCCCGGCTCGGCGAAACGATCGGCACCCTCAACTCGTTCGTACGGGTGGGTGACGCGTTCGAGCATCTGCATGAACGGGTCGAGATCACCGGCAACGGCCTGAGCCAAAGCCTCTTCGACGAGGTGATTTCGAGGAACATAGATCGGGTTGATGGCGTCGAGACGTTGAACGAGTTCTTCGCTTGTTGCGTTCTCGAGTTGCAGGCGAGATTGCCAACGGGTCGTCCAGTCACCGAGGCCGATGTCGTCTCCTCGTAGATGAGCTGAGAGTGAGCGCATCGTTGAGATGAGATCGAGGCGTCGCTCTTGAAGAAGCTGCATAAGGTCGTTAGCGAGAACATCATCGCCATCAACGTGAGTGGAGAGCCCGAGGCGGCGGGCTAGGCCGTCGTGCCAATAGCGCGAGAACGTTTCAGGAAATGTTTCAAGAAGTTCTGTGGCTGGTGCGATTGCGTCCTCTGGGTTATCGGCGATCAATGGCAGCAACGTTTCGGCGAATCGGGTGAGGTTCCATTGAGCGATAGCGGGCTGTCGGCCAAAGGCGTATCTGCCCCCCTCATCGATGCTTGAAAAGACAGTGAGCGGGTCGACGCTGTCCATGAACGCGCATGGCCCGTAGTCGATGGTTTCCCCTGAAATCGTGACGTTGTCGGTGTTCATCACTCCGTGAATGAAACCGACCAGCATCCATTCGGCAATGAGCTTTGCCTGACGATCGATGACCGATTGCAGCAGACCGAGATAGCGATCATCAGCGGTGGCGATGTCGGGATAATGGCGGTCGATCGAATAGTCGGCGAGAGCATGGAGGTCATCGAGGTCACCGAGTGCTGCGGCGTACTGGAACGTGCCGACCCTGAGGTGAGATGCCGCCACCCGAACAAGAATCGCTCCTGGCAGGGGTTGCTCTCGCACTGCGAGTTCACCGGTGGTGACGACAGCAAGGGCTCGAGTGGTGGGAATCCCGAGTGCGGCCATCGCTTCGCCGATGAGGTACTCGCGCAGCATCGGTCCCAAGGTCGCCTTGCCATCACCCCCACGGGCGAAGGGGGTGCGTCCTGAACCTTTGAGGTGAAGATCCCAACGCGAACCGTGTTGATCGGTGAATTCGCCGACGAGGAGTGCTCGCCCATCTCCGAGTCGTGGTGAGTACGAACCAAACTGATGGCCGGCATAGGCAAGGGCATATCGCTCTGCATCGGCTGCTTTCTCTTGGCCGGAGAACAGCGCAAGTGCCTCAGTGCCGTAGAGCCATTCAGGCTCAATTCCAAGGTCGGAGGCGAGCTCGGAATTCGCAATGACAAGCCGAGGGTCAGCTGACACATCAGCTTTCCAACTCATTGCAAGCGACGGAAGCGTGCGTGCATACGTGTGTTGGAACTCAGGTGGCGCAGCGAGCGGGGCCATGGTCACAGGGTAGAGCGATCTTCGCTGTTGGGGTTACCGGAGCGTTAGGTCGCAGTCGACGTCGATCGACCGATGGGGCCAACGATGAAGATGACCGCAGCGCATGCTGAGGCAATTGCTCCAGCGATGAATACTGCTGGAGCGCCAGATGCGCTGAGCAACACGCCTGCAAGAAGCGGTCCGATGGTTTGACCGAGTCGGGCGAACCCCACCCACGTTGCAACGACCGCTCCCCGGTGTTCTTGAGGGGCTTCGCTCATTGCCACCTCCTGCAGGTTGGGGATGAGCGCCCCCTCTCCAAGTCCGTAACACAACGTCCCGATGATGAGCACGATGAGCACGTGAGCCCAACCGATGAACATCATCCCCATCGCCCAGAAACAGGCACTGATCGCAAGCGCCCATCTCACACTGATGATCCGCCGGATACGTCCGAGATTGAACCCAACCAGTGCAGATGACAGCGCGGGAACGCTGATCATGAAGCCCCGCCAGCCCGATGACATTGCGAATCGGGTGTCAAGGTGGTCGGGCATTGCGGTGAGGAAGACGCCGAAAATGATTGCGAATGACAGGGTGCCGACGGTGATGGTGGTCGCAATCACTGGTGTTCTCATTGCGGTGCCCACGCCCGCGAGCTGTGATCTCAGTGGTTGAGCAGTTCGGATGGGCTCGTCGCGCAGCACATTCCACGCATAGGCCGCGCTCAGAAACCCAAATCCATATCCGAGCGTTGCGATCCGCCAACTAAAGAACTCGGTGATCACACCCGATGCGAGCGGAATGATCGCAAGACCGATGGTGAGGATCGCTGCATTTCGCCCAATCCACGTGGTGCGTTCCTCACCCTCAAAGTGGTCGCCGATGAGGACGACACCAAGGTTGATGAGTCCGGCTGAGCCGACACCGAGAAGAAATCGGGTTGCGACGAGCATGGCAAAGTTCGCAGCGACAGCAGTGAGCACTCCTGCGAGACCAAACACGATGAGACAGAGGGTGAGAATCGGCCGCCGGCCCCAACGATCGGCGGCAAAACCGATGATTGGAGCAAGAAAAATGCCGGGCAGTGATGCGGCTGCTACGAGAGGGCCCGCCGAACCAGCCGACTGGTCGAACGTGTCAAGAATGTCGGGAAGTAACGGTGAAACGAGGCTGTTCGCCATAATGCCCGTCAGGGTGACGGCAAAAACGAGGGGAAGAACTCGATGGCCCGAAGATCGTTGCACAGGAGCACACCATAGGGTTTGGGACATGGCCTTACCCGACTGATATCGTTGTCAAACGATGTCGCTATTTCTGCGCGATTACCTCAACGTTGTTTGGTTCGGACTGGCGGCAATGCTGTTGGCAGGTCTTCTGCTCGGTATTGCTGCGCTTGTCCGGCCGTCTCGGCCCTCCCCGGAGAAACTCCTTCCCTACGAGTCAGGTGTTGATCCGGTAGGTCTCGGATGGTCACAAAGCCAAGTCCGGTACTACGTGTTCGCCTTGCTCTTCGTCATCTTTGACGTTGAGGCTGTGTTCATCTTCCCATGGGCCGCCGCCATCGAGCGTTATGGCACCTTCGGGTTGGTCACCATGCTTGCGTTCATCGTGTTGTTGCTTGACGGACTCGTATATGCCTGGAAGCGAGGACTTCTTCGATGGGTCTAGTCGACCGTGGCCGTTTGCCGGCTCCACTCACCAAATTGTTCAACATTGGTCGTTCGTACTCAATGTGGGTGTACCAGTGGGGTCTTGCGTGCTGTGCCATCGAAATGGGTGCGGCTTTCGGATCGCCTCGCTACGACGTCATGCGTCTCGGTGTTATCCCATTGCCGGCAAGCCCTCGTCAGGCCGACCTTGTCGTCGTATCAGGAACTGTCACCGACAAGATGGCACCAGCTGTGAAGCGCTTGTACGAGCAGATGCCAGAGCCAAAGTACGTCATCTCGATGGGTTCGTGCGCGAACTGTGGTGGCCCCTACTGGGATTCGTATTCGGTGACGAAGGGTGTCGACCAGATCATTCCGGTCGATGTGTACGTGCCCGGCTGCCCTCCTCGACCAGAGGCTCTTTTGGAAGGCGTTGTGCTCCTGCAGCAGCGCATCAAGCACGAAGATATGGGTGCTCGCTGGCGTGGAGAGGGCTTCAAGCCGATTGTGCGAGAGAGTGAGCCCATCGTCGTCGGAGGTGGCCCAATTGAGTGACACCGACACCGACGAGTCAACACCAGTCGTTGATGAGCTGCGCGATGAGATTGTTGCCCGGCTTCGTGCAGATCTCGGTGACGCTGTGGTCGACGTTCATCAGGTGCCGCAAGTTGACCTCTGGGTGCGAGTGACGCCTGAGTCGTGGCGTGCAGCTGGACAAGCGCTTCGGGCACAGGGGTTTGACTATTTCTGTTTTCTTTCAGCGATGGACTGGATGCCATCGCCATTCGGTGATGGCGAGAACGACCCGACCGAAGAGGTCGAAGAAGATCCGGCCGCAAGCGAGATCCGTCAGGGTTACACCGGGGGAGACACCCGATTCCAAATGCTGGCCCGTGTCACCGACACCCGGCGGCATGTGAGCGTCACCTTGAAAGCAGACCTTCCTCAACATGACGACGGCACGATGTCGATCGAGAGTTGGATTCCCGTGTACGCCGGTGCGAATTGGCATGAGCGTGAAACCCATGAGATGTTCGGCATTTCGTTTGACGGCCACCCCGATCTACGAAATATGTACCTCCCTGGTGACTTCGAGGGCTACCCATTGCGAAAAGATTTCCCCCTGCTCGCACGCTTGGTGAAGCCATGGCCCGGGATCGTCGATGTTGAACCAATGCCAGCGAGCGATGATGACGAAGGAGATGACTCATGACGATGTTGTCCGAACGCCAGCAGATGTCGTATATCGCTGCTCAAGCTGCTGACGCCCGATTGAACGTTGAGCTCGAAACCGAGGGGATGACCCTCAACATCGGTCCACAGCACCCTGCAACCCACGGAACGCTCCGAATCATCGCTCGTCTTGACGGTGAGCAGGTGGTCTGGGCCGAGCCATCGGCGGGTTATATGCACCGGGGCTACGAGAAGCTCACCGAAGTTCGCACGTTCCCGCAAGTCACTGCGCTGATCAACCGAATTGACTGGCTCGGATCGTTCGCAAACGAAGTGCCGTTCATTCTTGCCGCTGAACAGTTGATGGATATTGAGGCGCCGCCTCGTGCGCAGCACATCCGAACCATTCTTTTTGAACTCTCACGTATCGCAAATGTGAGTCTGTTCCTCGGCGATCTCGGCGTGCAGATGGGAGCGGTGACCCCGGTATTCATGGCATTCCGCGACCGCGAGTACGTGCTCAACCTCATCGAAGGTGCAACTGGCGGCCGTTTCCACCCGAACTTTGACCGCATTGGCGGGCTGAAAGACGACCTGCCGAAGGGCTGGCTTGACGAGACCCGTCAGGTCATGAAGAAACTCCGCAATTTCTGCGATGAGATCGAAGATCTTCTATTTGGAAACGAGATTTTCCAAAGTCGCACTCGAGGAATCGGCGTGATCCCCGCTGATGTTGCCCGCCAGTACGGGTTGTCAGGAGCGAACCTGAGAGCCTCAGGTGTTGACTGGGACCTCCGCCGAGACCAGTCACTTCCGTTGGCATACGACAAGGTCGATTTCCGGGTGTGGACGCACCCAGACGGTGACTCTTGGGCCCGATGCTGGATTCGCCTCCAAGAGGTTCGTGAGGCAACCAAGATTGTCGATCAACTCATCGAAACCCTGCCCCCCGGCCCGGTCATGACGAAGGTGCCTCGCATCATCAAGGTTCCTGAGGGCGAAGCATGGGTGTCAACTGAGAACCCGCTCGGCGAGATGGGGTACTACGTGGTCTCGAAGGGTGACCTTGGACCATTCCGGGTGAAGATTCGCTCGGCATCGTTCAACAACATTTCGATCACCCCGTGGGTGTTGAAGGGTGTGTACGTGCCCGACATCATCACGATTTTGGCGAGCCTTTACTTCATCCTTGGAGATATCGATCGCTGATGATGAGCATCGCTCTTGAAATTCCCTACTGGGGTCAGTCGTTGCTCCGGGTGCTCGGCGGTATCGGTGCCGTCTTGCTGCCCGCTGGCACGATCGTTTACCTCTTTTTGTTCAAGATGATGTCGTTCATGCAGAGCCGTCTTGGCCCTATGGAAGCTGGGCCTTACGGCTCGATGCAGTTGCTTGCCGAGGTCGGCAAATGGCTGCAGAAAGAGGACATCATTCCCGAGAACGCTGATGCGAAGATCTACAAGTTGGCTCCGGTCATCGTGCTGGTGTCGACGTTCTTGCTCGTCGTCGTCGTTCCATTCGGGCCCGATGCTCTCTTCACCGACTTCTCCGCTGGGGTGTTTTATGCGCTCGCCATCGGGTCGGTGTCGGTGATCGGCATTCTTGTTGCCGGTTGGTCGAGCGCAAACAAGTACTCACTGCTTGGCGGTCTCCGAGCCGCAGGTCAGCTCATCGCCTATGAACTTCCGATGGTGTTGGCGGTCGTTGGCGTCGTGATTCAGGCCGGATCAATGAACTTGCAGCAGATCGTTGTGGCGCAGAACTCCGGCTCAATCTTCGGCTGGGACGGAGTTGGCTTCCCGTTCGTGCTCACCCAGTTCGTTGGGTTCCTCATTTTTATGATCGCGGTTCAGGCCGAACTCACTCAGGTGCCGTTTGACATGCCGATCGCAGAGTCAGAGTTGGTGTCGGGTTACATGACCGAATACTCCGGCTTCCGATTCCTCATCTTCTTCATCGGCGAGTTCGCTACCGCCGGTGTGTTTGCGTTCATTGCGTCGGTTCTCTTCCTCGGTGGTTGGGGTATCCCGTTCTCGTGGTTCGGTTGGGAGTCGCTCGACGCTGTCGACGGTTGGATGAATATTGTTGGTCCAGTCATCATGCTGACGAAGATGCTGGTGCTCACCGGCATCATCATGTGGGTGCGTTTCTCGTACCCGAGGTTCCGTGAAGACCAACTCCAGAAGTTTGCATGGAAGGTACTCATTCCGTTGTCGCTCGCAAATATTGCGGTGACCGCCATCTTGAAGGTTGCGATCTGATGCCAAAGGTTCCTGGTCTCGTTAAAGGTCTTGGCGTCACCATGGGGACGCTGTTCCGTACTGCAAAAAATGGTGCAGACACAGTGCAGTATCCGCATGCGAAAGAGGCGCCTCCCGTTCGGGCTCGCGGCGTGATTGCGTTGCGTGAAGACAACTGCACGGCGTGCATGCTGTGCGCCCGTTCATGCCCCGACTGGTGCATCTACATCGAAGGACACAAGCAACTCGCACCGCCACGACGCGCCGGTGGCAAGCCTCGCCAGGTCAACCATCTCGACCGTTTCGATATCGACTATGCCCTGTGCATGTATTGCGGTATTTGCGTAGAGGTGTGTCCGTTCGACGCACTCTTCTGGAGCCCCGAATACGAGTACTCAGAGCCTCGTATCGCTGACTTGTTGCACGATAAAGACAAACTCGGTGAGTGGATGGAAACCGTCCCAGAAGCACCCGAACTCGAAGCCGGAGCGGAGAAGAAGAAATGAGCTCGATGCTCGCCGCTGATGTCAACGTTGCGCAGAACGTTGGCTTCTACATCATCGCCGCCATCATGGTGTTCGGTGCATTGCGTGTCGTGAGCGGCCGTAATGTCGTTCACGCTGCGCTGTGGCTTGTCGTCGTTCTCGGTGGAGTTGCCGCTCAATACTTGTTGGCGGCTGCCGAATTCGTGGCAATTTCTCAGGTCATGGTCTACATCGGAGCCGTCATGGTGCTGTTCTTGTTCGGCATCATGTTGACCCGAGCGACGATCGGCGAGGAATCAGATCTCAACAACAAGAACTGGTCGATTGGAATTCCGGTGTCGTTATTGCTCGCTGGCACCTTGGTGTGGGTCATCGTCGACCAATACCGAGGTGAGGTGCTCGCATCTCCTGATGAACCGATGTCGACGACCGCCATTTCTGACGTGTTCCTGCGTGAAGGCCTTGTGCCGTTCTTGGCGCTGTCATTCGTGCTGCTCGCAGCAGCCATTGGCGCAATCGTGTTGGCGAGGAAGGACTGACATGTACGCAGTGAATTTCCTCATCTTGGCGGCAGTGCTGTTCTCTATCGGAGTGTTCGGCGTCATCGCCCGTCGTAATGCCGTCATGGTGCTGATGTCGATCGAACTCATCCTTAACTCGGTGAACCTCAACCTCATCGCATTCGCAATGATGAACAACTCACCTGAGGGGCATGTCTTCGCTTTGTATGTGATCGCGGTAGCGGCCGCAGAAGTCGGTGTCGGCCTTGCGATGGTGCTGATGATTTATCGCAACCGTCGTTCGATCGCTCTTGATGAACTCTCGGTGATGAAGGGTTAATGGTCTAATGCTTGGAGCAACCCTCTCATCTGGCTGGTTCTTGGAGAACGCGTGGCTGATCCCGCTCGTTCCAGCGATCGGTTTCGTCTTCATCATTTTGTTCGGCAAGAAGATGCCGCAAAATGGCAGCGAAATAGGCATCGTCTCGATCGGTATTTCGCTTGCGATTTCAATCGGTGCGACGTTCCAATGGATCGACCGAGTGAACTCGGCATCGGGCGGCAGTGACTACGCCTCAGGTGGTTTCTTCGGTGCGTTCCGTGCCATCTTCCCTACCGCTGCCGATGGAGGCTACGGAGCGTCGTTTGTCGAGCCGGTGGTGAAGTCGTGGACCTGGTGGCAATCAGGCGGTCTCGAATTTGGCCTCGGACAGCACATCGACGGATTGGCGATCATGCTGTTGCTGCTCGTTACATTCATTTCTTTCTTGGTGCAGATCTACTCGACCGAGTACGTCTCGGGCGACCGTCGTTACACCCATTTCTTTGCGTCATTGACGTTGTTCTCGGCGGGCATGCTCGTCATGGTTCTTGCGGAGAACATGTTGCAGCTCATCCTTGGCTGGGAAATCATGGGTCTGTGCTCGTTCATGCTCATCGGTCACTGGTGGGAAGAAGAAGCGAACTCTCGTGCTGCCCTGAAGGCATTCTTTACCGTTCGTGTTGGTGACGTCGGGCTCCTCGTCGGCACCGCAATCATCTTCTTCGGTGCGAACGATTGGGCGGTCGAACACGGATCTAACGGCTTCTCCATTCGAGGCATCTCAGCGTGGGCACTGTCGGGCGAGGCCTCACAGAGCGTCCTGTTCTGGGGTGGCGTTGCGCTGTTTATCGCTTCGATCGGTAAGTCGGGCCAATTCCCCCTTCACACATGGCTTCCTGACGCTATGGCCGGCCCCACCCCGGTGTCGTCGCTGTTGCACTCGTCGACCATGGTCGTCGCTGGTGTGTTCTTGGTCGCTCGTCTCTACCCGGTGTTCTTCGTCGGCTTTGACATCCTCGATACCACGGTGAACTTCATCACCATCATTGGTGGCATCACGATCATCGTCGCTGCCGCGCTTGCATTCGTTCAAGACGACATCAAGAAAGTCTTGGCGTATTCAACGGTGTCTCAGCTCGGCTACATGATGCTCGGTCTCGGTGTCGGTGCATGGCTTCCCGCCGTGTTCCACATCTTCACGCACGCATTCTTCAAGTGTGCGCTGTTCTTGGGTGCCGGCTCGATCAGCCACTCCGGTTCACATCACTCATTCGACATGAAGAAAGACATGGGTGGTCTGGCGAAGAAGATGCCGATCACGGCGGCCACATGGATGGTGTCGACCGCTGCGCTGTGCGGTATTCCGTTCTTCTCGGGGTTCTTCTCGAAAGACGAGATCATCGATAACGCCAGTCACAACGGCTATCAGTTCTTCTACTACGTCGCGCTGGTTGGCGCCTTCATGACCCCTGCGTACATGACTCGGGCGACCTACCTCACGTTCTTTGGGAAGCCGCGCGGTGCCGCAGCAGGTGAGCATCACGATGAAGGCCATGACGACGCTCACGGAACTGCTCACGCCGATCATGACGATCACCACGACGACGCCCACGACGATCACGGTGCTCACGATGATCATGGCGCCCACCATGGGCCGCACGAATCGCCTTGGCGAATCACGGCTCCGCTCATCGTTCTTTCGATTCTTGCGATCGGCTCCGGATATCTCAATGCGCCTGCGTTTGGCACCCATTACTTCACCGATTGGGTAGAGCCCGTCGGTGTCGAAGTTGCGCTCGATGACGAGTATGGGCACTCATCTGGAGAAGAAGAGAGTGCAGGCATTGTCTTTGCGGCGGTGCAGGCAGGCGACGAAGAGTACGACGGCAAAGCAAAAGGCTGCGGATTCGCCGATCCATCCGAAGGCACTGTCTGTTACGCGCCGAAATTGAGCCATGCTGTGTTCTCATGGTCGAAGGCGATGCCGTCGATCATCCTCGTCTTCGCGGGCATTCTCTTCAGCGCGTGGGTCTGCATGGGAATCTACGGCGACCGAAGAAATCCGTTTGCCGGTCTCACGTCAAAGTTCGCTCCAGCACGCTGGATTCACACACTGCTGGTCAACAAGTACTACTTGGACCACCTCTACGAAAAGGTCATCGTGTTTGCGTTCGCGCATCCGATAGCGCGAGCGGCCTACTGGGTGAACCAAAACATTCTCGACGGCATCGTCAACAACGTTGGACGCGGGGGCCGGAGAACCGGCGAATGGGTCTATCGCAACGTCGACCAGCGTGTGGTTGATGGAGCGGTGAACGCATCTGGATTGGCAGCGAGCGAAGGCGGCCACGCCTTGCAGCCAGTCCAATCAGGAAAGGTCAATCAGTACGGAGCGTTGCTCTTCGGAGCGGCGACGGTGGGGGCAATCGTTCTCATCCTCGTGAACATCTGAGTCAGCACACCCAGAGGGCACAATAATTATGCAAACCATTACCAACGACACCTGGCTCCTAACGGTCGGCACCTTCTTGCCGCTCGTTGGCGTTCTTCTCATGATGTTCGTACCGGCATCAGAAGAGAAGACACATAAGCAGATCGGCATTCTTACTTCTGCGGTGACCGCAGCTGTTGGTGTGTACACGCTGCTTCGCTTCGATTTTGATCAGAGTGAGAAGTTGCAGTTCTTCGTTGACAGTGAGTGGATCACCGTCATTAAGTCGAATTACACCATCGGCCTCGATGGCATCAGCCTTCCGCTGTACTTCTTGTCGATGGTCGTGACGTTGCTCGTCATGATCTACACCTGGGACAACATGCCAGACGCTGGCAACCCGAAGTCGTTCATCATCCTGATGCTGGTGCTGCAGGTCGGTATGGCGGGGTCGTTCATCGCCCAAGACCTCATCTTGTTCTTCGTGTTCTTCGAAGTCGTTCTCCTGCCGATGTATTTCATGATCGGTGTCTGGGGCGGCGACGATCGCCAGTACGCGTCGTTGAAGTTCTTCCTCTACACCATGTTTGGTTCGGCCCTCATGCTCGTGGCCTTCCTCGCGCTCTTCTTCCAGACCGGTGCGGCATCGTTCTCATTTGCGCATCTCATGGAGGCCGGAGCACTTATCGATCGTGATGTGCAGATCTGGATCTTTGCAGGAATGTTCGTCGGCTTTGCGGTGAAGGTACCGATGTTCCCGTTCCATACGTGGCTGCCTGATGCACACACCCAGGCACCGACACAGGGTTCAGTCATCTTGGCCGCAATCCTTCTGAAGCTCGGCACCTACGGTTTTGTCCGCATCGCCATTCCGATGCTTCCGCAGGGTGCAAAGGCATGGGCTCCGGTGATCGGCATCCTTGCCGTGATCGGCATCATCTACGGCGCACTCGGATGCCTCGCTCAAACCGACATGAAGCGACTGATCGCGTTCTCCTCCGTCGCTCACATGGGATTCGTCATGCTCGGTATTTCGACCCTCACCGACTTCGGTATCAATGCCGCTCTGTTCGGAATGGTCGCTCACGGTCTCATCACCGGCATGCTCTTCTTCGTTGCCGGCTCTGTGAAGCACCGTTACCACACCCTTGAGATCTCGCGACTCTCCGGCATGCTCATTCAGATGCCGCGCTTGGGTTGGATTCTTGGATTCGCAGCAATGGCATCTCTCGGCCTTCCCGGCCTTGCCGGGTTCTGGGGTGAATTCCCCGCAATTTTGTCGGCCTATAACCCCAACTTCGGGCTCAGCGAGGCATTGTTCCGCACGCTCATGGTGGTCGCTGCGATCGGTACGGTGTTCGCGGCTGCGTACCTCTTGTGGTTGTATCAGCGCACCGCATTTGGCCGTCCGAACCCAGAGTTTGAACAGGGTGCCCACCATCCGGTTGGTGCTGGCGTGAACGACGAGCACCACGATGTTGATCTCCACGACGTCACAAAGATCGAGTGGATTGCGTGGACTCCATTCCTCATTGCGATCGTCGTCTTCGGTGTGTATCCACAACTGATGTTCGGTGTGATGGACCCGGCCGTGTCGTTGCTCATTGAGCGTGTAGGAGCGGGCATCCCGTGATCAGTTCTCTGCTCGCTCAAGCCTGGACGGCGCCAACGATTGACTGGCATGCCATCGCACCTGAGTTGGTGTTGATCGCTGGTATCAACCTGGTGCTGCTGATTGATCTCTGGCTCGACGAGTCGAAAAAGTGGGCGATGGCGACTTTGACCGGTTTTGTCATGCTTGGCGCAGTGATCCCGGTGGTGACGCTTGCTGTTCTTGGCGGAGACGTGCGAGACGCCATTTTTGATGGCCGATATGTGGTCGATGAGTACGCCCTCATTTTGAAGGCATTGTTCTTACTCGTCGGTTATGTCGTGGTGTTGCTCAGTCAGAACGAGCTCGAAGAGGGTGGCTATTACCAGGGCGAGTTCTATGTGCTCATGATGGTGAGCGTGCTCGGCATGGTGATGATGGCCTCAAGCCGTGACCTTCTCAGCGTGTTTGTTGCACTTGAACTGCTCTCGATTCCTGCGTACATGATGGCTGCCTGGCGTAAGCGTGATGTGAAGAGCAACGAGGCTGGTGTGAAGTATTACCTGCTCGGTGTATTCGCTTCAGGTGTGCTGCTGTACGGAATGAGTTTCTTGTATGGCACGACAGGCTCGACCAAACTCACTGAAATCGGCGCAGCGCTCTCGGGTGATCTCACCGGAATGCAGGTGTTGGCAGTTGTCTTTGTCGTCGCCGGCTTTGCGTTCAAGATCTCTGCGGTTCCGTTCCACACGTGGGCACCAGACACCTACGAAGGTGCTCCAACACCCGTTACTGCGTTCTTGTCGGTCGCATCGAAATCAGCAGGCTTTGTGGCTCTGCTCACCGTGCTCTACCTCGGTCTCTATGGCGCCGATGAGGTGCATGGCCCGTTCATCTGGGCGATGGCTGCACTCACGATGACCGTCGGCAACATGGTCGCCCTCCGGCAAACCAACATCGTTCGCATGCTCGCCTATTCATCGGTGAGTCAGGGTGGGTTCATTCTCATGCCGCTCGCAGTCATGGGTACCGGAGTTGCCGAGTCATCGCTGAGAGCGGTCGTGATCTACCTGCTCATCTATGCCTTCTCGAACCTCGGCGCATTCGCAGTCATTATTGCGGTTGCTCGCAAAACTCGCTCGGGCGAGATTTCATCGTTTGGTGGACTCATGTCGTACGCGCCAGGTCTCGGCGTGTTGATGACCATCTTCTTGGCCTCGCTTGCTGGAATCCCGCCGCTCGGCATCTGGATTGCGAAACTCCAGGCGTTCAAGGCGCTCATCGATGCGGGTTCAACATCGGCCTATGTATTGGCAATCATCGCAGCGGTGAACACGGTCATTGCGGCGGGTTACTACATGCGTGTGCTCCGCCAGATCTGGATGTCGCCAGTGCCAGATGGTGATACGACCCCGATATCACCACCATCATCGATCTGGTTGGCGCTCGGCATCACTGCAGGTGGAACCGTTGTCCTCGGCATTTTGCCAGGCCTCGTGCTGCGCTTCGCTGATCTTCCTGACTTGACCGGTGCCCTCGGGCTCTGAGCTCTCACCGGTCGGTTTCGACCGGTTCATGGCTGACGCGCTCTACGGGAGCAATGGTTTTTATACCTCGGGAGGTTCGGCTGGACGCCGAGGCGATTTCATCACGTCACCCGAGATAGGCCCGCTATTTGGTGCGGTGGTAGCACGCTTCCTTGACGCTGAATGGAGCGCCGCGGGGTCTCCG
>Ga0181578_10001589_pt1 | contig 21836 bp, 20 predicted proteins | sample 071ome_21_FD_148659 | JGI IMG/M metagenome (GOLD analysis project Ga0181578, IMG submission 148659) | Coastal salt marsh microbial communities from the Groves Creek Marsh, Skidaway Island, Georgia - 071401CT metaG (spades assembly) | ecosystem: Environmental > Aquatic > Marine > Intertidal zone... | reverse complement strand
CCTAGTCGTCGTCGCCTAGGCGCGCGAGCCAGGTGGCGAGCCGTTCGACCGGAACCTCGAAATCGGGGTGCAGGTTGACGAACTCCTGCATGCGATCTCCGAGCCAGTCGAAGGTGACTTCTTCCTCGCCTCGTCGGCTTTGCAGTTCTTCGATACCGCGGTCCGTGAAGTACATATCCGTTGCTTACGCGAATGCCTGCTCGACCACGGCCTGCTGCTCGGCCACGTGACGCTGGTGTGTGCCAACGGCCGGAGACGATGACGAAGGCCTCGTGACGCCTTCGATCGGGCGATTGACCATGGGTGGAGCGTTCATCGCCACGAAACTCCATGCTCCTTGGTTGGCCGGCTCCTCTTGAACCCAGCGGATCTCGGCATTGGGGTATCGGTCGAGAACCTCCGCGAGGCGGAAGGGGAGCGGGTAGAGCCGTTCGAAGCGCAGAATCGCCGTGTTGTGCAATCCATGCTCGTCGCGGTGCGCCGCGAGGTCGTAGTAGATCTTCCCGCTGCACAGCAGAACCTTGGTGATCTCGGGTCCCTCGTGCTCGGGGTCAAGCAAGATCGGCTGGAAGGTTCCGGACGTGAACTCGTCCTTGGTGGAGACCGCGGCCTTGGCACGCAGGAGCGACTTCGGGGTGAAGATGATCAGCGGTCGGGTAAGGCGACTAAACACCTGCCAACGCAGAAGGTGGAAGTACGACGCCGGGGTGCTCGGCATCGCCACCGTCATGTTGTCCTGAGCGCACATCTGCAAGAAGCGCTCGACGCGCGCACTCGAGTGGTCCGGTCCTTGCCCTTCCTGCCCGTGCGGCAGGAGCAGGGTGACGGCTGACCGCTGCGCCCACTTCTGCTCACCGGAAGAGATGAACTCATCGGTGATCGTCTGGGCACCATTGACGAAGTCACCGAACTGCGCCTCCCACATCACCAAGGCATCGGGGCGGGCGACGGAGTATCCATACTCAAAGCCCAGGGCAGCGAACTCGCTGAGGAGTGAGTCGTAAACGTACAGCTTCGCCCCGTCGCGGTAACACGACTTCAGTGGTTTGTACTGCCACCCTGTTTCGCTATCCACGATGACCATGTGGCGATGCCCGAACGTTCCGCGCCGAGAGTCCTGGCCAGCGAGGCGAACGGTGCGACCCTCCATGAGCAGGGAACCCACGGCCAGAGCCTCGGCCATTCCCCAGTCAATCGTGTCGTCCGAAACCATTTGCTCGCGACGCTGCAGTTGAGGTGCCAAACGAGGATGCACGTGGAAATCGTCCGGCAGCGTGATCTGTGAGTCGATAACTGTTTCGATCTGCTCCTGACTGATGGCCGTATCTACTTCGGTGAAGGGTGTCTGCGGGGTCAAGTCGAGTTGGCCGGTCTCGATGATGTCCTTCGCGCGGTCAGCGAAATCCTCGGCGTCATCCTCCGGGGTGTCTTTAGTTTCTTGGAAGACACGTTCGAGTTGCTCCTGGAAGTGCTTGAGAGCTTGCTCGGCCTCGTCGACGGTGATGTCGCCACGACCGATGAGCGACTCTGTGTAGTGCTTTCGCACCGAACGCTTGGCGTCGATGATCTTGTACATCCGTGGCTGAGTCAGCGATGGATCGTCTGCCTCGTTGTGACCGCGCTTGCGGTAACACACCATGTCGATGACCACGTCTTTGTGGAATGCCTGCCGGAAGGCGAAGGCCAGGCTGGCCACGCGAGCAACGGCCTCGGGATCATCACCGTTGACGTGGAAGATCGGCGCCTGCACCATGCGGGCAACATCGGTGGAATACACACTGGAGCGTCCGTACTTGGGTGACGTCGTGAAGCCCACCTGATTGTTCACGACGATATGGACCGTGCCGCCGGTCCGGTAGCCCTGCAGTTGCGAAAGCTCGAGTGTCTCGGCGACGACTCCTTGGCCCGCGAACGCGGCATCCCCGTGAATGAGGACAGGGAGAATGTCGTTCCGGCGTTCCTTCGGCAGCAGATCCTGCTTGGCTCGCACGATTCCCTCGAGCACCGGATTGACCGCCTCAAGGTGCGACGGATTGGCCGCGAGGTATACGGACGTATAAGCGCCGTCGGGCGTCAAGAACGAACCGGTGGTGCCGAGGTGGTACTTCACATCGCCCGAGCCTTGGACCGAGTCGTCGCCGTAGTCGCCCTCGAATTCGCGGAAGACCTGCGCGTAGGACTTGCCAGCGATGTTCGTCAGAACGTTTAAACGACCGCGATGGGGCATGCCGATGGCGACTTCGAGGATGTCGTCATGCGCCGCGTCGGTGAGGATTTCATCGAGGAGTGGAATGAGGGACTCTGCGCCTTCGAGTGAAAATCGCTTCTGTCCGACGTACTTGGTGTGCAAGAAGGCCTCGAGAGCTTCGGCCTCGTTCAGCTTGTTCAGCATGCGCAGCTGCTCATCGCGGTCGGGCTTCACGTGCGGGATCTCGACTCGCTCCTGGATCCACTGGCGTTGATCGGGATCTTGCAGGTGCATGTATTCGATGCCGACTGTGCGGGTGTAAGCGTCGCGCAGCACGCCAAGAATCTCCCGAAGTTTCATCAGGGCGCGACCGCCGAAGCCTCCGGTGGGGAACTCCCGGTCCAGATCCCACAGGGTCAACCCGTGGCTGAGCACGTCGAGGTCGGGATGCGAACGCTGCTCGTACTCCAGCGGATCGGTGTCGGCCATCAAGTGCCCGCGGACACGGTAAGCGTGGATGATCTCTTGCACCCGGACCGTCTTGTCCAGGTCCGTCTCATGGCTGGCGGAGATGTCGTGGGCCCAGCGAACAGGCTCGTAAGGGATGCGCAAGGAACGGAAGATCTCGCCGTAGAAGTCGTCTTCGCCGAGAAGAAGCTGATGGATGCGGCGCAGGAACTCCCCGGATTGCGCACCCTGGATGATGCGGTGGTCGTAGGTGCTCGTGAGAGTCATGATCTTCGACACGGCGTTCCGGACGATCGTCTCCGACGATGCGCCCTGCCAGTCCGCTGGGTACTCCATCGCCCCGACCCCGACAATGCACCCCTGTCCCTCCATCAGGCGGGGGATCGAATGGTTGGTGCCGATCGTTCCCGGGTTGGTCAACGAGACCGTGGTGCCAGCGAAGTCCGTCACCTCGAGTTTGCCGCCGCGGGCACGCCGGACCACGTCTTCGTAGGCGGCCCAAAAAGCGGCGAAGTCCATCCGCTGGGCACCCTTGATGTTCGGAACGAGCAACTGCCGGGTGCCATCGTCTTTCGCGAGGTCGATTGCCAAGCCGAGGTTCACGTCTTCGTTGCGGAGAACGGCGGGCTTGCCATCCACCTGAGTGAAGCCGTACCCCATCTCGGGCATCGTTGACATGGCTCGCACCACCGCGAAGCCGATGACGTGGGTGAGCGACACTTTGCCGCCTCGCCCGCGCGATAGGTGGTTGTTGATCACCACTCTGTTATCCATCAGCAACTTCACCGGCACCGATCGCACGCTGGTGGCGGTGGGCACCGAGAGGCTGGCCTCCATGTTCGTCACCACGCGACCGGCCGCTCCGCGCAGCACCTGCGGTTCAACCACGGGCGCATCGGTGCTGTCCTTGGACGGTGGCGTGGCGGCGTCCGGCGGAGGTGTCGTCGAAGAACTCTGCTCGGGTGCAGCCGTTGCCGTTGCCGTTGCCGTTGCCGTTGCCGTTGCCGTTGCCGCGGCAGCGGCGGCGGCCGCTGCGGCGTGCGGCGCGGCCGCGGGTGAGTAATCCACCGGGGCGTAGTCCTCGAAGAAGTCCCACCAAGCCGGATCGACGGAGTTCTTGTCCCTCAGGTACTGCTCGTAGATCTCGTCCACCAACCACTCGTTGGGGCCGAAGCGACTAACAACGGAATTGGGGGGCTCGCTCGCCACGGAGGCGTTCCTCTCACGTGCAGATGATTGTCAGCCCAACAGTAGCCCTCGGCGCATGCGCGAACGCGTCCGGATGCACGTCCTGCCGACAGGCACCACAGTTGCGCCATGGGTTTCCTTGGGTCGGACACGGTGGCGCTGGTGACGGGAGGCAGTCGAGGTCTCGGACTGGCTGCAGCGCGGGGGATTGGCGGCCGGGGCGCCCGCGTCATCGTGCTCGGTCGAGACCACTCGCGCGTCACTGCTGCCGCAGCAGAGCTCGTCGACGACGGTGTGGAGGCAATCCCCGTAGCGGCGGACGTCGCAGACCCGGCATCGCTCGCTCGGGCTGCAGACGCCGTCGCCCATGTCGGACCACCAGATGTTCTGGTGCTCTCCGCCGGAGTGATGGCAGCCAAGATGACACGCACCATCCGCACGAGCCCCGATGAATGGCAACGCGTCATGAGCATCAACCTGGACGGCGCGTTCTACAGCATCGAGACGTTTGCGCAGGATCTTGTGAAGAACCGCTCCGGCAGGGTTATCGCTTTGTCCGCGTGCCTGGGTCGGTTCACCGGGCCCGGAACGAGTGGTGGATTGGCCCCGTATCGAATTTCGAAGGCGGGGGTGAACGCGTTGGTGCGCAATTTCGCCGCCGAGATGCAATGGGGGCAACGCGGCGTCCTGGTAGACGCCGTGTGCCCGGGGCATTGCCGGACCGACATGGGTGGACCCGACGCTCCGCGATCCGCAGAGGAGGGCGCCGACACGATCGTGTGGCTGGCCGATCGAGACGCAACGGATGATGAAGGCAACGTCGTTCCCACGGGCGTGCTGTGGGAGGACAGGCAGATCGTTCCATGGTGATGGATCGCCGCTAAGCGCCCTTCCTGATTAGGCGATCATCCCCGGCCTGTTGCCCTTACCCGCGACTCGACCGCCGGACGATTCCCACGCGGCCAAACCGCCGGACAGGCTGTAGGCCTCGATGCCCTGCTCTCGGAGAAGCCGGGTAGCGGACTTGGAGCGCGAGCCTGTTCGACAAGCCACGACGACGGGCCGGCCTTTCGGAAGTCGTTTGGGTGCCTGGGCGGCGACGTTCGCCGCCGGGACGTGCACGGCCCCAGGGACCCGTCCGGCGTTCCACTCAGAGTTGTCCCGGACATCCAGCATGGTCGCTCCCGCGCTCAGCATGTCCATCGCTTCAGACGGCTTGACCGACGGCAAAGTGAAGCGAGAGAACAGACCCATGAAATGAGACTGTAGGTGACGGTGTCCCCGACCTATGACTGTTGGTGGCCGCAAAAGTGGAAAACAGGCACGCCGGGTTCATCTCGAGGGGGGTCGGCAACGTACATTGCTCCCGTGACTTCTGTGGGAGGCTCTTTGTCTCGACGCCTGCGCTCAGTGGTCGCTGTGGCCGTGGCTGTTGGCGTGCTCGCTGCGGCATCGCCTGGTGCCGCGGTTGCCGACGAGTCTGCCGACACGGACTCGGTGGAATCAACCTCGTCGCCGAGTGCGAGTCCAACCAACGATCCAACCGTCGATCCGTCCGCCGATCCTGGCTCGGAGCCCAGTGTGGAGACGACGCCCGAAGGCGTGACCGACCCATCGGTGGCTCCGCCGGATGCTGCTTTGCCGCTTCGGCCCGTGCTGATTGCGGTGACGCCCGCAGATGCCAGCGCGATCGCGACCTACCTGCCTGTCGACGACCCCTCGGTGACCGGGTATCAAATCTCGCCGGATGGCTATTTGTGGTTCAACTGTCCAGACCGCAGCGGCACCTGCGGGCTCTCATCTCTGACCAACGGTCGGGAGTATCGAGTGTCGCTGCGATCAACGGGCCCGACAGGTCAGTCCGCCCCGTCCGGTCCCATCGCGACGATTCCCGCCGCCTCCGACTGGGCCAAGCCGAAAGTCCTGCCTAAACCGCGCAAGCGGGTAACGGCGACGTTCGAGGCAGCGGGCAACGGGCTCGGGGTTTCCGGAAGCCGCGTCAAGTTGGGAGTCGGCACCCTGCCGCGCCTGCGATTTAGTAAGAACATCACGAACAAAGCGGCCGTTGAACGTCACCTGCAGGTGGCTGCGACGACGCCGAGTGGGCGCACCGTGAATGTCCCTGGATCCTGGGGGTGGATCAGCGACCAAACGGTGGTCTTCCGACCGAAGAACTACTGGCCGGGTAACTCCACCATTCGGATCACGTCGACGGTAAACGACACCGTGTTGGGCAAGTCCGGCAAGAAGTACCTCGTCGGCTCGAAGGCGCTGCGCAAAACGTATGTCTTCCGTACCGACCGGTCGCTCATTGCGACCGTCAATGGCGCCAAAAAGACGATGACCGTGCACGTCAATGGCAAGAAGCGGAAGAATTTCAAGGTGTCGCTCGGGAAGTCGGGCTGGGAGACGCGCAACGGCGCGAAGGTCATCAGCACCGATAAAGAGGACTACAAGGTCTACCGGAGTGAAAGCTTGGGGCTGGATCCGGAGGTCGAGTTCTACGAGCTCCCGTCGAAGTGGAACACCCGGTTGACGCCGTCGGGTGAGTTCCTGCACACCGCCTCGTGGGCATACGGCCGACTCGGCCGCTACAACGGGTCGCATGGCTGCACCAACATGTTCGAGCAGGACGCCAAGTGGATCTTCGACAACACGATCCCCGGCGACGTCGTCAACTACATCCAGACCGGCGGCGACGTTGTGGAACCGTGGAATGGCCCCGGTGGACTGTGGAATATTCCGTGGAACCGGTGGTTGAAGAAATCCGCGCTATCCAACGCCAGCGGAACGGCAGACACGACGAGTGACGATGGCTCCGTCGATGATGTGCGACCCGACGGCGCATGACCGACCCTTTCCATGACTGACCGATTCACTGACGCCTGCCGCATCAACGAGACAGAGCCCGGCGCGTTTTCGTGGGACGTTCCTGCTGGCTGGCTTCAGGGCCGGGGGGCGTGGGGCGGTCTCGTCATCGCTGCATCCGTTAACGCTGTCGAGGTAACGCAGCAGCAAAGCGCCGATCGGCGTGTGCGCAGCGTGACCGCCCATATGTTCGGACCCCTGCCTGCCGGTACGGCACGCATCGACGTAGCGCCCCTTCGCGTCGGATCGGCGATGACGACGTGGAAGGCGAGCGTCACCGGATCTGACGGGAGCGCCGCCGCCCACAGTGTGATCATCACGGGAACTCCGCGCGCTGGGAACATCGACGAGCCGTGGGGCACGGCATCAATGCCGGACCTCCCCGATTGGCGTGCGGTTCCGAGCGTTCCGGTGGGTCCTCCGATGGGTCCGGAGTTCGGTTTACACATCGGCTACCGACCTGCCTTGGGTGTACCCGGCTCGGGAGATACTCCCCGTGCCCTCGGATGGGTATCGCCCGTTCCCGACCCGGCAGACAATGCCGAGCAATGGACAGCCGGAATGACTTTGGGGCTGGTGGATGCGTGGTGGCCGGCCAGTTACGTGGCCATGACCGGATTGCGTCCGATGGCCACGGTGTCTTTCAGTGCGCACCTGCTTGTTCCGCCTCAGACACTCGATCCCCAGCAACCCCTGGGATTCGAATCATGGGTGTCGTCAATGGAGGAGGGGTTCACCTCGGAAACGCGGCGGCTGTGGTCACCGGACGGTCGACTTGTCGTCGAGAATCACCAATCAATCGTCGTGATCAAGTAGAGAACGCACCACCGACGCTTCGGTGACCTTCCGTTACGGCGCTGGGTAGCGCTGCGCTAGTTCGATCACTTTCTCCACGTATTGCTCGGTCTCGGGGAATGGTGGTATGCCGTCATACTTGCGAACCGCACCGTGTCCGGCGTTGTAGGCGGCGAGGATGTTGTGCAGCGGGGTTCCCGAGACGGACGAGACCAGTCGTCTGTTGAGGCAATTCAACTCCGCTGCTGACGGAATCGCGTCGCGTGGATCCCACACGTCGCGGACGCCGTCGCCGTTCGCATCCAGACCGTATTGACTCCAGGTGCTGGGCATGAACTGTGCGATGCCTTGAGCTCCCGCGGGGCTCTGCGCGTCCGCCTGCCATCCACTTTCCACGGCGATCTGTGCGGCGAGAACTCGGGTCGGTACCTCCGGGCACCGTTCGGCTGACTCGTCGATGAGTTCTTGGTAGGCCTCGGGAATGGTTGGCGTGCCTCCAAGTTTCCCGACGTCACGGGCCTGCTGAATCTTGTTCCAATCGGCAAGGCCGAACGCATGGAGTAGGCCCAGCCCAATACCGAGACCAACCACCGCGATCAGCGAAAGTCCGACGATCCAACTCACGACGGAGCGGGAAATGCCGGATTGCTCGGGCGAGCGGAGGGGAGCCATGACGACTTAACGGTAACCCAGGCTCGTTGTCATCCCGCGTACTCTCAAGGCATGGCTCCGGAATCGTCGCCTGAGAAAGAAGGCGTCCAGGACCTCGACGCTCCCGCTCTCGAGGGCATGTTCACCAAGGAGTTGTCCACCGCATTCGCAGCCCTGGGTTGCTTCAACCTGGCGATCTTCGGAGCCACGGGGGCGGGCAAGTCCACTCTGGTCAACGCTGTCTTCGGTCAAGATGTCGCCGATACCGGGGTGGGGGAGCCGGTGACGCGTGGCGTCGACTACCACCGTCGCGACGACGGCTTCTTGGGAATTTTCGATTCCGAGGGGTTCGAAACCGGGTCGGCCGGCGACCAAATCCTGGAAGGCCTTCGCAACGTCGTCGAAGCACGGCGGAGGTCTCCGATCGATCAGCAAATCCATGCCGCGTGGTACGTGGTGCGTTGGTCAGATCGACGCTTCGAGGACGCGCAGGCAGCCTTCGTCCGACGCCTCGCCGAGCTGGGGCTCCCGGTGATCGTGGTGTTGACTCAAGTGCCGAGTAAGGACGGTCAGGCGCACCCACATGCGGTGGAACTATCGGACTTCATCACAGGTCTCGGTCTACCGATTCGCGCCCGTGGTGCACCGGTGTTGACGAATGCGCTCGCGGACGACTTCACGCAGGCACCGGCGTTCGGACTCGACCGGTTGCTGGACGCGACGTACGAGGTAGTACCCGAAGCAGCCCAAGCGGCTCTCACCGCTGCTCAGCAGTTAGACATGGAGCGCAAAAAAAAAGCGGTAAAGGCGGTGATCAACCAAGCGGTCACCGTCGCATCTGGAATCGGCGCCGTCCCGATTCCCTTCACTGATGCGGCGCTTCTCGTCCCCAATCAGGTGACGATGATCGCGCGGATCTCCGCCGCCTACGGACTGCCGCCGCAGCGCTCGAGGGCGATGGCGGTGGCGGGCTCGCTCATTCTGACGGGCGGTGCAACGATGGCGGGGCGCTACGTCGTCACGAATCTGCTCAAGTTCATCCCCGGGGGTGCGATCGCCGGATCCGCAATCTCTGCAACGGTCGCCGCGTCCTTGACCCGCGCGGTAGGAATTGCCTGGGCGAAGGTTTGCGAATACGCCTTGACCTTGCCGGAAGGTCAGCAGCAGGCTTTTTGGAGCAGCGGCGCCGTGCTGGAGAAATTCCGTTCGGCACTCAGCGCGGGCTGAGGCGTGGAAATCTGATGACGCGGGTAACGAGCGGCTGTTAGCGTGCGTTCCATGCGAAGGCTCTTCAGTCTGGCAGTTCTCGGCGGCGTGGTCGTGGGTGGCTGGTGGTTGTGGCGTCGGATGATGGAACCTGCTGCGTCGCCGCAATGGCAGGCGATGGACTCGCCGGTGACGGAAGCCTCAGCGGTGACCACCCCAGCAACCCCAAGCGCGGATGCGACGTCGTCCAAGGCTGCCGAGTCGACCGCGAAGAAGCCGACCGCGAAGAAGACCTCTGCGAAAAAGTCGACCGCGAAGAAGACCTCTGCGAAAAAGTCGACCGCGAAGAAGAGCACGGCAAAGAAGTCGACCGCGAAGAAGACCACGGCGAAAAAGTCGTCCGCGAAGAAGAGCACGGCGAAGAAGTCGACCGTCAAGCAGCCGGCTGCAGATTCGAACCCGTCGTCGAAGGACGCGCCGCCTAGCGCACCCGGTGAGTCTTCTCACTCCTAGTCCTCAAACTCCTCATCCTCAGCGCGAAAGCACGGACCTGCCGCATCGCCGATCCCCGTCCCCAGGGGGAATATCCCCAGGGCCCGTTCGCACTCTGCGAACGCCCTTGGTTCCCGATCGCATTTCGAGGTGAGTCCCCGTAACCTGAGAGCGGGAGGGTTTATGAGATCGCCGAGAAAGTTGCTGACGTTTCACACCGATCCCAGCACGATCGCGCCTCCGCGTGTTCCGACTCTGGTGCACGCTTTTCAGGGGTTTGTGGATGCCGGTGGCGGTGTTCGGCAGGCAGCCGATCACATCCGGGAGACCTGCACCACCGAACTCGTGGCGACGTTCGATTCTGATGAGTTGCTCGACTACCGGGCGCGGCGCCCACGAATGACCTTCTCCTCGGATCATTTCTCCGCGGTGGAGTCGTCTCGGCTCGAAGTGAATCGAGTTGTCGATGCCGAAGGTCGCGACTTCCTTCTGTTGGACGGTCCGGAGCCTGATTACCAGTGGAATCGCTTTCTGGCGGCGGTCGATCTGCTGGTCGATGAGTTCGGTCTTTCCCACGCGGTGGGGCTCACCGCCATTCCCTGGCCGGCACCGCACACGCGTCCGATTGGCATCACGGTGCACGGAAACGACGCCGCGTTGACCGCGGGCCGTAGCGCTGTCCTGGGCGATATCGAAGTTCCCGGGCACATGGGTGCGTTACTCGAATTCCACCTCGGCCAGCGCAGCCTGTCATCGATCGGGGTGACGGCCCAGGTGCCTCACTACCTCGTGCAATTTGACTATCCGCGATGCGCGATGGTCCTGATTGAGGGGCTTACCGAGGTGACCGGACTGCGCTTGACGGGCATGGGCCTGGAGTCCCAGGCCGAGAAAGCCGACGGCGAGGTCGCAGAGCAGTTGACGGGCAACGAGGAATTCGCCGCGGTCGTGAGCGCTCTGGAGACGCAGTACGACCAAATGATCGAAGCACGCAGCGCGCTGACCAAGCCCAGCAGTGCCCCGCAGGGTGAGGTGCCCAGTGGTGACGAGATCGCTGCCCAGGTAGAGGAATTCCTTGCAGGCCTTGAAGGCTCAACCGATAAGGAAGACAAGTCGGGCAACGACGACGCGCCTTAGAGGCAAGCGGCGAGACCGTCAAGACTCGTATTCGCGATCGACGGCCCGGCAATCGACGTCAGTCAATGAACGTCACAGCCGTCAACTTGAGCACACGGTCCCCGGCTCCGGCAGGTCGCCGGTGAGCAGGTAGGTGTCCGCGAAATTGTCGATGCACAGGTTGCTACCGCCATACACCGTGTGGCCGTCACCACGGTGGGTAAGGAGTCGACTGGTCGGTAGCTGGGCACGTAGCGCCTGCGACCACGCGTAAGGAGTTGCCGGATCGTAGGTCGTCCCGATGATCAAGATGGGTGCGCTCGTGGTGGAGGTCACCGGCGTGGGTGGTGTGTCCGAATGTCCGAACCACGTGCTGCAGGGGGCGTTGCCCCAGGACATCGCGACGGCCATCTCCGGCACCCGGGCGTCGGTCGACCACTCGGATGCCGCTCGGCGCAGGCCCTTGATTCCTGGCGTCGGGGGATAATCCCAGCACCCGATGGCGTAAAAGGCCGACGTGATGTTGCTGCCGAAGGTGTTGGGGCCGGTTTGGTCATTCGCCAACTGTGCGAGCAGCTGCAGAGTCGAACCATCGCCGTCGAGCGCTTGGCTCAATCCCGAACGCAGCGTCGGCCATAGATCGGTCGAATACATCGAGAAGAACAGGGCTGTCAGGGCCTCGGCTTGCACGAGGCGTCGGCTGCCATCCGATGGCAGTGGTGCCCGGTCGAGTTGCACGAGTAGTCGGTTGATGGCCGAGAGCACTCCTGCCTGCGTTGTCGCGATGCAGTTCGATCGCTGCGCACAATCGGTGGCGAAGCGGGCTGTGGCTCGTTGGAATCCTGCAGATTGATCTTCGGACACTTCCATCGCGTTCAGAGACGGGTCTACTGCTCCGTCGAGAACCATGCGTCCCACACGGTTCGGGAAGCGTTGGGCATACAGAGCACCGAGTTCGGTCCCGTAGGAAAAGCCGAACCAGTTCAACTCGTCATCACCGAGCACGCGGCGAAGGATGTCCATGTCGCGCACGGTGTTCTCGGTGCCGACAGATCGAGCGAGAGCAGCATCGCGATCGAGACACCCTTGGGAAATGCGATCGGCTCGGGAGAACAGTGTGCGCCGCTCGCGGGCGGTGTCAGGCGTGATGTCGGTCCGATTCCAGCGCAGTATCTGCTTGTCGGTAAGGCAGGTGACGGGTGCGGACTGTCCGACTCCACGTGGATCGAATCCGACGATGTCGTAGACCGATCGAACATCTGAGTCGATGACGGTGCTGAGGTATTTGGCGAAGTCCACGCCGCCCGCCCCGGGGCCGCCGGGATTGACCAGCAGGCTCCCGCGAGCATTGCCGCTGGCGGGGATGCGAAGGACGGCGAGATCCAGGGTTCGACCTGTGGGATTGCGGTAGTCCAGCGGCACGGTGACCGTCCCGCATTCGGAGCCACGTGCTGCATCGTCGCAGGGACCCCACGTAAGGGTCTGGGTGTAGAAGCGCGCCAGATCGGCATCTGCCTCGTCCGCTGCAGCGGGGGAGACCATGACCGGGGAGACGATGACCGCGGATCCCAGGACCGCCACACCAGCGAAACCACCGATCCACCTGTGTGCCCGTCGCCTCATAGCGGCCGGCGAACGCCTCATGGCTGAGACGGTACGTCATGGCATACGCCGAGCCGTGGTTGCAACCGCTTTTCGGTGACTAGGTGCGTTCGGCTACCGGTCGGGAAGACAGTCCGGGAGACGCCCGACGGCGGTATCGCGCTGGTCATGGCAGGCTAGGGGTCAAAGCACCTAGTCCGGATCCGTCTTCGAAGGGGGCCACTCGGGTGAGCCAGGGCGTCAGCGCGGTCGATGACCTTCCAACTCCCTCGACGGGCAGTTCGGTATTCACCTTCACGGATACGGCCGTGCTGGCGGTGTCAGCGGTCGACGCACCCGAGGTGATCACGTCCTCTGACATCGATGGATGGCTCGCTCCGGCATATGCGAGTGCGGGTTTGCACGGAGGAATGCTGGAGCAGCTGGCAGGAATCTCCGAGCGTCGTTGGTGGCCGTCAGATGTGACATTCGCTGATGCAGCCGCGATGGCTGGCGCCAAGGCCATCGCAGAAGCCGGCGTTGATCCCCGAGCCATCGGTTTGCTGGTTGATACATCTGTGTGTCGTGAGCGGCTGGAACCGTCGGCATCCGTCGATGTGCACCGTCAACTCGGACTCTCATCTGCGTGCGTGAACTTCGATCTGTCGAACGCGTGCTTGGGCTTCATGAGCGGAATGCAACTCGCGGCCAACATGATCGACAGCGGACAGATCGACTACGCATTGATCGTCGATGGTGAAGGAAGCCGTCAGCCTCAGCAGGCGACGATCGAGCGTCTCAACTCCCAGGGCGCGACCCGAGAAGACATTGTGGAGAACTTCGCCACGTTCACGTTGGGCTCCGGGGGAGCGGCCATGGTCCTCGGCCGCGCATCTCAGCATCGGGAAGGCCACAGGTTCCTCGGCGGTGTGTCGCGGGCTGCCACCGAGCATCACCTTCTGTGCACGGGTGATCTGACGGGAATGCGCACCGACAGCCGTGCGCTACTTGAAGCAGCGGTGGACCTTGCCGTGCTCACCTGGGCCGACGCCGCCGAGCACTTCGACTGGACCGACCTGACGATGTATGTGATCCATCAGGTGTCGAAGATCCACACCGAGGCGATCGCTCGTGCCCTCAACATCGATCCCGAACGTGTGCCGCAAACTTTCCCAACGCGAGGCAACATCGGACCGGCGTCGGTCCCCTTCACGTTGGCGATGAACTCCGAGCATCTGGTGTCGGGAGACAGGGTCGCCTGCATGGGCATCGGCTCGGGCTTGAACGCCGCTGTCATCGACATCGAGTGGTGACGTCGGCGCGGATTCCCGCCCGCACGGCCCCTCCCGTGAAGGGGTTCGACCCAACGTGGTCCCGGATTGTCTTCATCAACGACGAACACATCGACTACGAGCGCATCAACAACGACGGTGCGCAACAGCGGGCTGAAGCATCACCACCGGTCGACAAGATCAAGCCGGTTGTCGAGACGCTGGGAGTCCACGTTCTCGATACGAATCCCGAACACGTCGAACTCACCGTTGTGTGTGTTCATGGAAATCCAACGTGGTCCTATCTGTGGCGCAACGTCGCTCGACAGGCACCGCCAACGGTGCGCGTCATCGCCCCCGATCAGGTCGGCATGGGTTTCTCCGCGAGAAGCGGTGGTATCCGCCGACTCGATCAGCGCGTTCGGGACCTGTCAGCAATCGTGGGCAGCCTGGATGTTCGCGGGCCGGTCGTCGTTCTCGCCCACGACTGGGGAGGCCCCGTCGGGCTCGGCTGGAGTGAGAACGTCATGGGGGACGAAGACTCGCCGTTTTGGATGGCCGGCGTCGTACTGACGAATACCGCTGTGCACCAACCGGAGCATCGGGGCATTCCGTGGGTCATCGCAGCGACGCGCCTACCGGGCATCCGTGGAGTGATGACCCGCCGGACACAGGGCTTTGTTCGGGCGACAACCCGAATCTCCCGAGTCGATGCCGAGACGGCGCGTGCGTTCCGAGCTCCGTATCCCACGGCTCCAGACCGTCACGCGATCGATGATTTTGTGGCGGATATTCCGACCGGACCCGACCACCCGACCTCGGCGGTCCTCGAGGGAATCGCTTCGCGACTCGACACACTCGCGGACGTCCCTACCTTGCTGGTCTGGGGAATGCGCGACCCCGTCTTTTCAGTGCGATACCTGGACGACCTCCGCCGACGGCTGCCGCATGCGATCGTGCAGCAGTATCCGGATGCTGGGCATCTGGTGTTGGAGGATCGCCCAGACGCCATCGCCGATATTTGGTCCTGGATAGTGCGTGTTCCCGCGTCACTCGATGGTGGCGAGAAAGACACAGATTCAGACCTCGTGCACGCGCACGAAGCGACGGAAGACGACCTTGGAAAGAACCTTCGGCGACGAGGTCGAGGTTCTACTTCTGCGGCAGTGGCGATGTCCGAGCCAGCGTCGAGTGCATCACGGGGTGCATCGCCGGAATCCGATCTCTTCCGAGATGTGTCGTGGGGGGCACTCGAGGGTCGTGTTGCCGAGCTCGCCGACGCCTTCGCGCGCCGAGGAGTCAGCGCGGGCGATCGGGTCGCGGTTTTGATTCCACCGGGAGCTGACTTGCTCGCCGTGGTCTACGCGGTGTGGCGAATCGGAGCCAGCATCGTGGTCATCGACGCTGCCCATGGTGCGCGATCCCTGCTTCGCTCGCTCAAGGGCGCCCGGGTGGATCACGTCGTCGCCGTACGCCGTGCCGCGCCGGTGGTACGTCTCCTCAACGTGCCAGGAGAAGTTTTCTGGCAGCACCGTTTGGCTGGGTTGTTGGATGCTGAAGCCCAGCCTCACGGCGTAGCGGCGGCCCACGTTGCCCATTCAGATGCTGCGATCGTGTTCACATCGGGAGCGACGGGCCCGGCCAAAGCGGTTGCATACTCCCGAGCCGGAATCGCCGCCACTCGGGACACCCTGCTCGGTCACTATGAGTTCACCGACGACGACGTCCTCGTTGCCGCTTTTGCACCCTGGGCGGTGCTGGGCCCTCTGTTGGGCATCTCCTCGGTCATTCCGGCGATGGATGCCTCGCGTCCAGGTTCATTAACGGCGGAGTCGCTGTCGGCGGCGATGGAGCATGCCGGGGGAACGGTCATGTGGATGTCACCGGCGGCGCTGAGTTCGGTGCTCTCCGGGGCTCGACCGGGCTCGGACACCCGCACCCGCCTCGCGGGCGCCGGATCGTCTCTTCGGCTGCTACTGCTCGCGGGTGCACCGATCGCCCGCTCGTTGCTGCGCGACGTCATGGACCTGTGGCCGGAGTGTGATGTTCGCACGCCGTACGGCATGACCGAGGTTCTCCCGGCAACGGACGTGACCGCTCGCGAGGTGCTCGCAGAGCCGCCGGGGGCGGGGGTGCTCGTCGGTCGGCCGCTGCCGTCGGTGGAGATCGCTGTGGCGGTGGTGGATTCTGATGGCACGCCGTCGAGCGAACTGAGCACCGAGGCGGGAGTCCTCGGGGAAGTAGCCCTCCGAGCTCCTCACATGAAGGATCGGTACGACGCACAAGCGTTCGTGGAGCAACGCACCTCGCGCAATCGGGGATGGCACCGAACGGGGGATGTCGGAGTTCTCGACAAGCAGGGCCGGCTATGGCTTGAGGGTCGTCTTGGCCACGTGATCACCACGGTGACGGGGCCTGTTGGTCCGGTGTCGATCGAACAGCGCATCGAGGAGGGTCTGGGCGGAGTCGGCGCCAACCGGATCGTGACGGCAGCGGTCGGCGTGGGACCGGCCGGTGCGCAAGTGCTCGTGGTCGTCTGCGCTCCCGCCGTCGTCGGCGCAGGTGCGCCACGGATACGGCAACGGCACGTCGATCTCGCGGAGATGAGCCTCGCGACGCGTGTGCGCGCGATCGCGCGCGATGCGCATGTGCCCGATGTGGCGGCGGTGCTGTGGATCGATCGGATGCCGGTGGATATCCGACACGGGGCCAAGATCGACCGTGCGCGCCTTGCGGCAGACGCGGAGCGGCTTCTTGCGGGGCACGGATGAGTGGGCGCCTCTCGTCACCGGGATCGAAAGGTCGATTGCTGGTCACGGGCGGGCGCGGCTTGCTCGGAAACGCTGTTGTGCGGGCGGCTCTCGCGGACGACTGGGATGTCGTGTGCTTTCAGCGGCACCCCTCGGGGATGACCGATGACCAATCGACGGGCGGTGCACGCGTAAAGGACTTCCTGGGATCCATCGTCGAGGCCTCCGATGTGCGACGGGCGCTCGAGGGCGTGGACGCGGTCGTTCATTTGGCAGCGCGGGTAGGAATCGACGGGTCGTGGTCGCAATTCGAGACTGTCAACGTCGAAGGAACCCGCCTCGTTCTCGACTGTGCGGCCGACGCGGGCGTCCACGCGTTCGTCTACGTGTCCTCTCCGTCGGTAGCGCACGTGGGGGAGCCGCTCATCGCCGCTGCAGCCGATACTGCCGATCCGGCTCGAACCCGCGGTCACTACTCGCGATCGAAGGCGATGGCCGAGCGCATCGCGCTCGATCCGCGCGTCAGCATGCCGGTCGTTGCGGTGCGACCACATTTGGTGTGGGGCCCGGGTGATCAGCAATTGGTCGGACGCATCATCGATCGAGCTGCGAGTGGTCGCCTGTTCCTGATCGACGGCGGCCGCGCCCTCATTGACACGACCTATGTCGATAACGCAGGAGAGGCCATTGTGCGGGCGCTGGACAGAGCGCAGGATCCGTCGGTCCGAGGCCGCGCCTTCGTGGTGAGCAACGGTGAGCCCCGACCGGTGCGCGACGTCATTGAGGCCATCGTCGACGCGGCCGGGGTCGAGGTATCCGTGAGGTCCATTCCCCGAGGCCCCGCGTGGGTGGCCGGAACCGTGGGCGAGGCCGCGGCTTCGGTTTCCGGTCGAGAGCCGGTCATCACTCGATTTCTCGTCGAGCAGCTGTCCACGGCGCATTGGTTCGACCCTCGTCAGACATGGGAAGCGCTCCGATGGAGGCCCCGGGTCTCCTTCGACGAGGGAATCGCCCGGTTGGCAGCGTCGCTTCGGCGCGCCTAAGCCGACGAATGCCCATGGGCCGGTAGACAAGGGCCACCAGCACAAAGAGCAAGGCCCCTCGAAGTATGAGTTCGAGGGGCCTTGCCATGAAAGTTCCCGGCTGCCGCCCGGTTTCCCGGGGCCTTCGCGGTGTGTGCAGTCCGCGTGGCTCGCCCTGCGTCTCCGCAGCGCCTTCAGCTCGTTTCCTTTCCCGACCCGCTCCCTGCCACCATCCCCGCCAGCACTCGGGGACTTCCGGGTCTAGCCCGGTAGGCCGCTAGTTTTCGGACCGTCCCGCACCTTGCGGTGCGTTGGGAGATTTCTAACAGGCGTTGGCAAGGCGACACAAGCGGTTCACCAAAAATTTTTTCGTCAATCTAGACACACTCGTCACATGAATTTTCCTGTGCAACTTCCTCCACTCTGGTCTACCGAATCGGGCCGGGTCGGCGTTCCCGATACCGTTCCTCGGTGACCGATTTCGGGTTCGACGTGGTGGCCCGGATGGATGACGATCATTCGCTCCCAGAAAGGCAGCTTGGTCGCAGCGGCGTCATCACCACACCTCACGGTCAGATCCGAACTCCCGCGTTCATTCCTGTCGGCACCAAAGCCACGGTGAAGACCGTGCTACCGGAATCCATGCGTGACCTGGGAGCTCAAGCGGTGCTCGCCAACGCCTACCACCTCTACCTGCAGCCCGGTGCGGACATCGTGGAGGCGGCAGGGGGCTTGGGTGCCTTCATGAACTGGCCCGGTCCGACGTTCACCGACAGTGGCGGGTTTCAGGTGCTCTCGCTCGGCGTCGGATTCAAGAAGGTGCTCGCCATGGACGTCAGCGACCGTACGGTCGACGATGTTGTCGCACCGGGTAAGGACCGACTCGCTCACGTGGATGACGACGGAGTCACTTTCACCTCGCACCTCGACGGGTCTCGCCACCGCTTCACGGCAGAAGTCTCGATGCAGGTGCAGTATGCCCTAGGGGCCGACATCATGGGCCGACATCATTTTCGCGTTCGACGAGTGCACCACGCTGATGAACTCCCGCGACTATCAACAGGTGGCGATGCGCAGAACTCTCGAATGGGCTGAGCGGTGCATCGCGGAGCATCAACGGATCACCGCCGATCGACCGGAGCGGGCTTATCAGGCGCTCTTCGGCGTCATCCAGGGCGCGCAGTACGAGGATCTGCGCCGTCAGGCCGCTTCAGATATCGCCGCATTGCCGTTCGACGGGTTTGGCATCGGTGGTGCCATAGAGAAAGAGCGCATGGCAGACATCGTGCGTTGGGTATGCGAGGAATTGCCCGAAGGAAAGCCGCGTCACCTTCTGGGCATCGGTGAGCCTCAGGATTTCTTCACGGCTATTGCCTCGGGCGCCGATACCTTCGATTGCGTTTCGCCGGCGCGGGTCGCGCGAAACGCTGCTCTGTATAGGCGGGTCGCGCGAAACGCTGCTCTGTATAGTTCGCGCGGGCGCTTCAACGTGACGGCCAGCATCAATCGGCGAACTTTCGCGCCTATCGAGGAGGGCTGCACCTGTTATACCTGTCAGAACTACACGCGCGCCTATCTCCACCACGCCTTCAAGGCCAAGGAGTCGATCGCGTCAACACTCGCCACCATTCACAACCAGCACTTCATCGTGAACCTCGTCGACAACATTCGCGTCGCCATTGAGTCGGGAGATTTCCATGCCTACCGCGAAGAGTTCCTCGGGGGCTATGCGAACGACGGTTCAGCCGGCAGTCACCCCGGCGGCTAGGCCGCCGACTCCAACTCGTACGTCGGCTCACGCTTCTTGACGAAAGCGATGACGCGATAGGTGATCGGCAGGAGCACGATTTCCACCGTGGTCTTGTAGACGAAGCCAACGATCACGTAGGTCACGAAGTCGCCGCCGGTGATGACCCCATAGAAGGCGATAGTGCAGAAGACCACGGTGTCCGCGAACTCGCCCACGACGGTAGAGCCCATCAGGCGAGCCCAGAGTTTCCGCTCTTGCGTCTTGCGCTTGATCCACACCAGTACGTACGCGTTGAGAAGTTGACCGACGAGGAAGCCCAGGACGCTGGCCAGCACGATTCGCGGAACGAAGCCGAGGACCGCCTCGAAGGCCTCTTGATTTTCCCAACCGTCGGCTGGGGGTGAGATCTGAACAAGATAGAAGGTCACGGCGGCTAACGCACCCATGACGAACGCGATGATGATGGCGCGACGGGCCGCTTTCCACCCGTACACCTCCGCGAGTATGTCGCCGACGACGTACACCAGCGGGAAAAGGAAAGCCCCTCCGTCGGTGATGAGTGGCCCGAAGGCGATGAGCTTGACCGCACCGATGTTGGAGATGAGCAGCAGCGCGACGAAAACCGCCACGATGGTGGGGTAAAGACCCGACTCGACGCGCGCGAAACGAGGGGATGTGTGCGTCGACATGCGCCCCCGGCAGGATTCGAACCTGCGGCCTTCGGTACCGGAAACCGGCGCTCTATCCCCTGAGCTACGGGGGCTGGGGGAGCGACAGGTTATCAGCGAACGAGTGCGCCATGATGTGCTGGTGTCACGGCTGAAGGCGCTTATCGAGTTCGGTCGCACGGTCCTTCTTCGCTATGCCGCCGTGGGCGGAAGCATCGTGGCGGGGGGTCTGTCGTTCTTCACCTTCTTCGCTCTCGCCCCAACCGCGCTGGCGATCGGTGCCATCGCCGGCGCCTTCTTGACGACCGATCAGGTGCAATCGGCTATCGAAGGTGTTTTCGATAGAAGCCCGGAAACCCTGCAAGCCCTGCAACCGACGACGGCGGCCCTGGTGGAACTGGCTGACAAGGGCTCCTCGAGTGCCTTCACCATCACCACGGTCATATCCATCATCGTTGCGGTGTATGTCTCCTCGCGGGTGGTCTACGGGTTGCGTGCAACGTTGACGCGACTGTTCGGTCAGCCCGAACGCATCCACGGATTCGTCGACCGTGGCATCTCCGCCATCGTGGCGCTCGGAGGGATGATCGTCGTCGTTGTTCTGTTGCTCGTTCTTCAGTTGCTCCCTCGGATCTTGGCCGAACTCGGACTATCGGAATTCCTTGGCTTGGTGAGTGTGCGGGTCGTGAATTGGGTAGCGCTCGCAGTCGTGGCCTACGTGGTGTGCGGCTTGATCATCGCGCTTTTGCCGGACGTACCCACGCGAATTCGGATTCGCTCGTGGGGGGTGCTGTTTGCGACCGTGTGGATGCTGGGCTCGAGCGCGGTCTTCGGTTTGTACACGTCGCTGTCGAACACGGTGGGCGCTGCCGTTGTTGCTTTCGGTACGCCGATCGTGCTGATGCTCTGGTTCTACCTCGTCTTCATGGGAATCTTGATCGGGGCTGCGATCGAAGCTCAGCGGGCAGGTATCGACGAGCCACCCCGTCCGGCACCAGTCTCGATGCCGTCGTGGCTGGCGGGAGTCTTCGCACCCATGGCGTCGACGCTCGGTGCCGAATCGAGTGATGGCGTGAAGACCTCGGACACGGCGTAGGGCGAACTCCGCTGTTGCGACGCGGTCGACGTCGACGTGCCCGTCAGGAGGAGAACCAGCGCGGGGGCCCGGCGACCAGGCCGGTCACCAGCGATCCGAGTGCGGCGCCGACTCCGCAAGAGAAGGAGCCGACAAAGGGCATGAGGAGTCCGAAGAACCATCCGGCGGCGCCGAAGACGAGGCTGGCGCCGACAGCGAAAGCAACCCGGCCGCTGGCGGTGGACCGTCCCGCCGACTCAACCGCCTTCGACGTTGCCGGCTCGACGTCCGAGGATCGGTGGGAAGTGCCTCCGGAATTGACCGCGTTCACCTCGCGGAGGAGGCGCTCGATGTCGTCGTCGGCCATGTTGTCAGTGTGCCGGACGAGACGCTGACAAGCATCGAGGGCCCCACCATGATCGGTGGGGCCCTCGATGAGAAGTCGACGAGATGTCGCTACGAGGGGCGAACCTTGTCTGCCTGCGGACCCTTGGGTCCTTGGGTGATGTCGAATTCGACTACCTGGTTCTCCTCGAGCGAGCGATAGCCGTCAGCCTCGATCGCTGAGTAGTGGACGAACACATCCGGTCCGCCGTCGGCCTGGGCGATGAAGCCGTAGCCCTTTTCTGAGTTGAACCACTTCACGGTTCCTTGAGCCATGTTGCACATTCTCCTTGCACGAAGTTTCGCGCCGGACACCTCGCCCGCCGCGGGCTAGCCGTTCAAACCTTCGTCCGGAATCTGTGC
>Ga0181578_10001572_pt1 | contig 21937 bp, 17 predicted proteins | sample 071ome_21_FD_148659 | JGI IMG/M metagenome (GOLD analysis project Ga0181578, IMG submission 148659) | Coastal salt marsh microbial communities from the Groves Creek Marsh, Skidaway Island, Georgia - 071401CT metaG (spades assembly) | ecosystem: Environmental > Aquatic > Marine > Intertidal zone... | reverse complement strand
GAAGCCGAGCAACACGCCCTCGACCAGCTCAAACCTGGCGAAGACTTGGTCGCTCTGCAGCATGCTTTTGATGCCGTCACCACCACTGATGGTGAAGGTGCAAGTGAAGAAGAAAAGGAAGATTAAGCAATTGATCTGACTGATCTTAGTCAAAATCTCACAGCCCGCCGCAAGGCGGGCTTTTTTTTATTACAACCTCATGATCGTTCAACAATTTCAAGAATTCTTTGAATTCGTTGGTTAAGGCGTTTGGCTCCATAGTTCTTTTCCCTGAGCGATTCCAAATGACAGACACGTTGAACTGGGGTCATTTGCCGCCAAAAATCGCGATCCTGTTGCCCTGCTTCTTCAAATGTGATTGGCATCAATCTTGTCGTTTCCATTTCGCAATCCCTCGAGTCTATCTGAACAAACAACCTATGCCATAAGTCGATAGAAAACAACTTCAGACTGGAGCGCTAAAGTTTAGGAAATACTTTGGCTTTGAAACCTTCCTCGCTAAATCCTTGTCAGAACCCGCAGGATTTCGGAATACTGCCTTGCATTTATGGACATACTGGAAGCATTGAAATGGCGTGGACTGTTCTCCGACTGCACTGATCTTGAGCAATTGAGCCAGCGTTTGGCCAAAGGTCCGCTCACGTTGTATTGCGGCTTTGACCCCACAGCGGACAGCCTTCACGTGGGACATTTGGTTCCGCTGATTGCTTTGCGTCGATTCCAAGATGTGGGGCATCATCCCATCGCCGTTGCCGGCGGAGCCACGGGTTCCATCGGTGATCCGAGCGGGAAAAGTGCCGAGAGAAACCTGCTAACGCGCGAAGAACTCAATCACAACATCGAGCGCGTTCAGGAACAACTCAAATGCCTCCTCGACTTTGAAACCTCCACCAACCCGGCTCGTGTCCTCGACAACGCCGGATGGGTGGGCGGCCTGTCTTACCTCGACTTCCTCAGAGATATCGGAAAGCACTTTACCGTCAATGTCATGGTGGCCAAAGAATCGGTGCGCGCCCGCATGGAGGATAGGGATGTGGGGATCAGTTACACCGAATTCAGTTACATGCTGCTCCAGGCATTTGATTTCTACCACCTGAACCAGTCAACCGATTGCGAACTTCAGATTGGCGGAAGCGATCAATGGGGCAATATCACCATGGGCATCGAGCTGACCCGCAAAAAGGCGGGCCGTCATGTTTACGGATTAACCCTTCCCTTGATCACCAAAGCAGACGGCACCAAATTCGGCAAAACCGAATCAGGTGCCATTTGGTTGGACCCGGCACGCACCAGTGTTTATCGATTCTACCAATTCTGGATTCGAACAGATGACCGTGACGTCATCAAATACCTCAAATACTTCACTTTCTTACCTCAGGAAGAAATTGAAAGCCTTGAAACCCAGCATCAAGAGCGCCCCGAACGCAGAGAAGCCCAAAAGGCGCTTGGCAAGGCCATGACCGACCTGATCCATGGACCCGAAGCCACCCAGGAAGCCATTCGAGCCAGTGAAATCCTGTTCGGCGGCGGCTTGGAAGGGATCACGGAACAAACTTTTAATGATGTTTTGGGAGAAGTTCCAACCGTCAAGATGGCAGCAAGTTCTATGGGTGGAAATGGATTACCCTTGGCGGACGCCCTGACAGAGGCTGGACTGGCCCCGTCGAAAGGGCAGGCACGGAAAGACATAAAAGGCGGCGGAGCCAACATCAACAACATCCGCGAACAAGACCCTCAACGCCTGCTGAACACCAGCGACTTGTTATTTGGCAAACACATCCTTCTTCGCAAAGGTAAGAAACATTACGCGGTGGTTACGTTTGAATAAGTCCGGTATCTGGAGCCCCCAACTCCACTTCTTTGTGAAGAAGAATTGAAAGTGGTCATTGACCGGGAAGAAATCGAGTCCTATAAGCCTCTTAATCATCAGCTTATTACTCCATAAACAATAATAAGCGATCCGTGGCCATTAGGCCCGGAATATGCTAGATATTGAGTTGAATCATCAATGATGCTGGTACGATCCGACATATCAAGTGATACCAAGAGTATCTCGGCAACCAATCATTTGGTAAGGAAAGAGTTACGAAACGGATTCACTCTGATCGAACTCCTGGTGGTCATTGCGATCATTGCGATATTGGCGGGTTTGTTACTTCCGGCCATGAGTAAGGCGAAGCAGAAAGCACACGCAATCAGCTGCCTGAATAATCACCGCCAGCTGACTTATGGCTGGATGCTGTATGCGGATGATAATGAGGGCAAAATCACGGCCGCCAGTGATCCTCGCGATGCCGGAGGTCCGGATCCGCTTAAACCCGCATGGGTCAGAGGTTTGCTGAATTTTGATCCCTCCAACCGTTCCAATTGGGATGTGGAAAAAGACATCAAAACCAGTGTGCTCTGGCCCTACGTCCAATCTGCGGGAATCTTCAAATGCCCGGCCGACAAAAGCACGGTCAGAGTGGACGGCAAAGTTTTGCCACGCGTTCGCTCCATGGCCATGAACGTGCATTGTGGGGCGTGGGGAGAAAATGAACGGGTTTACTGGTATGGCTATAAAGTTTACCAGCAACAATCGGATTTCGTGGATCCAGGACCGGCTTCCACCTTCGTCTTTCTGGACGTGCGTGAAGATTCAACCAACTTTGGCAATTTCCTGGTCGGTATGAAGGGATATCCACACCAGCCCGAAGAAACCACCATTTTCGATTACCCGGCCTCCTATCACAATCAATCCGCCACATTGTCTTTTGCCGACGGGCATTCCGAGGTTAAGAAATGGCAGCACCCGGATACCATGCCCCCGTTAGTGAAAGGCGAATTGCTGCCACAAATCGCAGCGGCTCCAGAGCCTATTCAATCCCCCAACAATCCTGATATCCGGTGGCTACAGGAACATAACACGCGCTGGCCTCAATAGAGCGAAAATGGACGCTCACTCGATTCCTGCTCAACTCAAACCCTCATCCGGACTATTGCACTCGAAGCCCGCTCGGTGAATAATGTCCTCGAACGATGGTTACCTGGACACCTGATTTGATCAAAGCGAGCAAGGGCAAGGAATTCCTGCCTGCTCTCACCGTTTATGATTTCCCCATGACCCGCATGCTGGACGAGCTGGGCATCCCCATGCTGCTGGTGGGGGATTCGCTTGGAATGGTGGTGCTGGGATATCCGGACACCACCCACGTCACGATGGAGGACATGATCCACCATGTGCGAGCCGCCGCCCGCGCCAAGCCAAAAAGCTGTTTGGTGGGTGACATGCCCTACCAGAGTTACGAAACCTCTGAGCAAGCCGTCCGTAACGCACGTCACCTGATGGAAGCAGGCGCTCATGCGGTCAAATTGGAGGGTGGACAAGAAATCGGCACCCAAATCAAGGCCATCCGCAATGCCGGGATCCCATGTGTCGGACACCTGGGCATGCTACCACAGCACATCCTTGAAGAAGGCAAATACCGCATCAAGGGCCGGACCAGCGAAGAAAAGCAAAATCTGCTCGATAACGCCGCCTTTCTGGATTCCATGGGAATCTGCGCACTCGTCCTCGAATTGGTAGAAACCGAACTCACCGCAAAAATCACCCAATCCATCTCCGTACCCACCATCGGCATCGGTTCCGGCAACGGATGTGACGGTCAGATTCTGGTCACGCATGACCTGGTGGGATCCTTTCCCTGGTTTCGTCCAAAATTCGTTCAACCCAAAATGGAGGCCACCCGACTCATGCAGGGCGCCGTCCAGGAATGGCGCAACGATTGGGAATCCCTTTACCAAAAGCAACGCACCCGCCAGGAATCAGACAAATCCAGCGCAAACGCCTGATTTTTATTTATAAAACCAAGGAAACACTCCTTCCTGTTGAACTTCCCGGCACAGATGTCACATTACCTGCATGACAGATCTCACGCATATCAATGAACAAGGGGAAGCATCCATGGTGGATGTCACCAACAAACCGGTGGTCCTTCGTGAGGCCATAGCTGAAGGATGCATTTATGTGCAGTCGGAAACGCTGGATAAAATCGAATCCAACACCATTGCCAAAGGCAATGTCCTGGCATCGGCACGCCTTGCCGGCATCATGGCAGCCAAGAAAACCGGTGAATTGATTCCGCTGTGCCATCCGTTGCCGATCACACATTGCGAGGTTCAAATGTCCATCCCAACGACCCGTGATCGAATCGGCATCACTGCATCGGCCAAAATCGCCGCATCCACCGGCATCGAAATGGAGGCTCTGACGGCGGTCAGCGTGGCCGCTTTGACCATTTACGACATGTGCAAGGCCGTCGATAAAACCATGCGCATCGGCGATATCCGTCTTCTCAAGAAAACAAAAACGGCCCTTGCCTGAGCCGAAATGATGGATTGCAGCATCCGCAAAACCACTGAATGAAATCTGTGGGGGGATCGAATAATGATCACCCCACCCGGTCCTACATCAGTTTGACTAAAGATTTCAACCGTCAAAAAATGACGATTGTGTCACAACTTGTCTGCTTGACCTTTTGCAGAAAGTTTGCACACTACGCTGCCCCGCCGTTGTGGGACGTCACTTTCATATGAAGCAACACATTCGCAATATTGCCATCATCGCACACGTGGACCATGGAAAAACCACCCTGGTCGACTGTCTTCTTCGTCAATCCGGTTTGTTCCGGGAGAACCAGCATGTTGAGGAACGGATGATGGACAGCATGGACCTGGAACGCGAAAAAGGCATTACCATCAAAGCCAAGAACGCGGCATTCAAGTATGGCGAACATGATGTCAACATTGTGGACACCCCCGGCCATGCGGATTTTGGCGGTGAAGTGGAGCGGATCATGAGCATGATCGACGGAGTGGTGCTGGTGGTCGATTCCGTGGAAGGACCCCAGGCACAAACACGATTCGTCCTCCGTAAAGCTCTGGAATCCGGCGCCAAAGCCATCGTGGTCATCAACAAAATCGACCGCGAAGGGGCTGCTCCGGACCAGGTGCTCGACAAAGTATTTGATCTGTTTCTCTCCCTGAACGCCACAGACGAGCAACTGGATTTTCCGGTGATCTACGCCAGTGCCAAACAAGGCATCGCCATGAACGATGCCTCGGAAAAAGGCACGGACATGAAACCGCTGTTCGAAGCCATCGTGAAACACATTCCGGCGCCGCGCATCACTCAGGATCCGGAATTCAAACTGCTGATTGCCAACCTTGATTACAGCGACTACCTCGGCCGGATTGCTTTTGGAAAAATAGTTTCAGGCAAGGTGGAAGTTGGCGCAAAAATATTCCGTGTTCGAGGTGACGGAAAGCGCATCCAGGGAAAAGTAAGCGCTGTCTTCCATTTTGATGGCATGAAGCGTATCCAGGTGGAACAAGCTTATGCCGGAGACATTATTGGATTGACCGGGTTTGATGAAATTGAAATCGGCGAGACTCTGACTGATTCGGAAGAGGCGGAACCCCTGCCCTTTGTGCCTGTGGATCCCCCCACCATCTGCATGCAGTTCGCTGTGAATGACGGACCATTCGCCGGCACGGATGGCAAACTGGTCACCGCGCGCCACATCAAAGAACGTCTCATCCGCGAAACCCGCACCAACATTTCCCTTCGCGTCAACGAAACCGATGCGCCGAATTTATTCGACGTCACCGCTCGAGGTGAAATGCAAATTGCAGTCCTGGTCGAGCAAATGCGCCGAGAGGGATTCGAAGTATTGGTTTCACGCCCCGAGGTCATTTACCATAGGGATGCCAACGGCAAACTCCTTGAGCCCATCGAAAAACTGTTCCTCGAAACCCCTCAGGAATTCATGGGGCCGGTCATGGAAAGCCTCGCCAACCGCAAGGGCGACATCCAAAACATGGAGCATCGCAACGATACCATCATCATCGAAGCGATCATCCCCATGCGCGGCCTGATTGGTTTTGAATCCGATCTGGTCAACATGACCCGCGGCATGGGTGTGCTGAGCCATTTGTTCCATGAGTACGGAGAAGATCGCGGCGACATCCTGACACGCAAGACCGGATCCCTCGTCAGCACCGAAACCGGCGAGTCCACCGCCTACGCCCTCGACCAGATCCAACAACGTGGCAAGCTCCTGATCGGACCCGGTGAAAAAATCTATGCCGGCATGGTGGTGGGTGAAAACGCCCGCGACCAGGATCTGCCGGTCAATCCGACCCGCACCAAGAAACTCACCAACATGCGTTCCTCCGGTGACGGCAAAGGTATCCAACTCGAACCCCCGATGTTGCTTGGATTGGAAAAAGCCATCGAATTCATCGGTCCGGACGAATACGTGGAAGCAACACCCAGCAACCTCCGTTTACGCAAAAAAATCCTCTGCGAACACGCCCGCAAACGCGCCTCCCAGACGCGCCAGGTGAAAGTGATGGCGGAAGCTGTATAGAAAGACAAACGATTCTTTCCATCACCTGTCATTGCCCCCCTATGACCTTGACAGATCCATGGCAGTGTGTATGGTGTGTAGCGTGACAAGTCGAGACATCATCAAGAAACTGAAAGCAGAAGGCTGGATGTTGGTAAATGTCCGAGGTTCACACCATCACTACAAACACCCGACCAGAAGCGGAGGAGTCACCGTTCCTCACCCGAAAAAGAACTTTCCGACAGGAACTCTGCGCAGTAATTTTCGCCAGGCTGGATGGAATTGGCCAATTAAACGATCATGAGATTCCCTGTAGTCATCCACAAAGAAAAAGACTCCGATTATGGTGTCACGGTTCCAGATTTACCCGGCTGCTTTTCCGCTGGCGATACCACAGACGATGCACTAAGTAACGTGATTGAAGCCATTGAATGCCACATTGAGGGCATGCTGATGGATGGAGAGCAAATCCCCCAACCTCAAACCATAGAAAAATACCGGAAGATGCGGGAATTTTCAGGCGGGATTTGGGCTTTGGTGGACATTTCAATTGCCAAACTTTCCGGAAAAGCGAAACGAGTGAATATCACACTACCGGAACGGATTTTGGTTCAAATTGACTCGTTTGCTGCAAAAACGGGCGATTCCAGATCCGGATTACTCGCACACGCGGCGCTTGAATACGTAAGCAGCCACTCGAAATAATGTGTGAATGTTGGCTGGATCAAGAAACAATATCCTTCAGGACATATGACGGGTGCGCAACACCCGTCAGTCTTGCATCCAATCCCAGGAAGGGATACGTCAGCTTTTGGTCGTGAATTCCGAGACGATTGAGCATGGTGGCGTGCAGATCTCGAACATGTACAGGATTCATCACAACACCAAATCCAATATCGTCTGTTTCACCGTAACTGATCCCCCCTTTGACACCTGCTCCGGCCATCCATAGGGAGAAGGCGTCGATATGATGATCCCGACCGGGTGAGGACGCTTTTACGCCGCCTCGGTTTTCCTGCATGGGAGTGCGCCCGAATTCGCCGCTCCAGACAACCAGTGTTTCATCAAGCAGACCACGTGATTCCAGATCCTGCAGCAGAGCCGCCATGGGTTGATCCACCTGCTTGCATTTGTCGGGAAAACCTTTGTCCAGGCCGCTGTGGTGATCCCAACCCCAGTCATAAAGTTGAATGTATCGTACACCACGTTCCACCAATCGCCTGGCAAGCAGGCAGTTGTTGGCGAAACTCTCTTTGCCGGGTTGAGTGCCGTAGAGTTTGTGCACGGACTCGGGCTCGCGCGTGATGTCCATGGCCTCGCTGGCGCTTAGTTGCATGCGAAAGGCCATTTCGTATTGTGCGATGCGGGTAACGGTTTCGGTGTCTCCCACCGCTTCGTAAGTTCTCTGGTTTACCTTTTTCAAGGTGTCAACCATCTGACGACGTAGTTCCGTGTTGATTCCTTCTGGATTGGATAAATACAGGACAGGATCACCTTCGCCCCGGCACTGCACACCTTGATAAACACTCGGCAGGTAACCACTGGCCCAGGCGGCTTTGCCTGCATCGGGTATCTGGCCGCCTGAAAGAAGCACCACGTAACCGGGCAGGTTTTCGTTTTCACTTCCCAGACCGTAGAGCACCCAGGACCCAATACTCGCGTGTCCGAGGTTCTGATTTCCTGTATGCACCAGCAATTGTGCGGGTGCGTGGTTGAACTGATCACTCTGCATGGACTTGATCACACAAAGCTTATCCATCTGTTGCTCCAGAAAAGGCAGGCGATCCGAGATCCATTGCCCGGTTTTCTTTTCCTGATGAAAGGGGTATTGAGGCCCCAACAACTGCGGAACGCCCTGAATGAAAGCGAATCGTTTGCCCCGCAAAAACTCTTCCGGACAATCCTGACCATCGAGTTTCACCAGCAACGGTTTGTAATCGAACAAATCCAACTGACTCGGCGAACCGGTCATGTGCATGTAGATCACGTGCTTGGCCTTCCCCGGAAGGTGCCCGGGAAAGGGCGCTGCGGGACGTTTGGGATCGCGCTTCAGCATCTCGGCACGGGCATCCCACCCCTGTTGGGCCATCCACAAAGCCCCAAGCCCCGAGGTGCAACGGGATAAAAAGTGACGCCGTGTGATGTTGTGAATCGTTTCCTGTTTGAGGTGCTGGTATGTATTCATTTCGTAAGGAAGGAGTCCATGTTGAGTAGTGTGTTGGCTACCAAGGTCAAGGCGGCCACTTCAGGTTCGGCGTTCAAACTTTTTGTCAGATCCGGGTTGGCTTCATACATGTCACGGGCTGTGGTATAAAGATCCATCAGATCGGACAGGTCTTGGGCAGAAGGCGATTGTCCCAGCACTTGACCCCATCCGAAGCGAATTTTTTCCAAAGGATCATCACTTGTTTGAGAGTTCATTTTGTTCGCCAGAGCCGAAGCGCATTCCAGATAAACTGGATCATTCATGGTGACCAATGCCTGAAGCGGTGTGTTGGTGGAAACACGACCTGTGTTGCAGATGAGTCGATTGGGCGCGTCGAAAGCAATCATGCTGGGATAGGGATTTGAACGTCTCCAGAAGGTATAAATAGCGCGTCGATACTGATCCTCACCTTCGGACGTTTTCCATTTCAAACTGCTGCGAGCGGCACGCCAGATTCCCTCCGGCTGCCAGGGCATGACGGGTGGACCATACATCTTGTCGGATAGCTTCCCCGAAGCAAACAAGGCGCTGTCTCGAACCATTTCCGCCGTCAAACGGGTGCGTGGACCTCTGGCCAGCAGACGGTTGTCAGGATCCTTCATGCGAAGTTCTTTGGAAACTTTGGCATCCTGGCGATAGGTCGAGGAGAGCACGATTTCACGAAGGATGCCTTTGACGCTCCAGTTCAGATCGTGCTGAAAACGATGAGCCAGGTAATCCAACAACGCCGGGTTGCTCGGTGGTTGACCGCTGCTGCCAAAATCTCCAAGAGTCGGAACGATGCCCCTCCCAAACAATTGCTCCCACAATCGATTCACCATCACTCTGGCAGTAAGCGCGTTCTGATCCGAAACCAACCAATTGGCCAACCCCAGACGATCCCCAGGATCGGGAGATTCGCCCGTGACAAGGATATCGGGCAAACCGGGCTCGACCGGCTCTCCTTTGTTCAACCAATCCCCGCGCTTGAAGACCGCTGTGCCGCGTTTGAAAGACACGTATTGCTCGCGAAGGTACGGCTGCGCGGAGGATGGAATGGAGCGACGCCGTTTTTCCAGTTCCGAAAGATCAGCATGTTGTTGTTGAAAACCTTCATCTTGAGCCAGCTGGGTCCATCGTTCATCGGAACTGAGCGCATATCGACTGCGATTGGCAATGAAAGGGGCCAGATCATTGGGGGCCGCTTCCTGGCGAATGAGGATGCGAAGATGCCCGGATGTCGGGATTTGGATCGGCGCTTCGGGAATCAAAACCAGTTGCCGGTCGTGGGTGATCCGCGGCATGGCTCCCCACCCCTGCTTGTTGGGATGTAAGGTGTCCTGGGCTTTTTGGAATGCCTCAGCCTCGTCGCCCAACGCATAACGAAATTTGATCAGACCGGGAAGCGGGGTCTCTTTTTCATCTTTCTTTTCACCCGAATTGTCAGGTTCAGTTTCCGAAACTTGTCGAAACGAGGTCTCCCCAATCTGTGCCTTGAACTCGGATATCACAAACCCAAGCTCAGGTTGGTAGAGCGCTTTTTCGAGATCTTTTGGCAACACATCCATGCGAAGAGCAGTGATGGTCTCAATCCCATCGGGTAACTGAAAATCCAAGGTAAATTGGGAATTATGGGAAACCGTTCCTTCAGTAATGACATCCGCGCCGCCATTTTCAAGGGATTGGATACGGAGTTTGGTCTGCTTGGTAGATTCGGCATGCTCAGGTTTCAACCATACCCAATCCTGCGTTTGTTCAATCGTTTCTCGTGTTTGATCAACAATGGATGCAGACAGCAAACTGATTTCCGCATCCAGTGCGCGCGCTTTATCAAAATCGGCCCTTGAAATCGGCACATCCAGTTTCGGATCATCCGATCGCAAATCCCAATCCATGCTCGTATTGAAATAGGACATGAACTGGTAGTATTCCGGTTGATCAATCGGGTCATAAGGATGCGAATGGCATTGCACACAATTGAAAGTGATACCCTGCCAAACCTGCCAGGTGGTATTGACCCGATCCAGGATGGCGGTGACCCGAAACTCTTCGTCGTCCGTTCCGCCTTCGGTATTGGTCGGGGTGTTGCGATGAAACCCGGTGGCAATCAAGTCATCCATGGTTGGAGCAGGAAACAAATCGCCGGCAAGCTGCATGCGGGTGAATTGATCGTAGGGGAGATCGGTGTTGAAAGCCCGGATCAACCAATCCCGATAGGGCCACATCGTTCGCTTGCCGTCCTTTTCATAACCCTGTGAATCGGCATAACGAGCCAGATCCAGCCACATCGATGCCCAACGTTCGCCAAAAGCAGACGCATTTAACAAACGATCGGTCATGCGTTCAAAAGCGCCCGGTTCCTGATCCTTCACAAAAGCATCGATCATTTCCGCTGAAGGAGGCAACCCGGTGAGATCCAGACTCGCCCTTCGCAACCATGATGCACGTGAGGCAGGACGTGCAGGGTCAAGCTTCTGACGATCCAATTCCGATAGAACAAAGTAATCCATGCCCTGGGCACACCAATCGGGTTTTGAAACTTGTGGCTGCCCGGGGTTTTCAGGTGGCATAAAGGCCCAGTGTTCGTCCCAAACGGCACCTTGTTGAATCCACTGCCGGAACATCTGAATCTCGGTCTCTCCCAGTTGGGATTCTGATTCGGGAGGTGGCATGACATCATCTTCATCGTGCGTGGTGATACGGGCGATGAGTTCGGATTCATCGGGCCGCCCCGGCACTACTGCGATGGCTCCGGATTTGGCCGGTTCAAATACTTTGGATCGATATTTGAAGGAGAGGTCGCCCGCCTGCTTGACACCCCCATGACAATCCATGCAGTGCTCGTTGAGAAGAGGACGAATATCGCGGGTGAAGGAAATCTCCTGCGCAGACAGAGTTTGGCTCCCATCGGATTGAGTAATCAATCTTATCACCACAAGGACCATCAGCCCTTTTCCGATGAGGCCCGGATCGTTTTTCCAAATTGCTTTCATATACCGGAATGATTCCTGTTTCGATTCATGGAAAGTGCCCGTATAGCCTTCCAATCATTCGAATACCAGACAAAACCATTGTGGCGGTTTTCTAGTCAATTCTTGCGAAGGTCTGCAGGGGTTGTTTCAGCAAATCACGGATATTGTAGGGACGTGATACCGCTTAGGCAGGGTCATTGCGATTGCCCTCAAAAAACGGCATGGTGGCTTCGCCGGGTGCTTGAATGCCATCGCGACGCACGACGGTCAGCAAAGTGCGCCACAGGATCTTGATGTCCAGCCATATGGAGCGACGGTCCACATACCACACATCCAGTTTGAATTTCTCATCCCAGGACAGGGCATTGCGCCCATTGACTTGAGCCCAGCCGGTGACGCCTGGGATGGCTTCGTGGCGTCTGGCCTGTTCCTTGGAGTAGAGAGGCAGGTAACGCATGAGCAGTGGCCGGGGACCGACGAAACTCATTTCGCCTTTGAGGATGTTGAGTAATTCCGGCAACTCATCCAATGAGGTGGACCTCAACCACTGACCGAAAGCGGGAAGCCGGTCCGCATCCGGCAACAAATTGCCATCGGCATCGCGCTCATCCGTCATGGATCGGAATTTGATGAGATGAAAGGCTTTGCCGTTCAATCCGGGCCGTTGTTGACGAAAGAAAACAGGCGCCCCCAGCCGCCAACGCACCATCAGGGCCACAAGAATCAGGACCGGCACCCAAAATGGTGCCGATAAAACAGCCAAAACCAGATCAAAGCAACGTTTCAGTAACATGTTTAAGAGAGCAACATCGCAATCCTCAATCCGTCGAGGATAACAATTCTCCCGACAGGGACTGCCCGCGATCCAAGACGTATTGGAATGTCCCGAAGAACATTTCATCATAGCTTTGCTGCCCCCACTTTACTTCCTTGGCGGGGTTCGGATTGGCTGGATTGCGTTCGGAGTTATCCCAGGCGGCATGCAAGATCAACTTACTCCCTTTGGGAACGCGTCGTGGTTGAGCCAGCACGTAGGTGTGCTGCCAGTTGAAGTTGTAATGCGGCACGGATACCAATGTCTCCTTCTGCCCGTCGGGTGTTTCCAGCTCAAACCGCATGGCTTTGCCACGGTAATGCATGTGCGGGTTCATGGAGTAAAGAATAATATCCTGTTTGATGTCCCTCGTCTGACTCCATGGAAAAGCCCTCGAATGTGGCGGGATCTTGATGGATTGATCAATGAAGATCCCGGTTCGGAAAACGTAATCGGTTTTTCCTTCCGCAAGGTAAAGTCCGATTTGTGTGCGATCGGTCGTTTCCTTTCCGTAGGAGGTATAGTGCAGCTCAAACAACAGTCTTTCATCTTTTCTAAGTAAAATACCCGAGTCTTTCGGAAACATCCCTCCCTGAACACCGGGTGCATAGCCAGTCAACCATTTGCGCTTTCGCTCATCGTTGTCATCTTTGGGAACAATATAAATGATCACATGATGCAACGCCTGCCGATCACCAGGATGAACATCCGCCCCTGTAATCCAGGTGTCCTTTTCGAACGGCGAACTCTGATAAACATAGTGGTATTCAATGATGCCATCAGCGGGTACATGCTGCTCGGGGATGTTAAGGATATGATCTGGTTTGCCGAGGTCCCATGGCTTGGCTTCAGGCGGGTTGATTGCCAGAAGGTCGTTTCCTTCACCACGCTGGGTGCCTTGCTCGATCCAGTGAAGCAGAATCTGTTGTTCTTCGGGAGTCAGGGACAGATCCTGATCAAATGTCCCATGATGTGGATCCGCCTGCCAGGGAGGCATACGTCGGGTCATGACCACCTCACGCATCATATCCGCCCATCCACGCGCTTTGCGATAACTGGTGAAAGCGAAAGGACCAATACCACCTTTCATGTGGCATCCGGAACACTTTTCACGAATCAAAGGCGCAACATCTTTCGCATAGGAAACCGGTTGCTCTTCATGCGCCTCCCAGGTGGGAAAATTAATCAGGCACCCGGGCGCGTCGACCTTTGCGGTTTCAATGGTCTTGCCAGCCAGCAGGGCATCCATGGCGTCCTTGAGATAAGTTTCGGTTGCCTCAGTCTTCTTGGTTTCATAGGTCAACCGATCATCAATGGCCCCACGAAAGACAATCTCCCAGTTGGTGGTCTCGATCAAGATGGCTTCCCCGGTTCGATCCACTCCCAAAGATCGGGCCACTTCCTGGGAAGCATCATCCAATATGGGTAAACTGATGTCATAAGCTTCGGATTCTTCCACCAAATCAGCATACTCGTCCTGATCATTGGCGTTGAGCATCCAAAATTGAATCCCCTTGGATGCATAGGCTTCGGATAATTTTGAAAGATCCTGATATCGCAAGCGCACTAAGGGACAACCAATCCCATGAATGAATACAACAATGCCTTTGGTCTTGGGGTCTTTGTGGTAGTAGGACAACCGGTGAAAATCACCATGCTGGTCGAACAGCCCGAAATCTTCGGCAATACGCACTTCCTCAGCAGAGGCAGCTACCGTTCCCAGTAGCGAACATACCAATAATATGGATAAGAATAATCTCTTCATCGTTTTTAATTCGTCAATACACGTGCTCCCTGCCAAAGGCGGCGAATGAACCATCCTTTCTCAAGCAGCTCATCTTACAACGCCAAGCCGGAAGGTATAGTTACACCTTTGAGACATTTTTTCCAGAGCGGACTTCTGAGTTTTTGCTGAAACCCACTGTTCACCGACAAAGTTCAGTAAAAGGTGGATTTGACAGCATGGATGAGGCGTACAAACTCGTGGAAATGCAAACCGGACTATCATTGAGGAAAAAGATCACCTTTTACCTGATGCTTTCGATACTCGCTCTTCCCGTGAATCATCGGATGCACGCGGATTCGACAGGCTTTTTCCCCATCGGCATGTATGGAGTGCATGACCCGGAAGATCTTCAGCTCGTTCATGAGGCCGGTTTTAACAGCGTGGTCGGTTCGGCAAACCGCAGCTTTCTCGATACGGCCCATGAACTTGGCATGAAAGTCATCGCCTCACCCGGATCGTCTTCCGGTCATTCCTTCAATGTGGATGCCACACGGGACAGAGTGGAGTCACTGGATGATCATCCGGCTTTGTTAAGCTGGTACCTGGTGGATGAACCGGATATGCACCGCATCCCGCCCTGGAAAGTGGAATTGGATCAACGGTTGCTCAAATCAATACCAGCACACAAACCAGTGAGCCTGGTTCTGTTCCACGGTATGCATGTCAAAGATTACGGAAATCTCCCCGACATCCTCATGCTGGACAACTACCCCGTCCCCTGGATGCCTCTGGCTCATTTTGCCCAGCATCTTTACTGGGCGCGCAACAGCGTTCCCAAACGGAAAACCATTTATGGAGTGTTACAGGCATTCGATTGGCATTATTACAAGCACGTGCTTCCCGGAGAAAAGAATCTTCGCCCTCCTACACTGGAAGAAATGCGTTGCATGACGTATATGTCGCTGGCTCAAGGGATGAACGGGATCTTTTTCTACACCTTTAAGGGGGGAGAATGGAACATTCTGGAACATCCCGAACTATGGGAAGGACTTCAGCAAGTTGTGGCTTCCGTCAATGAGAACCCATACCTCCTGAACGCCCAACGCAAATGGTGGCTTCCTCAATACGAAATCGCCCCGCGCGAACAACGACGTAGCGCCACCCTCGAGCCGAGCATTTCAATGACCATGCTTGAAGATGTGGAGGGAGTCACCCACCTGCTATTCATCAACACAACCCCTCATCAATTGACTTTAACGGTAAAACTACCCGGTTCACCCAATAACTGGGCGCCTGTTTTCGAGGGAAAAGCACCCTTTGGAGGACTAAAACCCGATGCCACCTACAAGTTTACTTTTGAAAAATACCAGGTTCGACTCCTCAAAGGATACGAAGTGCCAAGCCTGCCAAATTGGCTTGAATAATGCTCGAAACACACTAGTTTGATATGCAATCAACCAAGTTAAAAACGTCATGCGCTTGAATAACTACTCAAAACATTGTTCCCGCAAAAGCGGATCCGCTGGTTTTACCCTCATCGAACTACTGGTCGTTATCGCCATTATCGCCATCCTGGCAGGCATGTTGTTGCCCGCTCTCAGCAAGGCCAAGGCCAAAGCAACAGGCATCAAATGCATGAATAACAACAGACAGTTGCTCCTGGCCTGGATGTTTTATGCGGATGACAACGAAGATCGAATCACTCATGCCTATGGTGATGAATACGGTTGGATGTTTGGCGGGAGAGGAGTCATCAACTATTCTTCAAGCCCGTCAAACTGGGATCCTTCGGTTATTATCGCCAATAGCCCTCTCTTCAGTTACACGGGTGGCTCCGCTGATATTTTCAAATGCCCGGCCGATAAATCCACCGTCAGGACAGACGATGGCCGGGTCATGCCCCGCGTTCGCAGTATGTCCATGAGCTCATGGGCGGGCGGTCACGACGGGAAACATACCTGGTTTGGCGGTCCCGAATGGCGCATGTATCTGAAAACTTCGGATTTTGTCGATCCGGGCGCCAGCCAGACCTGGATATTCATCGATGAACGTGAGGATAGCATCAACGACGGATTCTGGGTCACACAAATGCCCGGATACCCCGATCCCAGCACAACCAAAATCACCGATTATCCAGCCAGCTACCATAACGGGGCAGCTGGGATTTCCTTCGCCGATGGTCATGCCGAGATCAAACGCTGGACGGATCCCCGCACCGTTCCGACTTTGGAAAAGAACGGAAACATTCCGTTGAACGTACCTTCGCCTAACAACAAGGATGTCCTTTGGATTCAAGATAGAACAACACGTCCGGTGAATGGTTCCATCATCCGGTAGAGACCAAAGCAATAAACGATTTGTAACGCCTCATGGAATCCCCCCATGAGGCGTTTTCTGTAAAAAGGAAAGCAAAAACTAAAGCTCCATGAAGCCAAAATCCAAGACCAGATGGAATTCAAAGATCCCAACATGGCTGTTTTTGGGATTCCTCCAAGCTGCATCCGGATTGGATGTTCTGGAGAACCGCCTGATCGGTGATGTGTCCAAACCTGTAAACCCGGCGGAGCTAAATCCAAACTTTCATTACATCGACACCAGCTTTGAGAACGCCTCACCACTCTGGTATGAACTGGATGAGAGGGGTCGCATTCAAATCCATCTCAATTACGATCTGGAACGCGAAAGCCCCAATCGAGCGAACGGTCATTGGCACTTCAAGCTCCAAGCCACACCAGGCTCCAAACACACCATCGTCCTGAACAACCTCAACAATGTCTGGAACGGCAAACCCGGTGTACCGGTATCCAATCGAACCATCTGCAAAGTGTCCGAGGACGGAAGGGTCTGGCGCACGATTGAAACGGAAATTGAGCACCTCGATCAACTGGTCTTCGAAGTGGAAATGCGGCAAAGCCATCTCTACATCGCCCACGTAGAACCTTACCGCATCAGTGATCTTGAAATACTGAAGAATCAGATCACCGATCACCCTTTGGTGGACATTCGGGAAATAGGTTCCACAGTCCAGGGTCGTTCACTGGAAATCATTCGCGTGGGAAAAGACACCGCTCCATACCGGGTGTTCCTGAGAGGCCGGGCACACCCTTGGGAACCAGGCGGTAACTGGGTGATTCAGGGATTGATCCAATCCTTGCTCGAAGAAAGCAGCGAAAACCAAACTTACCTGAACCTATACGCAGTCTACATCCTCCCCATGGCCAACAAAGACGGCGTGGCCGCAGGCAAAACCCGGTTCAACATGATGGGAAAGGACCTGAATCGCAATTGGGACAAACCAGCTGATCCAGCGCTCTGCCCCGAAAATCATTACCTCGAAAAATGGTTTCAATCCATGATCGATCAGGGCACACCGATCCATATGGCCATGGATTTGCACAACGACCAAAGCGGCCGGATCCATGTAAGCCGACCGAACATCGATCTGGACGCCTATCTGGATCGGATGAAACGCTACGAAGCTTTGATGCGGAAACACACCTGGTTCACCGAAGGAAGCACCGGCGGCAGCTTCAGAAATCCGGGCACTATTGGCGAAGGTTTGCTCGAACGATACGGCATCACGGCATTTGTTCAGGAATTAAACGCCAACTGGATCGAAGGCCTCCAACAACACACCAGCGGCAAAAATTGGCATCTGCTCGGCTCACAAATGCGTCGCGTCTTCTTCGAATTCTTTTTAGCGGAATCAAACATACCCAAACCTTAACCATGATTTACCACCAATACCCCTTGTTCAATTGGCGATCCAAATTGGTAGTCGCCATCGTGTTCGGACTGAGTTTTTTCATCAGCCCACAACTCAAATCCGCCCCGCCCAACATCCTTTTCATCTTGGCCGACGATCTCGGTTACGGGGACCTGGGATGCTACGGACGCGTTGACATTCGCACGCCTCATCTCGATCGCTTGGCGGCCAGTGGCGTCCGGTTCACCGCCCATTACGCCAACGGACCGGAATGCACCCCTACCCGCACCGCGCTCATGACCGGTCGTTACCCCCAACGCATCGGCGGTCTCGAGTGTGCCATCGGAACCGGCAACGTGGGGCGTTATCCCGATGCAGTAAAACTGCGCGAACGACATGCCTTAGGTCTCCCGCCTGAAGAAAATTTTCTACTGAACGGATTGAAGCAGGCCGGCTACCTAACAGCTATCACAGGCAAATGGCACCTCGGTTACGAACCACATTTTGCGCCGCATTTGCATGGTTTCGACGAATCATTCTACTGTGTCGGCGGAGGCATGGATTACTTTCATTACACCGATACGGTTGATGAGTATAACTTGTTCGAAGACGGTAAACCTGTGAAGACAGGAGGTTATTTCACCGACCTGTTGACTGACCGGGCGGTTTCTTTTTTGAAACGAAATCATGATCGCCCCTTCTTCCTCTATGTCCCGTTCACCGTTCCCCACGCCCCCTATCAAGGCCCTGAGGACTGGACGCCCGATCCGATCCCAACCGATGGCGACCTCTGGAACCAGAGCAAAGGTCCCAAACCGATTTATCGCGCCATGATTGAACACATGGACTTGTCCGTGGGTAGAATCCTCTCCGCACTGGAATCAAGTGGTCTGGATCGGGAAACACTGGTGATCTTCGCCGGCGACAACGGCGGCTCGAAGTCAGGCAGCAACGCACCCTTCAGCGGATTCAAAGGGGGCACCTTTGAAGGGGGTATTCGGGTGCCGGCTTTCGCCCGTTGGCCCGGCAAAATCAACCCCGGAACCATCTCCTATCAACCCTGCATCACGACCGATTGGACAGCCAGCATCCTGAAACTAGCGAACTGGAATCCTCCCGCCGAAAAGCCACTCGATGGGATGGACATCATCTCACACGTCGTCAATCATCAACCCGATCAGGATCGCGAACTTTACTGGCGAAAACCCCGTGGGGAAACAGTCTGGCAAGGATTGCGCAAAGGCAATTGGAAATACGTCCGGGAAATCAACGGCCAGCAGAGTGAGGCCTACCTGTTCAATCTGGACATTGATCCATCGGAAACAGAAGATCTGAAAACATCCATGCCGGAAAAATTTCAGGAACTGCAATCGTTCTATGAAACATGGGAAACAGAATCCCGCCGCAACCGACGCCGCTGACCTCTGCAAAACAACGCTGAATGATGATATGATGCGCCACGCCACTTTCATTCGATCGATTTTCATCGGATGCCTGATCTGGATCATGGGAACCTCAGGCATCCAGTCTGAAACCACGACCGCCGCCAATCCACAAACCTATCTTCAGGACGTATGTACTCAACTCGGAAAACAATGGCCAAAAAACCGAACGATACGCATTGTCTGCCACGGTCACAGTGTCCCCGCTGGTTTCTTTAAAACCCCGGTTGTCGACACCTTCAATGCCTACCCGCACCTGTTGCATGCAGGATTGAAAAAGCGTTTCCCTTATGCAGTGATTGAAGTCATCGTGACGGCCATCGGCGGAGAGAACTCCATCAGTGGAGAAGCTCGTTTCGAAGAGGAAGTACTGTCATTGAAACCGGATGTTATATTGATCGACTACGCGTTGAACGATCGTGGAGCCGGTCTTGAAAAAGCCAAAACCGCATGGGCCTCCATGATCCGTCAGGCAAAGGAACAAGGAGTGAAAACCATTCTACTCAGCCCAACCGCCGACACACGCTCTGACATATCAAATCCGGACGATCCCTTGAATCAACACGCACAACAAGTACGAACCCTGGCTTCGGAACATCAAATAGGAATCGTGGATAGCTTGGCATTATTCAAGGCATATATGAACGAAGGCAACTCGCTTGAAGAACTCATGTCCCAGATAAACCACCCCAATCGCAAAGGACATGATTTGGTTGCCGATGCCTTGTTGGAGTGGTTTCCGAAACCATAAAAGGTTGCTTTCTGGTGGGGCTCTCTTTTTAGATGGGGCATGTCCATTATCCGATCCTTTGTCACGGCCGCGTGTACGATGATATGTATGGTTTTCCTGAGCATTCCGAAAACCACCGCCGACGAAAGTGCCAACGCTTCGCGCCCAAACTTTTTGATCTTGATCGCAGATGACCATGGCATGGGTGATCTGGGCTGCTATGGCAATCCCGCCGTTCGCACGCCCAACATCGACCGCCTGGCATCCGAAGGCATGCGCTTTGACCGCGCCTTCCTGACCATCTCCAGTTGCAGCCCCAGCCGATGCAGCATCCTGACAGGACGTTATCCGCACAACACCGGCGCCGAAGATCTGCACATGCCCTTACCCGCCGACCAACGCACGGTCGCCAGCTACCTGAAACCTGAAGGATACGAATGTGTCTCAGTGGGAAAATGGCATCTGGGGAGCAACGAGAAACAACACTGGAGCAAGGTCGTCGAATGCCAGGCAGAAGTCATGGCCGACCGTTGCCTGGAGGTCATTGAAGGACGCGATCAGTCCAAACCCTTTTTTTACTGGTTTGCCTCTATTGACCCCCATCGGGGATACCAGGAAGGTGCCATCGAAAAACCACATCATCCGGACAAAGTGATCGTGCCCCCTTACCTCCCCGACCACCCAAAAATCCGCAAGGAACTCGCGCTTTATTACGATGAAATTTCACGCTTTGATCAACACATCGGTCGTATCCGGACCGCGCTCGAAAAACAAGGCGCATGGGACAACACCTTTGTGGTTTACCTGAGCGACAACGGTATGCCCTTTCCCCGCGCCAAAACCACTCTGTACGACAGCGGCATTCGTACCCCATTCATCGCGCGATGGCCCAAGCAGATTCCTGCCACGTCCACCACCGACGCATTGATCAGCACAGTGGATTTGATACCCACCGTGCTCGATTTGGCGAATGTTTCTGCCAACACGTTGCAGGGAAAAAGTTTTGCACCAGTATTGGAAAATCCCAAAGCAGAACACCGTAACCTGATTTTTGCCGAAGCAAACTGGCACGACTTTGAACATTTCACCCGCACTGTTCGCAGTGATCGATTCAAACTCATCCGTCACTATTATTGGGACACACCTCTTTGGAATTCCGTAGACTCCATCAACAGCATCACCTGGCAAGGCATGCTGGAAGCGCGCGAGAAGAACTTGCTCACCCCGGCGCAGGCGTTCCTGTTCGAACCCGTCCGACCCTATGAAGAATTTTTCGTGATGGACGCCGATCCGGATGAACTGACCAACCAGATCGAAGTCAAAGCATGGCAATCAGAAATCAACAAACTCCGCATCGCACTGGACGAATGGCGCATCGAAACCCGGGATCACTTGCCAGAAAAAAGACGGTTGGACGGATGGACACGCGACGGCATCCCCCTCCCCCACAACCAACCTTGGTACGACCGCTACATCGAACAAGGCAGGAAAAATTCGTTTGAAAAGTTTTGAGAGAATCGGATTACCCTATAATCTCATTCAAACCATGAAGAACTTCATTCAATTCCTCGACCGAAATACGTCCAATCTTCTTCCCTATACGCTCAACTGAAAGAGTGTGTATTTGACTGATTTTCACCCAGGAACATTTTGGCATTTTAGCGGAAGTCAACTCCCTGGTTAAGGGAAACCCTGCGCGAGGCTCTTGACTGGTTATTGCCATTGCAATCACCGTGCCAGAACGTTCATTGAAAACATCATGACTTAATATTAGAACTGGCCGTCTACCTGCCTGTTCCCTTCCTATTACAGTATCCAGGTCGGCCCAGCGTATATCACCTCTCAATAGGTTGGCCATAATTCGGCATCCATTTTCATTCCTTCTTCAGCTAATCTTTTTTCTTCGACCGGGTCCAATTTAGAGCACTCAACAGCCAGACGGGATTTCTCCATACGCTGCAATTTTTCAATGA
>Ga0181578_10001571_pt1 | contig 21943 bp, 15 predicted proteins | sample 071ome_21_FD_148659 | JGI IMG/M metagenome (GOLD analysis project Ga0181578, IMG submission 148659) | Coastal salt marsh microbial communities from the Groves Creek Marsh, Skidaway Island, Georgia - 071401CT metaG (spades assembly) | ecosystem: Environmental > Aquatic > Marine > Intertidal zone... | reverse complement strand
CTGTTTCTAACTCTCTCTCTCTCTCTGCGTCGCAACAACACAAAAAGAATCCGAGAGAGAACAACGCGCGTTGTTGGTTTCGCGCGCTCGATTGGCTCTTCTCTCTCTCTCTCTCTCTCTCTCTCTGGACTGAATCTTCCGCGCGCGCGCGACAAAAAATAGAGATGTCTTCTTCGGGAAGAAGGATAGCGAACGTCTGCATCGTCAACGCCGGTCGACTCGATTTCGATAAGAAACTCAACTTGCACTCCATCTCCCGCGCGCTCGGGTTGAGTGTTGGTGGAGGTGGCGATGCAGCAGCGGGAGAGAACAATAGTAACAGCTTAACCGCGCACGCGGATTCCTCGCCGACGCCAGATGTCGTCGCCGAACGCGCTCGCGGTCACAATTGCATAGTCACGAAAGAGATTGAAATAGACGTCGATATGCTGCCAGAAAGCGTGAAACTGATTTGCGAGGCTGGGACCGGGTTCAACAACATCGACGTGGAGAAAGCGAAGAAACGAGGGATTCAAGTGACGAACGTGCCAGAATATTCCACGGAAGCGATGTCGCATTTAGTCATCACGTCGATATTGAACTCCTCCGCGAGCATGATTAAACAGCAAAAGATGTTGGAGCGCGGCGAACGCCGACACTTTACCAACTTTAGCGGCTTGCCGCACTTCGAGCTGGAAGGTAAAAAAGTCGGCTTGATTGGTGGGGCAGGGACGATCGGGAAACGCGTGTGCGAATTGGTGAAAGCGTTTCGGATGAAACCGTACGTGTACTCTAGGTCCGCGAAGACGAAAACGGAGTTGTACGACGTCTATCAATCTTTAGAGGAGTTATTGTCGGAGTCCGATTTTGTGAGCATCCACTGCCCGCTCAACGACTCCACCCGAGGCATGCTGGATTACGAGAAATTATCGCTGATGAAACCGACGAGTTATTTAATAAACACCGCTCGCGGGGCCATATGTAACGAAGACGATCTGATACGAATATTGAAGGAAAAGAAAATCGCCGGCGCGTGTCTAGACGTCCAAACCAAAGAGCCTCCGGACGACGGTTCGTTGCTGTGGAATCCGGAAAACATCTTCGACGACAACGTGACGCTCACCCCACACATCGGATGGAAGCGAGTAGAAACCAGACAGAGGTTAATCGATAGCGTAGCGGAGAGGATCAAAGAGTTTGTCGACGGAGAGGATATTCTAAACGTTGTAAATAATTAATGCTGCCAGATGTCGTAATACTAAGTTTTACTTTCGCACGTTTTTTGTGTGTGACTCTTGTTTACCCCGCGTTCCCCACAAAAGAAGAAACGCTTAAAAACTTGGGGATATAAGTATTCCCTTTGTGGAACACCGCCACCAGAGACGATGACTTCCTCCTCCTCCTCCTCCTGCTCTCCCATCCACTCGCTGATCAATTCGCTCCTAAAAGACGCCAGCAATAATTGGTCCTCCGCGCACGACAAAAGACTCCTAAAACTGCTACACAAAATTCACGAAGACATCACGCACGAGAAATCCTCGAGTTTAGAGTTGAAAATGAAACACTTGCACTCGATTTCAGAGAAGGTCAACGTGCGTTTGAACGCGTGTAAGATTGGTCTGGGGAGGATGGGGAGTTCAATTGGCGTGGAGAGAAAAGTTGAAGACGTTTCATCGGATGAAGAAGAAGAAGAAGAAGAGAGCGAAGAGGAGACAGTTGAGGAAAGAGGAGGAGGCGCCGGGCGATTAGGGGATTCGACGGATGACGATGACGAGGAGAATAACAGGCGGCGAAACGAACGCAGAGAGCTCAGAAAACGAGAACGAAACGATCATCTCTCTCGAGCGATCGAAAAAACCGAAAAACGGTGGCTTGGGAACAATCATCGCGGCGACGTGAAGTTGACCGGGAACGTGTTTTGGAGGCCGCTGCCTCACATCGTCGGAACTGCTTCATTTTACCAGGATTCGACGTTAGGGTTAGCGAACTCGGTGAACCCGAATCCAGAGAGGTTTGGGCCGTACATTTCATCCACGGACGATGATTCCTCGGATGATGATGAGGAAGATACGTCGAGCGAAACGTCGACTTCAGAATCCTCTTCGGTATCTTCTTCTTCAGCGGAGGAGGAGGAAAGTGAAGAAGAGGAAGAGGATTCGTACAGCGACGACGAAGATACGGTAGGCAGAAGAAGTATCGAAGCGCGCAGAACAAGGCGAAGGAGAGAAAAACTCATGCAAAATCAACGAAAAGCAACCGGAGGAGCACTGAAAAAGAAGGAAAAAAAGGAAGACGAAACCATCGAGGAGATGCGCGAGCGGTTCGCAAAGGAAGTGTTGCTGCTCGCCGAATCGACGAAAAAGAAGAAGAAGAAAATGAACGCGAAGAAGCAGAAGAAGAAGAAAAAGAGCAGCATTTCTTCCCTAACTTCAGAGAATGATTTATTGAGTGCTGAAAACGACGACGACGACGATAGCGATATCGGTGTCGATGAACCTGCCTCGATGCTGTTTGGTGAAGGAAGAATACGAACGAGTAGTAGTAGTAGTACTAGCGATAGCGATAGAAGGAGTAGCGAAGAGGACGAAGACGTGAGCATTTTCGGGAAGAAGCCAAAGCAGAAAAAGAAAACTGTGAAAGCAGCCAACGAGAACGCGAAGAAAGAAGAAAAGAAAAAGACGAAAAAAGACCGCTTGCGAGGCCTTTTCGGAGACGAAGACGAAGACGAGGACGACGCCACCAAGGACGACGAAAAGAGCGAGAGCGAAAAGAAGAAGAACAAGAAGACGAAGACGAAGAAGGCAAAGAAAAAGAAAGCGCCCTCCACGCTCTTCGGGTCTTCGTCTTCTTCTTCCTCCGGTGACGACGACGATGCTGACGAGAGCATCAAAGACGACGTTTCCTCGTTGTTTAAATGATCGTGATGATGATTAGAGAGAGAGAGATTCGTGTGATGATGGTAGATTAAACGCGCGTAAAAGTGCTCACAAATCCAGAATAATAGACACACTAATCCGGCATTTAGATACGCACAAACAAATCACACATCATGTCTTCGCAGCTGTGCGCGGGACCTCGCGCACAAACGCGTCCTCATCAAAATCGCGCCTCTGCTCTTCGTTCGTCTTCTTCTTCTTCTTCTTCTTCTTCTTTTCAGCAAAAGAGACGGCGACGCATAGATCGACCAAAAGCGACGACGTCGTCGTCGTCGTCGTCATCAAACGTCACCACCGAAGAAGAAGAAAAAGAAGAAGAAACCTTCGACGTCGTCGTCATTGGGTCCGGTATTGGAGGCCTCTCTGCCGCAGCATTACTGGCTAAATATGGATTAGAAGTTGTCGTCGTCGAAAGTCACGAACACGCAGGCGGTGCGGCGCACGAATTCAAGAGAAACGGATACACATTTGAAAGCGGGCCCAGCCTTTATACTGGACTGTCCCAATACCCTACGAGCAACCCGCTCGGGCAGATTTTACACGCGATCGATGAACCGCTGAAATGTATACGATACAACACGTGGAAAGTGCATTTTCCGGAGGCGACGTTCGTTACTGAGGTTGGAAACGATCAGTTCATCGAGTGTTTGGAGAAATATTACGACGCGGAAGCCGTCGCAGATTGGCGAAAATTGAAAGAAAAGATGGAACCGTTGGCGCAGGCGAGTGCGGCGTTACCGCCAGCGGCAGTAAGGACGGATGCGTACGCGGCGTGGACTTTAGCGAGATTTATTCCAGGTTTGGTGAAGTCGATGCCGAGTTTGAACGCGATTTTATCGGATTACGAAACGTTTCTAGATAAGAATGACATCAACTCGAAGTTTATTCGAGATTACATGGATTTGCTCTGCTTCTTGCTTTCCGGAGGTAAGTCCAAAGCTACGATGGGTGCGGAAATTGGTTACATGTTTGCGGACTGGTACGCTCCTGACGCTGCTCTAGAGTTTCCCATTGGCGGATCCGGTGCGCTCGTAGATTGCTTGGTGAGAGGATTTGAGAAATACGGCGGGGATTTGCGCTTGCGAACGCACTGCGAAGAGATTCTAGTCGAGAAGAAAGACGGAGATGAAGAAGAAGAGGTGACTGGGATCGTGACGAAAAAAAGAGACGGAAAGAAAAAGATTTTAAGAGCGAGGAAAGCGGTGATTTCAAACGCGACGATTTGGGATACCGAGGCGCTTTTGAAAGATTGCTCGGAAGGGAGGCGACAAAGCGTTCGCGACGCGTCGTCGGCGACGACTGGATCAACGAAAAGCGAGAAAATAGTCGATGATGACGTCGAATTTTGCCAATCCTTCATGCATTTGCACCTTGGCATAGACGCCACGAATTTACCGGACGCAGAAACTCTGGAAATGCACCACGTGTGGGTTGGTGATTGGGACAAAGGCGTGGATGCGGAGCAAAATCTAGTTCTCGTCTCGATCCCTTCGATTAAAGATCCGTCCATGGCGCCAGAAGGGAAACATGTCATACACGCCTATACGCCCGGTAACGAGCCTTTAGAGCTTTGGAAGAACGTAAAGTATAACTCTGAAGAATACAATAAATTGAAGAAAGAGAGAAGCGAAGTGTTGTATCAAGCGGTCGCGAAAGCGCTGAATAACATCACTGTCGAAGATTTGAAAAGCCGTGCGGAAATTGAGATGGTTGGGACGCCTCTCACGCAAGCGCGCTTTTTACGAAGAGAAAACTCTCAAGGCACGTACGGCGGTACGGGGTGGATAAAGAAAAAAGAGTCTGGCGAAGACGGTGCGGGCGCAGTTCCTGTTACTTCCGCGAAGAGTAATTTGAAAAAATTGTTGTTAGTAGGGGATTCGCGCTTCCCAGGCCCCGGGCTTCCGGCCGTAGCCGCTGGCGGTTGGGCTGCCGCGCACGAGCTCGTAGATTTCAAAAAGCAGTGCGAAGTGCTCGATAAAGTAGTAGCGCGTTAATTACCAGTATTCAAGCAGTGTATGTATAAACTTATGTGTAACTAGAGTTTCTTTTGATCTTAAATTACAAAATTCCACACGTAGAGTCGCGAAGTCTTCGTATCCTCTTCCGCCTTTCCGACACCTACCCCTACTTTCAATTTCGCCAAGCTAAATCCTAAACTCTTCGCGTTGTTCCTACTCGAGAAATTCTCGTTCACTAATTTTGCGGGCATTCCGCCTGCAGCGACTACGGTTATTCTAGTTCGTCTATTACTCTCCTCCTCCTCCTCCTCTGCTTCCTCTTCGACGACATCTTCCGCGAAACCTCCCACACACAACAAAGGATACTTGGACGCGTGCTCGCCCATCATTTCGCTCGCGTTCAAGAACATCGACCCTCTTTGCACATCGAACGCGTCGAACAGAGCTACTCCGTTCCTATTGTGCTCCTTCATGCGACCGCAACACGCGACGAATCCGTTTCCAACATCCGCCATCGCGTGCGTTAACGCGAAATCAGTTTGCATGTTCATTCTCGGTTTTGTCTTCTCGATCCAATTTTTCGCGTCTGACATTGCGAGGATGCCAAAGCGATTACACAACACCACGTTCGGAAACTGTTCGAGTTCCATTCCTACGGCTGGGTTCACGAAAGTTAACGACGTGCACGCCATATTCTTCCGACCAGTACTACTGTTAGTGTCGTCAAAAACGCTCGCATTCTCCCCGACGAGATAAAACTCTCGTGCTTTAGCATCGAAACAGTACATGCGCATCGTGCCGTTTGAGTATCCAACCGACAAAATGTGTTTGTCTCCCATTTCGTCGTCGATGGTGCTATTACTATATCTACTATTCATTGCATATGCGTCCATTGCAAACGCGTACGCTATATCGAATTTACCTCGTTGACTGTTGGCACCGCCTTCACTTTCGTTCAACGCGAATCCAATCGGTACGCGAGCAATCTCCTTCAACTCCCCCACCGATGACGAACCGTCTTCGCTTACATTCCTGGTCACTTCCACGCCAATCAACTCCGCGTCCGTAGCTATGACTAAGTACTGATCCCTCGCGCCTAAAAATTTCAACCCGTACACTTCGTTGTTGTTGCTGTCTTCTTCTTCTCCTCCTCCTTCCCCTCCCCTCATTCGATTCGCGTTAAACTTCGCCAACAGCCCGTCGCCGCCTTCCTCGTCCTTCTCCTTCCCGCTTTGACAGACGACTCGCCACAAAAAAACTTCGCCGTTTGACGACCCGGTCGCTAACACAAACGATGACAAACGCGAAGAACTCTTCTCTCCGTCGTCCTCGTCCTCGTCGTCATTCTCATCGTCGTTAATGCGCGCGCTGCTGCTCGCCCCGAAAGCGCACTTCAACACCGCGTCCGAGTGGCCTCTCAAAACGCTCAAACCGTACGGTTTCGGTTCCAATAGCACTTGCTGTTCTCCTTCTTTCTCGTCATCGCAATCACCAGAATGACACCATTCGGTGGTCGTCCACAATCTGCAGCAATCGTCCTCTCCGCTCGTCGCTAAAAGTCTTCTTCGTCGTTTCATTTTCCTAACAAAGCGCGTTGTTGTTGTTGTTGTTGTTGTTGTTGTTAGGGGATTCGACTCTTTGTCGGCATCATCGTCGACGTAAAACGGAGGCGAAAAGCTCATCGAAAACACTCTCCCGTAGTGTCCCGTTCCTCCAGACGAAGACGACTGTTTCATCAAAAACGACGACGACGACGACGAGCTGCTCTTCTCTTCCCGTCGTTCTTCGCTTTTCATCTCTTCTCTTTTTTAAATCCGCTTTACCGCAGCCGCGCGCGCGCGGCTTTTTTCTGACGTCGTTGAGAGCGTTGAGATATTTTTTCCCTAAAATGACACGCACCGGAGTTTTTTTCCATTAATCTTGCGCGATACCTACACGATATATATATATTCATACGCTCACATAAAATGCGCTCGTCCTTCTCCGCGTCTTGTTCGTCTTCGTGCACGTCGTCTTTTTTCGCTCCCACTCCCACTCGTCGACGAATGCGCGCAAAGACAGAGAGAAGAAGAGGAAGAAGATGCGTAAATCTCAGCCGACTCGCTTCAAAGACCAACGTCGACGTCGACGGAGAGACCGCACAGAAAAAAGAAGAAACGGAGAGAGGTTTGACCGGCGAAACGCTCTCGAAGCTGAAAAAAGACTTGACGGAAGATCTGTCGCACTTATTCGACGACGTTGGGATCGATCCGAACTTGTACTCGCCGGAGGTGACTTTTACCGATCCCCTCTCTAAATACACGAGTTTTAGCGGTTACAACTTTAACATCCAGATGTTGAAAAATGTGTTTAAACCGATATACACGATGCATTCGATCGAGAAGACGAACGATTACGAAATCACGACGAGGTGGACGATGAAGATGTATTTACCTTCGTTTCCGTTCGTGTGGAATCCGGAGCTGACGTTCACCGGGAGATCCATCATGGAGATGGACGAGCGTTTCCCGCACAAGTGCGTGAAGCACGTGGACACGTGGGATAGCATCGAAAACCAGACGTATTTGAGTCCAGAGGCAGTCGCGGAGGTTTTGAAGCAAGTGTTTAACTTTGCAAAGACGCCAGAGAATTTGAAGACGCCGAAATACGTGACGTTGAGGAGGTATAGGGATTTCGAGGTGAGAGAGTACGAGAAATTTTTTGTCGCCGAGACGAGTTTGAACTCAAACACCGGGAGCGCGAAGATGGAAGATAGCGAAGCCGGGCAGGCTTTTAATCGCTTAGCTGGGTATATTTTCGGCAAAAACGAGAGAAACGAAAAGATGGAGATGACGACGCCGGTATTTTCAAACAAGAATCAAAAGATGCAATTCGTCGTGGAGGAGAGTTCGAGCGAGGTGAAACCGGTGGACGGTTCCGTACAGGTGAGAGACCGCGAGAGCTTTCTCGTCGCCGTGATGTCTTTTTCGGGCATCGCGAACAAGGAAATCACGGACGAGACGGAATCGAAATTGCGAGCAGCCATGAAAAGGGAAGAAGAATCTACGTCCAAGGTAACATTCCTCCCTCGCTCGGGCGACGAATTCGTCGAGTTGGCGCAATACAACGACCCGTTCACGAACCCGTTGCAAAGACGCAACGAAGTTCTCATCGCGTTGGAAAATACCAAGGACGACTTTATCGCTTTGTAATAATAATAATATATCGAATAATCGCCGTGCTCACCCACCTACGCGCGCACCTTTCGTTGTACGACGGAACAGAGCTTCTCAAATTGAAACCCTAAAGCAGAACAACGCAACCTTCCAACCGTTTCCTTTTCATCCTCACTCACATTTTCGGTCGAGAGAGAAGATGTTGTTCTCGCTTTCACCGCGATAACATAAACAAAGCTCGCATAACAATCATCAAAATCAGCTCAAGAATATAACGTCTTCTCGCACACTAACTAATATATATATACTCATGTTTTAAATCGTTAGAGAGTATATTTAATCGCATAAAGAAGTTCGTTCCATTTAAGTTGTCTGTTAGGGGAAACATCATCGCGCTTTTCGAAAGGAGAGAATAAAAAGTTTATCAAAGAAGCGATGATGACGACGGCAACGACGACAAATGAGAACGAGAAGAGCACAAACAACGTCAACAACAGCAGCGACAGTAAGAGCGAAGAAGAAGATAACAAACTCCTCCTGCTGTTAACCTTCCAAATCTGGCGGAAGCACGCGGAAACGAGAAAGCAGAGATTGCTGTTGGAAATGCTCCTGGAGCAGAAACGGCGCGACGCGTTGAAATTAGCCTTACACGGCAAGGCGATGAAGTACCAACGAGAGTGTTTCTCGACGTGGAAGAAAGAGGTGGCGAGGACGCGAGCGCAAAGCGCGCGTTTGAAATCAAAAGTGGAAGGTTTACGGTTGAGATATTTGAGAAGGGCGTTTGACGCGTGGAGGAGCGAAGCTTCGCGGACGAAGCGGTTGAAGCGGCGGTTGGGATTAGCGACGGAGAGGAGAGCGGGGATGTTGCAGCGGGAGATGTTCGAGAGATGGCGGAGGGAAGCGAGAGAGAGGAAGAAAGAGAGGAACGACAGAGAAGGTACGGATAGGGAGGTGAGCGCGTTAAATGAGCAGTTGGAGGCGTTGCGAAGGCAATTCGAGGAAGAAAAAGAGCGATGGAAAGAAGAGGAGAAGCGGATCGCGGACGCGCACGAGGCAGAGTTGGACGAGTTTACAAAGGCGAACGAGAACGAGAAATTGCGAGTGGCCACAGAACGAGCTAGTCGGGACGCGGAGACGAAGCAGAAGTTTGAAGCGGAGATTGCGCTTTTGAAATTGAAAGAAGAACAAGGGAGGAAGACGTACGAAGAGAGGAAGGAGAGGTTGACGGAACGCGCAGTCGGAGCCATGGAGAAGGAAAAGAAGGAGAGGTTAATGCGTAAATTTTTCACGAGATGGCGAGAACAAACGATGGAAGCGAAGCGAGCGAAGCGGACGTTGCGATTTTTATTGCTCAAAAAACGAAGGAGCGTGATTGAGAGCGCGTTTCGAGCGTGGCAAGAAGCCACCAAAATGAGTCGAGAAGAACGCGAAAAGGATCGAGCGTTAGAACGCCGCTTGGAAAATCACATTCGAGCGAAACAATTTCGGATGCAAAAACGTATCTTCAAAGACGTGTTTGTCAAAGAACATGAAATAGGAATGCGCAACAAAAAGAAAGCGGACGCGTTTAGAAACGCGCGATTGCAAGAGAAAGCGTTCGAACAGATGCGAACGCACGCGAAGCGTTCGAAGATCGTGACCAACTTACAGGCCAGAGCAATATCGCGCATATCCTCCAAGAAAGTCGGAAAAGCGTTTCATGTTTGGCGAAACGAAACCAAAAAACAAAGAGAAGAGAAACCGAGGAAAGCTGAATTGCATTTCGAAACGAGAGTGAGACCAAAGTTGCTCAAGCGAACGTTTTCGCAATGGAAGATGGTTTCGGACGAGGAAAAACGGTTTCGAATGCTCGAAAACGACGCGACACAAAAATACGACTCAAAAATCCTGAAAGAAACGCTTCAATTTTGGCATCAGAAAACAGTTGCGCGCCGCAAAGCGTTAAGCCAAGAGCGCAAGTTAGACCGCGCAATTCTTTTCCGCGAACGTTCGAAAATGCGCGAGGTTTTCAGAGCGTGGCGAACATTAGCCGTCTCGGAGAAGAAACGCGACGAAACGTTGGTGAGGACGTTGAAGACGAAAAACCACTACGAGCGACATTTCGTGCAGCCGTTTGCCAATTGGAAAGCACTCACGGAAAAAAGACGTTCTTTCACGCGGCAAAGAGAGGAAAAGCATCGCGTCAAAGTTTTACGAGCCGTGTTTATGTCGTGGAAACGCTCAGCCGAAGATTGCAAAAATCGATTGGCACTTACGGAGAAGTTCATCGCGCAGAAATATAGAAAGCAACAAACGCAACTACAAAAAGATTGCTTACTAGCGTGGAATGCACGCGTGAAGATGTTAAAACAAACAAGAATAGAGCAAATGAAACGCGCGGTCGTGGAACGTGCGATTGCGGATGAATCGGAGACTCATTACGGGACGCCGGAGGGCATAGCCATAGTTCAAGCGGCAAAACGTTTTCAGCGGCGCAATTTTCTCGAACGCGTCGCAAGCGTCGTGTTTCAAAGATGGCGCGAAGAAAGTGCGAAAAGAAATGGGGTTTTGTTGGCGCTGAAATCCGCGTTTATCGAAGAAAACGAGTCGAGACGCTTGCGGGCAGCCTTTCGCGTTTGGCGGCAACGCGCCATGGAGATGAAGGCTAAAGACGCGTGGCAATCCAGCAGAACACCAGCCGTCGCAGCTTTGATGTCGTCGTCGTCGTCTCCGCTCAAAAAGAAAGCAAAGGACAAGGAAAGTGGCCCGAAATCAACCGCGAGTTCGTGGGATTTCGACGTCGATTTCGAGCAAAACGCGAGAAATTTGAAGTTGACAAATTATAGTACGACCTCGAAGTCGCCGAGAAGAACGACTACGTTTTTTGGCGCCGATAACACGAACAACAAGAATAGGCGCGACGACGAGAACTCTGACGCCAATAACAACAATAGAAGTAGCAGTAGATTTTCAGCTTTAGATCGGTCGTACCGGGAAACCATAGATGCGTGCATCGCGCTCGAGGCTAAACTCGAGATGAAACGGAGCGCGACGAGAACGTCACCGTACGCCACGCCAAGGAAAGGCGCTCCTTCTTCGACGGTGCCAACGACGCGCGAATCCAGAGAGTTCAAACAAAACGCGTTGAAAGAAAAACTGATGGATATAGAAGCGAGCGCGATGGCGTTGCTCGAAAGCGCGAGAGCGACGCGAGAGCGCAGAGAAAAATTACAACATCAACATCAACAAGCGTAAAATAGTACAGAATTCTATAAATTTAAAAATACATACCTAGTACCAGCTAACGTATTCTTCGTCTTTGAAGTCGTCCTCATCCTCATCCTCATAATTATCATAGTCTTCTTCCTCGATCGTGTCTATGGTATTGTTCATCGAACGGTAATAATCTTCTTCTTCTACTTTTTCTACTTCGTCTTCGTTTTCGTCGACTGTTCGATCGGCTCGACCGGCTATCAATCCTTCGAGCGCGCCGCATCGGCGCGACAATCGAACGCTCGCAATAGCGCGCGTGAGAAAAGAAACGCGGATATCTGCGACGTTCTTGACGACGTTAAATGCAAAGAGCTCTCGCCTTTTCTCCTCGAACGACGCTTCATCGTTTTCGTCGTTGACTTCGTCGTACTCGCTTTCTAACAACATGGTTTTCTTGCGCTCGATGCACTCGCGCAACGTCGCTCTCGCGTCTCGCAACGAGCGTTCCAAACGAAGATTAGCCGCATCGGCGCGTTTTCTAAATTTCAATTTACTTCCTTCTTTCTCCTTCTCATCCTCTTCATCTGAAGACGATGACACGTCCGAGGAAGAGGAGGAGCCAAATCCGCTGGCGAGCCTCGCGGCTCTTCTCTCGGCGTACGCCGCAGCAATTTCACTGTCTTCGATGGCTTTTTGCGCTTCTTCACACAAAAACTTGACCGCAATAGACGCCGTCTCTGCTGTTTGTACCCGTTTCTCCAACCGCGCGATTGTCTGAGCATCTCGTTCCCTTTGCTCCAAAAGTTTCTCGATTTCTTGATCTCGTTTCACTTTGTTCGCTTCCATCGTTTCCGTAAACTCTTCCTCGCGTCTTCCGTGTTCCTCTCGAAGCAATTCAACGTCTGCATCTCGTTTAGCATCTCTCGCTTTCATCGTTTCCATCAACTCCTCTAACTTTTTCCTCGCCATTCCGGCTTGTTCTCTCAACTTTTCCTTCTCCTCTTTCGCTCGTCGCGCGTCTCGTCTCGCTTTCTCCAGCTCGCTTTCCATCTCTCTCATTTTTTTCCGAATCTCGGATTCATCCTCGCTCTTCTCGCCGAGCTTCGATCGCACGTGTTCCATCTCTAGGTTGTGTTTCATCGCAATCGCTTCCAGATCTCTGCGTTTCTCTTCCTTCATCCTTTTCAACTTTTCCTCGCACGCTTCTTCAATCTTCAACTCCCTCTCTTTCGCCCTATTGACCGCATCCACGCACCGCCTCTCCACCGCGTCCATCTCGTTTTCCTTCGTCCTCTCAAAATCTCTCAGCGTTCGCTTCAACCGATCCATCTCCGTTTGCATTTCTTTCTCTTTTGCCTCGTTCGCTCGCTCTTCCGTTTCCCTCGCTTTTTTCGCCTCTTCCATCGCTTCCTTCGTCCGCAAAAGCACCTCTCGTTTCTCCCGTTCCATTTTCGTCGCCTCCGACGCGTACGCTCTCCTCTCCTTCTCCAAAGACGACGTCGACTCCTCCAGAGTCGTTCGAAGCAGTCGGAACCTTTCGTCCGTTTCTTTTTGACGTCGATTAAAGGCGCGGGCGCCTTTTTCTTCTTCCTCCTCCTCCTCTTCTTCTTCTTCGGGAAATAAAAAATCAGTCTCGAGCTTCCGCGCGAACCGTTCGAGAACATCCACCGCAGAACCTCCCCGAGCACAGTTCGTCTTTTCCTCTTTCACTCTTCTCCTCGTTCTCATCTTTTCGTCGCGCTCGATGTCCTCGGTACTAAATCGTCCTCCCTTTATGAGTTGTTCTTCTGATGCTTCTTCTTCCCGTTGTCGTTCGTTTCTTTTGGTGTTGTTCACCACGTCGCGCCGTTCCGAAAGCACTTTGTCATTGTTGTTGTTGTTGAGCTTCAATCGCAACGCTCTCACGTCGTCGTCGTCTGTTTCCTCGTCGATGACTTTTTTACCCTTGTTGTTTATCGGAGAGTGTTCCGGCCGGTATATCAGCGTCGTTCGCCGTTGATATCCGCCTCTCATGTCTTAAAAATCTCTGACGCTTTTTTTCCCCTTTTAACGGCATTTTTCCCCCCCACGGATTTATATGCCCCGGTCTTTGTCGTCTTTATCGTCGTCGTCGTCGCGGACGCGTCTCTCTCCTCTGCCGTTGCTGCTTTTGTTCTCGTTGTTCGTCGTCCGCGTCGTCGCCAACGCGAGCGGAGAAGACGATGCTGGAAGTTTAAGAAAAAGCGGAAGAAGAAACTTGGTCGTGTTGGTGCACGGAATGGGCGACACGTGCTGCAACCCGCACTCGCTGGGCGCGATTGAACGAGCTATTGCAGAGAGAGAGGGAAAAAATAACAACGAGACGTCCAAGGTGATATCGATCAAGTTTGGGCGAAACGGGATGTCGGATTTTATCTCAGGTTTTATCGGGAACGCGTTCGCGTTGGTGGAAGATTTCGGGTGCAAACAGTTGCGAAGAGCGAAAGAAGAGGAAGAAGAGGAAGAAGGGAAAAAAATAGACGGCGAGACGATCGTGTTGGGATTTTCGCAAGGCGGGGTGTTCGCGCGAGCGATGGTTGAAACGTGCGAAGACGAGGTGAACAAATTAATCACGTTTGGCTCGCCGCATTCGGGCGCGTGGAAGTTTCCCGGGTGCGATAAGATGGAGAGCGCGCTGTCGCGAAAATGGTGCGAATATTCGAGAAAGGCGGCGAGTAAAGCGGCGTATAGCAAAATGTTGAAGAGTAAGAGCGTACAGGCGAGTTATTTCAGAGACGTGAGCGACGAGGAGAGATTTAAAGAGTACGGGCGGTCTGGGAGTTTGCTGAGCGTGATTAACGGCGAAGGAGATGCTTCTTCGACGAAACAGAGTAAGAGAAGAAGAGAAAAGATGTGCAATCTCGATACATTCGCCATGTTTTCCTTCGAAAAAGACGAAGTGGTCGTTCCGAGAGATTCAGCCGTGTTTAGCGACGCGCCTTCGATACCGTTCGAGTACACCGAGGAGAAAGCGTCGGAGTTGTTGAACGTGCGGGAGACGAAATTTTACAAGAACGAAGAGGACGGTTTGTGTTTGCGAGAGTTAGACGGGAAGAAAAGAATGAAAATTGGCGTCGTCCCAAATGCAAATCACATGCAATTCTCGCTAGAATGGTTCACGGAACACGTCATCGAGAAGTATTTATTAACCCCGGAAGAGAAGGAGGAAGAAAAAGTGACGCATCACACAGAGGATGATAGTTTTGTACTTTTAAAAGCAGCGCGGTAATAATAAATGTATTTAACAAATTAAAAAGAAAGAATCATAACATCCCCTCTGGGAGCATCATTGATTTTGGTAACCCGTCGCTCGCAAATCTATCTTCTTCCTCGTCCGTCCCGTAATCTAAAATTTCCTCGTCGTCTTCTACCGTGAACACTTCCGTCTCTCCCGTGGATTTCTCCCATCCGGCGACTAAGCTCAACTTGAACGTCGCCAACTTGTACCCAAACTGCCTCAACAACGCGCACTGATCCGAGGTCAACTTCATTCCTCTCTTACAAATAACCTTCTCCTTCACGCACTCTACGACCCCTTTATTCAACTTTGTCGGTAACCCGTGTTTCCTCAACATCGCCTCCAGCGTGTGCGACATCGGCACGTCGTAAATATTCTTCACCGGTCCTTCCGGACACGTGACGGTCTCCGTGGCAATCTGCCCGACACGCGCGAAATCTTTCGTTTCCTTCTCCTCCATCGCGGAGAGTAAATCCTCTTTAGTCAGGCTCGTGAACACGACCCCGGTCGTCGTCGTGTTCAAATCGTGTTGCGAAGAAGATTCGTCGTTTTTTCTCTGATTCTCTTTTTTCGTCTGTTTCTGTTCTCCTCCTTCTCGTCCGCCGCCGCCGCCGCTCTCGTTGTTCAATATGTGCCCGCTAAACGTCGCCAAACCTTTCTCCACCTCCTCGCTCTCGTCCTTCCCGAACGCCGCGCGCATGAGTTTATTCCCGCCGACGAAGAATCTCGACGTTTCCGCTAAATCCTCGCGCAAGCTCTTGAACGTTTCGTTGCGCATGTTTTTGCATCGAAAGACGTACACCGACGGGTACTCGACGACGCAGTCGCGAATGGATTGAACCAGAGATTCTTTCCACTTGCGGTCTTTTTTTTTCACGACGGTTAAAGCGACCACCTTGTTGCGCTTGGATTTAGGCATGGTGATGCGGTTGCGTTATGATTTTTGCTCGCGCTCGCGTGTCGTGGTTTTGTGTTTTGTGATTGTAAACGCGCGTTTCCGTGCTTTATTAGTATTATGTGAGGCATTTTCGCTAGTGTTTTGCTCTCTATACAACTACAAGCGTGCACATTTATTTTCATCGATTTATCCTCCTCCTTTACCTCCGCCAAAAGCGACGGCAGATTTGGCGTCGCGCAGAGCGTCGACGAGCACGGCGAGCGAGTCTAAGTCTAAGTCTAAGTCGTGGTGCTGGATATCTTCTCTCGACGCGGTGTTTTCCTTTTCATCTTCGCGGCCGCCGTCCGAAGCCACGCGAAGCGAAAGGCGAAAGCGAGAAGAGGAAGATGATGATGAAGAAGAAGTATGCGACGCCTTCGATTCCAACGCCGAACTCGATGCTCTCGTCGCGTACGCCGTCCAATCGTACTCCACTAACCTCGGCGTTTTGATGCCTAAACTCTTTCTTCCGTCGCTCTCCTTTCCTACTAAGTTGGTCGCCGCCAGCCGCTCGACGACGGTATCGTCGTCGACCGAACCACCATCAACAGCTTCTTTCCCGTCATTTTCTCCTCGCGTCTTACTCTTCTTCTCGAACCACGCGACCGATTTCGCCAGAAGAATTTTCTTTAATCGGTTCCTCGCCTTTTCGTTCTCTTCTTCGTCTTCTTCGTCGTTCTCGAGCGCGCTCTCAACCACCTTTTCCAAGCGCATTCTTCTCGTCTCTTCTTCTTCGTCTTCTTCTTCTTCTTCTTCTTCACCGGCGCCGGTCTTCTTCTCCACCACGCGCGCGACGACGCGCGTTTTCAAATACTCCAAAAATGCCATCGCTTCCATCTCTTCTTCTCTTCCTCGAAAGTGCGCCTCGAGCTTCTCCTTCGCTCGCGCTATTCGCAGTAAAACCATCGGTTGTTGTTGTTCGTCTCCTTCCCGGCCGCGCGAAGAAGAAAAGAGTTCGAAAGCGGCATCGAACATCGCGCTGGACGTTTCTTTTGGCGCTTCGAGAAGAATGGATTTCAACGAGAGAGGATGGGGAGAGGTTTTTTCCGTCTCCATCTTTTTCTTCTTCTTCTTCTTCTCGTCGTCGTCGTCGTCGTCGTCGTCGCTCTCCGTATCGTTCTTCGTTGTTTTTGATTGCTTTTCCCCAAGAACGTGTTTTCTGTTGCAACTCAAACCCTAAACCCTAGACCCTAAATATCGATATCAACGCCCCGAACTGAGAGAGAGAGAGGCACACACACAAAAACCAGACCGTCCGCGACGACGACGACGACGACGACGACGACGACGACCACGACGACCAGCTTTTTTTTCACCGAGAAGAAGGAGGAGGCGAGAGAGAGAGAGAGAGAGATTGGCACACGACATGGCCGGCCGGAGAAATCAGCTCCGGTACGTCCTCACCGGAAACATCGACTGTTGTCCTCCTCCTCCTCCTCCACCGCTCTCGACGTCGTCGGAAAACAAGAACGACGACACGCGAGAACGGAGAAGGAGCGACACGTCGGTGTATTCGGTGTTGTTTAACACGCTGCATCCGGAATGGTACCACGTGTTCGCGGCGTGCGCGGCGAATCGATTGATGGTGTATAAAATAGACGACTATGTCGTTAAAGAAAACGAAGAGAGAGGGAAGAAGGATGGCGGAGAAGAAGAGGGGGAAGAGGAAGACGACGACGAAGGCGAGACGGTCGAGCGGACGACATTGTTGCAGTGCTACGTGGACGCGGATCCGAACGAGACGTATTACACGTGCTGTTGGTGTTCGAAGAAGAATGCGTTGGTGCCGTACATCGCGTGCGCGGGCGCGAAGGGCGTCGTGAGAGTTTTGAATTGTAAGAAGAAGGATTTCTGCGGCGCGTTAGTTGGACACGGCGGGGAGATTAACGATTTGCGGGCGCATCCGGCGATGCCGAATATCATCGCCAGCGCGAGTAAGGATTTGTCGGTGCGGTTGTGGAACGTGAGCAACGGGGTGTGCGTGGCTATTTTCGCCGGAGCGAGAGGGCACAGGAACGACGTTTTGTCGGTGGATTTTCATCCGAGTTTACACTCTTGTCCGGAAAGCGGGAGACAGGACGTGGTGGTCATCGCGACTGGTGGCATGGATAACGCGGTGAAAGTCTGGTCGACGAGAGGGAAGAAAGTGAGCCGAGCGATCGAAGACTCGGAGCTTTGGGAAGACGAGATTGTGGAGTTCCCAACCGCGCAGGTTCGGGCGCCAGAGTTTAGCACGTTTCACGCGCACAATCACTTTGTCGATTGCGTCAGGTACTTTGGGGAGATTATATTTTCAAAATCGGTGGAAAATAAGATATTAGCGTGGACGCCGGATTTGTATTTGAAAGAATCACCGCCGTTGGGATCGTCGCTCGCTCCGAAGAATGATGGTGATAATAAGAATGCTACCGCCATGGAGACCGATGAAAATGCGAACAACAACATCACTGGTGATGATAAACACAAGAACAAAGACAACAACAACAACAACGACGAGAAACAAGGAATTCAAAAATACGGCGGCGACGACGAAAAGTTCAAGCGGTCGTTTAGGAAGCTGAAAAGTTTCAACTTGGTCGATGCGGAAAACTGGTGGGTCCGATTTTCCTTGGCGAAAGAGGCGAGCGTTTTGTGTTGCGGAAACACGAGAGGTTTAGTCAGAGTGTGGAAGTTTTACGATAGCGATGACGACGACAACGACGACATCGATAGCGACGACAGCGATTCCGACGATTCTTCCTCCTCCGACTCCTCCTCCGATTCCTCCCGCGGTGAAAAGGAGGAGGAGAAAACAGCTCCAAAGGAGAAAAAATCGAACGCCAACGCCAACCGTCGTCGACAAAAACGACGCGTACAAAGCCACCATCACGGAGGAAATAGTAACAGAAGAAACGACGGCGTTCGAGTCACCGATTTGAAGGGCCTCCCGAAAGAAACCGTCGTCCGTCAAGCGGAGGTTTCCTTCGACGGTAAAATCGTCTTGGCCGGATGCGACGGCGGGTATATTTACCGTTGGGACATCGAGCAAGACATTTTTGATTGACTTAGATACAAAAAAATAGCACTTCGTAGTTGTAGTTTTACAAAGGAGCAGCGTCGCACGCGCGTAGAAGAGAAATAGTCGTCAACGTCAGCGGTGATTATATTTTCATTTATTGGTATTTTTGTTTGTATGTTTGTGACATCAAAAAGTTTGTGGTATCCTTTTTTCGTTCCTTCTTCGTTCAACAGTCTAAGCGGATCAAAACCATCATCGTGCTGGTGATGTATATAATTCGCCGTCCTCGTATCGCCAACCGCGTGGTAACGTGCAGTCGTTGTCGAGGAGGTATTGTAAACATTCGGGTTGATTGTTCTCATGTGCGTATTTTACTGCAAAAAAGTTCCACGGCGCTTTGGCGGTTTCGTGTAAGAACTTCAAACAGTCCAAGTGACCTTTCTTGGCCGCATACTCACACGCACATGCATTATAATTATAAAATTTACGCTCAACAAGGTATTCGAGTATATGGAGATGACCTTCTTCAGCTGCCCATGCGGCAGTTTGCCAATCCCATGGCGCTTTGACTTCTTCGTGTAAGTATTTGAGGCACTCGAGATGACCGTGGTAGGCAGCCCCTGCACACGTCCATTCATCAATAGGACACTCATTTGCAACGCAATACTTTACCATTTCCAGATTACCTTGTATTGCGGCCTTAGTAATCGTCCTATTATCCCACTCGCACTTTTTCTCCTCTCGCGCCCATTTGAACAACTCGAGTTTATTCGTTAAAGCAACTTGCTTGCAGAAGTCTGTTTCGCTCATCCAACGCGGCCACAACGATCGATTCTCCCACGCAAACTCTAACGTAGATATCGACGACATCTCTGAAACTTTAAAACTCTTTTCCAACTCACCCACTCGAGACGATCTCTTCACCAACGCCCTCGTCTCCGTATTCACTTCAAACAAAAACTTCACGTCAGTTCGATTCAATCTCGGCAAAATGTGCTCGAAACAAATATCGTCGTCGTTGACGATCACGTCCCACACGTCTCTCTCGCCCGCGCGTCTCTTCTGCGCTCGCGTCATCGTGGTCTCGCGCGTGGTGTGTTCGCGCGCGTATCTCTCTGGCGCTCGCGAAGAACCACGAAAAAGTGAAGAAGTGAGAAGATCTCTCTTCTTTTTTTTCTTCTTTCGCGAAAAAAAGACGTTTTGTTTTTGTGTGGTTGTTGTTGCAAAAAATTGGATCGCGAATGGAAATATTCTCCACAAGTCACTCACTCTCTCTCTCTTCACCCACCACGGGCGCGCAAAAAACCAGATCGTTCAGAAGAACGAGAGCGACGAGAGAGATTTACTCACCGTAAGCGGCGGCGAATAATACAAATAAAAACACGCACACACACGCACACATCGCGAGAGTTTAATAAACAAAAAAGAAAGAAGATGGGCGCGAGTCATTCCACTCGCAACAGAGGAGGGAACACCGTTACGAGCGACGATCCGAGAGAAAATCTCCGCGCGCACGCGAGAGGCGAAGGCAGACGCCAACAACAACAGCAGCAGAGCATAAGAACGGAACTTCGTTTCGTGCCTGAACCGATGATGAACACCGCCAATCCTTCCTCTTTTGGTAATAACAACAACAACAACAATAACGACGGAGTGATTACGAAGAAGACGTCAACCATTCGGAACCACGTGAACGTGAAGAAGAGTTCGGTGTTCCTTTCGATGGAAAAAAATGCGATCGAGTTTACGTACGACGCGACGAAGAAATGCGTGGCGTCGGTGTACGTGTCTCAGAAAGGAGGGTGGATGATGGGTTCCAGCGGAAAATTTATCTCGGTGGCGCACAGGAAGCCTTGCGAGGCTGGGTTTAGCGAGACGGTGTCCGTCGCGGTCGACGCGAACGCGCGTTTCTCGCTGCGAAGTTTGACGAATAACCAAGAAAATGATGGATTTGCGGTCATCATACAATTAGAGTGCGTCGGAGATCAGGTGGAGACGCAAGAGGAGGCGAATCGGGTGCTGTTTGGAGCAAACGAGGATCACGAAGAGGAGAGAAAAGAAGGAGAAGGAGAACAACGAGAATACTATTTCGATCCGTCGAAGGCGTTTGAATCCGTCGACGCGAGCATACAAGCGCAAACGACGTACTGTTCCGTGCCGCAGTCTCTGAGCACCACGGAAGAAAATTTGGTCAAACTCCAAGTAGTCAAGCAACACATCTTCGTAAACGGGAACTCGTACGAGTTGCAAGAGATTTACGGCATCGAAAGTAACAACAACAACAACAATAATAGTTTAGAGCAGCAACACAATATGGAACAGTTTCAGATGCAGCAGCAACAAGAAGAGGACGACGAAATCATGTGCGTCGTCTGTCTCTCGGAACCGAAAGATACGACGGTTTTGCCGTGCAGGCACATGTGCATGTGCTCGGAGTGCGCGAGAGCTTTGCGATTCCAATCAAACAAGTGCCCGATTTGCCGGAATCCGGTGGAGAGTTTGTTGGAGATTTCCATTTCGAATAACAATAACGAGAACGATATCAACAACTAAGAGAGAAGAGAAATGTAACATGTAGCACGCACTGTGTAAAATATTGAATTATGTGAGTATATATATATATATTATATTAAAACAAATTTATCGCTCGTTGCAAATATTTACTTCATGTGCATGCCAAAGATTTCACCCGCCGAGATGATGTGCGCCAAGGAGCCAAACGCCAAGACGTCCACGGCGGTGAAACCAGCCGGGTCTCTCGAACCAACCGCCGGCTTCGCCGCTTCAGTCATCGCGTACGAGGTGGAGCCGCCGTAGTTCTTCTTCACGGTCGGCGCAAACCCAAATCTGCCGGCGAACAACAACGCCGCGGTGTTGAACACGACAACGTTGTTCACGTCGGAGCCTAAAGACCAGTCGGCGCGAGTGACGACGGATTTTCTACTCTTTTGTTGAGTCTGTCGTTATGAATAGCGTAGAAAAGAAGAAATATAAGGAGTGAACATCGGTCAGTGTTTGTTGTTTGCTTTTATTGTTATCGTCGCGCGCTTCTTCTCCGTTCCTAAGAAGTATTCGTCTTCTTCTTCGTAACGTGTTGTATTCACTCGACGAAAATGAGGACCACAAGAGGGAGAGATACGGTTTTTGAATCGCAGCGGTCTAGATCACTCATTTTTCCCGAACAAACGATAAACTTTCTCGATCTCTGACGGCTACTTTATCACAAAAAAACGATGCGGTCGAACGAGAAAGGTTCAGATCAACCTCATCCTCTTTCCTCTCGAGCGAAAAGATGATTTTATTTCTCTTCTTCTCGATAGAAACGGAAGATGATGACGTCCTCTCCACAAGACGGGTTCTTTTCCGGGGAAAACCGTATCAACAAGAAAAAACGGGGCCCTCTCAATTTTTTTTTTTAATTCGACGAGAGAACGACTCCGCTATGCATCTTTGCGCTGCTGTGTGCTACCACATACCTTGGTTTGCTTGAACTGCGCTTTCGCGGAGGCGAACTGCGTGGTGGTAGACGAGA
>Ga0181578_10001567_pt1 | contig 21962 bp, 15 predicted proteins | sample 071ome_21_FD_148659 | JGI IMG/M metagenome (GOLD analysis project Ga0181578, IMG submission 148659) | Coastal salt marsh microbial communities from the Groves Creek Marsh, Skidaway Island, Georgia - 071401CT metaG (spades assembly) | ecosystem: Environmental > Aquatic > Marine > Intertidal zone... | reverse complement strand
CTCGCAATAATAGTTCCCAGGCAATGGGCTCTGGGCAGAAAAATCGAATTGTGAGTACGTCATGTTCATTCTCCTCAGCCGGAATGACCTTGGAGAAAGTCCGCTCTTGGGAACTAAGAAATCGGAAGCCTACGTCGCGGATTGTGGCGCATTGCAGTCATTCCGCGATGGATTGAGCCGCAACCATAAGCTTCGAGATCGCTGTCACTGACCTATGCAGCGCTTCGACCTTATCTGGTTCGAACCGGCTGCTCGGCGTACCTAGGTCGAGAGCTATGAGGCTCGCATTCCTGTCGCCCGACATTCAGCGCGACATCATGCGCGGCCTGCAGCCGCCCAAACTCAATTTAAAGAAGCTGCTCCATCTCGACATTCCTGCTGACTGGAATGCTCAAAAGGGAGCCCTTGGCTGGGTCGAATCAGCTACTCCCTGATCCGCATAAACCGAACCCTGTTCGTCCAGAAAAATTCCCTGATATGAGATTTGAATTCCCTGTTATCGCAATAACAGGGAATTGCGGCTTCCTCGCGCACAACCCATTGTTTTGCATGTACAAATCAAAATCCGATCTTCGATCAACGCCGGAAATCCTGCTCCGATTGCCTGCTTTTCAATGAATTTCCCTGTAAATCGGGCCTTATCAGGGAAACCGAACCTTCCTCATTCGGCCAAGAGACGGCCGCGCAAAATTCACCCCAAAGCGCGCAAATCATCTCTACAAAAATTCAAACGATGGAAGGCCGATCATTGACGATCCGGCACCAACCGGATCGCAAACCCACCGCCAGGTGCCATAGTCAAATCGAGTTTGTCAGCGAATGAAACGGTGCGCTCTTCAATCACGATGTGAAAGCGCGTGTCACCGATGTAGTGCGCATTCTCTCCGTCACGATAGATTTGCGCGGTGTAGCTCTTTCCGTCGTCCAGAAAGTCGAGCGCCACTGAAACGTCGCGTGCGTCTTCATTAGTGCCGCCACCTACGAACCATTCCTCACTGCCACGGTCTTTGCGTGCGGTGATTACATAATCGCCTACTTCCGCATCCAGAATTAGGCTTTCGGACCAATCGACTGGCACATCCTTGATGAACTGGAATGCATCCATGTGCTCTTCGTAATGCTCAGGCAAATCAGCCGCCATCTGGATCGGCGAGTAGATCAGGACATATTCGGCCAAGGCGCGCGCCTTAGTCATCTGTAACGGTTGCCCGTTGCCTTCCAGGCTCAACACACCGGGCGTGTAATCCATCGGACCTGATAGCATGCGCGTGAATACCATGATTGGAACATGGTTCGGACCGTTCGGCGGCACACCCCAGGCGTTGAATTCCATGCCGCGCGCGCCTTCGCGGCTGACGAAGTTGGGATAAGTGCGACGAAGCCCGGTATCCTTCACCGGCTCATGCGCATTGATTGCAATACCGCGTTTGGCCGCCTCGGTAATGACCCGAAGATGGTGACGCTGCATCACCTGACTTTCGGTGCATTCGCGAGTCTCGCGGCCATCGGGATGGACATAGCGCAGATTGCATGCATCGGTAACATAGCCGGTCTTGATCGATTTCACGCCGCGCTCGGCCATCAGGTCAAGGCCTGCTTCAAGCTGGCTTTCATAGTTACCGATATCACCGGATGTTTCGTGGTGGCCAACGATCGGTACGCCCTTCTCAGCGGCATAGCGAGCGAGCTCTTCGAAGTCGTAATCGGGATAGGTCTCAGTGAAGCTGAACAGCTTGCCGTTGAAGAACCAATTACCATCCCAGCCGATGTTCCAGCCTTCAACCAAGACACCTTCAAAGCCATGCTCGGCAGCGAAATCAATATAGCGCTTGGTGTTCTCGGTCGTCGCGCCGTGCGGAGCGGTTGTGAAGCTGCCGTCAGACGCCGAGCCGACATTTGCACCCCAGCTCTCTTCTCCCAAGTGGAGCGACCACCAGATGCCCATATATTTGTGCGGCTTTACCCAACTGACATCACCAAGCTTGTTGGGTTCATTGAGGTTCAGCTCGATGTCACTCATCGCCAAGCCAGCGGCATCCAGGCTGATGCGAATGGTCCTCCAAGGTGTATTAAACGGTAGGTCACGCACTGCCCGCGCAGCGGTACTGCCGGTAGGTGCGAGCGTGGCGCGGAAATTCGTGCCAGTTGTACGCTTCACCCACATCCCTGCGAAATCGACCAACTGTGCTTCATGGATCGCGACATGTGTTCCGTTGTCCATCCGCACCGTGAATGGTGTGTGCACCAGCGGAACGGCTGATATCGGAGTCTCTTCGTACAGATATTCGTAGCGATTCCATTCGCCGCCTGGGATCCACCATGCGGTCCCGTCAGACGCAAAATTGAACTCGGTCAGTTCTTCGGCAACGCGCAAAGTCTGACCCAGGCTTGGATCGTCAAACACATAGCGGAAACCCACTCCATCATCGAACACTCGGAAGGTCACACCAAAACGGCGCTTCTCGTCGCTTTCCTCCTCGAACCGAACCGTCAGCTCATTGTGATGATCGCGCACAAACTGGCGCTCTCCCCAAGGCTGTTCCCAAGTCTCCTCGTGGCTTCTGGTTTCGGAACCGATGATCTTGAGTCGCCGGTCGAGCTTGTCCTGATCCGTCAGCAGGAAACCCAATGCGCTACGCGTCAAAACAGCTTCGCCTGCACGATCGATCGAATAGCCGGGACGCCCTTCGCCGGTTACATCTACCGTGACGACAATCTGACCATCGGGAGAAGCGACTTTCACGGCAGCGCTTTCCTGCGCACGAAGCGGCGATGAGAACGCTAGCGCGCTCAGTACCAGAGCAGCAAGAATACCGAAAAGGCGATTGACGGATGCTTTCATCATTCTCTCCACGCGCAAAAATACAAATTCCTGCAAATTTTCTCTCTAGAATTCCCCTATAGCATATTTTGCCTCGCAAAATCCAAGCATAATCTTTGCAAAATTTGCAGGAATGTGCATTATTCGGGGCGTGTAAGGGGAGAGGCGGCGTGCAAAAACTTGCTCTGGTGAATCCACTGGCATTGGCGAGCGCACTGGCTCTGACCGGTTGTGGTGGTGGTGACTCAAGCGCTCCGGCTGCAACGAGCAATGCACCTACCCCTACCCCATCTCCCACGGGAGGATCATCGACCTTACCCGCTGGCGAAATCACCGCTTTTGCGAACAAGACATCTTCCATGGGCTTCGGCCACAAATTTGGCTTTAGCACCGGGCTCAATCCGATGGTCGCGCAATTCGCAGGCGGTGCAGCGTCCGGTGATATCGACAATGACGGTGACATAGATGTGCTGGTGCTGCGCGGCGACAGCGAGCCCAACCTGCTCTATCTAAACCAAGCCGGCACGAGCTTCGTAGAACGCGCTGTTTCCGCAGGTTTGGCCTATTCGCTCGGCGGGACGAGCAATGGACGGCACAGCGGCGCGACCTTCGGAGACATTGACGGTGACGGCGATCTCGATCTGCTGTTGGGCGGCCTCGAAAATGGCCCGACCAAGCTATTCGTCAATGACGGCTCAGGCCAGTTCGCCGACGCGACCGAAGGCTCCGGATTCGATTCTGCGAGCTCTGCACAAACTATTTCCATCGCAATGGCTGACTATGATGCGGACGGCGATCTAGATGTACTGATGGCGCATTGGGGCACGCCGCGCGACCCCACCACACCGGGTGAAACCGAGACACTTTGGCGCAATGACAGCACTGCTTCAGGGATCAAGTTTACCCCAGCGTCAGCAACGTCCGGCATCAACAGCCTGCTTGCATTTAACTTGCCGCAAGGCGTGCTCGGACCTAATTTCGACTATACTTTCGCGCCCGGCTTTGCCGATATCGATGGTGACCGCGACTTGGATATCCTGATGGTTTCGGACTTCCGTGGCTCGCGCGTGCTGATGAACAATGGCAATGGAACATTCGCCGCCAGCAGCTTTACGCCTGACGACGAGAACGGCATGGGCGCGGCCATTGGCGACTATGACAATGACGGAGACTTCGACTGGTTCGTCTCCTCGATCAATGGTAACAGGTTATTCCAAAACGATGGCTCAGCCGGTTTCGCACGCCAAGGCCAATCAGGCGTTGAACCCGGCGGCTGGGGATGGGGATCGTGCTTTGCCGATTTCAACGCCGACGGCTGGTTAGACATCTATCAGACGAATGGCTGGGAAGCGGGCAAGGACCCCTCGGCGTCGAACTATGTCGACGACACCAGCCGCCTCTGGATGAACAACGGTGACGGCACCTTCACAGACCAAGCCGATGCTTCATCAATGCTTGATACCGATCAGGGCCGCGGGATCGTGTGCGACGATTTCGACAATGATGGCGACGTGGATGTGCTGCTGCTGACAGCCGAACCGACAGACGCTGCGATTTACTGGGAAAACCAGCTGGCAGACTTCAACTATCTGAAAGTGAATTTAAGGGGGGTGGCCCCGAATACCCAAGCCATCGGTGCAGTCGTAAGACTAACGATCAACGACACAACTCAAACACGGATGGTCGCGATCAACAGCAATTTTACATCGCACAATTCGACCATGCAGATGTTCGGGCTTGGCTCGCACGAAAGCGCCGGCTTGCAAGTCATATGGCCCGATGGTCGCGAGACTATTCTGTCATCGGTCAGCGCTAACCAAACGCTGGCCATTGACCACCCTTCGCGTTAGTCGGTCGCGCGGAGAACCCTGTAACCCCACGCGGGGAGCGACACCGAGTCCCCGGAGGCAAGAGTGACTTCTTCGCCGGTACGGAATTCAGTGTAAACGCCCGAAGCGAGCCCGTCGCTCAACGTAGCATCCACGGGCCTGTCCGACATGTTGAACATCGCGACAATCTTGTTGCCATCCTGCTCGCGCACGAAGGCGAACAGCTGCTCGGGCGCGGAATTGACCACTTGCTGCATCCGCGCGCCCCAGCGCCCGTTATGCAGCGCCGGATTGGCCGAGCGAAATGCGACTAGATCTTTCAGCAACTCGCCGTAATCGCAGTTATCGCCCTGACTCCAGTCGATTGGATCGCGTTCGAAGAATTCGAGCCGTTTGGCGTTGCAGGCTTCCTGCCCGTTATGGATCAACGCAAGCCCTTCACCCATGAAGCTGAGCACCGTCATCGCTTCCAGCGCATCACCGTAATTCTCGTAGATCGTTCCTTCCCATGCATTGCTGTCATGGTTCTCAATATAGGTCATGCGCATTGCCTCGCGCGGCCACAGGCTTTCATTCTCTGCATAATAGCCGAATAAGCTGCTCGCGTTGCCTTTGCCCTGCGCTACGTTTTTCGAGGTGTTGTGCCAGTCCCATGCATAGGTCGCGTCGAAAGCAGCGCGGTGGTGCACCGTCTGCTGCACCTCTCCAAGCATGAAGACCGGGCGGATCGCGTCCATGCGGCCCCGGACCGTTTCCCAGAAGTCGATCGGAACATATCCGGCAACGTCGGCACGGTATCCGTCCACGCCGAATTCGCTGACCCAGTACTCCATCGCTCCGCCGACATGCTCGCGCACACCGGGCTTTGACCAGTCGAGATCAATGATGTCGGACCAGTCCCACCACGGCGTGGGCCGGAAATCCCCATCCCAAGTCTTTTCATACCAGTCGGGATGATCGGTCCGCAGCTGATTGTCCCAAGCCGTGTGGTTGGCAACAAGGTCCAGAATGACGCGAAAGCCCTGTTCATGGGCGGCGTCGATAAAGCTGCGCAGATCCTCCTCGGTGCCGAATTCCGGATTGACGGCGTAATAATCGCGCACTGAATAGGGGCTGCCGAGCGTGCCTTTACGGTTTTCCTCGCCAATCGGGTGGATCGGCATCAGCCACAGGATATCGACGCCCAGCTCCTTGAGTCTAGGCAACTCGCGCTCGGCGGCGGCGAAGGTGCCTTCGGGCGTAAAGTGGCGCGTGTTGATCTGGTAAAGGACGGCATCCCTTGCCCAGTCGGCATTCTCAAACTGAACGTAGGGTTTCGGTTCGTAGCTGGTCGAACTGGTCACAGCGCCATCGCAACCGGTCAGGGCCAAAACGCAACCAAGCGCCAATGTTGAAGCAAGAATCCGCATTTTCACGCCTCCGTTGGGTCGGCAGGCCGCCCTTGCAGCGCGCTCGCGCCATCGGTCACGAACAGGGTCGCAATCGAAGCAAGCAAAAAGGATGTTGCGCCGATCGCCATCGCGTAGATCGCCGCGCCTTCGAACAGCGCTGTGACGAGAAAGCCGAGCAGCGTTGCCGCAATCAGCTGCGGCACGACGATAAAGATATTAAAGATGCCCATATAGATGCCCATCTTCCTCGCAGGGACAGAACCGGCGAGGATAGCGTAAGGCAGTGAAACGATCGACGCCCAGGCAATGCCGAGCCCGATTTGCGAAACCCATAGCAGTGAGGGATCGCGGATCAGGATCATCATCCCAAAGCCAGCCGCACCGATGGCCATATTTAGACTGTGCAGTTTGATGCGATCGATTTTGGCAGCGATCACGACAAACATAAGCGCGGTCGCAGCCGCCAAGCCATTGCGGACCGAGCCCATCAGGCTCCACCAATCGGCCCCGTCCTGATACGCGGCAGTGGTCGTATCGGTCGCACCGAAATGGTATTCGGTCACACCAGGTGTGCCGTAGATCCACAGCGCGAACATGGCGAACCAGCTAAAGAACTGGACCACAGCCAACTGACGCATGGTCTTTGGCATGGCGAACAAATCGTTCACCACTTCCATAAATCCGTTTTCGTCCTTGCCGCTGTTGCGCAGCATGCCCGCGACGATCTGGATCACACCGAAGGCCGCGATCAGCCCGGCGAGAATGTAAAGCTCTTGCCCAATTTCGATATTGGTTGCGTCTGCTCTGCCGAAATACACCAACGCAGCGACCGCTGCGCCTGCAATCATCCAGCCCGCTCCGCCAGAAAAGAACTGGCCGGCCGCGCGTCGCACCGTTTCAGCCGCGCCATTCGCGATCCCCAATGCTTCATGGCGAGCCTTTTCGAACGCAACAATCTGTTCCGGACTGTATTCCTTGGTGCGAAACACGGTCCACATCACCGCCACAAGCAACGCCGCACCACCGATATAGAATGCCCATTGAACCGTTTCAGGGATCTCGCCCGCGGGTGCCGTGTTCGACAGCCCCATCCAGTTTGTCATCACCCATGGCAGCGCGCCCGCCACGACCGCACCGACACCAATGAAGAAGCTTTGCATGGCATAGCCGCGCGTTCGCTGCCGGTCGGGCAGATTATCACCCACGAATGCGCGGAACGGTTCCATCGTGATGTTGAGCGAGGCATCCATGATCCAGAGCATGCTGGCAGCGACCCAGAGCGTGGGTGAGTTAGGCATGATGAAGAGTGCCAGGCTGGCAAGGATCGCACCCACCAAAAAATACGGACGGCGGCGACCGAAACGGCCCCAGGTGTTGTCCGAAAGGTGTCCAATTATCGGCTGGACGATCAAACCAGTCATCGGCGCAGCGATCCAAAGAATAGCGAGCTCGTTTACCTCCGCGCCCAGCGTCTGGAAGATGCGGCTGACATTGCCATTCTGTAGCTCAAAACCGATCTGGATACCCAAGAAACCGAAGCTCATGTTCCAGATTTGCGCCGGGCTCATCGCCGGTTTTCTCATGACAAAGTCTCTCCCCTCGTCCAAACTGTTATCATGGCCCTTCGCCAACGGGGCGCATTAAATATGTCAGCTGGATCAACCCAAATTGCCGGATGATCGGCTTATCCGCTAGACAATCTGACCCAATTGCAAATTTTTGCAAGTTTTTCGCGAAAAACTCTGATGAAATTGCAACTTTATTTGCTCCTGAACTAGCAATATCCATATAACCATCTCAATTGACGAGATTTTTGTCAGTTCGTGAGTTCGAAACTAAAATTTGCGGAATTCCGCAAAAAATGGCATTCGATGGCTTGGGGAGTCTTGGACATGCGTGAATTTGCGATTCTGATTCTGGCTGCGCTGATGCCGCTTTCAGCCTGTTCTGCGGTGCCTGAGACCCAGGCTCAAGACCTTCGCGAGCGCCCGCCGCAAGATGAAGTGATCTATTTCGTTCTGCCGGACAGGTTCGCCAATGGTGATGTGTCTAACGACACCGGCGGTATCGAAGGTGATCGGCTCGTGCATGGGTACGATCCGACGCACAAAGGGTTCTACCATGGTGGAGATTTAAAAGGCCTCACCGAAAAGCTCGATTACATCGAAGGCATGGGCGTCACAGCGATCTGGTTTGCACCGATTTTCGAGAACAAGCCGGTTCAGGGCCCGGTTGGCGATGAAAGCGCCGGCTATCACGGTTATTGGGTAACGGACTTCACCAGCATTGATCCGCATTTCGGTACCAATGAAGAATTTAAGGATTTCGTCGAGGCCGCCCATGCGCGCGGGATGAAAGTCTACATGGACATCATCACCAATCACACGGCTGACGTGATCCAGTACTCGGACGGTGATTATTCCTATCGTAGCCTCGCCGACTACCCTTACTCGACACGCGGCGGGCCGGATGGCGAACCGATCAATAACGGATTCCTAGGTGACGACGTACAAACCGAAGAGAACTTCGCCAATCTGACGAGCCACGACTTTGCCTATCAAGCATATGTTCCCGAGGGGGAGAAGGATGTCAAAGTCCCATCCTGGCTCAACGATCCGATCTATTATCACAACCGCGGCAGCACGGCCTTTTCCGGCGAAAGCAGTCGCTTCGGTGATTTCGCCGGGCTGGACGATCTCTACACCGAGCATCCACGTGTGCTAGAAGGCATGATCGAGATTTACGCCAACTGGATTACGCGTTTCAGGATAGATGGCTTTCGCATCGACACTGCCAAGCATGTGAACCCGGAGTTCTGGCAGGCCTTTGTGCCTGCGATGCTCGAAACTGCAGAGGCTGAGGGCATTCCTAACTTTTACATCTTCGGCGAAGTCTACTCGGACAGTCCAAACAGCGGTTACCTCGCCCAGTTCACGCGGCGTGACAGCTTTCCGGCGACTCTGGATTTCGCATTTCAATCCGCTGTACGTGAGGTATTAGGTCGTAATTCACCGCCGTCGGTTCTGGTCGACATGTTCGATGGAGACGTGAACTACGAAGGTGGCGAACTGGCTGCGATGACCATGCCGACGTTTTTGGGCAACCACGACATGGGGCGTTTCTCAACGCTGGTGAAGGCCGATAATCCCGGCATTTCGCAAGACGAGCTTCTCGCTCGCGTTAAGCTTGGCCATGCGATGCTTATGACACTGCGTGGCGCGCCAGTGCTCTATTATGGTGGCGAGCAGGGCTTTGTCGGAGACGGTTGGGATCAGGACGCGCGCGAAAACATGTTCCCCAGCCAAACCGATAGCTACAATGACAATGATCTGATTGGAACGGATGCGACCACTGCAGGCGAGAACTTCGATACTGAGCATCCGCTTTACACATTGATCGCGGGTCTATCCGAAGTGCGCGCGGCCCATCCGGCATTGCGCAGCGGCAAACAGATTGTACGCAGCTATGATGACGTGGCGCCGGGCTTGGTCAGTTTCGCGCGCTTCGATCCAGAAACCGCAGCCGAATATCTGCTCGCCTTCAATACATCTACGGAAGCGCAGAACGTGAATTCGGCGATTGGCTATGGTGTCGACGCTTTGGAAACACTGAGCGGCAATTGCCCAACAGCGGTGTCTGCACCGGGCAGCGTGGCGCTTGAGCTCGCGCCTTTCGGTTGGTGCATTGCAAAAGCTTCGGAGGCTGCTGAGTGAACCGTTTTCAAGTCTTGACCGGTGCCGAGGCAGGTGTGGACACGTCAGAATGGTGGCGCGGTGCGGTGATCTACCAAATCTATCCGCGCAGTTTCCGCGATACGAACAACGATGGAATTGGCGACCTTCGCGGTATCGTAGAAGGCTTGGACTATATCGCTTCGCTGGGCGTGGACGGTATATGGATTTCGCCCTTCTTCACTTCGCCAATGAAGGATTTCGGATATGATGTCGCCGATTATTGCGGCATTGATCCGAGCTACGGTTCATTCGAAGACTTCGATGCGATCATCGCAAAAGCGCATGATCTGGGCCTGAAAGTCATCATCGATCAGGTCTATTCGCATACATCGGATCAGCATGCATGGTTTCAGGAAAGTCGCCAAAATCGCACCAATCCTAAGGCCGACTGGTATGTCTGGGCCGATGCCAAGCCGGACGGCTCTCCTCCATCAAATTGGCAATCCGTTTTTGGTGGATCGGCGTGGCAATGGGATGGACCACGCAAGCAATACTATCTGCACAATTTCCTGACGAGCCAGCCTGACCTCAACGTGCACAACGGAGAGGTGCAAGATGCGCTGCTCGATGTGGCGCGCTTCTGGCTTGATCGTGGAGTTGATGGCTTCCGCTTGGATGCTCTCAATTTTTCAATGCATGACACTGAGTTGCGCGACAACCCGCCCTCGGGCACGCCGATCGAGCAAGTCACACGCCCGTTCGACATGCAGATCAGGCAGTTCAACCAGTCCCACCCAGACATACCGGGATTCATTGAGCGTATTCGCGCGACAATTGATGAGTATCCGGACCGGTTTACAGTGGCCGAAGTCGGCGGCCCCGAACCGCTTGAAGAAATGAAGGCGTTTACGGCTGACGGAAAGCGACTGGATTCCGCATATAATTTCGACTTCCTCTATGCAGAGCATCTGACAGCGGATGTCGTACGCAAAACCCTGTCACAATGGGACGGTGGTCCCGGCGAAGGCTGGCCTAGCTGGGCGTTCTCGAACCATGACGCACCGCGGGCCATAACGCGATGGACCAACGGCCAGGATGTCGAACAAATTGCGCGGCTCAATATGCTGCTGCTGTGCTCGCTGCGCGGCAACCCGATTATCTACCAAGGCGAAGAACTTGGCCTGCCACAGGGTCACGTCGCTTTCGAAGATCTGCTCGACCCCGAAGCAATCGCAAACTGGCCGCATACGCTGGGCCGAGATGGCGCTCGCACACCGGTGCCGTGGACGTCGGGCACACCACATGCCGGTTTCTCAAACGCCAACGCCACATGGCTCAAGCTTGATCCGGCGCATGACGCCTATTCGATCAGCAATCAGGTCAAAGATCCGGCTTCGATGGTGACCTACACGCGCAAACTTCTAGCCGTCCGCGCCGCGCAGCCTGCATTGATCGATGGCGCTTCGCAAATGCTCAAATCGCCTGATGGTGTAGTTGCTTTTCTGCGCAAACACTCGGCTGGCGATGTGCTTTGCGCGTTCAACTTGTCAGACGAAGCGGTGGAATGGAACCCACCGGTTGATTGCCTTGGCAAAGCCACTATCGCTACTGAACAGAGCGTAGAGAAAGGGGAACACATCGCCTCGACCATGCCCCGCCGCTCAGGATATTGGGCGGCATGTGGCGGGGTATGCGATCCCGGTGAATTGAAAGCGAGTTGATGGACGCAAATGAACGAACTTCACGCAAAAGCGCGCGGCTGGAAGATATTGCCCGCGAAGCAGGCGTGTCGATCTCCACCGTATCGCGTGCACTCAATGACAGTCCGGCAGTAAAGCGGCGCACCAAGCAGGAAATCTGGAAGATCGCGCGCGAGCACGATTACGACTTCCGGAGCACTATGCCCAATGGTCCCATTGGCGCAGAGGCGACTATCGCGGTGGTGGTTCCCGCTCCGCAAGCGCGCGAGACGCGCGTGGCCGACCCGTTTTTCCTCGAGCTTCTGGCTGGCATTGCCGAGGCTGCGCGTGACCGGAATGCGGACCTCGTCATCAGTCATATCAGCCCGCGAACGAGCGAAGACATTGAATTCGCGATGACCACCAGCCGGGCAACAGGCGTGATCTTCATAGGGCAAAGCTCACTACACAGCGCATTCAACGATCTGGCTGATCGCGAAAATCGCTTTGTCGTTTGGGGTGCCGAATTTGCAGACGCACACTATTGCTCGATAGGATCTGACAATGTCGCAGGCGGACGGCGCGCAACGGCGCATCTCGCGCGATTGGGTCGCGAACGTATCCTGTTCCTTGGCGATATCGAGGCACCTGAAATGGAGCAGCGGCATCGTGGATATCGCCGCGCTTTGGAGGCAGCGAATATCGACCTCAGAGACGAGCTTGTGGTTTCCGCCCAGTTCGATGTGCATTCAGGAGAAGCAGCCACCCAGTCTGCTATTGATCGAGGGGTCAAGTTCGACGCCATATTCGCTGCTAGTGACTTGATCGCAATTGGGGCAATCCGTGCGTTGACCCGCGCGGGACGCTCAGTGCCAGACGATGTGTCGGTCGTTGGCTATGATAATATTGCAGCCGCGCGTCTTGTCACACCTCGTCTGACGACAATTGATCAGGATGCAAACCTTGCGGGCCGCATGCTTGTATCGAAGCTGATCGATGCTCATGGAGGCAAAGCTACATCAGACAGACTTGAGACCAGTCTCCTTATTCGCGACAGTTGCGGCGGGTAGACCGGAAGCTAGACTTGACCCCGTGACTTCGATTTACTCGCCTTTGAAAAAGATTGTAATTGTCGGCGGCGGAAGCGCGGGCTGGATGACTGCGGCAGCTTTGGCAGACACACTGGGTTCACAGTGTAGAATAACGCTCATCGAATCCGAGATGATCGGAACGGTTGGCGTTGGCGAAGCGACCATCCCGCCTATCCGGCATTTCAACCAGCGCCTTGGCATAGACGAAGCGACCTTCGTCAAGGAAACCGCCGGCTCATATAAGCTCGGCATCCAGTTCGTCGATTGGACGCGGCTTGGCCACAGCTACTTCCATCCCTTCGGCCAGTACGGAGCGGAGTTCGACAAGGTACCATTCTACCATTTCTGGATGCGCGAGAGCCTGGCCGGACGCGTGGACGGGCCGATTGATGAGTTCTCCATGTGCTGGGTGATGGCGAAAGCAGGCAAGTTCACGCATCCGTTGCCGGACCGCCGGCAAATCCAGTCAACATTCGACTATGCTTATCACTTCGATGCGACGCTTTATGCGACATTCCTTCGCAGATATGCCGAAGCAAGAGGCGTGCGGCGGGTTGAAGGACGCGTGACGAACGTTTCTCTGCGGGGGGAGGATGGCTTTATCGAGAGCGTGACGCTCGAGAGCGGTAAAGTTCTGGACGGCGAGTTCTTCATCGATTGCAGCGGTTTTCGCGGCATCCTTATCGAAGACGCACTCCAAGCGGGCTATGACAATTGGCAGCACTGGCTACCTTGTGACCGCGCTGTGGCTGTGCCCTGTTCGAAAGGTCAGGAGATCACCCCATTCACGCGCTCTACAGCCAAGTCGGCTGGTTGGCAGTGGCGCATTCCGCTTCAGCATCGCACCGGCAATGGCTACGTTCATTGCAGCGAGTATGTCAGCGAAGACGACGCCACCAATGAGCTAATGTCGTCGCTTGACGGTGAAGCTCTTGCCGACCCGCGCATACTGCGTTTCGTGACGGGCAAGCGCCGCAAGTTCTGGGACAAGAACTGCGTCGCAATCGGGCTGTCAGCTGGCTTCATGGAGCCGCTGGAATCGACCAGCCTGCACCTCATCCAGTACGGCATCCTGCGACTGCTCGCGCTTTTCCCGGACACTGAGATGTCAGAGCTTCTCGCGCATGAATATAACGAGCAAACCACTACGGAATATGAGCGGATCAGAGACTTTCTGATTCTGCACTACAAGGCCACCGAGCGCGATGATTCCGAACTTTGGCGGTACTGTTCTGCGATGGATATACCGGACAGCCTTCAATACAAGATCGATCACTTCCGCAGTCACGGGATGATCGTCTCGGACGAACGCGAGTTGTTCAAGAATCCCAGCTGGATCGCGGTCTACTTGGGCCAGGGCATTGTTCCGGAGCGGGCTCCTGCGGTTGCAAGCATGCGCGATACTGTGCCTGTGACGGACAGGCTAGCGGCGATATCGCAAGCCATGGATGCCGCAGTCGCCGAGATGCCAGCCCATGCGGAATTCCTCGCGCGTCACTGCGCCAGCCCCCACGCCTAAGAAACCTTTCACGCAATAAAAAGGGCCCGCCATCCCAGAATGGCGAGCCCTCTTTGCGACCCTGGGAGGAGAGTCTAATTTGTGATCAGAATTCCTTCTTGATCGTGAAGTTGAATGTCCGGCCATAGAGCTCGTGGCGGCTAGCGAAGTTGCCAACTTGATTGCCAGAACCGTCGAACAGATCGTTCTGCGTTACAAATGGCTCGTTAGTCAGGTTGAAGACTTCGAACTGGATGCCAAAGCCATCCAGGAGGTCGTCGCGATCCTCGAAAGTATAGCCGATTTGTGCATCGAGGATGGTTTCACTACGTGCATCGGCACCGCTCAGGCTGCCATCGAAGTTCTGAACTTCTGACAGGAAGCCACTGCGGTGACGCGCGCTGAGCTTAGTCTGGAACCCATCCTTCTCGTAGAAGATGTCACCTGACCATACGTTCTCAGAGTAACCTGGGATCGGCAGGGCATCGGCATTCTGGTCTTCGACCTCCGCATCAGCGTAGGTGTAGCTAAAGCTACCGCCAAAACCGTCGAGACCTTCAGCCAAGTCGATGAAGTCGACCCGCAGCGTGGCTTCGATTCCGGTGATCTTGCCATCCGCAAAGTTCACCGGTCCGCTAAATGCACCAGTTGCAAGTTCAGGCGCATTCGTCAGGATCGAACCGAAGCCAGCGTTGATAATCTGCTGCTCGAGATCAATTGTCTGGTTGAAATCAATCACCCAATTCGAAAGGTCCTTGTGGAACAAAGCCACCGCCAGCGCTGTACCGCGCGAGAAATACTTCTCGAATGAGATATCGTATGAAGTTGATTCATACGGGCGCAGTGCAGGGTTACCACCGCTCAGGTTGAAGCAAACAAGCGAAGGCGGATTGAAGCCGATCACTGTGTCTGGGACTTGGTCACCATCGGTGTCCGTACAACTCAGAGGGTTGGCATTGATATTTTGGTTCGCAGCTAGCTGATCAAGACGCGCGCGCGTGATCGACTGGGCGAACGCCACTTTGACGAAGGTGTCGTCCGCCACTTCGAAAGAGAGGTTCGCGCTTGGCAGCCAGTTGTTATACTTTTCAGTGATATCGTTCGTGAGGCCACCGCCGATCGTACCGACCGAACCCTGTTCTGTGCGAACATACTTCAGACCAACATTGCCGCGTAGCGGAACCGAGCCGAGCATCGCATCGATATCAGCGATCGCGTAGATGTTGTGAACCTTTTCGTCGACATTCCATTCGGTGTCGAATGTGGCTTTCTCAAACACGTAGGTGCCATCAGCAAAGAAGTTCGATGGATCATAGGCAATGATATCCATGCCTAAGCCTCCAGTGTCTGTCGAACCAATGATTGCATCAGCCGGAATTGCTAGGGCACCGTTTACGAACGCGCTCGAGGCCCGAATAAATCCTTCGTTGGAATCAAAGGTTTTAGCGCGGTCAGTGTAGAGCCAGCCAACAGCGACACTCTTCAGAAAGCCATTGTCTAGCTCGTATCCAAGTTCAGCGCGGAGCTGACTCAACTCGTCTTCGATGATCGGTTCTTTGATGAAGCCAACCTGACCCCAGCCACCGGGATCAGTGAGAAGCACCGTGCCAGGATCTGTGTAGTCAAGCTGCGAATCAATGCTGTAACGGCCGCTCTCAGGGAAAGTGAACGTGAGCGTGTCCTGCGCACCGCCACGAGCAAAGCCTGTACCAGCGTAAGACTCATAGTCGATGTCGTTCCGGTCAAGAGTCGAATAGCCGTAGTCGAGCTCAATGCTAAGGCGATCGGTGAAATTGTACTTCAGGTTCGCGCCTGCAGCGAAAATTTCAGCTTCATTGCCTTCTGTATCGGTGCGAAGAATTGGAACGACGGCAGAATAGGTAGCCGTGTCTGCAAATGGCCCGCTGCCCTGTGCACCATCGAAACTCGCGCCACTCCAAGAAGCGATTGGCGTTTCTGTACCGCGGAAAATGCCTGAGTCGGTTGTGTCGGTGTAGAACGCATCCAGAGTAAGCTGGAAGTTGTCGGCGGGTTCAAACTGCAAAGCACCTGCCACCGAAGTGCGTTCAAACTCACGGCTCACCACGCCCTGTCGAGGGTTGTCAGACGGATAGATGAGGCCGCTGGCGTCGCGCGATACCTGGAATTGGTTCGTCTTCAGCTCGCGCGATAAAAAGTGTGTCGGATTCGACTGGTGCGTAACACCCAAAGACCAACCGACAGTACCGTCCTCGTTCTGCCCAATATACGACCCGAACAAGCGGTAGCCTTGATCACTAAAGTCAGGGTTCAGTTCACCTGCGTCAGCCACAACATAGCGGGCAGACAGGTTGATCTTGGTCTCGGTGAAGTCGAGCGGACGGATCGTGCGAAGGTCGACTGAGCCAGCGATACCATTCGCTGCCAGGCGTGCATCCGGTGTCTTGTAAACGACACCCTGAGCAACCAATTCTGACGGGAACTGATCGAACTCAATGCCGCGGTTATTGCCAGCTGAAACCACTTCACGCCCGTTAAGAAGTGCGAGCGAGAAGTCAGGTCCAAGGCCGCGGATCGAAATCTGCTGCGAGCGGCCGCGCACACGCTGCGCGGTAACGCCGGGCAAACGGGCGAGCGCATCTGCAATGGACAGATCGGGCAGCTTACCAATGTCTTCCGCAGAAATAACTTCGACGATGCCTGGCGCTTCACGCTTGGCATTAAGTGATGATTCAATCGCCGCACGGATCCCCGTAACAACAATTGTATTCTCTTCAGCACTCTCACTGTCCTGGTCAGTGCCAGTGTCCTGAGCGAAAGCAGGCGACGTAGCCATCATAGCCAATCCAGTTGCCGCACCGCAAAGTAGACGTGAGTGTGTGGAGTAACGACCGAGTCCCATAAATATCTCCCCCAAATTCGTTTCAAACTTCCACGTTTGCAGTTTTTTTCATAGCGAATGCAAGCCACCGCGTAAATCTCTAATCGCACTGCCCGCCAATTACGCGATAGATTAGATATATCTTATTGTTTTTTTATATTTTTAATCGCGCGCACCCTGTGGAAATAGCTCGGTCACGCGCGCCACTTTCTCAAAATGTTGTTTTTCGGTCACGCTTTTGAGTGGTGAAGCCCTTCCTGGGCTGACACGACAACGCTGAATCGTGCGCTGAACACGTTCCGATTATAACTCTAATATACTGTTTTATAACATGTTTAGTGATTCTATTTGGCTCAATCAGCCGACGCTGTTACGATCGTCGAGCGTTAGAAGATCAGGTCAAGCCAAGTCACAACCCATGCCCGAATGGACAATTGCAGAAGCGAATGCGCAGATCAGCCATTTTTCGGCTGAAAAGCATATACTTGCAACAATTCCAGGGCTGCTAGCTAACGCGGAAATGGCAATTGAAAGCGCATTTTTGCAAAAATTTGCAAAAATCACTCCGCAGTATCCCGGCGTCCGTGCGCGACTTGACGAATCGGCGTCGCAATCACTCGCGCAACAGCTTTCTCCAATGCTCAGCGATACCTTTGATGCGCCTGAGGGCACTTGGTCGTTGGTGGCTTGGTACTCGCTGGTAACCAGTGCGCCCCAGCAGTTGCTGCCAATCCAGCGCCTCCCGCATGTTGACGGTACTGACCCGAACCAGATTGCGATGATGCTCTACCTTCATGAAACCGAGCATGGCGGAACGGCATTCTTCCGGCACAAGTCTACCGGCCTTGAGGCGTTGACCGAAAATGACTTCCCGCGATACCGCCATGCGCTGCAGAAAGAGGTAGCCGAGACCGGCATGCCCCCTGCACGCTATGTGACGGATGGCGCGCCTCTGTTCGAAGTTACCCATCGCGTGTCGGGTAATTTCAACGAGGCGGTATTCTATCGCGGCAATATCCTGCATAGCGGTGTGATAGACAATGACGCGCCACTCTCACCTGACCCACGCAAAGGACGCCTGACCATCAACGCTTTTCTAAGGCCGCCGCAATGAGCGAAACGGGAATTCGCAGACTTGTGATCGTGGGCGGCGGAACCGCCGGCTGGATCGCCGCTGCATCGTTCGCGCGGCTGCTTGGAAGCAGGCTTTCGATAGATCTCGTAGAGTCCGACGCTATTGGGACGGTTGGCGTTGGTGAAGCGACGATCCCGCAAATCATCCGCCTCAACACCATCCTTGGCTTTGACGAGAACGACTTCCTCAAGCACACTTATGGCACGTTCAAGCTTGGCATCGAATTCGTAAACTGGGGCAAGCTGGGCGAAAGCTATCTGCACACATTTGGAGACGCCGGGCTCAACCTCGCCAGTGTGCATTTCCATCACTATTGGCGGCGGCACACGCAAACGGGCAGCGACAAAGACCTGTGGCACTATTCCTTGCATAAGATAGCCGCTGACCAACGCCGCTTCGCCAAACTCGATCGTGTTGGCAATACCGCGATGACCGGCCTCGCTTACGCATATCACTTTGATGCCAGCCTCTACGCCGCCTATCTGCGCAAGTACGCCGAAGCCCGCGGCGTCACGCGAACTGAAGGCATTGTCGAAAGCATTGCTCGCGACAGCGAGAGTGGTGACATTAAGTCGATAACGCTCGGTAATGGAACAAGAGTCGAAGGTGACTTCTTTGTCGACTGCACTGGTTTTCGATCGATCCTGTTGGGGCGAGAGCTGGGCATTGAATATGACGACTGGTCGCGCTGGCTGCCGTGCAATCGCGCCATGGCAGTACCCAGCGAGCGATTGCCGGACCTGCCGCCCTTCACTCGCGCCACCGCGCATAGCGCTGGGTGGCAGTGGCGCATCCCGCTTCAGCACCGAACAGGCAATGGCCACGTCTACTGCAGCGATTTCATCGAAGACGACGAGGCGGCAAAAGTCCTGCTAGACAATCTCGACACAAAAGCACTTGATGAGCCGCGCCCGATCCGTTTCACGACAGGCCGCCGCCAACAATTCTGGGCCAAGAACTGCGTTGCCATTGGGCTTTCCAGCGGTTTCTTAGAGCCGCTGGAATCAACCAGTATCCATCTTATTCAATCAAACATCAGCCGCCTGATCGAGCTCTTTCCTCGAGAAGGTATTAACGCGGCTGACCGCGATGAATACAATCGCCGCACGATCGCAGAGTTCGAGCAAATACGAGATTTTCTAATATTGCATTACCATCAAACCAGCCGCGAAGATTCTGAATTCTGGCGATATTGTAAGCATATGTCCGTTCCGGACACATTGACACACAAGCAGGAGTTGTTTGCCGCATCAGGTCGGATAGGGCGAGATGTTGATGACCTGTTTCGTGATGCAAGCTGGGTTCAAGTTATGCTGGGTCAAGGCATCATCCCAGCAGATTATAGCCCTATGGCAGACCAACTCGACGACGCGCAGCTCAGCCAATTCATGGGCGACGTGCGCCAATTGATCGAAAGGTCCGTTGATAACCTACCCAAGCACGCGGATTATGTGGCGATGCACTGTTCAGCCGAATGACAAGCAATGGAGTTTCTTTCCATTGGCCTGCTCTGGCAACTTCTTCATCTTCAACCTCCTCAACGCACAACAAAAAACCCGTCGCCGCTGATGCAAAGACGGGTCTGCTGCTGGAAGCGAAGGCAGGACCCAAACGCGCATCAGCGCCTATAGGTCGACCTTGCCTCCTTGCGTCGCGGCGATCCTTTGCCGGATCGCTACTTGGTCGGAAAATGTGAGAGCCTTAAATCACAAGTCAAAAAATCGCGCCAGAGGGTAAATGGAAAAAAGTTTGGACGGGTGGTTTGCCGCGCATTCCAGATCCCGAAGTACCGATAGAAAGGCACCGTCGGATAAAGATGGTTGTCTAAATCGCTTTCAAAAAAAGCTACTGGTCTATTGCGGTTCGTCTGTCGTGGCCGACTGCATCATAAAGCCACCATCGTCATAGAACTGAAACTTCACGTATTTCCCGTCTTCGATTGTGGCAACATGAATCGAATCACTCTCCTCCCCTCCGGCAAAAATCTTGGTAGTGATAAAAACAGTATTCCCACTCGATTTGTAGTCTACGTCCGTGACTCGAAAATCAGGCCATAACTGCAGGATTGGAGCGAAGACATTATCCATCACTTCCTGCGGGCCGTAATAAGTCCCCGCATAGGGAAGGCTTTTCGGAGCAATCCACTCCACATCGCTTGATTGCGTTTCAGCCCATGCCTCCATGTCTCCCTGCTGGAATGCGGCATATCCAGCTCGCGCAGCTTCTATAATCTCGGCATCATCAGTAGTCTGCTGACATGCAGTGATGCTTAATGTGACTAAGCCAAGCGCGACGACTTTCAGTTTCTTAAGCATTATTATCCCCTGACTAACTGAATTTTTTGAAGGACTTACCATCGTAATCGTAATTTACCCATCAGTAGATGTAGCAAGCTATGGATTAGATAGTTATGATTATTTTGAGTTTTTTAACCTCAACATTGTCTTTTTCAGGATCACGGAACCCTAGCAACGGCTGCTACCGGCCTCCTCCCTCCCAAGATAGAGAACTAGCCGTCTGGAGTGATCTCTTTTAAGAGGGATCGGATCAACCATAGGCTAGAGAGGTCGCTATGTCTTCAACTCAAATTAACGTTTTCTACGAGCTTCAAGTGGCAGACGGAAAATCAGAAGAATTGCGGGACATTGCAAAGCAGATGGTGGACCGTAACCAGAAGGAAGAGCCGCAGACTCTCGTATACAACATTTACCTTAGCGAAGATGAAAAGCTGCTGACCTACTGGGAAACCCACGCCGATAGCAAAGCGATGCTTTTTCATGCCGATCGCTTTGCGACTGGAGAATTCATCTCTGAGGTGGTGAGCCGAACAAAGGGAGCTCGCCTATGTTTATACGGAGATGCTTCACCAGAACTGCGTCAATGGGCAACGGATAATGGATTCGAGGTTGAGTATTCGGATTACCTAGCTGGCTTCGTTCGATAGAAAGAGTTTCAAGACCGAGACGAGGGGAGAGTTGGAGAGGGCCCATAGCCACCAGAGGACAGGCCCTAAATGGGTGGGGATCTTGATGTGCGAAGTAGATGGTAGTTGTTCGGCTCGCTACCCACGCTTCTTTTAGGGAACGGTTTTGGTAACCGGCGCCCATTTCGCCGAAAATACCATATAAAACAATAAGAAATGGCGGAGACGGTGGGATTCGAACCCACGATACGGGGTTACCGTATACACACTTTCCAGGCGTGCGCCTTCGACCACTCGGCCACGTCTCCGCGTTCCCATTTGCGCTACCACTTAGTTACTTGAGTGCGAGGGTCGCCTTGCGGTGACCTCGGGCTCAAGTACCGCAAAGCGCGGCAGGCACAACAAGAAGCGCGCGCTCTAGCTTTGAAACGATTGCTTCGCAAGGCGCGAGATGGCAGGTCTGAAAACATGAAGAAAATCATGAATTGCCCGGTGGCCGCATTTATCGCCACGTTCACCCTTTCCGCGATTGTTCTTGCAGAGGAGGAGCCGAAGGAGGCTCTGTCGCCCAATAAGATCGTCGAAGAAGCTTCGGTGGAGGAGTGGGTGGCCATCCCGACAGAAGATCTGCTGGTCATGCGACTGGCGCCCGATGCCGAGGGCAATCCGCGCGAAGTCATTATCCAGCTGATGCCCGCACCATTCAGCCAGGGTTGGGTGCACAATATCAAGCTGCTTGCGCGGGAGGGGTGGTACGACGGGATCAGCGTCAACCGTGTGCAGGACAATTACGTCGTGCAATGGGGCGATCCCAATTACGACAATCCAGAAAGCGACGGAGAGAAAAAAACACTGCCCGATGGGCTGAAGGTGATGGGGGAGGATGAGTATACCAACGATGAGCCACTCAAAAACCTGTTAACTACAACTTTAACGATCGACCAAGAGTGGTGGCATAAAGACTCATACGGCAAATCTTCCGGACACTTCAGTGGTTGGCAGCTCGGGTATTCGGACACGCAATGGTGGCCCGTCCATTGCTACGGCATGGTCGGCGTGGG
>Ga0181578_10001562_pt1 | contig 21990 bp, 14 predicted proteins | sample 071ome_21_FD_148659 | JGI IMG/M metagenome (GOLD analysis project Ga0181578, IMG submission 148659) | Coastal salt marsh microbial communities from the Groves Creek Marsh, Skidaway Island, Georgia - 071401CT metaG (spades assembly) | ecosystem: Environmental > Aquatic > Marine > Intertidal zone... | reverse complement strand
CCCTAAACCCTAAACCCTAAACCCTAAACCCTAAACCCTAAACCCTAAACCCTAAACCCTAAACCCTAAACCCTAAACCCTAAACCCTAAGTAACCCTACCCCTAGGTACAAGTAACCCTAGGTAACCCTAGAAGGAAAGAAGACCCTCGAAAAAGGAAGGGAGGGAGACGGTACGAGGAGCCAGATGAGAAAGAGAGAGAGAGAGGAAAATAAACAACAACGCAGAAGGTACATCGACCGAACAAGGGAGGAAGTGAAGGAAAAGGAAAAGGAAAAGGAAAAGGCGTTTTCGGAACACACACACAAGAGGCGTTTTCGGCACTGCGAGACGCGCGGGGCGTAGGTGTCGCGGCCTAGTCGGGGTCGCGTGTCGCGCGTGGTTAGGGGTGGGTCTCGTAGTCGTCGTCGCGATGTCGTTGTCTTTATTCACTGAACGCGCAGGTTGATTGGTTGATTGGTTGGCGCGTTGGTTGGTTTCAGTCCTCGGCCATGTGTACGTACGCACCATGTGTACTCTCGAACACACGGAAGAGGCGCGTGTGGTCGCCATATCGCGTCGCTCCGGGACGGCGCGACGCGACGTACGCGTTCGGGCCGCCAAGCGCCTCTTCTTGTGTGCGCGGAGTTCGACGTCGCGACAGCTGCGCGAGGCCGGGTCCACGCATGGGAGAAGAGCGCGCTCGCGCGCTCGTCGCCCGTCGCTTCGTCGTTCCCGAGGCGTGACGTGCAGTCGTCTTCATCGACGGTCGCTCTTCACGCAGCGCGCCGGTAGCGCCGGTAGCGCGCCTCGCGTGAGGATGGACGTGCGCTGTACCCGTGGCGCGCAGGGTACGGCGTCGCGTCCGCGGCAGCAGGCGTCGGACGTCGTTCGATTGCCAGCCTCGGCCATGTCTCGGTTCCACGACGACGGGACGACTCGTAAAAGATCAACGATTATGGTTTGATTACAAATACACAAACGCGGCGCTCGTGGAACCGAGCGCGTTGAACGAAGGAGATGATTTTGACGTTTTCTTGTCACGCGCGTGTCACGCGCGCGAGACGCAGAGAGAGACGAACAGATGCGTGGATATCTGAGTGTCCGTCGCTCACGCCTGTGCGTTCGCATCCAGCGTATCCGACGCACTTTTGTAGTGTCGCGATGATCATTCGCAACCGCTCCTGATTGAGCATCTTTTGTTGACCACGTCGTCGTCGCGGGTCTCCGTTTCGTAACACCGGCGTCGAAACGGTGCGTTTTCAAACGAGAATGAGTACAGGGACTGACTCCCAGGTTTTGAAACGGCGTTGGCGCCTTGTAACGCGCGCGAAGCGTCTAGCGATCGGGTTCGACGCGCACGCGGCCCAGACCCATCCACTCAAACGCTCAAGTCGTGGTGGTACCCCCCTAGACGACGACGACTTTTTCCACCGATGCGCCTCCTCTCGCAGCGCGTCTCTTCAACTCGGCGCGAACCTTGAGCGCGTGACGTCGTCGCTGCGTTCGCAAGCACGCTCGACACGTCTTGCGATCGGGATCGAAATCCGCGTCGCGCAGGTTTTTCCGTTTACAGCTCGAACACGACGACGATGACGACGACGACGGTTTCGAGTTGTTCGTCCGTGGCGCGTTTAGGCACACCTCGACATCTTCCTCCGGGGCGGTGCTAGACACGAGTTGGTTCACAAAGTCGCCGAAGACGAAGAGCTTTTCGTCGTGAAAGATCGTGCGCGCGCACGCGTGCGCGTTTCCCAGCGTTTCTTCGAGTCATGAACGATGAACTCAGAGAGGCACATCTCCGGCAAAATCCAACGCGCGTTCACATGTTTAGGACCCTATTTAGGACCCTAAACCACCGTGTCGCCCTAGTCCGACCGACCGACCGACCGACCGACCGACCGACCGACCGATCGCGTTTCGTTCATTTTAGTGCGCGTTTACGCGTTTGCGCGTCTTTTCGTCTCGCTGGATAATTTGTGCCTTCAGTATGAGCTTCTCGACGAGAGCCGCTCTCATCACTGATCAGCCATCAATCTCACGCGTCTTTCGATCGACGAGTGGACGTCGGAGATCGTCAGAAGATCTCGCTCGACGCGACCGGCGCGCGGTGTTCGAAGGCGTCGACGACGGAAAGCTCGAAAACTTGAAACGAAAAAATATGCAAACATTCAACGCGCGTCTGTGCGTCGTGGCCTTGGCGCTCGGTGCCGCCGTCTCGGCGGTTGGGTCTGACGCCCTGGCGCCCGCGTTTGGTTCTTTAACCGCCTTGAAGGCCGCGGTGGATGCCTGTCTCTCGTCGAATGGCAAAGACGCCTCGGGTTCGGACTGTTTCCTTAAAGGCGATGGGACGACTGAGTGCTCGTCAGCCGGATCTGACTGCTACTTCATCTCGGACTGGGACGTGAGCGGCGTGACAGTCATGTTTCAGTTGTTCTACGGCAAAAAATCTTTCAACCAAGACATCGGTAACTGGAACGTTGCGAGCGTGACGGACATGACAGGCATGTTTACGCGCGCTCACGCGTTCAACCAAGACATCGGTAACTGGAACGTTGCGAGCGTGACAGATATGTCTTACATGTTCAACTACGCTTACTCTTTCAACCAAGACATCGGTAACTGGAACGTTGCGAGCGTGACAGATATGGAAAGCATGTTCAACGACGCTTACTCTTTCAACCAAGACATTGGTAACTGGAACGTTGCGAGCGTGACAGATATGTCTTACATGTTCGACGACGCTTACTCTTTCAACCAAGACATCGGTAACTGGGACTTTGCGAGCGTGACAGATATGGACGGCATGTTCAACGACGCTTACTCTTTCGGCCAAGACCTCAGCGGATGGAACACTCCCGCGTTGCAGTCCAGCGTGAGCATGTTTACTGAGTCTGGTACGTTCTGTTTCAAACCCAACAATGTAGCAGACACCAGCGGACCCCCGTCTGCTCGGACTGAATGTGCTCCATTCGAATCTCCGTTCACAGAAAAGTCCAAACTCAAGGGTCAGATCAACTATTGCTTGAGCTTGGACGCGACCGGGGCGTCGTGCGCCGATAAGAACGGAGTCTCGATACGGGACTGGGACGTAAGCGGCGTGACAAACATGGCGTGGATGTTTATAAACGCTCAAGCGTTCAACCAAGACATCGGCAACTGGGACGTGGGCAGCGTGACGGACATGGGTATCATGTTCCACAACGCTCGTGCATTCAACCAAGATATTTCTCGCTGGGACGTGAGCTCCGTTGAAAAAATGGGAGAAATGTTTAAGCATGCTGTTTCTTTCGATGCAAACATTCTCGACTGGAAAACGACCGCCATCACAGAACAGTTCGACGACGATCCTGATCACGATGATGGTCGACGAAAGGCAATCGAAAACATGTTCCTTGGAGCGACGGCTTGGCTGGCCAAGTATCGTCGTATACCGGTCATGAGCAACTCTGATTACGATGATTACGATTTCGACTATCATCACGATGACCGTCACGATTTTGATACCTTTGGTCCACCGAGCGCTTGGATTTTACGACCAGAACACGTCGTCAACGGTACGAATGGATCAGACGGTTCGAATGGATCAGGCGGCCTTTCTGGTTCTTCTGGTTCTGACTTCCCAGAGTGGGGCATCGCCCTCGCTGGCGTCGCCCTGGCCATTTCCACCGTCACCTCCATCTTTTTCTTGATTCAAAAGCTCTGCTGCTCGGGACCCAAGTACCACCCGAGTTTGACGTACGCGATGCAAGACCAACCGCAACCGCAACGCGTCGTCGTCGTCGCCAATCAAGTGTGAGGGCGAGCCGCTCCACTCTCCCTACCGTTTGACAAAGAGGGGAGAGCGAAACAATCAAACAGCAGCACAAAAAAAGATCAAAAGTTCAGAAGAGACGGACAGCGCGTGGAAGGGGTGAACGAGCCCGACGGTCGGGCGCCCTTGTAGCGCTTCACGATGCCCTTTGAGTCTGAAAAGACACCGAAGAGCAGATTGAAGGATGATTATTACGTGATTTAATGAAAACACCCGCCGTCGTGCATGTAGTATAAGAAAGGTACGTGTACTTTACCCACTCAGTACGCGCATTCAAGCTCTGTGTGCGTCGTCTCTCGTGACGATTCCATTCGATTCGTTGCGTCGCGCGTCCATCGAACGACGCATGGATTCGTAAACCGCGGTTCCACCGAACGCGTGCCGATGATCGCAATGTGTTTTTCTCGCGATATTCGCGCCCTCCACCGTGAAAGTGTGCGTTCGTTTGCGTCGTAATCGTCGTCGTCGTCATCACTCATCATTCATCATCACGTTCGCCGCGCGCGTCGACGGGGTTCAAAAATAATAATGGTTCCGGCGTCGCGCGCTCGGTTCCACGACGCGGAGACGTACGTTTTGACGTTGAAAAAGTCACGCGTCGTCGATCGCGGTGGACGAGCGCGTCGTGGAACCGAGCGCGTCGACGGGAAACGCGTCGTCGAGAGCACGAGCTCTCAGAAAAAGGCGGACGCAACATTTGCTTCGACTACTCATGCTCCTGCTTGGGGTAGTTACTAGAAATATCAAGTCTCTGTCGACGTTGGCGTCGTGATGACCCCCAACTGCGAGTTGAGCGAGTGAAGTCGACTTCATTGACTTGGCCGGCTCGGATCAATCGGGCGCTGGGATTGATAATGACTGTATCATTACATCATCATCATCATCATCATCATCATCATCATCGGGGAAGCCTAAACTTTCTCACAGACACATCGTTCGTCGTCGCTGTCCTTTGGTCGCGTGCCTTGACGGCTGAACTCATGAAATTTCGACGAACAAGCGTCGACGCAGCTTTTGAAACACTTTCGACGACGCGTCGCGTTTGTGCGCTCGTCGCGTTCGTCACGTCGCGGCCAAACGTCTCGATTCTCTTCGAGCCGAGCAGCTGCAACTTTGGTTCTCGGAGCTTGAGAACAAGGGGTTCGTCTCTATTTCTTCGCGCACGCTTCGACATCGGCGATATAGCCGGTGCGGTGCGCTTTCTAGAAACGTTGACCTGCGGTGAAGACGTGGGTAGCGCGAGTGGAGACCCGGTGTCGCTAGCTACGGCGACTTGGCTTACATTTGTCTTCAACGTCGCGGCGACATTTACGCTTCTCTCCATTCTTCTCTCGAGCCTTGTAAGATTGACAGCTTTTTGCTTGTGCGTCTCTCTCGCTTGCGCGCATGTTGCAGGAGAGCCGTTTGGTTCAGCCAAAGGGAACCGCGATGCGCGAGCGAAAGCGCGCGCGTACGCGAGCGACCGTCTCATGGACTCTACCGTACTTCTTTGCTTCGTTTTCAGAGCTCCGTAGTTCGGCTGGTTACGTCGAGTCGCGATCGTCGTTTCGGATGCCGGATTGGACGCGTTCGCGATAAATACCTGTCTCTCCATCGCCAGCGCAACGTCCAAGTCTTCCAGTGTCACGCCCGAGAGCATGGTGCAGAGGACCGCGTCGACGTCTCGCCTTGCGAGAGGCAGCGCAAACAGCAATGATGGCTGCTGCCGGCGCCGCTGCTGCTGTTGCTGCGCAGACAGCGCGCGCACGGTCGCCAAAGCCTCTCGGCCTCCGCGAGAAATGAACATGCGCGTCGCACGACGTCCGTTATCTCTCTCTATCGCCTCTCTCTCTCGCGTGCGAACCAGCTTCTCTCCACCGCGACGACTTTGAAACCGTACCGATTCATCTTCCCCCTTCTTCGTCAGACACGTGCCTCCTCGAATCACTCGCGCGTAGTGCTCGACGGGTGTCAACGCCTCGACGATGCGAAGGGGTCGAGGCGTCGAAGTCGACGTCGACGTTCCTAATGACGACGTCGGTCGTCCATCCTCGTCATCCTCACTCGACGGCGCCATGCTGTGAAGTTGTCGTGTTGGTCATCAGTCTTGCAGATGAATGATTCGCACTCGCTCTTTTGTGACCTCACCTCAGAGGGAGGCGCTCGGCACTCGACACTGGGGCACCTCTCGTCGGAAGGATGCCGCGTCGTCGTCGTCGACGTCGACGTCGACGACTTGGTGATCGTTCACGAGGACGCCCCTTTCACCACGACCCACGGGGCACCGTCCTTTTGCTCCTCCTCGTCGGCGTCGTCGTCGTTCTCGGTTTCGTCGATGAGGCGTACGGTTCGTTGAACGGAAGACGACCAGCAACGGCATCGCACAATGAGGACGGGGAAGACTCTCGGTTTTCGCGATTGTCGGCGTGGCTGGCAAAGTTTAGGTTTAGTATCCCTTCGCAGCGGTTCGTCGTCCCGTACGCGGGTGTCGACGTCGCGCTCGAGACGATGGAATGCACGAATCTCACGGTGGGCGAGCTCGATGCGTTTTCGCGGTTGTCCCAAACGAGCGCGAGCGGACCGGGAGATGTACAAGCCACGGCGAGAGACGTGAGTCTCGATTGTGCGCTCGGATGGGAAGTGACAGATAGGATAGGAAACAAGGCTCGAGGAGACGCGTCGGCGAAGATTTCGCGCTCGACGGTTAGAGCGGCGCTAGAAGTGGACGTGGCTGAGTCAACCTCCTCGACCGCGCAACCGACGCTGCCTCGATCGGTGCTTCTGAGTGAGTGTGAGGCTGATCTCGTGGTGGATGAGTTATCTTTTACCGGTGGAAAGTTTGCGAGCGTCTTGAACGCCGCGGCACCGGCGATTCGCCGCGAGTTAGGACGAACGTTGTCAAGTCTTACGTGCTCCGCCGCGACAGAGGCCTTGGAAAAGTTTAGCGGCGTCGCCAAGGGTCAGAAGTGGGAAGACGGCGCACTCGCGCGCGACGAGCGCGCGATCGCAGGTTTATTTGCACCCGTAGCGCCGACACCGTTTCCAGAGTACAACGCCTCGAGTGGCGTCGCAGACTTGGCGAAGAGCGGTTTAGTCGAGTGGCTGAATTTCATGTCGGCATCATACATAGGCGCGCAGGGACCGAGATCTCTGAGCGCTTTCGCGCGATGGATAGAGGATCAAAACGAGAAGAATCATCAGTACAACGCACGGGTCGTGCGCGTGCCGCCAGTGTGGTTATTTGACCAAAAGACTTCGCTTCCAAAGCTCAGTGTAGGGCTCGATTCAGACATTCTGAGCGCAGTGAGCTCGACGATTGAGAGCGCCACCTTTGTCGTGTACGATATGAAACTCATAGGATTAGACTCAGCAAAGACGCTCGCTGGGCCGACGGTAGCACCGATGGCTGACAACTCAACCTTGAAGGACACTCAGCTCGGCTTTCGGATTGGTTGGGAGCGTGTCTTGTTCAACGTCAGTGGAGTGTTGGACATTTTACCCACAAATATTGCTCTCGATCCCTATTTAGAACCTTTGATTGCGAGTTTTGAGCTTCGTGATCCCGAGTTTGAGTTGAACGTTGGGTTAGCCGTGGATGAAGAAGCGCTGTCGCAGTTACGAGGCACTCGACGGGCGAATGTGGCGTGTCTGAGCAATGTCGTGCGTGACGTACGATTGCGCTCGCTGACTTGGGACGGCAGCGCTGGGGCGATTGTCATCACTCCTTGGCGCGTGAACAAGCCGGTGGACGAGAGCGAAGACTCACTCGAGGCAAGTTTGGATGCGCTCATCACGAAGCTTTCCAGAGTCGTCACGGAGAAACTGTCGGATGCGCTGCATCTCATCATCGCGCATCAGCTCGAGTCTTCGGTCCGAAACGCGCTCGATGCGACGTTACAAAAGCGTTTGCACAAGTTGCAGTCGGGAGACGGGTGTCCGCGCGTATCGCGCGCGAGTGAAAGATTTGCTGCCTTCAAACGCGCATTGTCAGTTATTCTTTTGTCTGCAGCCGTCGTCGCTGCGCAGATGTTCGTGCTCGTCTTCTTTGGCTACTTTGCGTTTGCGATAGCGATTGGCAAGCTTGGCAAGTGGTGCTACAAGTGGGTGAAATTACGAATCATCGCCGTGTCCAAGTCGACATGCGACGTTGCTGTAGATGCAATGGACGACGATCATGACGGGTACGATTCTGATAACCTGCAGGAGACGACACCACAGCCCTCATCAGCGCGACGAAATTACTCACGCGCGTTGTTTCACTCGGCTATCCGCCGCGGTGACGTGGCGGAAGACGACACGAGCATGATTACTGAAAGTTTGCTCGGTGACGCCGAGGTGAACGAAGAAGGTGACATTGTCATCGACGAAGAGGCGCTTCAACGCGACCGCACTTCACCGCTCATGAATTCGCAGGCCGTGCCTCGGACGAGCAAATACGGCGTTGCAATTTTGAACGGGATGGCAATCATGCTGTTTCTATCATCCAATCTCAGCGTCGGCGCGACGTTAAATGTGCGCGCGCAAAAGTTTGTTGAGGATGATGACGCAAGTGCGAGTCTCGTCGACGTCTTTTTACCAGGAGTTTTCACATTTTCACTGATAGACACGGTTGGGAACATGTGGAACGCGCGCGTTTATGCCTTGGCGTGTTTCATCTTTTTGTTTTCAGGCGTCTGGCCGTACGTCAAGCTCGGCATGTCGTGGTACAGCTGGAGCGCGCCCGTTGGCGTCGCTCAACGCGAAGTTATTCTTCGACGCCTGGACGCGTTCGGAAAATGGTCTCTCGTCGATTGCTTTGTGATGATGCTCTTCATGATTCTCTTCCATTTCGAGATTTCGGCGGTAGATCCGACCTCTGGGGACTCTGGCGCACTCACAGTTTCCGTTCAACCAGCGCGGGGATTTTTTGTTTTCCTTTTCGCCACCATGTTGAGCATGTGTATTGGACACGCGACGATGGTGTACCATAAGCTTGACATCAAATTGGAGGCGGAACGAGAGGAAGAGTGCGAAGACGAGGAACGGAAAGCGGTGTGGCGATGCGACGCGATGCGCGACAAAGTTTCGTGGGCAACAGTCGTCGTCGTGACGATGCTGCTTGTCGCAAACGTCGCCACATTTGTCTACGCTTTCTTCGCGACGAGCATCGAGTTTACGTTTCTTGGGGTTGCAGGCGCTGCGCTCGGCGAGGAATCTTCGACGCGTACGATTTCTCTGCACGGCGTCGCGCGACAAGTGCGAGACGCATCGCCCGAGCTGAGTAGATCGATGTCGCAGTTGCTGGAGTGGGTGCTGTTACTCTTCACTTTTGCAATGCCGCTGGTGCGACGTGTGATGATGCTCGTCTTGTGGTTGCTTCCGTTACGGAGGAACGAATACGAAGCGGTGTGGTTTGGGAAAGATTTTATTGAGGCGTGGAGCGCGTTGGACGTCATGGTTTTGTCGTTTGTTGCCGTCATCGCACAAATTCGACAGTTTCTCGGCTTTATGATTGGCAACAACTGTCAGTCGATAAACGATGTGCTCGAACAACTGGTCTCGGGACCATTATACCGCGGACATGACTTGTGCTTCGACGTTGACAGTCGACTCGGGCTCGGGGCGTGGCTCTTGCTCGTATGCGTCTTCGCTGATCTTGTCTCCACGCGCGTCGTGTCGATGGCATACACGAAAGCGCTGCTTGTAGAGCGTTAGGAAGGCATGTGGTGATACGATGCGAACTTGCCGGTACCTAGTGCTAGAATGAGAAAGCTACGGCGGTCACTTGTACATATATGGTTGCGGTTGCACGAAGATTGGCCTCGGTGCGCGAGGTCGACGACACGCCTGAATTACGAACAATACAGTGACGATTATCGACAGAGCGAGCGAAACGGCGCTCATAGCTAGTGAAACGTCAATCTTGTCCATCTCCGCCGCGCTCATACCAGATTCTGACGTTGAGGTTGCGTTTGTAACGCTACCGGTGGTCGACGACGACAGGAAACCGCAACATTGAAAGTTACCACGCATGTGGGTCACCGTTCCGGTTTGATAGCCGCTCTGAAATAGAAACGGCGAGTTCTGCGCACCCGAGTTGTACAGCGCGTAGCCGTAGTAGTATTGTCCAGTAGGAACGCACACGCCCCCCAAGCACTCCATTCGCACCGCCTGACTATCCGAAGCGCCAAGGTTTACACCGTAGCTCTGACCGATAAACGCGTCGGTCAGAGCTTGATTTTCTGTGTACCAAAAGTAGTTATGCGGATTTCCTGGATATCCCAGCGCTCCGTGGACGTCACCCATCACGAGGTTCGCTTCCCCCTGACAGCTCGTCACCGTGCGCGAATGGCTCGCACCGGTACCGTCGTAGAGGTTTACCGTCGCGAGACTTGCATGACTTTCACACTCACACGTGTAGTAGCTGAATCTTCCAGTCGCTGGAAAGCTCGTACCGGTTGGGTCACACACGTATGAGGACGACGAAGACGACATGCGCCCGCGCCCGCGCTCGCGCTCGCGTCCCGTGCTCGTGCGCGGGCGACGAACAGTGACCACCGCTCGTCGTTGTCCTTCTCCTCGTCGCGTCGTTTCGTTCGCACTTCACCCAGTCCACCTTCAGTCGTCCAACACCGCTTCTAAAAAGTACTCGAATACGATGCTCATTTCGCGGCAAACGGAGAGAGACGGACGATCCGATCGCACAGCTCTGTCGATACGATTGTTTGTTTGTTTGTTTGTTGGATGCGCGCGATCGAACCGACGTCACTTTCCAACGCATCGACGCGGCTTGGAAGAAGGATCCACCCTTTCTTTTCTTCGTTCGCATCCACCCACCCGGCGGCAGTCGAGCTCGCACTACGCGCGTCTCGAAGATTAGATTACTTGACTCTACACGAGAGAAAGCACGACGACGATGATGATGATGACCACGATGACTACCGCGCAAAGCGGTGCCGCCGGCGTTTGCTCTTTTTCCAGCAAGCGATCGGTGAAGCGTAGCTTCAACAAGGGATCTAACGTCCGCGCGCGTTCCGCGCGCAGCGCCAAGGCGTTCGTCACCAAGAGCGAGTACTCCGTCACCGTGCTCGGCGCGGCGGGAGGCATCGGTCAATCCCTGTCTCTCCTTCTCAAGATGAACCCGCTCATCTCCGATTTGCGATTGTATGACTTGGCCAACACCCCGGGTGTCGCCGCGGATTTGTCGCACACGAACACCACGTGCAAGGTGCGCGGTTTCATGGGCGCTGAACAGCTCGAGGATGCGCTCAAGGGCGCGGATCTCGTCATCATCCCTGCTGGCGTCCCGCGCAAGCCGGGTATGACGCGCGACGACTTGTTCTCCATCAACGCCGGTATCGTTCGCGATTTGTGCCAAGCGTGCACCAAGGCTTGCCCGAACGCGCTCATCAACATCATTTCCAACCCGGTCAACTCCACCGTGCCGATTGCGAGTGAAGTGTTCAAAAAGGCGGGATGCTACGATCCGAAGAAGATTTTCGGCGTCACGACGCTCGACATTGTTCGCGCGAACACGTTTGTCTCCGAAGCCAAGGACTTGGACGTCAACGAGGTTGACGTGCCCGTCATCGGTGGCCACGCTGGCATTACTATTTTGCCGCTTCTCAGCCAAACCTACCCGAGCTGCGAGTTTTCCGCCGACGAACGTGAAAAGCTCACCGTTCGCATCCAGAACGCCGGAACTGAAGTCGTCGAAGCCAAGGCTGGGGCTGGATCGGCGACGCTCTCCATGGCGTACGCCGCCGCAAGAATGGCGGAAGCGTGCTTGCGTGGTTTAAGCGGCGAACCGGACGTGTACGAGTGCACCTTTGTCGCGTCCAGCGCCACCGAATTGCCGTACTTTGCCACCAAGGTGCGTCTTGGACCGAACGGCGCCGAAGAGGTCATGCCCATCGGCGACATTACCGACTACGAAGCCGAGTGGTTGGCCAAGCTCAAGGTTGAACTCAAGAGCAGCATCGACAAGGGCATCGCTTTCGTCAACGATAACTGAGACCAAAGCTCTGCATTTTATGTAAGTTGAACATCACACAAAACACAAAACACAACGCGCGTCAAAGAGTAGACTCTTTGTAATTTCCAACCTTCAACCTCACTACGAGCGCCGCTGTTTCGGGTGATGCCGACGCGGCCGAGCGCCGTGCCGCAATCGGACAAGGATGTCCCGAGAATCGTGCTGGAGTGGGCGAGACACCACGTCGACGCCTTCATCGCCGATGACGACGTCGAGGAGGTGCGGTTCGAGAGCGACTACGACGGGCGGCCGTTGACGGCGATTACCAGGAGAGGACTGCACGAAGAGGCGCGACGACGAGGACTCAAAGCGCGCAGCGTAGATTTGGATGGGAACGGAGGTAAACGAGGCGTAGTCGTGTGGAGACGAGGACGGAGCGGGACGCACGACGATGAGGATGATGAGGACGTGGCAGAGAGAAGGAGAGTGACGTCCACAACAGCCGCAGGGGCGCCGACGGCTGGAGGAAAGAGGTTGAAGACGGGTGACAATGTTGACGATAGCGACGAAGATGAAGACACGCAGAGATGGGCGGAGATGTTTGGATACGAAGACATGCGCGGCGCGCCCTTTGATTTGTACGCCGAGCTTAAGATTGCAAAGAGAGAGAATGGTGAGTACGCTGGCGGCGCGACTCGAGCGCGGGCGTGCTACCACAGAGAGAGTGCGAAATGGCATCCGGATAATCTCTTCACCACACGTTCGCGCGACGCATCCACCTTCTCCAACCGATGTGGTTTTTGCGATGAGTGTCAGTGCGTGCTTCGGTTCGGCAGGTGGTACAGATCGAACGAAGAAGGAGAGTTCGGAGGCAGAGACTATTGTTCGACGTGCGTGAGCATCTCCAAACGCGTTATACCTGGAAGAGAGTGGGATAAGCAGCGCAACACTGGACCTCTCGTTGTCGAAGGTGAACACATCGTCATCCAGACTATGGACGACTTGGGTGAAGACAGGGGGACTTACGAGTCCCAGATCGACCGAGGTTCCACAAAGGCGGCGGCGGCGTGCAGAAAGCTTCAACGATTGGGTGTCGCTTTCATCGTGTTCAAAGATGCCGAGAAGTTTCGCATCTATCGCGAGCACGGTTACGAGGGATTGGTCAAGGCTGAAAAGTTTGCCGAGAATGACGTCTTCGACCTCGACGGCTTTTCGATTTACGACGCCTTTTTTGCTGGTGAAGACGAAGAGGACAGGCAATATTTACTCCTTTGTCCCGAGGCGGAATCCGACGACGAGACGGAGGCAAACGTGGACGCGATGCACGTGTCGACGCGTTCAAACGATAGCGGTAGCGACGACGACGATGATGAAGATCCAGACGACGAAGTGGAGGCGATGCTCGCTCGAGAGCGCGCTCTCCTCGAAGAATCCAGGCTGCAACGGAAGCCGGTGGGAGACAATGCGGTGAACTCCGCCGACGATTTTCCGCTTCCTCCGTTGGCTGTTCGCACTGCGGCATGCGAAGCCGCGAATGCGATGAAAAACGATAGAAACGCATCGCTCGCCATCGACGGGGACGTATGGACGGAGATGTCGAGTCGATTGAACGCGCAGAATTCCTAAAAATGTAGTAGTTGACCACCGTATCGTGTATACCCATACAACCCATGCCGAACAGAAGACGAAACTTTACGAAAGAAGACCGACCCGACAAGCACCTGCTCGCGCGACAGTCAACGACGCGACGACGTTTCTACGGACGCACCGACGGACGCACCGACGTTCCTCTGTTGAGCCTCTCTGAAAACCGTCGAGGTTCTCGCGTCATCGTCTCTGCGTCGCGTCTCCCGAACGACGTTTCGAAAAACGATGACGTCGACGGCTGCCGGCAAAGGTGAAGATGCCGACGTGACGTCAGGTGCCACCGTCAAGGATGTCGAGTCGATCGTCCCGAAGGCTCCGGTGGACTGGACGAAGAAGAACCCGATCAAGGCTTTATTCTTCGCTCAGGTGACCCCGCTCATCGCCGAGGGAACCGTTCGACGACTGGAGCCGACGGACCTGTGTCACTTGGACCGTCTGGACAGCGAAAGGGTACGTTACGCGCCGCGCGAGTCACAAAGACAGAGAAGAACGACCCATTGGATGCGAGCCGTCTACCGCGAACACTTGGATGGAATGTTAAACGTACTGACACGGTGGACTTTTTGTGTTTGTATTTCTCCCTTCGCAGCTGAGCGCCCTTTTCGACGAAGACTGGGCTGAGGAGCGTAAGAAGCCCAAGCCGAACCTCGTTCGAGCGCTTCTTGCGCGTCACAAGTTCACATTTGTTTGGACGGGCTTTTTGTTTGCCATCGCGCAAGGATCACTCTTCGCGGGGCCCTTGTTGCTTCGTGAAATCATTGGAGGCATCGAGTGTCGTAAATTTGCCGCCGCGGCGGGCATCGACGCCGAGGTGGCTGGTTGCACGTCGAGAGGTAGACTGTACGAGTTTGCAATCATTCTCGCCGTTGCGTCCATTTTGCAAAACTTTTGTGCCGCGCACCAAGAATTCGCCCTGCAAAAGGTTGGCATCTCCGTACGGAACAGTCTCATGTGTGCCTTGTACAGAAAGGTTTTGAGACTTTCGCCAAAGGGCCTCCAAGCCGAATCCACTGGTCGCATTGTCACTTTGATGTCGAACGATGTCAACAAGCTTCAAGAGCTCTTCGCCATGATTCACAACCTCTGGGCTGCGCCAATTTTCATCGTCGCATCCTTTGTGTTGCTTTACGACGTGATTCAGTGGAGCGCCTTTATCGGCTTTGCCTGCATCATCGTCGCCGCACCGTTCACCTTTTTCGTGGCTATGACCCTGTTCAAGATTCGTCGGGGCTTGACAAAGTGCGCGGACGAGCGCATCAACATTCTCAGCGAAGTCATCAATGGGATGCGCGTCATCAAGTACTATGCATGGGAAAGCACGTTTGCACAGCGCGTGCGCGCCATTCGCGAGCGCGAAGTCGGGTTGGTGTGGAAGTCTCAAAAGGTTGGTGCCCTGTTTGGCGTCGCTCTCTTCAGCACCCCAGTGTTCATCGCTGTTTGCTCACTCGGTACGTACTCCTTGGCGGGTAACGCCATCATCGCGAGTAAGGCTTATACCGCGTTGGCGTTATTCAACATGTTGCGCTTCCCTCTCGTGCTCGTACCGTTCTTGCTCAACACGTTGCTCAATGCGTTGAATGCCATTCAACGTTTGGCCTCCTTCCTGGATGCTGACGAGTCTACCGATTACAAGTTGGATCTCTCCAACCCGGGTACCATCACTTGCTCAAACGCGACTTTCGCTTGGCCGTCTTTACCGAAGAAGCCGGAGGAAGACGCGCCCAAGGGACCGCCGGGTCGCCGCGGCAAGAAGGCGGCTGAGCCAAAGAAGGAAGAACCAGTCGTCACCGTCGAAGAAACGACTGTCGACGTCAGCGTCGTGGAAGAAGAGCCTTTTGAGCTCTCGGGGTTGGATTTCGAGTTGAAACCGGGTTCTTTGACGATGGTTGTCGGTCCAGTTGGCTCTGGTAAGTCGACTCTCGCTTCCGCTTTGAACCAGTTTGTCACGTGCAAGACGGGCCAACTGAGCGTGAGCGGCACCGTGTCGTTCTGCGCGCAACAGGCTTGGATTCTGAACGCCACCGTCAAGGAGAACATCTTGTTCGGTAAGGACTTTGACGGCGCCAAGTACGAAAAGGCTGTGAGACTTGCTCAACTCGCGGCTGATTTGGAAATTTTGCCAGCAGGCGACGCCACGACGATTGGCGAACGCGGCGTCACGCTTTCTGGTGGTCAAAAGCAGCGCGTCGCCATCGCCAGAGCTCTCTACGCTGAGAGCGACATTTACATTTTCGACGATCCGTTGAGCGCTGTCGATAACCACGTAGGGTCCGCTCTCTTCAAGGAGGTGATGGTTGGCGAGCTCAAGAACAAGACGATTGTGCTCGTCACCAACGCGCTGCAATACTTGCCCAAGGCGGACCAAGTTATCGTGTTGGGGGACAGCAAAATGCAAGAGATCGGCACGTACAACTCGTTAATGGCGAAGAAGGGCGCTTTCAGCGAACTCATGAAGACCCACGGTATCGACCGCGAAGATGGTGATGAGAGAGAGAAGAAGAAGGATGCGTCGAGCAGCGCCGTCGTCCCGACCGCCGTCAAGTCGGCGTCAAAGAACGACGACACCACAAAGGAAGAAGAGAGAGCATTCGGTAACGTCGGGGCGCGAGTCTATCTCAAGCTCTTCCAGGCGACGGGCACCAAGTACAACTTTTTGTTTGTCATTTTCTTCTTTGGTTGCGAGTATGGTACCAAGGCGTTCCTCGACTACTGGCTCACCTGGTGGGCCACCGATCGATTCGGATGGCACAGCAACGAGTATCTGGCCATGTACTTTGGAATCTTTGTCATAAACGGTATCTTCATCTTCGTGAGAAGTTTCATCTTGTACTTCTTCCTGTGCCGCGCGTGCAGGTGGATGCATGAGAGCTTGCTTCTTCGTGTCATGAAGATGCCAATGAGCTTCTTCGACACGACGCCCAGTGGCCGCATCATTAACCGTTTCAGCAGAGACACCGAAACGATTGACATCATCCTGCCGGGTATCGTGGTTCAGTTTATGGGATGCATTACAAACATCATCACCACCTTGGTGATTGTGTGCGTGGCGACCAAGTGGTTCACCGTGGCACTCGTTCCGATCATCACCATTTACATTCTCATTCAGCGCTTCTACATTCCCGCCTGCCGGGAGTTGCAGCGCATCGAATCCGTCTCTCGTTCTCCGATTTACAGCGGTCTCGGTGAAGCGGTGAACGGTGTAGAGACGATTCGCGCTTACCGCGTCGGTGAACACTTTACCAGCATGGCTTACCGGCTGATGGAGAAGAATGCCGATGCCTTTGTCACCCAGCGACTCGCGGCGCTTTGGCTCGCCATTCGCTTGCGCTTGATTGGCAGTGTCATCGTTTCGTGTGCCACCTTCCTCGTTATCCAGGGCAACGTGAGCGCTGGCTTGGCAGGTTTAACGCTTGTGTACGCCTTGGATGTTACCAAATACATGGAACACGGTACCAACATGGCGAGCGAGCTGGAAACCAAGATGAACGCCGTCGAGCGCGTCGTCGAATACTTGGACAAGGAACTTGAGGGCGCGCACGAGACGGACGCGAACGTGGCGCTCGGTATCCCGGTGGATTGGCCGAAGAAGGGCAAAATCGAAGTGGATAACCTCAGCATGCGCTACCGACCCGGATTGCCTTTAGTCTTGAAGAATTTAACCTTCACCGTCAACCCAGGTGAGAAGATTGGCATCTGCGGCAGGACTGGCAGCGGGAAATCGTCCATGTTTGTGGCTCTCTTCCGCATCGTCGAGCCAGCTTCTGGCACAGTGAGGTTGGATGGAATCGATATCCGCACGCTCGGCTTGCGCGATCTCAGGTCGAAAATGGCGATGATTCCGCAAGACCCGTTCATGTTTGCCGGCACGATTCGAACCAACTTGGATCCGTTTGACGAGCACAAGGATGACGCCGTGTGGGAGGTTCTCGAGAAGGTTGGCCTCCGATCCATGGTTGAAAAGGGTGTCAAGCGTCTCGACATGGAGGTGATCGATAACGGTACCAACTTCTCTCTCGGTCAGCGTCAATTGCTGTGCATGGGACGAGCGTTACTTCGACAATCTCGCGTTTTGATGATGGACGAGGCGACGGCTTCCGTCGACATGGACAGCGACGCGCTCATTCAAAAGACTGTTCGTGAAGCCTTCAGCCACTGCACCACGCTCACCATTGCGCACCGCTTGAACACCATCATGGATAGCGACAAGGTGGCTTTCTTGGACAAGGGTGAACTCGCCGAGTTTGGCGAACCGGATGAATTGTTGAAGGACAAGAGCGGCAAGTTTAACGCCCTCGTGAGTGGGAGCGGAAGCAAGCGCAACGAAGACTTTTTGCGCAACCTAGCCACGACTGCGTCCATTCACAGACGTAACAGTTCGCAGTCGCTCGCCGACGAAGACAAGAAGGATAACGCGTCTTAAAACGATACAAAGTGAAACTGAATGAATGAATGTCTAGGAACCATTATTATTACCGCTACTTGTTTTTTAGAATTTACCTCGCCAAGATGACTTGTGAAGAATGAAAATAATAGAACCACGTGCCCGTCCTCGCACCCATCTCGATTACTTATCCTTCTTAGACTTTGCCTTTTTCATTTTCTTCATGTTTTCAACCTCCGACGCGTCCTGCGCCGCAATGAGCTCGACGTACCAACGCTTGCAGCGCTGGTAGCCCTCTACGACGCCGACGACAAAGCCCGCGTTCATGCACTTCATTTGGAACTCGTACTGACCCATGGAATTCATCGGCCACATCTGATCGAGCCCGCCGAGCCCGCGCCACGCGAGGAAGGCGAAATAGTTTGAGAAGGCGCAGTAGAGCGCGTTCACGCCCGCACCGCCCGGGTGACAGAAGACCATGACGCCAAACGTGAACGCCATGATGCCGCTCGAGTACGCGTACAAACCGTATTCGTGCGGCACGAACGTCAGCGCCACGGCCAAGATCTGCCACGCCGACACAAACCTGGACAACGGGTGCGGAAACTTGCCTCGCAACCGCTGTCCCGAGGACACGGAAACGAGGACGCGGAAAATGTTAAACACGTACCGCGGGCCCAACTGCTGAAGAAACTCCTCACTCGAGCCCCACAAGTTTTCCCACGCCAGTGTCGCGGACCACATCGTCGTCGTCGTTTCTTTCTTTCTTTCGAGACGCGCGCGCAAAAAACGTTCGCTCGCGTCGACGAGTGCGGTCGCGCGCGCGCGCGTTTCTTCTTCTTCCTTCTCGCTCTTCGCCAGCACCCGTCGGCGTTGTTTTTTTCACGCTCTCGTAACGGAATATGCTCTTTTCCCAAAACCAACCGACCGACCGACCGTGTGTGACCGACCGACCGTGTGTGACCGACGAACCTCGACCCGGGCGCGGCGTTAGTTTTTCTTCTTTCACGCTCGCAGCGGCGCGCGGTCCGTCGTCGTCGTCGTCGTCAGCCTCGGAGCACTTTTTCCCTCGCCCGCCACCGCGCGCGGCGCCACACCGCGCCCGCTTCGTCCGGCCGATCGACCGTCCGTTCGTCTGGACGGAACGTTTAAAACTAGGCGGCGCGCGTCTGGGAAAATGTTCGCCGAGACGAACGGCGCCGGCGCCGCGGGCGGTGGTGACGCCCTCGTGGATGACAGCGGGGCGCCGAATGTGTTTGAGAATGACGGGTACGAGGAACCAACCATGCGCGACGACGAGGCGTTGACGCTTCGATTAGGTGGTCACGCCTCGGCGTCGACGTCGGGCGCGATGCCGGCGGCGGCGTTGACGGCGACGAGCACGACGAGCACGGCGAGCGGAAGCGATGGAGCTCCGTACAACACGCACGCGAGTCTGAACCACGACGGCTCGCGGGCGTGCGTGGCGACTTCTTCGGGCACAGTCTTCGTGGTGACGCGAGAGCGCGAGCGAGGTGGAGCGGCGAGCGTCTTACGCTTAGATTCGGGGTGCGGGGACGTGCGCGAGTGCGAGTTTGGGTCGGTGAACGATCCGAATAGCCTCGTGTTGGCGTGCGGGGACGGGACGGCGCGCGTATTCGACGCGCGAGAGAACGGGTCTCGACCGACGGCCATCTTTCGCGCGCCGTTCGGCGCGAGCGAAGTGGAGAGCGCAACTCTGGGTGGTGCTATCGGTGACGCCCTCGTCGCCGCCGCTGTCGGTCCTCACGTGGCTTTTTACGATAGAAGAATGGCTGCGTCTGGCGGCGAATCGGCGGTGGCCATCCTTCAGGACGCGCACTCCGAGGCTGTGACGCGGGTTCGATTTCATCCGAGCCGAAGGCACGAGCTGTACACGTCCAGCGTCGATGGTTTATTGTGTGCTTTCGATTGCTCCAAGACCCCGCTCAACGATGAAGATTCGCTGATGAGCATCATGTCGGCCGACGCCGCGATTAACAACATTGGATTTTGCCGAGCGGGCATCGGGGGCTCGACGACAAACGAGAGAGACGCCGTGTGGTGCACGACGGGCATAGAGGAGGCGCACGTGTTCGCTGCATCGCACGATAGAAAGCGCTTGGGGATCCAGCTCATTCACTTAAAGAACGCGCGGGAACAGGCGCAACGCGCGACCGCCGAATCGCCCGCCGCTTCGACGTCTGCGCAAGACTTTGTCGCGCAGGTCGACTACCTCCTCGGGGTGCACGACGGCGTCGCCCCGGGAGAGCTCTATGTGAGCGCGGGCACGCAAAGCGGTGTCGTTGGAGTATTTCCGATGGTGCAAGGCGCCCCAGAAAAGATTGGTACCGCTGATTTTGTTCGTCTCGGCGCTCCGGTGGCGGTGATGCGCAACGGACATCGCGACATTGTACGAAGCATGGTATGGGACGCGAACGCGAACGCATCGGAAGCCGCTCGCGTGCCTCTGACGTGCGGCGAGGACTCGCTCATATGTACCTGGACTCCCTCGAGCGAAGGCTCGGCGCCCCCCGTGGATCGCACGCGTCCACCGGCACGAAGACATTCCCCTTATTGACATAGCGCGGTAGACGACGGTTGTTGTTTTTACTTTACGTAGAAAGGAATCTTTTTACATCACTCTAGTAGGCAGATATTAAAGGCTCGCGTTGTTGATTGCGCCGCGACAAAGCTCACGCGACGATGTGTATCTAAGCCGTCTTCTCTTCCGGGACGGGAATGAATCTCCAGACGACCGCCATGGTGCTTCCGAGCACAGCCATCCAGACGACGGAGACGGCGGACGGAACTCGCACGAGGTACTCTGGGAAGTGAAGAGAGGCGAGCAAGAAACCGAACGCGCTCGACTTCATCGCCGTCTCGATAGCGACTGTTCGACACGTGGTCTCCTCGTACTTGAACGCTCTCATGACCCAGTAGCCCGCGAGACCACCAATCAAGTGGAGCGCAAAGGCGGCAATTTGAAGCGTCATGCCGGCGCCCAAGATGCCCGCCGCGCAGTTGGCGACGGCTCCACCGACGAGAATGATGGTGGACGTGACGCCGACGATCGGCGAGAAGGGTTCGACGCTGCGGCAGAACTTCGGGACGTACTTGTTCAAGGTCAAGCCAGCGACGACCGGAACGAGCACGACTTGAATGGTGGAGATGGCCATGCCGACTGCGTCCACATCCACCACCGCGCCGAGCGCGAGCTTGCAGATGAGCGGCGTCATGAAGATGCAACCAACCGTCGTGGCCGTGGTCATGAGCACGGAAAGCGCGACGTCACCCTTGGCGATGTACGCGCAAAGGTTGCTCGCTTGTCCACCGTTGATGGAGCCGACGAGGATGAGACCGGCGAGAAGCGGTCCGCTGAGACCCAACGCGTTGCCAATGACAAAGGCGAGCAACGGCATGAGGACGTAGCACGCGATGAAGCCGAGACCGATAACCCCAGGCTTGGCGAACACGCGCTTGAAATCGTCAATCGTGAGCGTGATGCCCATGGAGAACATCAACAAGGCCAAGCACGCGGTGTACGCGTTGGACGTCATGAACGCAAACGTGTTCGGCTTGATGACGCCCACGACGGCGGCGATGATGGTCCAGACCGGGAACAAGTTGGCGAAAACCTCGGAAAACTTCTTGAAGGTTTCCATGTTCGCGATCGCACCGCCCGCCGCGCGCGCGACGACGCCACCGCGTCTCTTGGAAGAGGCTGTTTCAAAGACAGCCCCGAACCTAGCCGAAGAGGAGGCGATCTTTCGCGACTCATCCGACCCGCCCGCGCGCGCGGAGGCGACGACGGTCGATCGTCGCATCGCTTCCGGCGCCATCACCGGCGTTCGCGATCCCGCTCGCGCTCGAGGCGTCGTTCGTGACGTCGACTTGTTGACGTCACTCGTTCGTCCTCCTCCTCGTCTTCCTCCACAACGGGCGGCGTGGGTGGATAAACTCCCCGACTGCGTGGTGACCGCCATCGTGCGCGTCTGTCCTCTTCGCTGCGGGGTTTCTCAAAGAAAGAGAGCGGACGAGCGACGACGCGGACGTGAAGGTCCGAAGACACCTTCGACTCCCGTGAGTCTGTCTGCGCGGCGCTCTGCCGTCGACCCGGTAAGCGACGCGGTTTCCCACCCGTTATCGATCATCGTCGTTTTCCGGGGGTTGGTCGTCGTCCGTCTTTTTCGCGCTCCCGCACACGTCAGCAGCACGCACATCAGCGGCGGCGGCGGCG
>Ga0181578_10001549_pt1 | contig 22071 bp, 20 predicted proteins | sample 071ome_21_FD_148659 | JGI IMG/M metagenome (GOLD analysis project Ga0181578, IMG submission 148659) | Coastal salt marsh microbial communities from the Groves Creek Marsh, Skidaway Island, Georgia - 071401CT metaG (spades assembly) | ecosystem: Environmental > Aquatic > Marine > Intertidal zone... | reverse complement strand
TATGCCATCGGTGTGGCATCACGAAAACTAACGGGACTGGTATCTGGAAATGAATCCCACCCGGGTTCCCCGCCCACATTAGTAATACATACCAATACTAGGAGTCCCATCTGGTGAAGTGGGGGGGCGGGGTGGGGTGCTACTCAGCATTTGAAGCGGACTGTCTAAAAAAGTGCGTCAATGACGCAATTGAAAAGTAAATAACGGTAAATATGGGTGTGTTTTTTAGTGCGTCAAACCCCCGAAAAGCACTCGTAAGTCATTGATTAGTAAACAACGGTAAGAAACTGGCGGAGAGAGAGGGATTCGAACCCTCGATACGCTATCAACGTATACTCCCTTAGCAGGGGAGCGCTTTCGACCACTCAGCCATCTCTCCGAAGACGAAAATGGCTTTCGGCGGTGACGCACGAAAGCCAAGTCATATGGCGCGCTGGGAGGGAGTCGAACCCCCGACCTTCTGGTTCGTAGCCAGATGCTCTATCCAGCTGAGCTACCAGCGCGCGGACCGGCATTATCGGTTTGGGAGCGAAATAGGTCAACCGCGGATTGCTTGATGTTGAGGAAATTGTTATATCTACGCCTTCTTGCTCGCGCGCAGTGCAAAGAGCCACTGAGGTCCTTAGAAGCGATTTTCCATGGTAGAACTTGGTCTTGAACTCGTCGTATTTGGCATGGGCACAGTGTTCGTGTTCCTGACTTTGCTCGTTTTTGTAACAGGCCTTATGTCGAGTCTGGTGCTAAGGTTTACGCCAGAGGCGCCCATCACTCCTCAGAGAAGACCCAGTGGACCTGAGGGTGCAACAGATCCAACAATACTGGCTGCGATCTCCGCAGCCGTAAAACGATATCGCCAAGATCATGGCAAATAATGCAGTGGGAAACCTGCTCGGTTAAGACGACTGCGACCCAAATCAACGAAGATGACCGGAGTGATCAATGAATGATCAAGCCACAGGTTCGTCGACAGAGACGAGCGCAAAACTAGGAATTACCGATGTGGTGTTGCGGGATGCGCATCAGTCGCTCTTCGCGACGCGACTCCGCCTGGATGACATGCTGCCGATTGCTGAAAAACTCGATCAGGTCGGTTTTTGGTCGCTTGAAAGTTGGGGCGGCGCGACCTTTGATGCCTGCATTCGCTACCTGGGGGAAGACCCTTGGGAGCGTATTCGAGAACTCAAAAAAGCGATGCCCAACACACCGCAGCAAATGTTGTTTCGGGGTCAAAACATTCTTGGCTATCGCCATTATGCGGACGACATTGTCGATAAATTTGTTGAGCGGGCTGCGGTCAACGGGGTGGATGTGTTTCGCATATTTGATGCGATGAATGATCCCCGTAACTTGGAGCGCGCGATCGCCGCTGTGCGTAAACAAGAAAAGCACGCGCAGGGCACGCTGAGCTACACGGTGAGCCCAGTCCACAACCTCGACGCTTGGCTGGATATGGCGGCTGAACTCGAGAGTATGGGCGCCGACAGTATCGCCATCAAAGATATGGCGGGGCTTCTCTCGCCGTATGACTGCTTTGATTTGGTTAGGGGTCTGAAGAAGCGGGTCGCGATTCCGATTCATATGCAGTGTCACGCCACGACTGGGATGTCGACGGCGACCTACCTTAAGGCGGTTGAGGCGGGAATCGATAATGTCGATACGGCGATCAGTTCGATGAGTCTCACCTACGGACATTCGCCCACAGAGACGATGGTAGCGATCCTCGCAGGAACAGGACGCGACACGGGCCTTGATCTTACCTTGCTTGAAGAGATTGCAGGCTATTTCCGTGAAGTGCGTAAGAAGTATGCAAAGTTCGAGGGGTCACTCAAGGGGATCGATTCCCGCATACTGGTCGCTCAGGTGCCTGGCGGCATGTTGACCAATCTCGAAAACCAGCTCCGTGAGCAGAACGCGGCTGACCGACTCGACGAGGTGCTTGAAGAAATTCCCCGCGTTCGAGAGGAGCTTGGGTACATCCCGCTCGTCACACCCACCTCACAAATTGTCGGTACCCAAGCCGTGATCAATGTGTTGGCCGGGGAGCGTTACGCCAGCATCACCAAAGAAACTCAAGGGGTCTTAAAAGGCGAGTACGGCGCGACGCCAGCATCGGTCGATGCGGACCTTCAGGCTCGAGTGCTCGATGGAGGCCAGGCGATCACGTGTCGCCCGGCGGATTTAATCGACCCCGAGTTCGACAAATTAAGCGCTGAGCTCGAAAGTCTGGGTAAGGAACGCACATTGCATTTCGGCGAGCACTTCGAGGATGACGTACTCACCTATGCGCTTTTCCCTCAGGTTGGGCTTAAGTTCTTTGAGAATAGAAACAACCCTGATGCATTTGAACCGGTGCCAACAGGTGAGCCAGAAGCGGCCACCGCTGCGCCGGCGGCTACTGGAGGCACTGAGGTCTACACGGTGGGGGTTGCTGGTCAATCCTTTGTGGTCAGCGTCACCCCGGGCGCCGATCAACCCGTGATCATGCCAGCGGCTTCTGCGCCACAAGCTGCGCCGGCGCCGCAAGCTTCGGGCGTTGGGTTTGCGGCGCCCCTTGCGGGCAATGTGGTAAAAGTTTTGGTGAATGTTGGGGATTCGGTGGCCAGTGGCGATGTGGTGGTGATTCTTGAGGCCATGAAGATGGAAACCGAAGTGCGCGCCTCGAGCGCTGGTGTGGTGTCTGCGGTCCCGGTTCGGGAGGGGGATGCCGTGAAGGTTGGCGATACGCTCGTTAGGTTATAGACCTGTATGAACTCACTCATTGAACTGTGGCATAGCACGGGGCTCTATCAGATCCATTGGGATCAAGCCGCCATGATTGTGATTGGTTTGTTGCTGCTGTATCTGGCCATCGTTCGAGGGTTTGAGCCGCTCCTTTTGGTGCCCATTGGCTTTGGCGGTGTGCTAGCGAACATCCCGGGCGTTGATATCGCGGTGGGTGACGGCATTTTGTATCAGTTGTATTCCATGGGTATAGGCTCCGGGCTCTTCCCGCTCCTGATCTTTATGGGTGTGGGCGCCATGACCGATTTTGGGCCGCTCCTAGCCAATCCCAGAACGCTCTTCTTGGGCGCTGCCGCGCAGTTTGGGATATTTGCTACGCTCCTGGGCGCACTTATGCTGACGGATATGGGCGTTTTCGACTTCACCATCGCCGAGGCAGCGGCTATTGGGATCATTGGCGGCGCTGATGGGCCGACGGCGATTTATGTCGCGGGGCAACTCGCGCCACAATTGCTTGGAGCGATTGCGGTGGCTGCCTACTCTTATATGGCGTTGGTGCCGCTGATCCAGCCACCCATCATGCGGGCGCTCACCACTCAAGCTGAGCGCGAAATCGAAATGGTGCAATTAAGAGAGGTCTCCCAGCGAGAGAAGATCCTCTTTCCTTTAATGTTGCTGTTGCTTGTTGCGCTCTTTGTGCCCAGCGCCGCGCCGCTGCTCGGCATGTTTTGCTTCGGCAACTTGATGCGCGAATGCGGTGTTGTGCAGCGCTTGAGTGACACCGCCCAGAATGCACTCATCAACATAGTCACAATATTTTTAGGTTTGGCTGTGGGCTCGAAGCTTTCTGCGGATCAATTTTTGGTGATGGACACGTTGGGCATTTTGCTCCTCGGAATGGTGGCCTTTTGTATTGGGACAGCGACGGGCGTTTTGATGGCGAAATTGATGAATGCAGTCAGCAAACAAAAAATTAATCCATTGATCGGTGCCGCAGGTGTGTCTGCCGTGCCTATGGCTGCGCGCGTTGCAAGCAAAATGGGTTTGGAAGCGAATCCGCATAATTTCTTATTGATGCATGCCATGGGACCGAATGTTGCGGGCGTGATAGGCTCTGCGATTGCCGCAGGGGTCTTGATCCAATTTGTGTCGACCATTTAGAGCAATCATTCGAATAAAGCAAAGCGAGTGAAGCCTTTAGCATGCCCGGAGGGGCGACCTCAAAGAGGTAACCTAAACACCAATCCCTTTAACCAACCTGACTATTGACGAGAGGAACATCATGCAGGAATACCATCAGTTTTATATTAACGGCGAATGGGTCGACCCGGTTACGCCACAAACGCTTGAGGTGATTAACCCAGCGACCGAACAGCCCTTTGCGACCATCAGCATGGGGTCAGCGGCAGACGTTGAGAAGGCCGTCGCTGCAGCGAGTGCTGCGTTCGAAACCTTCTCTCAAACCACGGTTGCTGAGCGAGTCGAACTCCTAGGCGCAATCCTAGCGGAATACACCAAGCGGTACGATGAAATCGCTGCTGCGATTTCTACCGAAATGGGCGCGCCGATTTGGCTTTCAAAAGCGGCCCAGGCTGCGACAGGCCAGGCACACTTCGCCACGACGTTAGAAATTCTGAAGAACTTCGAATGGGAAGAGCGCAAGGGTAAGTATTTGCTGCGCCGAGAGCCGGTAGGTGTCTGCGGTCTCATCACGCCTTGGAACTGGCCCATCAATCAAATTTCTTGCAAAGTCGCGCCAGCATTGGCCGCGGGCTGCACGATGGTGCTGAAGCCAAGTGAGGTGGCGCCCGTCAACGGCATCATTCTCGCTGAGGTACTTCATGCAGCAGGCGTTCCAGCGGGCGTCTTTAACCTTGTGAATGGCGACGGTCCTTCAGTGGGCGAAGCGATGTCATCACATCCTGGCATCCACATGATGTCCTTCACCGGTTCCACCCGTGCTGGTGTGTTGGTGGCGAAAGCGGCTGCCGATACTGTCAAACGCGTGGCACAAGAGCTCGGTGGGAAGTCAGCGAACATCGTTCTTGAAGATGCAGACCTGACGGCTGCGGTCAGCGGCGGTGTGAACCAAGTGTTTACCAATTCCGGTCAAAGCTGTAACGCGCCAACGCGTATGTTGGTCCCGGCTGCCAAGCACGACGAGGCGCTGGCAATCGCAAAAGCAACGGCAGAAAACGTCAAGCCCGGCGACCCCTTCGCTGAAGGTACAACTATTGGTCCCGTGGTGAGTGAAGTCCAGTGGAATAAGATCCAAGGTCTGATTCAAAAGGGCATCGATGAAGGAGCCGAGCTCGTCTGCGGTGGTACGGGGCGTCCGGATGGCTTGAATGCGGGTTATTACGTGAAGCCTACGATTTTTGGCAATGTGAACAACGACATGACGATTGCCCGAGAAGAAATCTTCGGCCCAGTGCTGTCGATTCTGCCTTACCAGAATGAGGAAGAAGCGATTCAAATTGCCAATGACACGCCCTATGGGTTGTCCGGCTATGTGCAGTCGGGCGACGTTGATCATGCCTTGGCGGTCGCGGCTCGAATTCGAAGCGGTAACGTGCACGTAAATGGCAGTGGTGCGGATTTCAATGCACCTTTTGGCGGTTACAAGCAGTCAGGCAATGGCCGAGAGTGGGGCGAGCTCGGTTTCGAAGAATTCCTTGAAACCAAAGCGGTTTTCATCCCAGCCGCCTGAGGCCGAGCGCCATCGCAGACCATCCCCCCATGGGGGGGGTGGCTCAGCGCTGAGGACTCAAATAAAAACGCCCCTTTTGGGGCGTTTTTTATAGGCGTGGTTTAGATCGCGCGCCCCTGATTCACGAAGAGACCGTCGGCTGCGACCGCCGTTACCAGGTATCGATAAACGGTCGCTTCTTGCCTTCGCGGGGTACGGGTTTCGGCATTGATTTGAAGCCCGCCATGATCCAATGCCGGGTGTCTTTGGGATCAATGACCTCATCGATTTCAAACGCGGTCGCGAAGTTCACGGCCTTGCCACGGTCATACATTTGCGCCACACGCTTTTCGTACTCGAGTCTGCGCTCTTCGGTGTCCTCGATTGCTTCAAGCTCTTTTCGATAGCCGAGCTTCACCGCACCCTCGAGGCCCATTCCGCCAAACTCACCGGTAGGCCAGGTTACGGTGAATGCGGAAGCCTTGAAGCCTCCGCCTGTCATCGCCTGTGCGCCAAGGCCGTAACCCTTGCGCAAGACGAAAGCGAAAAGCGGTACCGTGAGGCTCGTGCAGGTGACGAAGACTCTGCTCGCATGGCGAACCAGTGCTGTTTTTTCGATTTCTGGGCCCACCATAATGCCGGGGCAATCGACCAGCGAAACGATAGGCAGATCAAAGGCGTCGCATAGTTGCATGAACCGTGCTGCTTTGTCGGCGCCATCGCTATCAATAGCCCCTGACAAATGGATGGGGTCGTTAGCGATGAGACCCATGGGCTGACCTTCAACTCGGATAAAGGCGGTGATCATTCCGATGCCAAAGTGCGGCCTGAGCTCAAGCACAGAATCTTTGTCTGCAATTAAGCGAATGATGTCACGGATGTCGTACACCCTTAGACGATTTTCTGGGACTGAGAAACGAAGTTTCCGTTGATCATCGCATTCCCATTCCTTAAGCGGACCCTGAAAGTAAGAGAGCAGCTTTTTGGCAACCTGCACCGCCTCGAACTCGTCCTCTACCGCAATATCCACCACGCCGTTGGGGACTTGTACAGACATCGGGCCGACTTCGTCAGGCGTGAAAATGCCGAGACCGCCTCCCTCAATCATGGCGGGACCACCAATGCCGATGTTGCTGTCTTTGGTAGCGATCACGATGTCGCTGCAACCGAGTAGCACGGCATTGCCCGCGAAGCAGCGTCCCGTGGTGATGCCGATTCGAGGCACAAGGCCACTCATCTCCGCGTAGAGTTGGAAGGCAAGGCAGTCGAGGCCGGCGATGCCAGCGCCGTCTGTGTCCCCCGGGCGTCCGCCGCCTCCTTCAGCAATCAAGATAATAGGTAGCTTCAGTTTCTCTGCAATCTCAAACATGCGATCTTTTTTGCGGTGATTTTGCAGACCTTGGGTGCCCGCAAGAACCATGTAGTCGTAGCTCATGAGCACGCATTGGGTGTTTTGATCGGGGAAGAGCTCGCTATTCACGCTACCGATACCGGTGACCATGCCATCGCCCGCGGTGTTGCGCATCAAATCGTCTACCGTGCGCCTGCGCCGCTGGGCCGCTATCGCAAGACTGCCATATTCGACAAACGTGCCCGGGTCACAAATGTCGCTTAGATTTTCCCGCGCAGTTCGATGGTTGGTCTTTCGCCGCTTTGCCACGGCCTCCGGGCGATTCTCATCGAGACCGAAGCTATGACGTTCGTAGGCTTCAGCCAGATCGGGGCGAATGTAGTCGAGATCAAGGGCTTCCTCGGTATCTGTCGCTGATACAGAAACCGCGCCCGGTGCCAAGATGATCAGCGGATGGTTCTCGAAAATCGCAGCGCCAAGATCGGCATTGAGCGATTCTATGGTGCCGCTTTGGGGTGCCTGTATGACGTGCTCCATTTTCATAGCATCCATGATGGCCACCTGCTGACCTTCAAAGACCTCGTCACCTTCTTTGATGAGCCATTCAATGACGGTGCCTTGCAGTGGCGCCCGGACCGCGACCAAGCCTGATGGCACGTCGTCGGCCAGAATGTCTTTGGGCGTGTCATCGGCTTGCTTGCTATGGCTCAGCACAGCTAAAGGGTCATTGGCGTCAATACGGGCGCCCGCAATCGACTGACCGCTTGCGCGAGCGGGTGAGCTCGGCTCCGGCTCAGTCTCAGCCAGCGCTTTGGCAATTTCCTTTAAGTGTGTATCAACATAGCGTGTGTTAATCCTGCTTTCGGTAAAGGCAGCGTCGCCCAGCATGTGCAGCAAAAAACTTTGATTCGTTTTGAAGCCGGTGACGTGAAACTCGCTCAGTGCGCGGCGCAACTTTTTGACAGCCAAGTCGAAATCCGCGCTGCGGCTGTGAGTGATGACTTTGGCAAGCAGTGAGTCGTAGCGTGTGCTGGTGGTGTAGCCAGCGTAGCCCATCCCATCGACGCGGATCCCCGGGCCTTGGGGCGGCGTGTATTGCGTAATCGTTCCCCCTGAGGGTTTGAAAAAGCCTTTGTCTGAGAGGACCTCCATGTTGATGCGGGCTTGAATGGCATAGCCCTGCGCGGAGGGGGGCGCGGTGAGCCCCAGGTCGGCAAGGGTTGCGCCTTCTGAGACCTTGAGTTGCAGCGCCACGAGATCAAGCCCTGTAACGGCTTCTGTGACCGTGTGCTCGACTTGGAGTCGCGCATTGGCCTCAATGAAGTAAAAGGCCTCTGGCGCGTTCACGGGGACCAAGAACTCAAACGTTCCAAGGCCTCGGTAATGGGCGCTAGACGCCATCTTGAGGGCTGCTTCGAGCAAACCTTGCCGCGTCGACTCGGGTAAGTTGGGGCAAGGCGCAACCTCAAGAAGCTTCTGGTTTTGCCGTTGAACGGAGCACTCACGCTCCCACAGGTGCGTTACGCCGCCTTGACCGTCGCCCAGAATCTGCACTTCGATGTGCCGAACGTCATCGAGTAAAGCCTCAACATAGAGCGCAGGATTGCCGAAAGCCATCTCGGCCTCTGACGCGCAGCGCTCGAAGGTTTTGGTGAGGTCCTCACCTGCGGCTACGATCCGCATACCGCGCCCGCCCCCGCCATGAACGGCTTTGATCATGAGGTTGGTTTCAGGGTGCTTCGATTGAAAATCAAGCGCTTCGGCGAGCGTCGTCGCGCCTTCGGTGCCTGGAACAAGCGGCACACCGCAAGATGAGGCCACGGCTTTTGCGCCTGCCTTATTGCCAAAAGTCGATAGCTGATCCGGTGTCGGGCCCACAAAGCACAAGCCGGCCGCTTCACAGGCTGAGGCAAAAGGACTTTGCTCGCTGAGGAAGCCATAGCCCGGGTGAATGGCCGTTGCTCCACCCGTTTTGGCAGCTTGAAGCACGGCCTCGATATCGAGATACGCCGAGGCGCCTACGCCCGGAATTTGGATCGATGTGTCCCCAGCCGCGACGTGCGCACACTGCGCGTCATCCTCGGGGTAAATTGTGATGACCCCATATCCTTGGTCTCGGGCTGTGGCTGCGAGGCGAATAGCGATTTCGCCGCGGTTGGCGATAAGGAGTGTTTTCATAATGCAGGTTCATTAACACCGAAAGACTGAAGCTAACGCAAAACTCGCTTTGTGTCAGCGGATGGCAAGGCGCCAGTGGGGTCATTTCAAGGAAGGCGTTAGGTGCTAGACTCGAAAGCTACCGAGTGAAGGAAAGGATTGCGTACATGGCAAAAGTCAACACAGGCACCGACGATTTATTAGCTGATGTTACCGATGGCGTGGGCGTCATCACTCTGAATCGACCCGAAGCGCGCAATGCGATGTCGGGCGCAATGAATACGGCCCTCGCCGCGACCCTGGCTGAATTTGAATTGGACAGCTCGGTGAAGGTTGTCGTGCTCACGGGCGCCGGTAAAGGCTTTTGTGCCGGTGGCGATGTTAAGGGCATGGCGGCCTCGGGTGATGGCACGGTGGGCGACAACACCATCGACTCGGCGATTCATCGTCAGCGAGTGATGCAGCGGGCGACTTCCGGAAAATTGTTCAAGATGCCAAAGCCGACCATCGCAGCGCTCCCCGGTGCAGCTGCAGGCGCTGGACTATCGCTAGCGTTGGCCTGTGACATGCGAGTCATGGCGTCAAATGCAATTTTGACTACAGCGTTTGCTCGGGTCGGTTTTTCGGGGGACTACGGTGGGACTTATTTCATGACGCAGCTCGTTGGCTCAGCAAAAGCAAGAGAGCTCTACTACTTATCTGATCGAGTGAGCGCCGAAGAAGCGCTGCAGTTGGGCCTTGCCAACTGGGTCGTGGAGCCTGACCAATTGATGGCCAAGACCATGGAAATTGCCGGTCGATTGGCGAGCGGCCCAACCGTCGCTTACCGTTACATGAAGGAGAACCTAAATCGAGCTATGGCAGGCGAAGTCGATGACTGCTTGGATCTTGAGGCGACCCATCACGTGCATTGCGGGCAAACGGAAGATCATCGAGAGGCAGCAAAGGCCTTCGTTGATAAGCGCGAGCCAGTATTTAAGGGGCGTTGATCGGCCACCCGCAGGCCCAAGAACGCGCAAATTTGGCGCGGTTGGGCCGTTATCGGTACCACAAACACGCCTACCCTAACGTTGGACGTGTGTATGAGCCGGCGGAATTGCTTTCTCGAAACGGCTGCCAATCGAGTATGGGTACCCCACTGACTCGCCGCGCCGCGCGCTTGATCTGACGCTTAGGCGCGACCGAGTGCGGATAAAGGCTCTTTTGGCTGTGTGGGTTAGCTTCCTTGTGCGAGGCCTTGCAGTGTTGCCGAGCAGGCTGCTTGATTGAACCCATGGCGCGCTTTTTGATGCTTGTCGCTGGATCCAAATCCGCACCGTTCCAGTTAAAATTTCGGCGTCAAGAGATCGGATTGGAAGAAAACCTGGGTCTCGCCTTCCACCCAGCCTCTTCGATTACAAACCGTTAGATCAAGGGCTCAAACCCGCGGATGGGCGCGAGCGTCAGGGAAACCAATATGGCAATCGCGTTTTTGAATGGTGATTGGATGCAACCCCACGAGGCAAAGGTCTCCGTCTTTGACCGTGGATTTATGTTCGGTGATGGGGTGTATGAAGTGATGCCGGTGTATGGCGGCCGGGTATTTACTCTCACCGAGCACGTCACTCGGCTTCAGCGCTCTCTGAGCGAAATTCGGTTGACAACGACCTACACCGATGAGAGCTGGGCGCAGCTGATCAATGACGCGGTATCGAGGGCAGGTGAGCCAGAGGCGTTAGTCTATTTGCAGGTCACACGAGGCGTTGCTGAGGAGCGCTCCCACGTCTATCCGGATGCGCCTCCAACCGTGTTGATCACCGTGACCCCGGCCGCAGCCCGAGCACACGCGCCCAAACCGCTGAATGTGGTGACCAAGACTGATTTTCGGTGGCACCGGGCCGACATCAAAGTGACGTCACTGATTGCCAATGGACTCATCAAAAATGGGGCGCTCGCCGAGGGGTTTGATGACGCGATTTTGGTGCGTGGCGATGAGGTGACGGAGGGCACTGCCTCCAACGTTTTCATTGTCACGAGCGGGGTGATCAAAACGCCGCCTAAAAGCAATCACTTGCTTCATGGCATCACCCGCGACTTGGTCGTTGCCTTGGCTGGCGAAGCGGGGCTGCCTGTCGAAGAGTGCCGGCTAGGGGAACGCGACGTGCTCTCAGCAGATGAGGTCTGGCTCACGTCGACAGGTCTCGAAGTCTACCCAGTGGGCGCAGTGAATGGCCAAAGTGTGGGCAATGGTGAGGCCGGTGTCGTCTGGGCCAAGATGGATCAAATCTTTCAAGCGAAAAAAACTGCATTCAGAGCAGCCGTCGAAGAGGCCTAGGGCGGACACAAGGGCACTGAACCACTTTTAGCTGACAATTTGATTGAGAAACACCGCGTCGCTGGTGCCAGTCCTGGGTCACACCGACTCGTGAGTGCGCGCCAGAGCGCCTGGACAGCAACTTTGTGACTTAAACCTCCAGCCGCTAAGAAGCAGGGGAAGCGCTTTGATGCGCTATGCCTTACAGAAAATCGGGATTTAGAAAGCTGGGATTTGGAAATCTGTTCGTGCACCAAGGCAGTATAAGAGCCAGTTAGGTTCCCGCGCTCGTGGGTCGATGACTGAAATTTAGGGCAAGGAAGTAGCGACGCGCAGGTCGCTTTTTGATAGGGTCAATCGATCATCACAAACGAAAAGATTCATTGGACCAATTGATGGTCTGAAACGTACATTAGCAACTCGGTAACAAGGAGAACATCATGGCGCTGAAAGGCTCTAAAACAGAACAAAATTTAAAAGATGCATTTGCGGGCGAGTCTCAGGCAAATCGTCGTTACTTGTACTTCGCGTCAAAGGCTGACGTTGAAGGCTACAACGATGTTGCCGCCGTCTTTCGGTCCACTGCCGAAGGCGAAACTGGCCATGCCCACGGTCATCTTGAGTACTTAGAAGAAACCGGTGATCCCGCAACGGGTTTGCCCATCGGCAGTACGTCAGACAACCTGAAGGCTTCTGTCGCAGGCGAGACCCACGAGTACACGGACATGTACCCAGGGATGGCCGCAACAGCTCGAGACGAAGGGTTCGATGAAATCGCTGATTGGTTCGAAACGCTGGCAAAAGCCGAGCGAAGCCACGCAAACCGATTCCAGAAGGCACTCGATAACCTCGACGCCTAATCAACCAAGCGGTGTGTGATTTGAGCGCGCCCTACGGGGCGCGCTTTGTTTTAGGAGGAAACATCATGTTGCAGCGAGCAGATTTGTGGTCGCTAGAACAATATTCAGAGGCAAGACCCAGCTTCAGGGAAGAAGTCTTGGCTCACAAAAGGAACCGGCGCGTCAGAGTGGGCGAGCATGTGCTTTTGATTTTTGAAGATGAATTAACGGTCAAGTACCAGATTCAAGAGATGCTCAGAATCGAAAAGATTTTCGAAGCGGCTGGCATCCAGGATGAACTCGATGCTTATAATCCATTGATTCCCGACGGCGACAATTGGAAGTGCACGATGCTGATCCAATACCCGGACGTTGCAGAGCGAAAGCAGCGACTGACCGAGCTTCTGGGTATCGAAGATAAGATTTGGGTCCAGATTGGCGAAGGCAAGAAAATCTGGCCCATTGCGGATGAGGATCTTGATCGCGCCAACGACGATAAAACAGCGGCGGTGCATTTCATGCGCTATCAGATTGGTGCCGAGGACCGCGCGGCGCTAAAGGCGGGTGCGCCCATCCAGTTTGGTGTCGAGCATTTGGCTTATCCTTCGGAGCCAACGACAGTCGACGAAGGTGTTCGCGCCTCGCTAGCTGGGGACCTAGCGGACGAGTCATAGCGCCTCTTCTGGGGAGCTTCAGAAAGCCGGCTTCTGCCGGCTTTTTTTTTGCATCGAAAATGTGTTTGACCTGATGCTTCAAATTGGCGGAGTGAGAGGTAACATAAAGCCTCCAAGAGTGACGTGAAGGATAAAGCCCATGCATTTGGCCAAGGTGCAAGCTGTATTGGTTCGTGGGATCGTGATGATTGTGCTGGCGCTGAGTCTGGCCGGCTGCGGAATCAATAACTTGCCCACCTTCGATGAGCAGGTCAAAGCCGCTTGGTCTCAGGTGGAGAACCAGTATCAGCGGCGAGCCGATTTAATCCCCAATTTGGTTGAAACGGTCAAAGGGTTCGCGGCTCAGGAGCGAGAGACATTGCTTGCGGTCACCGAGGCGCGGGCAAAGGTAGGTCAAATGCAGGTTGACTCCGGGCTCATCAATAACCCCGAGCAGCTTCAACAATTCGAGGCTGCCCAAGCACAGTTGTCTGGCGCGCTCAGTCGCTTGATGGTGGTGGTCGAACGTTACCCCGACCTCAAATCGAACCAAAATTTCTTAACGCTCCAATCTCAGCTGGAGGGCACTGAGAATCGAATCAGTGTGGCGCGCAGAGACTACATTCAGGCAATGCAGCGCTATAACACGGAGATTCGCACCTACCCTGGCAAGCTCTGGCACGGCTGGTTGTACCCGGATATGGAGCCTCGCGAGGATTACTACAAAGCGACCGCAGAAAACGCGGCTGAGCCGCCCAAGGTCTCGTTTTAAGATGCGAAATGTCTTCGCGCTCGCGCTGTGTCTGCTGGTCCTCAGTGTCGGCGCTGATGGTCCGAATTTCCCAGCGCTCAGCGGGCGAGTGGTTGATCAAGCGGGCTTGTTAAATGCTGAAGTTGAGCGCGACTTGGCAGGGCGACTTGCGGGGCTTGAGAAGCAGACGGGGGTCCAGGGTGTTGTCGCCGCAGTCTCAAGCTTAGATGGATACACCATTGAGGAGTATGCGAACCGCTTGGCGCGCCAGTGGGCATTGGGCCAGGCAGAAACAAACAATGGGGTGCTGCTCCTTATTGCCCCCAACGAGCGAAAAGTGCGCATTGAGGTTGGCTATGGGCTCGAAGGTGAGCTGACCGATGCGCTCGCCTCGCGCATCATTCACGAGCAGATACTCCCTTGGTTTAGGACCGGCCGGTTTGAATCGGGGATTATCAAGGGCACAGAGGCCATGATCGGTGTGCTGGGTGGTCAGCCGCTGCCTGCGCCGAGTGGTCGGCCAGCCACAGTGGCGCTGAACTCAGTCGAGGGCGCACTTTATCTTGTGTTGGCGATAGGCGTTTTTATCCTTTTTTCGAAGATGCGCGATGTGGGCGTGTCAGGTGTTGGAAGGCGTCGCCGAGGTCTCTATCAGAGCGGATGGGGGGGCGGAACTTACGGTGGCGGTGGTGGCTTTCGTTCAGGCGGCTTTGGCGGCGGTGGTGGAAGCTTTGGCGGCGGTGGGTCAAGCGGCGGCTGGTAGTCTCCGGGGAGATAATTAATCCAATTTCTATTAGGCTGGTCGAGAGACTCAGCGTTAACGCGCAACTTAAATGAAGGAGAGGGTGATGAAAGTAGGATTAGCGTTTGCAGCAAGCATTGCGTGGGAGCGTGACAATTCCCTAGAACTGATTAAAACAGCAGAAACCGCTGGGTTTGAATCGGTTTGGTGCGGCGAGCACGTGATTCTGCCGGATACGATCATTTCCAAGTACCCCTACACTTCGGACGGCAAGATCCCGGCAGAAGCAGACACGGCCATTCCTGATCCGCTGATTTGGCTTGCATTCGCTGCTGCGGCCTCGAGCACGTTGCGTCTTGGGACTTGTATTTTGATTGTCCCGCAACGAAACCCTCTGGTGCTCGCCAAAGAACTCGCGACGCTCGATCGCATATCGGGGGGTCGAGTTGAATTGGGTTTGGGTGTGGGTTGGCTAAAAGAAGAGTTTGATGCCTTAGGGGTGCCGTGGGAAGCTCGCGGTGCGCGAAACGATGAATACGTGGTAGCGATGCGTGAGCTTTGGCGTGAACCCCATGTTGAATTCCATGGCAAATACGTTGACTTCGATAAAGTGACCTGCAGCCCTCGGCCTGTACATGGTTCAATTCCCGTGATTGTTGGGGGTGATACCGATGCCGCTATTCGCCGCGCTGCGAGGCTGGCGGATGGTTATTTTCCTGGGGAAGGGGATCCCGCGAAGCTGGCCAAGCTCATCGAGCGACTCCATGCCGAGGCCGAGAAAGTCGGTCGAGACCCCAGCGAAATCAAGATCAATGTCATGTTTGGTGCGCAGATGGCCGACCCCGCCGCCGGAATGGCCGAGCTCAAAGCGTTGGGTGTCGACCGGATCATGGTCCCAGCCTTCTTCTTTGCGGGAGACGGGGGGCTTGATCGCCTGCAGGGTTTTGGCGAGTCAATTATTCCGCTGGCTGCGGACTAAACGAGCGCATTGCGGATTCGGGAGGGGTGATCATCCCTCCGGAAACCGTCTGAGCCTTCATTTCGGGCTGGTTCTGTTTTGACGCATCCCGTCCAGTGCCGCTCCATACTTTTCCTTTGTAGAGCGCTAGCTCTGAATGAAGTCGTTCAAAAGTTGCAGTCCGTAAGTGCACCTGCGGAAATGAAGCGGTGAGCCTTATGGGAAGTTAGGCTTGGGCGCTGGACCGAATCGCATGAACTTATGAATGGCGCTCGCTACTTCACGGGGGGCATGCACCGCCGTCTCGTGGCCCGCTCGAGAGATCACGCATAAATCTGCGTTGGGTAATCGTTGATAGTCGGCGATGTTGTAGGGCAAAAGCCCGTCAGCTGAACCCGCAATCATCAAGGTGGGCACGGTGACTTTGCCCAGCTTGGCTTGGGTTCGCAGCGCAGACATGGTTTCTGCGCCCCCAACCAAATGGCCTTCAGAGAGTGCAAGCAAGTGTCTCGTTCGGTCGATAAACCAATCGTCGGTATCGAGCTCTGGCATCTGTCGCCCCTCGCGGTAAGCCGCCATAAAGAACTCGGCATCGCCTGCAGCTCTTGCATGAACGCGAGCTGCGAGTCTGGCTGCATCGACAGGGCCTGTGCCATCGCTCGGAATGGGCGCCATTAAAATCAAACGCCGAAGGCGGTCAGAGTGTTCGGTTGCCAGCACAAACCCAATGCCGCCGCCCATAGAGTGCCCGGCATAAGTGAAAGTCTGAATTCCAAGATGATCCATTAGTCCGAGCACGTCGGCGGCATACTCATGCAGGGTATAACCGGTTTGGGTATGCTCACTTTCGCCCGTGCCTCGGCATTCCATCAGGATCACTTGGTAGTGCTCGGCGAGAATATCGGCGACAGGGGCCCAATTGACTCGCGACGCGGTGTAACCGTGGTGGAGAAGTAGGGGCTCACCCTCACCTTGGATGTCATACCAAAGATGCGCTTTATTGATCGTCGCGAATGCCATTAGAAAGCCTTATTGATTTCGCGAGTAAAGATAGATCGACTAGGGACTCTTACGGAGTAAGTAATGAAAAAAATCAGGATCAAAACATAATGCCCCTCGTCTCTAGGTCTTAAGACAACAAGATAAGTGAATGATCACGTCGTCAAATGCGATTGAGCGGGTGCCAGGCGGTGCATCGCGGACGCGCCGGGAATGCCGTGGGACGCCTCAAAATCATGGCCGGGTATTGCCACTTCGTGCCAGACCTCGCTCGTGCCGTGTAGCGCCGTAATCGCCGCATAGCCCGATCGAACCAATCCCAAATCAGATTCAATGGGTGGCTCGTAGTCTGTTTCTACTAGATCAAAAAAGAGCTGACCATGGGTTGCGCCCGTGATGTGGCTGCGTACGGACCCAAAGGCTGCGAGCCTTGCCCAGCGTATTCCCTTGATGTCCTCGAGGGGCAGTGCAGGCACGTTTAAATTCAACACGCAGCGCTCGGGACCGCCAATCAAGGTGGGCAGAAGTTGTGCAGTGAGCGCGCCCGCCGTTTCCCAGTACCACGCGTCTGCGGTGTCGATGCTGACCGCAATGCCGCGAATGCCGAAGTTCTGTGCGGCGAGGGCGGCGCCAACAGTACCGCTATGAAGTACCGATCGCCCCGTATTGAGTCCAGCATTGATGCCTGACACAACGAGGTCTGGCGCTGGACCAAGGCCCTCCAGGTGGCCCGTGATGGTGCAGAGCGCGGGAGGGCCATCGAGCGCGTACGCTTTTCCAGACAGCCCCTCGATAGGGCGCTCGGTGTATTGGATTGGCGTATCGATGGAAAGATGCCCGAGACTTGCCCCAGTGCCCGAGGCGTTGTAGCTCGGCGCGATCACCGTGACGTCGAATCCTGCCTGCTCCACCGCTCGAGCCAAAACATGCAGGCCTTCTGATTCAATTCCATCGTCGTTAGTGATAAGTGCGCGCATGAGTGTTCTCTGACAGTGATCCCCCATTGTCGTGAATCATGTAGGGGAAGGCAACGTAGGCTGCCGAGTTAAAGAGGCCGAAAAAAATGCTAGAAGCCTCGTAGATCCCAAACTTCCTCGTCGGCTTTGCGCTCGCTTTCGCACAAATTCGCGGTGCGTTGCCGGGCAGCGCGCTCGCAGGTTTGCCAGAGGTCGTCGCACTTGATGTCCCGTTGCTCAGCGAGATTATCGGTGATGCACGCGGGGTAAGGTTCTCGCAGCCAACGAGCGCTATAGCTGCGATTAGTCGCACAATCCTCATGGGGGGTCCCGCCTTTTCAAGCGGGACAAAAGCATGGTGGGATGATAACGCTTCAGAGCAGGCATTGCCTACTTAGCTTTGTCGCTTCGAGCAGGAGGTCTTAACGAGAAATTTGATTGCTCTGGCCCTTCATACTTGCTTTTCGACTAGAATAATGACCTTTTTAGGGAGCCGTAGAGTGACTCAAGTCATTATTGGTGGGCTGTTGATTGGCCTTTCAAGCGTTTTATTGATGGCCTTGCAAGGTCGCATCGCTGGAATCAGTAGCATAGTTTATCGGGCGTCGTTCGTGCGAGGTAGCGAAAACTGGACGCTTTGGTTTGTGTTGGGCCTGATGGTAGGGCCGGCCATATTGATTGCAACGGGTCTGGCGGCGGTGCCTGCGCTAGAGAGCAGTTGGCTACAAATCCTGATCGGCGGGCTCCTGGTAGGTATTGGGACCAAGCTCGGTAGTGGCTGCACGAGTGGTCACGGGGTCTGCGGCATCGGTCGGGGCTCGCTCAGGTCAATCCTTGCGACGGTCACCTTTATGGCGTCTGGCGCAGTTGCGGTGCTCGCGATGCGTTGGGTAGGCCTCTTATGAGCGCATTGCTCGTCACGGTGTTGGGTGCAATGTTTGGGGCGGGGCTGGTGCTTTCGGGCATGACGGACCCTGCTTATATTCGAGGGTTTTTGGATGTGACCGGCGATTGGCGGCCTGAACTCGCTTTTGTAATGGCAGCAGCACTCGCACTTTCGTTGCCGTTCTTTCAGCTAATTCAACCGAAGATGGCAAAGCCAATTTTCTCGGCACAGTTTTCATTGCCACTGGCGACGCAAGTTGACGCTCGCCTTCTAGGCGGCGCGGTCATCTTTGGTGTGGGCTGGACCGTCTCAGGTTATTGTCCTGGGCCAGGGGTTGCGAGCGTTGCCTATTTGGAACCCAAAGCCTTTGGGTTTGTTGCGGCGATGCTGGTGGGATTCAAAATCGCGGACTGGTTCGCCCCAGCAAAATAGCTGAAGCAAACCAATCTCCGCATGGCGGCATCACTCAGCATCGATGCCACGTTTGCCCGCCTCTCGAATGAGCGGCATGTACTGCTTAAAAATGTCGGACACTTGACCGGTACCGATGGTTAAACCGGCATCGGTGGTCAGGGTATGCCCTGAGGTATACCCTGCCTCGTCACTCGCAAGCCAGAGCGCTGCATTTACCACATCCTCTGGAAGTCCGGCGCGACCTTTAAGAGGCGAGGTCATGGCCAGCTGCGCCTTGGTTGATTCGAGATCATTCGGGTCACCGCGAAGCCCAGCGACCATAGGTGTTGCCATTCCGGCCGGCGCAATGGCGTTGACCCGAATACCGTATTGGGCGAGCTCTGCTGCCGTGTTTTTAGTGAGACCGATCACGGCATGTTTGCTGGTGGCATAAGCATGGGGCCCCTGGCCGCCCAAAATGCCGGCGGTGCTCGCCATGTTAATGATTGAACCGGCGCCCTGGGGAATCATCACTCGTGCTGCGTGCTTTAGGCCGTAAAACACGCCGTTGATCAGAATATCTAGCGTGAATTGCCATTCCTGCGCAGGCGTTGTCGAGATTGGCCCTGCCGCGCCGACGATGCCGGCGTTGTTGTACATGATGTCGAGACGTCCAAATTCCGATACTGCGGCATCAACCAGTCCTGCGACATCGTCCTCACTCGTGACATTACACACTCTGAAAATGGCGGCATCGCCTAACTCTGCAGCGATGGCTTCACCCGCATCCACCTGGATGTCGCCCATCACGACCTTTGCACCTTCTGCCACAAATCGTCGTGCCGCAGTGGCACCAAAGCCACTGGCGGCGCCTGTGATGGCCGCTACTTTTCCTTCTAATCTTCCTGACATATCGTCCTCCTTTGATTCCTCCATTATGATGATCCAAGTCAGAGCGGATCAAGGCTCAGAGAGAGAAAAAGGGACCCAAATGCAACAGATCGCTGGATACGACATTGTGCAGGTGGCCTACCACGTGAGGGATATCGAGGCTTCCGCCAAAACGGCAGCAAAAACGTTCGGTGCAGGTCCTTTTGTGGTTTCAAAAAACATACAGTTGGCAAAGGGCATGCACCGAGGTGCGCGGTGCCCCTTTGTGCACAGTTCGGCCTACGGGCAGTGGGGGACAATCATGCTCGAATTGGTCCAACAAGAGGGCGGGGGTGCATCCCCGTTTCGGGATCTCTACGCAGAAACAGAGCAGGGCCTGCACCACGCCGCGATCATGGTGCCTGAATTCGATGCGGCGATCGCGCACTTTGCCCAATTAGGTATCGCTCGTGTGACTGAGGCCGTCACATTGACTGGGGTAGAATTCGCGTTTCTAGATGCTCGCGAGACCTTGGGACATTACCTTGAAATATATGAGGCTTCAGCGGGGCTCAAGGGGTTCTATCAGTTCGTGGCCGATGCCGCGCAAGCGCCCTGGAACCCCGATGATCCTTTTATCGGTCGCAATTAGTCAGGGTTTCAGTTCAATTGGACAGGTCCCACGTGTCGGTGGATTGGGCTGTTGCTCTAGCAACTGCTGCGACGCACGGCGCCGCCAGTGACAGATTCTTCCACCTCCACCGTCGCCGTTTTGTTGACCCGAACATCACCTCCAGTCGAGACCTTGCCGGTTACCGTCTTGGCACCACAGACATTAGCGGTTGATCCTGTACTGAGTTCGACTCGCGCAGTTTCAACTTGCAGCTGTTGTCCGCCGAAGAAGGTGCTGCCGGTGTCTAAGTCCAAGTAGAGCTGATTCGCTGTCGTAGCCTGATCCACTTCTGCGGAAGCCCCAGTGTTGGCCTCGATTTCCAGGGTCTCGAAGTCGCCTCTCGCGAGTATCATGGCAGCGCCCGTGGAAAGTTCGACCTTGAAGATGGATTGCGCTCGGTCGCAAGGCATCACGGTGGCGCTGACGCCGGTGCTGAGGTCAAGATCGGGGACATCCCCCGAAACAGTGAGTGTGGCTTTCACAGGCACGTCGCTTTGCCCGAGTGTGAGCCATTTCTTGAGCTGTTTTCGCTTGACCACGATCTCATCGCCCTTGTTTTTGTAGCTGAAGGCTTTCTCGTTCTCGGTGTCGATCATGAGTTCGTCCACCGCGCCGCATTTTACGAGCAAGGTCAGCCCGCCTGTGAATTTTGCCTCCTTGATCCCATCAAGAGGGTAAACAAGCGGCGTCTCCTCAGCTTGGATGTTTTGCATGAAACCCAAAAAAACAAAGGGCACCATCAGTTGAGAGATAAGATTGAAGCGCATAAACATTCCCCATTGGATTGAGCTGATTTTGCCACAAGCTTGCGCGATTAAGCTGAACGATGACTGAATTAAAGTGACGAGAAAGGGTAAAAGCCCGCATCGGGTTCGAGGGGCAACGGTAGAGAGTTTCGATGTATTTGGCGAGCCAGCAGGTTTGAAGAGGCTTTGGACGCTCTGTTGAAATCCAACGTGTTTGGATGAACAGCTATGCTTTAGACCCTGTGGCCCGTATGTGTTCGCCCGGAGAGAAGGGCCAAAGCGACTTGCATGAGGGGCAAAGTCGAGCAAACACAAGACCTGAGTAATCGCCTTCTAGTGAGCTGTGGTTAGAGGCTGCAAGTGCGCTTCATGGCGGCGTTAGCGAGTCTTGAATCGTGAGTGGCCTTGGGTCTCAAAGAAAGATGGCTCATGCGGTTTGTCCCTTCGATGCGAGTCTCAATGACGAGCAGGTCGGCTTTTACTCTCTGAACAGCAGCAGGGGCGCCCAAGTTCGATTGTGTTGTTAGCGCGCATGCCGTTTGGGGGGTGGCTTGACCAGATAGATCAGTACGCCGGACAAGACATTCAGTGCGCTGACCACTTGGAGCGCGCGATGGTATTCGCCATAAACGTCCACGTGCACACCAACCAGCCAAGGCGCGAGTGCGCCTAGGGCAAAAGCGAACGGTAAACCTGCACCTCTGATGGCACCTATGTGGGTGCGACCAAAGAAGCTCGCCCAGATCACTTCCTGCATGGGGATCATGCCACCCCAACCGAGCCCCAACACCACGAACGCCGAGTAGATGAGGGTCAGGTTGCCCGCTTGAACGGCGCCCACAATGAGCAGCAGCGCGAGGCCCGTCAAGCTCGCAGAAATCGCTGCGAGCGGTTTTACCGCAACCCGATCAATTAAAGCGCCCCAGACCGGCTTGGAAAGCATCGCCGGAATAGATGCGATCACCATTGCAAGCGCGGCCTCTTGGCGATCAATGCCGTTGTCCGTCAGATAAGGAATGGTGTGCAATAGGAGCACCACAATGTTGATCGAGAAAAAGCCGAACGCCACAACCAGTGCATAAAAGCTCAGTGTTCGCAGCGCCTGGTTTCGAGTGTAGGCGCCCTCGGCTTCAACCCGGGCTCGTTCCCCTTGATCACTGAGATAATCCGATTCGCTAAGCCCATCAGGGAAGAGGCCGTAATCTTCAGGTCGACTGCGCATCGCCCAAGTGACTGGCACCATGAGACAGAAGCTCAAAACGCCCAGCCAGATCCAGGCGCTGCGCCACCCCAATTCATCAACGAGATAGGTCGCAAGCGGTGTGATGATGATGCCGCCGAGCGATACGCCCATGGCGGCGATGGCGATCGCTTTTCCCCGGTTCAAAACGAAC
>Ga0181578_10001543_pt1 | contig 22114 bp, 21 predicted proteins | sample 071ome_21_FD_148659 | JGI IMG/M metagenome (GOLD analysis project Ga0181578, IMG submission 148659) | Coastal salt marsh microbial communities from the Groves Creek Marsh, Skidaway Island, Georgia - 071401CT metaG (spades assembly) | ecosystem: Environmental > Aquatic > Marine > Intertidal zone... | reverse complement strand
CGCCATTCGCCCCGAGCGCGCTGCCGCCGTTAAAACCGAACCAGCCGACCCAGAGCATCGCCGCGCCGATCATGACCATCCCGGGATTGTGCGGGGGGGAGACCTCGCGTGGAAATCCGCGCCGGGGGCCAAGCATCCTGGCAATCACCAACGCGGAAATTCCGGCCGTCAGATGGACAACCAGCCCGCCGGCAAAATCCATGACGCCCATATCGGCCAGCCAGCCGCCGCCCCAGATCCAGTGCGTCACGGGGACATAGACGATCAAAAGCCATAGGCCGCTGAACAGCAGGACTGCGGGAAAGGTGATGCGTTCGACATAGGCCCCGACGATGAGCGCCGGCGTGATAATGGCGAACGTCATCTGGAAGGCGAAAAATACGATCTCGGGAATGGTGCCCGATGCCGCGTCCGTTCCGACACCGGAGAGAAACGCCTTACCGAATCCACCGATCCAGGCGTTTGCTGCGCCGCCATCCCCGAACGCAAGGCTGTAACCCACAATCAGCCACAAAACCGACATCAGGCAGCAGATCGCCGAACAGTGCATGAGAACCGACAGGACACTGCGCGACCGGACCAGGCCGCCATAGAAGAGCGCGAGCCCCGGCATCGTCATGAAGAGCACCAGTGCGGTCGCGGTCATGATCCACGCCGTATCGGCGCCTGAAATTTTCGATGCTTCCTGAGCAAATGCATCGCCGCCAAAGCCGACCGACAGCAAACCGGCCAGCAAGACCAGCGTGAACGAAAGACGCAAATTCGTCATGCTACCCCCCCGAAATCTACTTGTTACGAACGCGAGCCATGGCATCCGGCTTAAATGCCAGTCTTACACAGATCGTTCGGGATTGCTATCGCGACCCCGTTTGGGCCGGCAGGGAAGCGGATGAAAGGGGTCAGGCCGCCCGATCGAAAGCCGCCAGTAGAGCGCGGGCAATCTTCAGCTCGGCCTCTGCCGCAGCCCGATCGCCTTCTTTGGCGTCATTCACGGCCTCTTCCGCCGCGCGGACCCGGTCTTCGATCGCCGACCAGTCCGCGTCATCGAGCAGAACGGCTTCATCGGCCAGCACGGTGCAGCGTTCGGGCGTTACCTCGGCAAACCCGCCCGAAACGAATACCCGTTTCGATACAGCATTGTTCTCGTAGATCGAGATAACGCCGGTACGAACAGTGGAAATCATCGGCGCATGGCGAGGCAGCACGCCGAAATCGCCCTCGGCTCCCGGCACCACGATCATATCGAAGGCATCCGAAACGAGAAGGCTTTCGGGCGCCACCAGTTCGAACTGCACCTGATCGGCCATTGCGTCTTATCTCCGTATCCGGTGGGCCTGAATCAGGCGGCTTCCGCCGCCATCTTCTTGGCCTTGTCGATGGCTTCCTCGATCGTGCCGACCATATAGAAAGCCGCCTCGGGAAGGTCGTCATACTCGCCGTCAACCAGCCCCTGGAAACCCTTGATGGTGTCTTCGAGGCTTACCAGCACGCCGGGGAAACCGGTGAACACTTCGGCGACGTGGAAGGGCTGCGACAGGAAGCGCTGGATCTTCCGCGCGCGGGACACGACCTGCTTGTCCTCTTCTGAAAGCTCGTCCATCCCGAGAATGGCGATGATGTCCTGGAGGCTCTTGTAGCGCTGCAGAACCTCCTGCACCGCGCGGGCGCATCGGTAATGATCCTCGCCGAGAATGCGCGGGTCGAGAATACGAGAGGTCGAATCGAGCGGATCGACCGCCGGATAAATACCAAGTTCCGCGATCTGGCGGGACAGCACCGTCGTGGCGTCCAGATGCGCAAACGAGGTCGCCGGCGCAGGGTCGGTCAGATCGTCGGCCGGGACGTAAATGGCCTGAACCGAGGTGATCGATCCCTTGTTGGTGGTGGTGATTCGCTCCTGCAGGGCGCCCATGTCGGTCGCCAGCGTCGGCTGGTACCCCACCGCCGACGGGATGCGGCCCAGCAGCGCGGACACTTCCGAGCCCGCCTGGGTAAAGCGGAAGATGTTGTCGACGAACAGCAGCACATCCTGCCCTTCGGCATCGCGGAAATATTCCGCCAGCGTCAGGCCGGTCAGCGCGACCCGGGCGCGGGCGCCCGGCGGCTCGTTCATCTGGCCGTAAACCAGGGCGGCTTTCGAATCGCCTTCGAGATTGATAACGCCGGACTCGATCATCTCGTGATAGAGATCGTTGCCCTCGCGCGTCCGCTCGCCGACACCGGCGAACACAGAATAGCCGCCATGCGCCTTCGCGATGTTGTTGATCAGTTCCATGATCAGCACGGTCTTGCCGACGCCGGCGCCGCCGAACAGCCCGACCTTGCCGCCACGCGCATATGGCGCGAGCAGATCCACCACCTTGATACCCGTGACGAGCACTTCGGTTTCGGTCGACTGCTCGATGAATTCCGGAGCCGCACGATGGATCGGGAGACGGTTCTGGGTCTCGACCGGACCACGCTCGTCCACCGGCTCGCCGACTACGTTGAGAATACGGCCAAGCGTCTCGGGGCCGACCGGTACGCTGATGGGATCGCCGGTATCCTCGACTTCCTGGCCGCGAACCAGACCTTCCGTGGAGTCCATGGCGATGGTGCGCACCGTCGATTCACCGAGATGCTGCGCGACTTCCAGCACCAGCGTGCCGTAATCCGCCTTGGTGTGAAGTGCGTTCAGAATGTTGGGCAACTGCCCATCGAACTGCACATCGACCACCGCGCCCATGACCTGGGTAATCCTGCCGACATTATTGGTGCTATCCGCCATAATCCATCCTCGCTCGTTTGCCGACACCGCCCCTAAAGGGCTTCTGCGCCGGAAATAATTTCAATAAGTTCGCTTGTAATGACCGCCTGACGCGTCCGGTTATAGGTCAGTGTCAGCCGGTCGATCATTTCGCCTGCATTGCGGGTCGCGTTGTCCATCGCCGTCATGCGGGCGCCGTGCTCGGACGCCGCATTCTCAAGCAGGGCGTGATAGATCTGCACCGCAAGATTACGCGGCAGCAGGTCTTCCAGAATTCCTTCCTCGTCGGGTTCGAATTCGTAGCTTCCCTGCGGACCGCCACCGGCGCCATCGACCGTCTCTTTGGCCTCGCCAGCATCTTCGACCGAGAACGGTATCAGCTGCTCTCCGGTAACGACCTGGGAAATCACCGACCTGAACTGGTTGTAGACCACCGTGCAGACATCGATCTCGCCGCCCTCGAACATCTGGAGTATCCGATCCGCGATTTGCTTCGCAACGCCGAAGGTCAGCGTCGGGCGGGCAATATCTTCATAGCTGTCGACGATCAACGACCGGAACTCACGGCGCAGCAGGTCCCTGCCCTTGCGACCGACACAGAGAAGTTTGACTTCCTTGCCGTCCTGGCGAAGTGCCCTGACGCGCTGACGCACGCCGCGGACGATAGAACCGTTGAACCCGCCGCAAAGGCCGCGGTCCGACGTCATCACTACGATCAGGTGAACATCGCTCTTTCCGGTTCCAGCCAGCAGCGCAGGCCCGCCGGCGGACTGCGCCGTGCCGCTGGCCAGAGAGTTCAGCATACGGGCCATTCTTTCGGAATAGGGCCGCGCCGCTTCCGCCTGCTCCTGAGCGCGACGTAGCTTGGCCGCCGCCACCATCTTCATGGCGGACGTGATCTTCTGCGTCGATTTGACGCTGTTAATCCGGATCCGGAGATCTTTAAGGCTCGGCATCGGGCGTCAGACCCTTTCCTTCAGTCTGTCTGTCGGTTCTGCCCGATCAGCTGTCGATGAATGACTTGGCGTAGGCTTCGCAGGCTGCTTTCAGCTTTTCCGACGTCTCGCCGGTCAGCTCGAGCTTCTCGCGGATGTCGGCAAGAATATCAGCATGGTTGCTGCGAATATCCGACATCAGCCCTTCTTCGAAGCGGGTCACAGCCGTAACCGGTAGTGAATCGAGATAACCGTTGACGCCGGCAAAGATCGCGACCACCTGTTCCTCCACGGGCAGCGGCGAATATTGCGGCTGCTTCAGAAGCTCGGTGAGACGTTCGCCCCGGTTGAGAAGACGCTGCGTGGAAGCATCGAGATCGGAAGCGAACTGCGCAAAGGCCGCCATTTCGCGATACTGCGCCAGTTCCAGCTTGATCGACCCGGCAACCTGTTTCATCGCGCGGACCTGCGCGGCGGAACCGACGCGGCTCACCGACAGGCCGACATTCACCGCCGGCCGGATGCCTGAGTAGAACAGGTCGGTCTCCAGGAAGATCTGACCGTCGGTAATCGAAATCACGTTGGTCGGAATATAGGCCGACACGTCGCCTGCCTGGGTCTCAATGATCGGCAACGCGGTCAGCGACCCGCCGCCGTGCTCGTCACTCATTTTCGCGGCGCGCTCCAGCAGGCGAGAATGCAGATAGAACACGTCGCCCGGATAGGCTTCGCGTCCCGGCGGGCGGCGCAGCAGAAGCGACATCTGACGATAGGCAACCGCCTGTTTCGACAGATCGTCGTAGATGATCAGCGCATGCTTGCCGTTGTCGCGGAACCATTCGCCCATCGCGCAACCGGTATAGGGCGCGAGGTACTGCATCGGCGCGGGTTCAGATGCGGTCGCCGCGACCACGATCGAATACTCCATCGCACCATTGTCTTCGAGCGCCTTGACGATCTGCGCGACCGTCGAGCGCTTCTGACCGATCGCGACATAGATGCAGTAGAGCTTTTTCGATTCGTCGTCGCCGGCGTTGACGGTCTTCTGATTGAGAATGGTATCGATTGCGACGGCAGTCTTTCCCGTCTGCCGGTCGCCAATAATCAGTTCGCGCTGGCCGCGACCGACGGGAATCAGGCTGTCGATCGCCTTGAGGCCGGTCTGCATCGGTTCGGTGACCGATTTACGCGGAATAATGCCGGGCGCCTTCACGTCCACGCGCGACCGTTCGGTCGTTTCGATCGGTCCCTTGCCATCAATCGGGTTGCCAAGGCCGTCGACCACGCGGCCAAGCAGCGCTTCGCCGACAGGCACATCGACGATCGAGCCCGTACGCTTGACCGTGTCGCCTTCCTTGATCGTCCGGTCGTCACCGAAAATCACGACGCCGACATTGTCTGTTTCCAGGTTCAGCGCCATCCCGGCGATGCCGCCCGGGAATTCGACGAGTTCGCCTGCCTGTACATTGTCGAGCCCGTAGATACGGGCGATGCCGTCACCGACGGACAGGACCTGTCCGACCTCGGCGACTTCGGCTTCGTTGCCGAAGTTCGAAATCTGCTCCTTGAGAACGGCGGAGATTTCTGCTGCCTGGATATCCATCACGCAGCCCCTTTCATGGCGAGTTGAAGTCTTTGAAGTTTGGTGCGCAGCGACGAATCGACCATGCGCGAACCAACGCGCACGACCATGCCGCCGAGCAATTCCGGATCAACCGAGGTTTCCACCGTTACGGCGGACCCTACGGCCGTCTTGAGAGCCTGTTCGACCGCCTCACGACTCGCGTCGCTGAGCGGCTGCGCCGTTGTCACCTCGGCGGCGATTTCGCCCCGATGGGCAGAGACCAGCGCCTGGTAGGCGCGAATGATGTCTTCGAGCGCGAAGAGCCGACGCTTGGACGCGATGACGCCAAGTACATTGCCGACAAGCGTCGACATACCGCCCTTTTCGACGATTGCCGCCATCGCCTTGCTCTGCTCGTCTCGTGAAAACAGGGGCGACTGCAGGAATCGGCGGAAATCAGCCGATTCGTCGATTAGCGTCAGAAGCTGGGACAGCTCCTCGCCGACCGCATCGATCTCTGACCTTTCCTGCGCCAGTTCGAAGAGCGCCGCCGCATATCGTCCCGCGACGCCTGACACGTCTGTCTGTTTGGATGCCACTCGTTCAGCCTTTGGGTGCTCTGCTAGAGGCGAAACATCTATTAAGTATTTGACTTTAGGCACGAAATGCAGAAGACCGGGTTTACAGCCTGACTGCCTGCGCGCCGCCCCGTGAAGGCGGCTTTAGCTAACACACTCACAAGGGCCATGCAACCCGCCGAAAGGGCCCAGAATAAGCGTGTTTTCAAGTGCCGCCTGGGTGTCGATATCAGTCGATATCAGGGTTGGGGAGACCGTTGAAAACATCGAGCAGACGGGCTCCGTAATCTTCCCTCAAATTATGGAAATATTCGTTGTCATGACCGATATCCCGGTGATGCGAAACGCCGAGGGCGCCCTCACGATAGACCACAAGGTCAAGGGGAAGCCCGACGGAAAGATTGCTTCGCATCGTCGAATCGAAGCTGATCAGAGCTGCCTTGGCCCCGCGGTCGAGCGGCATGTCATACTCGACGACCCGATCGAGAATCGGCTTGCCGTACTTGGTTTCGCCGATCTGCATGAACGGCGTCTCCTTCGTCGCTTCAATAAAATTACCCGCGGAATATAGATGAAACAGCCGCATCGGCCGGCCCCTGATCTGTCCGCCGAGAATAAAGCTGGCCGACGGGTCGGCATGTTCCGCCCGGATATAGTCGCCATCGGCATCGACTACTTCGCGTAACGCGTTTCCCAGGATTCGCGCCGCACCGAACATGGTCGGGACCTTGTAGAGGCTGGTTTCCTCGGTGCCCTCTTCAAGCCGCTCGCTCACCATGCTGACCACGGCCTGCGACGTGGCAAGGTTTCCGGCGGTCAGAATCGCCATGAACCGGTCGCCTGGCTGTTCAATTTTCGTCAGCTTGCGGAAGGTGAAAATATTGTCCAGCCCCGCATTGGTCCGGGAATCGGCAGCGAATATCAGGCCGTCGCGCAGCAAGATTCCGACGCAGTAGGTCATGTCAAAAGAGCCTCAGGAGGTGTGCCGAACTCTTCTACGAGCGGTCCGGCAGGCGCGCAACCGTTATTGGACCGCTTCGGCGACGCGAATCGCGACTTCCATATCTTCGACGTCGTCACCGCCGGTTCGCACACCGCGGACAGGCGCGGCGTCCAGGTAATCGAGCCCGTGCGCGACACCGATATGCAGCTCGCCGGCGCTGATGCGGTTGGCGATATCGAACGCCACCCAGCCGAGCGACTCGACCCAGGCCGCCGCCCATGCATGGCTGGCGGTATAGGGTGCGTCCTGCGCGCCGTCATACAGGTACCCGCTGACATAGCGCGCCGGCACCCCGAGCGCCCGGCAACAGGCGATGAAGATATGGGCATGGTCCTGACACACCCCCGCCTTGTGCTCGAAGGCTTCGGCGGCTGTCGACTGTACGTGCGTTGCACCGTCCCGGTATTCGATTTCGTCGCGGATTTTCAGCATGAGACCGTGAAGCCCGGCGACGGCGTCGTCGGCGAGCGCCCCTGAGAAATCGCCCGCAAAGGCGCGCAACGCCGCATTGGGACGTGTTAATGGCGTGGGGCGCATAAACACCTGGGGTGGAATCTCCGCCTCATCCGGCGGCAACACGCCGGCCCTGTCATCGGTATCAACCCGTCCCTTCGCGGTCACGACAATTTCCCTGGTCGGCCTCTCGACCACCAGCGTGTGACAGAAATTGCCGTATGCGTCGCGCCAGGGCGTCAGCTGCCCACCTGCCTGGATCGACCATTCGATGACCCGCTGGCTGGCGTTGGTCGCCGGCGTCAGCCGCAGATATTGCGCCGTATGCGTAACCTCGCCGTGATAGCGATAGGTTGTTTTATGCTCGATGGAAATTCGCATGATGGCTCGGCTTTCGTTCAGGCAAGCATCATGAAATCGCGCTGAAGCTGCGTACCCAGCGCCGTGCAGCGCTCGACCGCCTCGGTGAGAAATTCATGGAGTCCACGCCCTAAAATTTCCGACATTCTTCCATAGGCAATATCGGCGTGAAGCTCTCCCGCGAGTCGCCGGCATTCGTAGGGTCGGCCCATACACAGCAAATCCAGCGCAGAGCAGGTTTCATTGAGGCAGGACCGCAGAGAGCGGGGCATATCGGGTCGCATGATCAGAAGTTCTGCAACCCGCGCAGGCTCGATCACGTTGCTGTAAATCTTGTGATACGCCCGGAAGGCGCTGACCGAGCGCAACAGCGCTCCCCATTGATAGTAATCTACGGCCCCGCCCACATCTTCCACACTGGGCAGCAGAACGTGATATTTCGAATCGAGCAACCGGGCCGTATTGCCGGCCCGTTCCAGCGCATAGCCCAGCCGGACGAAGGCGTAACCGTCATCCTGCAGCATGGTGCTGTTCGTCACGCCCCTGAACAGGTTGGCTCGTTCCTTGACCAGATCGAAGAACTGTCTCGAGCCGGTACCGAGCAGGACGTTCCCGTCGATATCGCGAAAATCGAGCCAGGTAGCGTTGACCGCTTCCCACATCTCCGTGGTGATAGTGCCGCGCAGCGCGCGGGCGTTTTCGCGCGAAGCCCGAAGGCAGGACCAGATGCTCGACGGGTTGTCCCAGTCGACCGACATGTAGCGGACGACATTTTCCTGGTCCACCGCACCATATCGGTTCTCGTAATCCTCGTTGACGCCCGCGATCTCCAGCGTCGAATGCCACGCCGAAACCTGCGTTTCCGGACTCGACGGAATAAGCCCCATCCGCAACCCGACATCGAGCATACGCGCGACATTTTCGGCGCGCTCCGCATAGCGCGCCATCCAGTACAGAGAGTCCGCCGTTCGCCCCAGCATGGTCAGGCTCCCAGCACCCAGGTGTCCTTGGTGCCGCCGCCTTGCGATGAATTCACCACCAGCGACCCCTCGGTCAGGGCGACGCGGGTCAGCCCGCCCGGTGCGAGGGAATAGCTTTCCCCCGCCAGCACATAGGGACGCAGATCGACATGGCGCGGCGCAATTCCTGCATCGACGAAGGTCGGACAGGTCGACAGCGACAGCGTCGGCTGGGAAATAAATCCGGCAGGGTCTGCCTCGATTCGCGCGCGATAGGCTTCGATCTCATCCTTTGTCGCAGCCGGCCCGACCAGCATGCCGTAACCGCCCGCGCCGTGAACCTCCTTGGTGACCAGCTCGTCGAGATGATCAAGCCCATAGGCGAGGTCGTCCGGCCGCCGCAGCATGTAGGTCGGTACGTTGTTCAGGATCGGGGCCTCGTCCAGGTAGAATTTGATGATGTCGGGCACGTAAGGGTAGACCGACTTGTCATCGGCGACGCCCGTTCCCATGGCGTTGGAGATAGTCACGTTGCCGCTGCGATAGACCGACAGAAGACCGGGAACCCCCAGCATGGATGACGGGTTAAATGCCAGCGGGTCAATAAAATCGTCATCGATCCGCCGATAGATCACATCGACCCGCCGCGGGCCCTCGGTCGTTCGCATATAGAGGAACCCGTCGCGGACGAACAGATCGCGCCCCTCGACAAGCTCGACCCCCATCTGGTCCGCCAGGAACGAATGTTCGAAATAGGCGCTGTTATAAAACCCGGGGGTCAGCACTACGACGGTCGGCTCATCGGTAGCCTGCGGCGCCAACGAACGCAGGTTACGCAACAAATCGTCGGAATAGTGATTGACCGGCCTGATCGGAAAACGCGCGAACAGATCCGGGAACAGCCGCATCATGACTTCGCGGTTTTCCAGCATTTAGGAAACACCGGATGGGGACCGCAGATTGTCCTCCAGAACGTAGAATTCCTTTTCACCGACCCGGACCAGATCGATACCGGAAATATGCGTGTAGATATTACCGGGCGGCGTGAACCCGATCATCTGCGGCTGATAGAACTCGTTTGCGAGAATGAGATCTGACGGCACCACGCCGGCGCGAACGATCTCTCGATCGTGATAGATATCGTGGAGGAACTGGTTGATGGCGCGAACGCGCTGGATCGCTCCCCGCTCGATGAAATCCCACTCTTCCGCGCCGAACACGCGCGGGACGACGTCAAACGGTATCAGCCTCTCCGTCGCCTCTTCGCGACCGTAAACGATGAAGGTGATGCCGAGCCGGCGAAACAGAAGATCGGCCTCTTCCCGCCGGCGCCCCAGATCGGAGACCGGAACGCCCGAGAGCCATCGGTCGAGTTCGCGCACAAGTTCGCGCGTCGTCCCATCAACGCCGTACCACTCGTCGTAGAAACTGTTCTTTGCAACTGTCATATCGGCTCAGCGCCAAGCCTAGCAGAGAAGCCTGAGTTTGGTGCGGTATTTAATTTTCCCAGCTCGGCCCGGAAAGGGAATTCGTCAGACCTACATGAAACTGTACGGATCGACATCGACCTGGATGCGAACCCCGCCTGATGGTCGCATTTGCTGCAACCAGCTACGCAGGAAGGCCTGCATGTTGACGTCGCGCGGCGCCTTCGCGAGCAGCCGCATCCTGTGCCGACCGCGCAGGATCGACATCGGAGCCGGGGCCGGCCCCAGCACCTGAACGCGACTGTCCGCAGGACGCGACCGCGCAAGCGCTCTCGCCGTGTCTTCGACCCGCCGCCCGTCGGGCCCCGACACGATCAGGGCGGCCAGCCTTCCGTAAGGCGGCATGGTGTGGCGTTCGCGTTCCCGCCGTTCCGATTCGAGAAACCTGTCGCGGTCGCCCGACGCCAGCGCCTGCATCACGGCATGATCCGGCTGAAAAGTCTGCAGCAGCACCGTACCGGGCCGGTCCTCACGACCGGCACGACCGGAGACCTGGTGAAGAAGCTGGAACGTCCGTTCGGAGGCGCGCAGATCGCCGCCGGCAAGACCGAGGTCGGCATCGATCACGCCGACCAGCGTCAGGAATGGAAAATGATGCCCTTTCGCCATGACCTGCGTACCGATCAGGATATCGATATCGCGCGCCTGCATCCGCTGCACCAGTCGCGCCGCAGCAGCCGGTCCCTGCAGTGTATCGCTTGCCATTACCGCGAAGCGCGACTGGGGGAAACGCTCGGCCACCTCTTCGGCCAGCCGCTCGACTCCCGGCCCGCACGCCGCCAGCGTGTCCGCAGCATCGCATTTCGGGCAGGTCTCGGGCGGCCGGACCGACAGCCCGCAATGGTGACATTCGAGACGGCCTTCGAGACGGTGCTCGACCAGCCAGGCCGTGCAGTTGGGACATTCGAGCCTGTGTCCGCACTGGCGACAAAGCGTCAGCGGAGCATAACCGCGCCGGTTAAGGAACAGCATTGTCTGTTCGCCGGCGGCAAGGGTCTGCGCGATGGCGCCCTGCAGCGTCGGCGACAGCCAGCTCTGCCGATCCATCTCCTCTTCGCGCATGTCGACAGGAACAATGTCAGGAAGGCTTGCGCCGCCATGGCGCTCGGGCAGCCGTACGCGCCGGTAGCGTCCGCTATCGGCATTGACCGACGTCTCCAGGGACGGGGTCGCAGACGCCAGCACGATGGGGATCCTGCCGAGCTGCGCGCGGACCACCGCCATGTCGCGCGCGTTGTAGATCACCCCGTCCTCCTGCTTGAAGGACGGGTCATGCTCCTCGTCGATAACGATCAGGCCGAGTTCGGGAAAAGGCAGAAACAGGCCGGAGCGCGCGCCGACCACGACTTTCGCCTCGCCCGCGATCACCGCCTGCCAGCCAAGCCTCCGTTCCGCGCCGGTCAGATCCGAATGCCATTCAAGTGGCGACGCCCCGAAGCGTCTGTTAAACCGTTCGAGCCATTGCGCCGTCAGAGCGATCTCGGGCAACAGCACCATCACCTGTTCGTCCTTCGCCAGCGCCGCAGCAATCGCTTCAAAATAGACTTCCGTCTTGCCCGAACCGGTGACGCCGTCGAGCAATGTCACGGAAAAGCCGTCCTCCCCGCCCGACCGTTCGACATCGCAAACGAGCGACGTCGCGGCTTTCGCCTGCGCATCCGACAGGACAGGTCCGCGCCGTTGCCAGTCGGGAACCGGGAGATCGATGGACGGCGTCACCGAAACCGGTTTCAGCAACCCGATATCCGCCATGCCACGGACGACGGAGGCGCTGACGCCGGCAGCCCTGCCGATTTCCGCCGCCGAACGCGGCGGACCGTCCGCCAGCGACGCCAGTACCTTGCGCCGCGATTCCGTCATCCTGATTCGCGAATCGCCTTCCATCAGCCGGGCAGGATCCAAAGCTGGCAGGTAGGCGGTTGAGGCCTTTGGCGGGTCCAGAGCGGACGGCACGTTAAGGGTCATTCTCAGTACCGCGCCGGGCGGCGACAGCGTATAGGCGGCGACCCAGTCGATAAGACGTCTTAGCGGATCTGCGAGCCGCGGGAGATGGGATAGCTCAATGATTTCCTTGAGCTTTTCGTCCGCGACTTCCTCGCTGCCTGCGCCCCAGACGACTCCGCGGACCTGCCGGTTTCCGAGCGGGACCGTGACGATATCGCCCGTCTTTACATGCAGATTTTCAGGAACGCGGTAGTCATAGGCCCCGCTCAGCGGCAGCGGCAGCAACACGCTGACGCGGCCGCCGGAAGTACTGCTGTCGCCGGTAGCATGCCCCTGTGCCATGGACTAGACTTTATAGCGGGTTCGCGGACGGGCCAATCCGCCCTTCGAAGGACCGCGTGAAATCGAAATTCATCTCAGGATTCATCAGAAAACGAGCCTCGGACAGCCATGAAATTCTTTGTCGATACCGCCGATACGGACGAAATTCGCGACCTTGCCGCCACCGGTCTGGTGGATGGCGTCACCACCAACCCGTCGCTGGTCGCCAAGACGGGCCGCAAGTTTCTCGATGTGGTGAAGGAAATCTGCGAGATGGTGCCGGGCCCCGTCAGCGCCGAAGTAACCGCAACGGATTTCGAGACAATGCTTAAGGAAGGGCAGAAGCTGGTCAAGCTCGCGCCCAACATCGCGGTGAAAGTTCCGCTGACGCCCGATGGGTTAAAGACCTGCAAGGCGCTGAGCGACGACGGGCATATGGTCAATGTGACGCTGTGCTTTTCGCCGGGGCAGGCGATCCTCGCCGCCAAAGCCGGGGCGAGCTTTATTTCACCCTTCGTTGGCCGCCTCGATGACATCAGCACGGACGGCATGAATTTGATCGCCGATATCTGCGAAATCTACAACCAGTATGAAAACTTCAAGACAGAGGTGCTTGTAGCCTCGATCCGCGGCCCGATGCACCTGGTCGAGGCCGCTCGCATGGGCGCGCATGTCTCGACCATGCCGCCTAACGTTTTGCGACAGCTCTACAAGCATCCGCTGACGGATGCAGGGCTGGCCGCCTTCCTTGCCGACTGGGAGAAAACCGGCCAGTCGATTCTCGACGACTGAACCGGGAAACCCGTCACCAACAGGATCACGCGTATGACCGGCAACACCGAAGACGCCAAGGCCCTGAGAACGGCTGCAATTTCGTCCGACGCCGTGGCCGAGTGGCTGAAACAGCATCCCGGGTTCCTGAACGAACGTCCCGATGTTATGGCCAGGCTTGTCCCGGCGGACAGGAATCTGGGCGATGGCGTTGCGGACATGCAGCGGTTCATGCTGGACAGGCTGCAGCGCGAACTGCACGCGCTGACCGCCCGCGAAAAAAACCTGCTGGCAGCAGCCGAGGCGAACGCCGACTCCCAGGGGAAAATTCACCAGGCTGCCTGCGCCGCGCTCGATGCGAGGTCGATGGACGGCCTGCTTGATGTCATCGAAGGGACCCTGCCGAAGCTGTTCGACATCGCCGCCGCCCGGCTCTGCATCGAAAAATACGGGGATAAGGTGGATTCGGGGTGTTTGGAAAACGCCGTCATGCTGCCACCGGGCGCGGTTGGTGAGATATTGCCGGGGGACCGAGCCGTCTCGCTGAGGGCCGATACCAAGGGCGACGAGCGAATATTCGGCGACCTGGCCCAGCAGATTCGTTCGATGGCGCTGATGAGGATCGACCTGGGAGAGAGCTGTCCGCCCGCCCTTCTGGCCTTGGGTGCCCGCGCCCGCGACGGGTTCGATCCGCGCCAGGGCACCGAGCTTCTGTCGTTCCTGACCCGTGTAGTGCGGCACTGCGTGCAAAGATGCCTGGGGGACGCAGACTGACCCGGTTCGCAGTAGCGCCGGATCTGCTCGACGCTATCGGGCGCTGGCAGGCGTGGATCGCCGACGAACGCCGCGCCTCGGATCATACTTTTGCCGCCTATTCGCGCGACCTTTCCGCCTTTTGCGATTTCCTGGCCGACCATCTCGGCGGACAGGCATCTCTGGCAGATCTCGACAGGCTGACCGCGGCAGATTTTCGGGGCTTCCTCGCTCACCGCCTGAGTCTGGGAATCGGCCACTCGTCGCTCGCCCGCTGCATGTCGACACTTCGCAATTTCTTCCGGTACATGGAAAAATCAGGCCTCGTCAGCAACGCAACGATCAAGGCGGTGCGCGCGCCGCGCCCCAAGGCGCCGATCCCGAAACCGGTCGGCGCCGATGACGCCATCGACATCATCCGGCTGGCGGCGACACTGTCGGAAACCCCCTGGATCGCCAGGCGGGATGTCGCGATTTTTACTCTTCTTTATGGCTGCGGGCTGCGGATCGATGAAGCGCTAAGCCTCGATATCGAAAACCTTCCGGACGGCGATGCCATGGTCGTTACGGGAAAAGGCAACAAACAGCGGATCGTTCCGGTCCTTCCCGTCGTCCGCGACGCCATCGATTCCTATCTCGAGATATGCCCGTTCCCGGCAGGGCGGAAGGATCCGCTGTTCCGCGGCGCACGCGGCGGAAGGCTCAATGCCGGCGTGGTCCAACGGCAGATGAGAACACTGCGCGCGCAGCTCGGTCTCCCCGACACAGCGACGCCGCACGCGTTGCGCCACAGCTTCGCCACGCACCTTTTGGGCGCAGGCGGGGACCTTCGGACAATTCAGGAATTGCTGGGACACGCCTCGCTCTCGACCACGCAGCGCTATACCCAGGTCGATGCCGACCATCTGATCCGGGTCCACCGGGACGCCCACCCGCGGGCGAAGGCGAAACAGGCTGCCGATTGATCCCCGGTTGATCCCCGGCCGATCCCCGATTGATCCGGGAGCGCCAGTCTGGTTTCATTAAGGAAGGAAAATCGAAAGACGCCGACCATGACCATCACTGTAACCCCTCTATCGGCAGCGCTTGGCGCCGAGATATCCGGTACAGACCTTCGCGAACCGATTTCCGCAGAGGACGCCGATGCCATCCACCGCGCCTGGCTGGACCATCTGGTCCTGGTGTTCCGCGGACAGGAACTCTCGGACGACGACCAGATCCGCTTCGCGGAGACGTTTGGGCCGGTCGGCGATTACATGCGGCCCAGTACGCTGCGCACCGCACCGATGGAGGCCCGCCACCACGCGGTCATGTTCGTCTCCAACATCCGTGAAAACGGAGAAGCCATCGGAGCGCTGCCCGATGGCGAGATGATGTTTCATACCGACACCGGCTACGACAGCAATCCACACAAGGGCACGACGCTGTTCGCGGTGGAAATCCCGAGCAAGGGCGGGAATACGATCTTCTGCAACCAGTACAAGGTACATGACGAACTGCCCGAACGCCTGCGTAGCCTGCTGAAGGGACGCGAGGCGTATAACGCCTATGAGTTCGGCACCACGATCAAGACCAAGGAAAAATATGACTCGGAAGAGATGCGGAGCGCTGTCCACCCCATCTTCCTGCCGCACAAGGAGACGGGCAGGCCAGCAATTTTCGTTAACGAGCTGATGACCGAGGAGATCGTCGGGCTACCGGCGGACGAAAGCAGGGCGGTGCTGGATGAACTCTTCGCTCTACAGAGGGAGCCCCGTTTTCTTTACGAACACGAATGGCGGCTTGGCGACCTGGTAATGTGGGACAATCGTTGCACGTTGCATGCCCGCACCGACTTCCCGCGCGAGGAGCGCCGTCTGTTGCGGCGGGTCACGATCGCAGAGGGAGACCCGGTGCGACGCGCCGTTGCGTAACTGGTGAAATTCCCCGGATTTGGCGTTATAAGATTGATGAACAGAACTGACAATTGTCCTGATTTCTGAAGGAGAACTGGGATGGCTGTAACCGTTACACCGCTTTCCGATGCATGCGGCGCCGAAATTTCCGGCGTCAGGATCGGAGATCCTCTCTCAAGCGAGGATGTCGCAACGATATACCAGGCTTGGCTCGACCATCTGGTTATCGTGATCCGCGACCAGCACGACATAACGCCGGCAGATCAGAAAGAATTTTGCAGCAATTTCGGCAAGATCGGCGAATACAACCGCCCCAAGGAACGGCAGCACCCGAAATACGCCAGCGACGAAATCATGCTGGTTTCGAACGTGCGCGTCGACGGCCGCGTCATCGGCGCGCATCCGGACGGCGAAATGATGTGGCATACGGACACGCCCTATCTCGTCCATCCGCACAAGGCGACCACGCTTTACGGCGTCGAGGTCCCGGCGATCGGGGGCGACACGCGGTTTTCGAACCAGTATCTGGTCTACGAGGCCCTGTCGGACGAGATGAAACAGAAACTCTCCGGCAAGATGGCGATGAATTGCTACGAATTCGGCACCACGGTGAAGACATTCGACAAGTATGATCGCGCGTCGGTGCCGCATCACCCGCATCCGGTTTTCCGCAAGCACCCGGAAACGGGCCGCACTGCCGTTTATGTCTGCCCGCTGATGACTGAGGAAATCGTGGGATTCAGCGAAGACGAGAGTAAGGCGATTCTTGATGAAATCTACGCGCTGCAGCGCGAGGACCGGTTCATCTATTCGCACAAATGGCAGGTCGGCGACTTCGTGATGTGGGACAACCGATGCCTGCTTCACGCGCGTACCGACTTTCCGCGCGACCAGCGTCGCCTTTTGCGCCGCGTCACAATCGGCGACGAAGCCGAAGTTATGGCAGCTTAATTCGGACCGCTCGCACGGCCTCGCCCCGGCCCTCTCCCCGACCCGGCCACCCATCAAAAAATAACCTGTGGATGGCCGGGTCGGGGAGAGGGCCGGTGCCGTATCAGTCTGACGATACCGAAAGCCGGACGGCGAACATCACGGCCAGACTCCCGGCTCCCATCGAGGCAATGGCAAGCGACCAGCCGAACACGCTGTCCGCGCCCGATGCGTCGAGGACGATTCCGGCAAGCGCAGGCCCAAATATGCCGCCCATGAAGCCGACAAAGGCATGCATGGCGAGCGTCATGCCCCGCATGCCGGCAGTCGCCGCGGCAACGGTTCCGGCCGTGATGGCGCCGGAATCGCCTGTCAGCATCGCACCGTAAACCAGGCACAGAGCCACAGCGAGCCCGTAGGACCAGCCTGCCGCAAACCCGAGGGTCAGCGACAGAACGAATGAAAGTCCGGCGATAAGGGTAACTGCGCGGACACGCCCCAGACGGACCGCCAGCTCGTTCCCAAGTATGCTCGACGGCATGCCCAGAAGGGTCAGCGCGGCAGCGATCACGGTGGCGTCTATGCCGATATCGCCGCCGGGATTCTGCCCAAGCGCAAAAACGAGAAAGGCCACGGCCCAGGAACGAAATGCGAATAGTTCCCAGTTGTGGCCGCAATAGGCGAGAATGAACCCCAACGCCGTCCGGTTGCCGAGGACGGGACGAAAATCGAACATCCGGTGCTCCGCTGGCGGCGCCTCATGGCTCGACGGCAGAACCACAACGATCACCGCGCCGGCAATGGCAGCGGCAACCGCATTCACGGCGAAAACCCCTGACCAGCCGAAGGAGGGCTCAAGCGCGCCCGCCAGCAGGAACGAGGCGGCGACACCGATCCCGAAACTCGACGTGTAGAACGACACGTAGCGGGATTGCCCCGGTCCTTCTACCGAATCGGTCATGGCCTTGAGACCGGGCATATACATTCCGGCGAGCCCAACCCCCTGCAAAAGCCGAAAAACCATGGCGCTCCAAAACCCCGATGCCCAGAGCGCAAAGGCCACCGATGCCGCCGCCGTCAGCGCAAGCGACGCCAGGATCACCCTGCGGGGCGCTATCCGGTCGGTCAGCGCGGTCAGTATCGGGACGGAAGCGACATATCCGGCGAAATAGACGCCGCTGATCCAGCCGGCATCTGCATTCGTCAGGCTCCATTCCGCCTGAAAGGTCGGGATCAGCGCCTGGAAACTCGAAAACCCGGTGAGGGCGAAGATTTCCGCCACGCACATGGCGAGGACGAATCCTCCGCCCCGGCGTTCCCCTGTCATAGAAGAGATACCGTCATTGCAGAGAATCCGTCATTTCGACGATGCTGGCTTCTTTCTGCCGAATTTCTCCCGCAGCCGATCCACCCGAATTCGCGCTTCCTTCAGCGCCTTGCCGAAGGCGGGATATTTTTTTGCAAGCTTACGGATCATCAGCCGGACGCGCGGCGACCGGCGGCTGAGGATCACCATGCCGATGGCGAGAAACAGGATACCCTGAAGGATGGGCAGGAACAGACCAAGAATGCCGAGGATGATGAAAAACCATCCGACACTCAGCATGATGTAATGGCGGGCGTCGCGTTTCATCTGGCCTGCTTCGCGCGTGCTTTGTCTAACGCCGCCCCAAGTCTGGGGTAGCGCCGTGCAAGCCGCCCCACGACGAGCCTGACGCGTGGCGACTGGCGGGCAAGCATAGCGAGGCCTATGGCGAGCACCAGCAGCGCCGGAAAGGGCGGCAGAAACAGGCCGACCGTTCCGATGACGACCAGCGCCCATCCGGCTATGGCGATAAACAGTTTCCCAGACGCGCGTTTCATCCCGGCGTCATACATCGGCGCCGCCACCGTTGAAAGCGTAGATCAGACGTGGATGGGTTTCGAGAACGCCGCGAGCGCCGCTTCCTTGACGGCTTCGTTAAGCGTCGGGTGGGCGTGGCAGGTCCTGCCAATATCCTCGGCCGATGCCGCGAACTCCATGGCGAGCGCCAGTTCTGCGATGAGCGTGCCGGCATCGGGGCCGATAATATGCGCCCCCAGCATGCGGTCCGTCCTTGCGTCGGCGATAATCTTGACGAAACCGGTCCCGTCTTCGCCCGACGCGCGGGCGCGCGAATTGGCCATAAAGGGAAACTTGCCGACGCGGTACTCGACGCCGTCCTCTTTCAGCTGCTGCTCGGTCGCACCGACCGATGCCGCTTCAGGGGCCGTATAAACGACCGCCGGGATCGCGCCGTAATCGATATGGCCCGCCTGGCCGGCCATTATCTCAACCGCGACGACGCCCTCGTCCTCCGCCTTGTGCGCCAGCATCGGGCCTGGAATCACATCGCCGATGGCGTAAATACCGTCCACCGAAGTCTTGAAGCTCTCGTCGACCTGGATGAAACCGCGATTATCCATCGCCACGCCGAGCTCCTCGAGCCCGAGCCCGTCGGTAAAAGGCCGGCGGCCGATCGAGACCAGCACGACGTCGCAGGCGAGCGTCTCCGATTCCCCGCCCGTGGCCGGCTCAACCGTCAGCGACACACCCACCTTGGTGTTCTTGGCGGCGGTGACCTTTGTGGAGAGCCTGAACTCCAGCCCCTGTTTTTTCAGGGTCTTGAACAGCTCGTCGGCGACATCGTCGTCCATCGCCGGAACAATACGGTCGAGGAACTCCACCACTGTGACCTTCGCACCGAGCCGTGCCCAGACCGAACCAAGCTCGAGCCCGATATAGCCGCCGCCGATCACCACAAGATGTTTCGGCACCTTCGTCAGGTCCAGCGCGCCGGTCGAGGACACGATCTTCTTTTCGTCCACGTCGACACCGGGCAGCGGCGTGGACTCCGAGCCGGTCGCGATCAGGATATTCTTCGCCGTCAGCTTTCGCTTTTTTGTGCCGGAAACTTCAACCGTCCCGGGCGCGACGATTCGGGCCGCCCCCTGAATCTGTTCGACCTTGTTCTTTTTGAACAGGAAGGCGATGCCCTTGGTCAGCCCGTCGACGACCTCGTCCTTACGGCCCAGCATCTTCTTGAGATCGAGACCGACCTTACCCACCGTCACACCGTGTTCAGCCAGGTGCGAGGTCGCCTCCACGAATTTTTCCGAACTCTGAAGCAGCGCCTTGGACGGGATGCAGCCGACATTGAGACAGGTGCCCCCGAGCGTTGCGCGCTTGTCGACGCAAGCGACCTTCATGCCGAGCTGGGCGGCGCGGATCGCCGCAACATAGCCGCCCGGCCCCGCGCCGATGACGATCAGATCGAAGTCGGTGTCAGCCATTGTCCGGAATACCGTTTCTTCAAATATCGAAAAGAATGCGTTCGGGTTCCTCGACGCATTCCTTGACGCGCACGAGGAAAGTCACCGCCTCGGACCCGTCGATGATGCGATGGTCGTAGGACAGGGCCAGATACATCATCGGTCGGACCTCGACCGCATCGCCGACCGCCATCGGGCGCTTCTGAATCTTGTGCATGCCGAGAATACCCGACTGCGGCGGGTTGAGAATGGGCGTCGACATCAACGAGCCGTAAACGCCGCCGTTGGTGATGGTGAAAGTACCGCCGGTCAGCTCGTCCATCGTGAGCTCGCCGGCGCGGGCGCGCCGCCCGAGATCGCCGATCGATTTTTCGATCTCGGCAAAGCCCATCGAATCGGCATTGCGCAAAACCGGCACGACCAGCCCCTGTTCGGTGCCGACCGCGACGCCCAGATCGACGAAGTTTCGGTAAACGATCTCGTCGCCATCGATCGTCGCATTGACGGCGGGAATTTCCTTGAGGGCGACCGAGCATGCCTTGGCGAAGAACGACATGAAGCCGAGCCTGACGCCGTGCTTCTTCTCGAATTTCTCCCGGTAGCGCTCGCGCGCCGCCAGCACCGCCGTCATATCCACCTCGTTGAAAGTGGTCAGCATGGCAGCCGTATTCTGCGCTTCCTTAAGGCGCTCCGCGATGCGGCGGCGCAGACGCGACATGCGCACCCGTTCCTCGCCTCGTTCGTCCGCTGGGGCGGATGGCTCAGGAGCGGGTTCTGCTGCCGGCGCAGCGGCCGGCTCACGATCGGGCGCCTTTTCGAGATAGGCGACCACATCGCCCTTGGTCAGACGGCCGCCCTTACCGGTCCCGGAAATTTGCGCGGGATCCAGATCGTTCTCCATCACCAGCTTGCGGACGGCAGGCGACAGCGACGGGGCGCTTTTCGATTCGGCCTTCGCCTCAACGGCGGCAGGTGCCTCCGCTTTTTCGGGCGCCGCCTCTTCCTGCTTCTTCTCCGGCACTTTTGCGGATGCGCCGCCCTCGCCGATCAGCGCAAGCACAGCACCGACCTCGACCTCTGCGCCTTCTTCAGCCACGATCTCGGTCAGTGTTCCGGCTTCGGGTGCCGGGATTTCAAGCGTCACCTTGTCTGTTTCCAGCTCGCAGACCGGTTCGTCCCGCGCCACCGCGTCGCCGACCGATTTGAACCATTTGGATACGGTAGCCTCAGCCACCGATTCACCAAGTTGAGGAACCCTGATTTCCATATTCTCCAGCCCTAAAGGGTCAATGCTTCGTCGACGAGTTTCTGCTGTTCACGCTGGTGACGTTTCGCGAGTCCGGTCGCCGGCGACGCGGCCTCCGCCCTACCGACATAGACCGGCCGTTTCGTATTGCCGCCGATCTCCTCCAGCAAGGCTTCGATCCTGCGGTCGACAAAGGTCCAGGCGCCCATGTTTTCGGGCTCTTCCTGGCACCACACCACGTCGGCCTTCTTATAACGCTTGAGTTCCGCAGTCAGCGAAATCCGCGGGAACGGGTAGAGCTGTTCGAGCCGGACCAGAGCGATGTCGTCGATACCGCGCTCGGCCCGTTCCGCATGAAGATCGTAGTAGACCTTGCCGGAACAGAGAACCACACGCCGGACTTTCGTGTCCGCCACCAGCCTGTCCGCCTCGGGAAGGACGCGATGGAAACAGCTCCTGGGCCCCATATCCTTCAAGGTGGAAACGCAGCCCTTGTGCCTTAGCAGCGATTTCGGCGTCATCACGATCAGCGGCTTGCGGAACTTTCGATGGATCTGCCGGCGTAACACGTGGAAATAGTTCGACGGCGTCGAGGGCATGACGACCTGCATGTTGTCTTCACCGCAGAGCTGCAGATAGCGCTCCAGCCGCGCCGAAGAATGCTCCGGTCCCTGCCCTTCGTAGCCGTGCGGCAGCAGCATCACGACGCCGGACATACGCAACCATTTGCTTTCGCCGGAAGAAATAAACTGGTCGATGATGACCTGCGCGCCGTTGGCGAAATCGCCGAACTGGCCTTCCCACATTACAAGCGCATCGGGCTCCACAAGGCTGATGCCGTATTCGAATCCAAGTATGGCGGCTTCCGACAGAGGGCT
>Ga0181578_10001537_pt1 | contig 22173 bp, 13 predicted proteins | sample 071ome_21_FD_148659 | JGI IMG/M metagenome (GOLD analysis project Ga0181578, IMG submission 148659) | Coastal salt marsh microbial communities from the Groves Creek Marsh, Skidaway Island, Georgia - 071401CT metaG (spades assembly) | ecosystem: Environmental > Aquatic > Marine > Intertidal zone... | reverse complement strand
CGGGGATCAGCGAACGACGATCGTGGCAGAAACCGAAGATCCTGCCCGGATCAACGAGCTGACAGCGGTGTTCAAGGATTACTTCACCAAATTTCCGGGCATTCGAAACTTTATAAGCCGGGGGTCCATTATCTCCAGCAATGATGGTGGATCCCGTAGTGTAAATCTGGATATTAGTGGGGCGGATTTGCCGGAAATCTATCGAGTCGCGGAGGCTTGTTACCGGCGAGCCTTCGAAGTTATCGACAATCCTTCGGTCAATTCCACGCCATCGGCGTTGAGTTTGCAGCAGCCGATGGTGGAGATCCGCCCCAATTGGGATCGCGTGGCCGAGCTGGGCTATTCCAACAGTTCTTTTGGCTTCACGGTTCGGGCTCTGACGGACGGGGCCTATGTGGACGAGTTCATTCTCGATGGACGGCGCATCGATGTCTTTCTCTACAGCATGCAGGGCGAGGTAGATAGCCTCGATTCTTTGTCCAATCTCCCGCTTTTCGCGCCGGTAGGCGGGGTCGTTTCAGTAAGCTCGGTAGCGGACCTGGTCGAAAAAGTGGACACCGATGCTATTCGCCGTCTCAACGGCGAGCGGACCGTAACTTTGAACATCATTCCGCCGCGGTCCGTTGCCTTGGAGGACGCAGTGGAAATCGTGCGGAATGACATTGTCAGACACTTACGTACTCAGGGGGTTATCGGCGGGGCAGTGGACGTTAACGTTACCGGGGCGGGAGACCAACTTCAGAAGACGCGGGAGGCTTTGTTCGGCAATTTCCTCATCGCTTTGATCCTCTCTTATCTGCTTCTGAGCGCGGTCTTCTCGCACTGGGGATTCTCTTGGGTGATTCTGGCGACGGTGCCTATTGGCATCGCTGGCGGAATTGGAGGTCTTTGGTTGTTGAATACAGGAGGGGCATTCCTGGGGTTAATCGGCATGGCTCCTATTCAACAGCCGTTCGACATGATAACCATGCTCGGATTTCTCATTCTCCTGGGGACCGTTGTCAATAACCCCATCCTCATTGTTAGCGGTACTATCGATCGTCTTCGGACCGACATGGATATAACGGAGTCGGTTAGAGAAGCGACCTTGGCCCGCATCCGCCCCATCTTGATGTCGACCACGACCACGGTTTTTGGCATCGCCCCGCTCGTGCTTTTCCCGGGGGCTGGGACGGAGCTCTATCGAGGCGTGGGAGCGATCGTCTTATTTGGACTATTATTCTCCACCTTCGTGACGCTGGTTTTTCTTCCTTCATTCCTCATGCTCTGCCTGAAAATGGTGCGCCTGTTAAAGGCCGGAAGCGAAGTACGGCCGTTACCACAGGGACAAACAGCCATGGAGTCGCAGTAGTGATTTTGATATTGATAGCGGCCGATCTCTGAGCGGTCATCAACGGATAAACAGGCATTTTGCGGCCACTCGGAGATCGGCCGTTGCCCTCTTTCTAATCAATTGAAGCCTGCTCTAGTATTGGCAAATTTTGGTTCCAGCTAACCGTATCCAATAGTCTAGTATAGATGCCATTTGATTCACGAGCGAGCAGGAGAGATTTCTTCAAGAAAACGTTGCCCTCTACGTTGGGCCTCGGGTTGATGAGCTCATTTCCCATTCTTGGTTGTCGCGGACGCTCGTCGTTAACGTTGGAGTTTCTTACTATCCCTGATGGTCGGGCATCAATCAGGCTCTTTACGATTTACTAGCCAAGCGTGAGCAGGTTCCGGTATGGAAATTGTTTCGAAATCGGACGAATCTGAGGCGTCTGGAACTTTACACGACAATCAACTGTTCGCTGCGAGACCGTGATCATGCTGACTACATAGACATCGTTAGCGCCGCTCAGGATCAGGGATTTCGCACCATCAAGTGCGCTCCCTTCGAGAACGTAGTCAACAAAGGGACGGCAGTGGCAGATAGTGACGAGGGTCTGGCGACCTTGGGCATGCTTAAAGATCGATTTACCCAACTAAAAATTCGCGTCGACTTTCATGAGCGTTATGATTCAAAAGGATTCCTAGCCATTGTTCCTCGACTCAATGAACTTGAGCTGGATTGGATCGAGGAACCCTTTGCCATCGGTGATGCTTTCCATTTACTCAAGGAGCGGACTCCGATTCGCTCGGCGGCGGGTGAGCTGTTTTGGGGGAGTCGGCGATTTCAGGAATTTACTGACAATGCCTGGGTCCATGTCATTATGCCGGATGTAAAGCACGTTGGGGGATTCGGACCTCTGTTGGATGTCATAGATTCGACTGCAGGCCGTATAGAGGTTTCGCTACACAATCCCTCAGGTCCAGTATCTGCGGCGGCTAGCCTACATGCAGCAGCGGATCGACCTGAAGTTGTCAGAAGTTTTGAATACGCATTCGACAAAACTTTGTCCCGACAGGCCTACGGAGAGCGGATTGAAAATGGCAATCTCTACCTATCAGGCCGACCAGGTTGGGGAATCGAGTTGGTATAACATAGATTCGCTTTTAAATGGCTGAAAGACTTGGGATAATGGGGTTTAAGCGCTTTCACCGAATCAGGTAGATTAGCATCGGCGAGAGTAAGAGAAGAAGCATGCCCACTCCCAATAGGTTGCCTTTGAGTGGATTGAAATCCTGAAAAATCTTTATCCAAGAAAAGCGGAAGACGCGCCTGCCGAAATAGAGATCCACAAACGTTAAAACGGCTACCCAGATTAGGCCAACACTCAGGCATTCTCCGATATTCTGCGGTCGAATCCAAGGAACGAGGAGGTAAGCGGTTAGGGGAATATTGTGACGCCGGAGAAGAAGCTGATTTGTTTCCCTTTCTTTCGACCAAATTTTCGTTGCAGGATCCTCACGCGAAGATTGCCGTTGGCGATTTCGCCCATGGTGAAGAGAAGGGCGACCAGAAATGAGCGGAGAATCATTTTTCGAAATATTCCTCCCTGGCAGAGAATTTCTACACGATTAATTTAGCAGGATAATTGTTGCTCTCGCTTGGGGTTTTCTGGATCACTTTGGAGCTGAGCCTGGCGCCTGCTTCATCGGTTCGAGCTCTGTCTTGAAGATTCTGAACCCTCGGGCTTGATAGTTTTTTAGAGCGCGCTCGTGATCTTGAGTGCACGTGTGTACCCAGACGCGAGCAACGCTTTGGAATTTCCAGGCGCGTTCAATGGCTGCTGAGAGAAAGGGGCCGCCGAGGCCTTTGCCGATGTATTCGGGAAGGAGCCCGAAGTACACAATCTCCACATTGCCCGAGTTTTGAGCCTCCAGTTCGAAATAGCCGACTTCGACACTATCGAGTTTGCCGACAAAGGTTTTTAGGGCGGAGCTGTTTACATAGCTCTGCCAATCTTGTGGTGACCAACTCAATCGATCCGTCCAATGCCAAGCTGAACCGACTGCGCGATAGTAACTACGATTGATCTCGGGATCCGGAGGATCCACAAGGTCGGTTTCCAAGCCGGGAAGGACTCGACTGGACTGGAACGCAGCCCGTTCAAGCATTTCGAGGTGAAAAACTGTGCGTAAGGGCGACTGGGACGGCATTTGCGATGGCAAGAAAGATGGCTCGGGCTTTTTGAATTGTCGAAACTATCGAATGCAGACCGATTTCAGGCAACTTCGAATCCGAGGGTCGAAACTTTGAATGGCCATCGAATGCCCAAACTCCCGATATTGAGATCAGCTGGACTACATCAGGTAGCGCAATTTATCGTAGGCTTGCTCCTCCTTAGGGTCTTCATCGACCGCTTTGCAGAGCTCTTCAAATCCGAACATCGTCTTAACGCGGTGAGTAAGAAGCGCTCGATCGTAGGGAACATCTCCAGAAGTCCAATACGCTGCTTTGTGAGGGGTGAATGAAGAAACCTTTACCGGACCCATTTCATCGGCCACGTTTGGCAAGCTCTTCCAGAGACGAAAATGCTGGCGATGAGAACGGACCGCTTGTCCGGCTAATTCCTGATAGCCATACTTTTTCAAATCCACAATGGCGGCGGCATGGTTCACGATGTGAACGAGTCCGCCGTAGCCCACCTGATGGACTTTAGCGTCCTGGTTTAGCAATTCGTTGACAACGACGAGAGCCATGCCCTCTATGCTCTCGTAATCAGGAACGCCGTCCGTTTCCGATAGGATAATTTTGCTTCCGGAGATTCTGCCTTTCTCGCTTCCGTAGTAACCACTCCCTGGATGCTCATTATCGAACAAGGCTATCAACTTTCGAATGCCATCGATTACAGCGGGAGTGGCTAAATCTGGATGCTCTTTGAGAGCTTTAATGGACAGGGAAGCGAAGATCACATTGTGGCCCGACTGGCGGGCTTCGCCCACGTTCGAAAGTAATCCTTCCGCGATGCCGTCGATGAGGGAAGGGTCGGCTTTCTGGCGGGGGAATGGGGCGAACAATTCCGAATCAGCGAGTTCAGAATTCTTCGACATCCTCCGTCCAAAAACGGATTCCCCATCGATGACGCGATCGAGATCGCCCTCGATGCCTTCGTAGACGGTTTGATCGAGATTAGGACGTTGCTCGCCCACGAAATACCCAGCCACCAGCGATGCCCCAAGATGACCGGCCATGGAACTCATGTGGTGAGCCCTTGCCAGGGCGTTCAAACCTTTGGAGAGGTAGGCGAAATCGATCATGGTAAAATATTCTCTTTTTGCCTGGAGCAGGCGGGGCGGGCCACCTGGCAGAAGGAGCTACTGATTTTCCTCAAAAACGGAACGGTTTCAAGCTGTAAACTGGCTGTGCGCATCTAGCGTTTTGCGTGAAGCCTGGACGGTTGCAAATTGACTGGCGTTTCAAAGGAAACCGAGCATCGATTGTCTCTGACCCCTATGGAAACAACCAAGTTAAAGCAACTCCCCAAGATTACTCTACCTATTTCCCTGCTGGTATCGTTCGCGGCGATTCAGGAAATTGGGGCGCAGATTGGTGGTAATCGCTACGCTAATTTGGATACCGATCGGTATTTGGGCGAGGTTGTTCGCGAAGTAGAGTTATCGGGCGATCGGATCTTCACAGAGGGACCGGCGGTGGATCGAGATGGTCGCGTGTTCTTCACCAATATCCCTCAGAATGAGATCTTTATTTGGGAGCCTGACATGCGGCGCCTATCAGCCTTCACTCGAGAATCCCAGGCGACGAATGGTTTGCGATTCACGCCCGAAGGGGATCTGCTCGCTTGCCAGGGTGGAGCTGGGCGGCTGGTCCGATTCGATGGGCAAAGCGGCGAAATGTCCGTCCTCGCGGAGCGTTTTGGCGGCAAGAAACTGCAGTCGCCCAATGATGTGGATTACGATAGGCATGGACGTATTTACTTCTCTTCGCGTAGTGGAAACGCGGATTTGGATACGACTAATAAGAAATCGCTTTATAGGGTCGATCCCGATGGAAGCGTTCACCAACTTCTGACCGAGCCCGAAATTCACATGCCCAACGGGGTGGTGGTCTCGCCAGACGGAAACACTTTGTATGTGATCGAGGCGGATGGCGGCGAGGGACGGAACCGAAATATTCTGGCCTTCGATTTAGCGGATGACGGATCGATAAGCAATAGGCGGGTATTGATCGACTTCTATCCCGGCCGGAGTGGGGACGGTATGCGCATCGATGCTGTGGGGAATTTGTATGTGGCCGCCGGACTTCATGACAGACGTGGTACCTCGGAAACTTTGGATACGCGTCCTGGGATTCATGTGATTTCGCCGGAAGGCAAGTTGCTCGCTTTTCGGGAAACGCCCGTGGATACAATCACCAACTGCGCCTTTGGCGGTCCGGACCTGCGAACGTTGTACGTTACTTGCGGTCAATACTTGCTGAGCATCCGAACAGAGATCTCTGGCAAACCATCTTACCTGCCAAGCCAAACCTCGCCAGGCTTGAGGTAAAGGGTATAAGAATGCAGGAGCGGCTTTAGGCCGCGATGCCCTGGACCTCACAATCGCGGCCTAAAGCCGCTCCTGCAATTGAATGAGGCAGAAAGTCTGTTTCAAAATCTACCGCAAGGGAATGATCGCGATTTCCCGAATCGATACTTGGCCGGCGGGAAGATCATGCTGAAAACGGATAGTGGCGTTGCTTAGATCGCTTGGAATGGTGACGGCTCCGTATTCACGTTTGCGCATACGAAATAGTCGCGTGGTATTACTGATGGTTCCGTGCATGACTTGATCGCCGAAATAGAGCTTAAACGACGAAGGGGTGGGTTCGGAGCTGGTTACCAATCCGGAATTGAAGAATACCGTGTAGTCGCCTGCTGGCAGGTGATCCACCTCCCAGCTAATCGTATCGCCGGAGGCTATCCAGCTAAGGGACTCGAGACTAGGATCGAATTGTACCGACTCTCCCGTAGCTCTGGCATCCTCGGCTCCCAGTCTGAGGGATCCGTCCTTGGCGACGGTCAGGCCCGATTGGGATCCACTTTGTTGGAGAAAGACCAGGAGGTCGGCCATCGCTTGGTGGTCGAGAGAAGCTTCGAGGCCTGCTGGCATCAGCGAAGACCCCGTATTGGAAAGGCCACTAAGCTCATTGCGCATGACGGTTTCTGATAGTCCACCGGCGTTGAGGAGAGTGATGGAGCTAGCCGTTTCCGAAGCGATAACCCCTGCCAAAGAGCGTCCGTCGTTGGTGTTGGCGATGTGCAAGGCGTAGGAGCTCTCTATGGCTGCATTGGGATCGATAATGGCTTGGAGCAGGGATTCCCGCGACTTGTTGCTGAGGGCGGTTAGGTCGGGTCCGACATGAAAGCCCATTTCGTCCACTTGATGGCAAGTGGCGCAGAGGGCCTCAAATTGTAGAGCCCCGCGGCGGAAGTCTCCATCAAGGCTCAGCGAAGGCTGGAAAGCTTCGATTGCGGATTTCCGGCTATAGTCTTGTTGCGAAGCGAAAATAGATTCGGCTCTGCGTCTAATGGCGGGATTGCTGTGATTGACGAGGGAAGCTTGCTGTGCAGGGCTGATGGATCGGGCCAGGGAAGGGTTGGAGGGAATCTCTTCGAATAGCAGATCAATCCATGAATTTCTGGATACGAATCCTTGCAGGGCTATGGTCCGGATCGTCGAGCTGAGCTCGTCCCATCGGGCTAGTAGTTGCTTTCCAATCGAGGGATCCCCGAGCGACACTGATTTGCGAATGGCGGCTTGCTGAATTTCTGTCGGATTTCGTGCATCCAGGAGCTCAATCAATTGCTTGGATTCGGCTGGTAGTGATTCTTGGCCCAATCCGAAGAAACCTATGCTAGCTATTCTCTCATCGACTGGGGCATCGACGTCCAAGGCATTCTCCTTGGCGGCAGCGATGAGGGAAGATACGGAAGACAGGTCCGCGCTAGCCTCCAGGTTTTGGAAACTGTATCCTTTTCTTTTCAACTCCCTCAGGGCGACGGCTAACGATGCTAGTTGACGTTGTTTCTGCTGGGAAGTGTCGGCGTCGCTATTGGCTAGGTAGGATAGCAGTTGGGCATTCTCCGCTTTCGATCCAGCTCCAATGCTTGTTTTAATAAATCCGGTCAGCAGACTTTCTGGCATGTGTGTCAGGCGATTGCCAAGATGGGCTGCAATTCCGGCATGATGGGGTACGGAACTGCTTAAGATAGCTGCTTGCGTGTATTGGTCGCTCGATGACGCAGTCATTAGCGCGGAAAGAGCTCTGGGCGTATCTGCATGCCTAGACTCGCCGAGGCTGTAAGCCAGTTGCTTACGCACGAAGGGGTCGGGGTCGTTTTTGAGAGAATGCAATTTCTCTACTAAGGCGGATGATCCATTTGCCAAAAAGGGATCGCCTAGCCGAATGGCGTTTCGGCGCACGCCTGGATGCGGGTCGGATAAAGCGGTGGCCAAGAAAGCGCTATCGAGAGAATCCAAACCATCAAGAATACCCAGAATCTGGACGCGGACTTCCGCTAGGGATGAATCCATGAAGAGCCGTTGTAATTGACTGGCTTCGCCAGTGGCGTTCCGCCAGATGAGCTCCTGATGGATAAGGTCGCGCTGAGTCCCGTTTGCTGTGTCCAAGGCGTCCACCAGTTCTCGATCCTCATAGGCCCTGAAGTTGGGCATGGTTTTGATCGGGCTGCCGATTGGCCCGACTCGGTAAATCCGTCCTTTATCGGATCCCGATCTCAGATTGTATCGCCATTGAAGACGCTCGGGAATCCATTCGGGATGCTCGATCACCTGCCGGTACATATCGACTATGTATAGGGCTCCGTCCGGGCCGAGTCGAATAGAAGTTGGTCGGCTCCAATTATCGGTGGAGGCAAAGAATTCGGTGGAGCGTTCGCTGGCCGCTCTTGTTCCTGTAAAGCTGCTGCCCAGGGGCTCAATGACGATTCGAGAGACGAGATTGTGCACGGGTTCGGCTACGAAAAGCGAGCGTGCGGCCAAGTCGCCGAGAAGTTGATCCCGATAGGGCGTAACACTGCATGCGGAGGTAAATCGATTGGCGGCGTCGTAGTCGTTGAAACGGCTGGGCGTGTGGCTGGCTGGGTAGACAGGCCCTGCTCGCTTTTCGTCCCCTAACAGTTCCTTGGGACTCGGGTAGACGACATGGGGATTGCGTCGCAAGTAGCGATCCTCGAGAGCGTAGTGCCACCAAGGGTACGAGTTACTGCAGCCGAACCAATTTCCCCAATCATCTCGAATGAGCCCGTACTGGGTGCGGCCGGATTTCGGATCCATTTCTCCCGTATCTGGACGGAAGCGAAGATCGCGTGTACCTAAATCAATGGTTTCTCCAGTCTTGACCGATGTGATAGCCCCCTTGGAGAAATCATTTGCCACATGTATCCAATTATCCAATCCCCATTGCAGTCCGGCGAGCTGATGCTGAGGGTTTCCCGATTCGAATCCGCGTAGAATGACTTCTTTCTTGTCGCCTTTGCCATCGCCATTGCTGTCGGTAGCCAGAAAGACTTCAGTAGCGGTGGCGACGAGAACTCCATCTCGCCAAGGCATCACCGAATTCGGGTAGTAGAGGCCGTCGAGAAACAGCGTGGAGCGATCAAAGTATCCATCCTGGTCTAGGTCCTCGAGAAAACGAACGCGTCCTCCTGGCTCGCCGTTGATTCCCTCAGGATAGTCGGCCATCTCCACTACCCAGAGTTTCCCGTCGGGTCCCCAAACGATATCGATTGGGTCTAGCACTAGCGGCTCCGCGGCCACTAGCTGTACTTCCAATCCACTAGCGACTTTAATCGTTTCTAGAGCTCGTTCTTTTTCCACTGGATCAGGCAGCAGGGCTCGGGTATCGCCCGACAAGAACGCTCGAGGCATTTGTTTCATGACTTCCCCTGCGACTCGATCCTCCGTATCGACTGATAAACGAGAAGGCTTGCCATAATAGATCATGGACCCATCGACCTCATATCCACCTTCGGAATACATGCGCTTAGAGGGAATATAGCAGGGTACGTCGTTGCAGTAGGCGTTAACCCAAAGGCGCTCGGCGTCGTATTCGCGGTAAAAGCGGTGAGCGTAGTCCACCACCACTTCGCCGGCTAGAAAGATCATAGCCAAGTCGTCACCAAAGGTCCAGGTCTGTACAGGGTAGGTGACGGATGAAGCGAGCGGCTCTCCTCGGTCCAGACTCTCGAGCATGGCTCGTGGGAAATGGCCGCCTTTCACATTGTCGTCGAGTTGCTCTTGGAGCGCGTCCCGACTGGGCGGAGGCTCGAGCGGCAATTCGATTTCGCGGTAGGTGCCTGTCGGTGTTTGGGACAGCGGTTTTAGGCTGCCGGTCTCCAGCAAGCGATCGACTTCATCGGCTATGGTGATTCCATGAGCGATGGCGTTTGCCAGCTCGCCTCTAGGGTTTGGGTTCTGGTCGGCTCCGCAACCGATAGCGATCAAGGCAACGGCATCAGCGTGCCGCGACTCGATTTCCGACTGGGCCACCCCCGCCCAGTCGCCATGGATTTGGTTGAACTTTCCACCGAGAGTGGTGCAGTGACAGGCGTAGTTGGCTAAAACGGATCGCAGGGCGCCGTCGGGCGCAAACACGGCAAGCAGGGGTAAGGAGTGATCGACCGGTCCGTCTGGCTGAGTTCCAAATCCGGTCCATTTTCCGTTTTCCAATACCCGGCGATTCCCGGCAAAGCTAACACTCCCTTTAGTCCAAGCGATTCGGGCGGGAGCTCGATTGGCAATGGCTTGCCAGGCGACCTCTTCGAGTCGGTCGAGCACGCTATTGGTATGGTGCTTGATTTCGTTTTGCTCCTCGTGGCTCAGTCCGGAGATAAACATGTAAGGAAGATTTCCATACAAGGCCGGAGCTGCGTGGGTGTGGGAGGCCGCGACCACCAAGCGGGCTCGCGGGAGAGAGACTTTGCTTTGAAGACGTTCGGACAATTCTTGGCTAACCCAAGCCGGCACCCCAATAGCGTCAAAGGTTACGAGAACTGAGAGCGAGGCATCGTCTCCGAAGGCGAGGGCTTTAGCGTTGAGGCGCTGAGCGACTCCTTCCGAAGGCTCCGTGCGGCTTCCATAGCCGCTGAGCCGGATAGGACGATCGGGAGTGATATCGATCTTGGCCGCGCCAACAGGTATCAATGGGCCATTTAGAGCCGCAGTCGGAGTGTCTGATGTAGGTGGATCCGACAGCAAATAGGTAACGGTGATAAGCAAAACGCCCAAGAGGAAAGCAGCTAATATATATTGGCGAAGAGATGCCTTTGCGAGGTACATTTTAGGATGGTGATCGGTAGAAGCTAAAGTGTTGGCTCGCCGATGACCAATTCGTTGTCTTTGGCTGCGGAAGCTTCAAGCAACTCGATCATTTGATTGGCCAGTTGAGGCTTCTGTAGTATTTGGTCTAAAGACTCCGATGGGTCTTGGCGGATATTGTAGAGCTCCAAGACCTCGTTTCCATCGCTGTTCGCTTTGATGAGTTTCCAATCGCCATAGCGTAGCGAAACCGCTCGCCAGCGAGGAGCGGCGATGTAGAGGGGTCGCATATCTGGAGTCTTTTCGTTTAGGATTAAACCGGTTAGGTCGATCCCATCCCACTGGAGATTCTTTTCGGGCAGGTATCCAGCTAGGGTTGAAAAGGTGGGCATCCAGTCGGGCACGTAAACGGGCGTGTCATCTTTGCCGGCGCGAATCTTGCCAGGCCAGGATACGATAGTGGGCACGCGGGTTCCACCCTCGTAGATTGTTCCCTTTTGCCCGCGGAAAGGCAGGTTGTTGCCGGTGAGCGGTCCATTGGGGCAATTATCATCAGGGTATTTGAGATCGTTATTCTCGGCTGCGCTTCCCCCATTGTCGCTAGTGAATATGAGCAGCGTATTGTCCCGGTGCCCGGTTTCCTCAAGCGCTCGAATAATCCGGCCCACCGCGTCGTCGAAATGCATGATGCTGGCGGCATAGTGACGGGCAACCTCGCCGGTTATTGAAGCGGGGACGCGATCGACCCATTCCCTAGGCTCCTTTAGGGGTAGGTGAATAGCGGTGAAGGGCAGGTAGAGAAAGAAAGGCGATTCATCGCGGGAGCGTATCCACTTTACCGCTTCATCGGCAAGGAGATCCGTCACATGCCCCGCCTCGTTTATCAGTTCCCCATTACGGTGCCAGGTAACCGAATAGGGTCCCTTTTTGTAGCGGTGGTTCCAAGGGCTGATGCCACCGGCTAGGGAGCCGTAGGCGTGATGAAATCCGAATTTGTTTGGCCCCCAGTCCGGTTTTGAGCCCAGATGCCATTTGCCAATCAGGCTGGTATCGTAGCCAACCGAGCCTAAAGCTCGGGCGATGGTGACGGTATCCCATGGCAATCCCCGGGTATTGATGGGGGTAGTGATTCCAAATCGGCTCCAAAGCCGACCGGTAAGAAAACCGGCTCGGGTGGGGCTGCAAACCGGGGCCACGTAGTGTTGCGTTAGCTCGAGGCTTTCGGCCGCCAGCTTGTCCAAGTTGGGCGTTGGCGCATTGCCCCCGTGAAAGGCGACGTCCGCCCAACCGAGATCGTCTGCGATGATGAAGACGAAATTCGGTTTGGCAGCGGGTTCGACCTGGGCGCCAGAAGAAAGGATGGGAAGGGTTAGAAGTATCAGGGCCAGGCAGTGTTTCATAGGAACAGGGTTAGTTTGCAGAGGCCGTATGCCGGAATCAATCGAATAGAGTTTCTTCGAGTCGGTCAACCTGAGCTCGCTCGAACTGGGTCGGTCAGGCGGTTGTTTTGAGCTCGCCCGGAGGTCGCACTCCACCTTCTTCGACATGAGCCTCTGGCGGAGCGCGACGTCCCGGGGCGTTTTTTACAATTTTAATCAGGTAAGCGAAGGTCTATGCTTAGGCACGGAATCAAAGCTTGCCTTGTTGAGAAGGAAGCAAAGATGGCCACTCTCGCTTCGAGCATCCGAGCGATTTAATGGTTGAGTCCAAACTCAGGTATCTTTAAGAAAAGCCTTCTTATTAACTTAGACGCCAAATGCTGGCACTGAATCTCAATCACTCGTTTTCTCATGCAAACACGTCGAAATTTTCTTAGAAACGCAACTTTGGCAGCGGGCAGCTTCGCCATCGCCAAATCAACCTGGGGACAAGGTAGCGCCAATGGAGACATCCGATGTGCGGTGGTCGGTCTCAATGGACGGGGTAAAAGCCTCATCGGGGATGTCATGCGAACGGATGGGGCTCGTCTCGTAGCTCTCTGCGATATCGATACCGCTGTTCTGGATGAGCGGGCGGCTCAGGTGCAAGAAGAGCACGGCATTAAGGTCGACAAAGTTCGTGATTACCGGAAATTGTTGGAGCGCAAGGACATCGATGCCATCGTAATCTGCACGCCCAATCACTGGCACGCCCTCCAGACGATTTGGGCATGCCAAGCGGGCAAGGATGTCTACGTAGAAAAGCCGGTCTGCCACTCTATTTGGGAAGGTCGCCGGATGCTGGAAGCCGCCTCCAAGTACAATCGCATCGTGCAGGCGGGATTGCAGAACCGTTCCGATGTGGGGCTCGGGGAAGCGTTTCCCTGGATTCAAGCGGGCAATATGGGTGAAATCACCATGGTTCGTGGTCTTTGCTACAAGAACCGGACTGGGATCGGCAAGCGGTCTACCCCGCTGACGCCTCCCTCGACGGTTGACTACAACACCTGGTTAGGGCCAGCCAAGGATGAGCCCCTATACCGTGAGAAATTCCACTATGACTGGCACTGGTCATGGAATACCGGCAATGGCGATATCGGCAATCAGGGCCCTCACGAATGGGATTTGATTCGCTGGGTGCTGGGAGATCCAGATCACCCAACCCAAGTGCACAGTTTTGGCGGCCGCTTTGGCTGGAATGATGCCGGAGTCACCCCCAATATGCAAATTGCTAGCGCTCAATGGAATGACATTCCGGTGTTATTCGAAGTTTGTGATCTCTGGTTGAAGCCCACATCCAACGCGGCAGCCAACTACAAGGGCAACCGTATCGGGATCGTAGTAACCTGCGAGGGCGGCGAATTCCGTGGCGGTCGCGGTGGCGGCATCGTCTATGATAACGGCGGAAAGAAAGTCCAGGCTTTCAAAGGCGATGGTGGTTTCGACCACTTCCCCGCCTTTATCCGTGGTGTCAACAGCCGCAAGCAATCGGATCTTGGTTGTACCCTGGAGACCGGATTCATGTCATCTTGCGTACCGTTCATGACCAATGCTTCTTACAAAGCTGGCGATCAAGTTTCGGATGAAACGGTCAAGGATTACGCCTACGACAATGGCCATGTCTTCGAAGCGTATGAACGCTTCCGTAAGCACTTGGGCGATTGGGACATCGACTTCTCCAAAGATCAATGGACTTTGGGTAGCTCGCTCGAATTTGATGGGCGTCGCGAGCGCTACACGGGTGGCGAAAATTACCGCGAAGCCAACGAGTTCGTCAAAAGCGATTACCGTGCAGAATTCGAGGTGCCAGCAAAGGTTTAGTTGACGTCTGTATTCAAAATTAAAGTTTTTCTGTAAACGCTCTCGCCACTAGGCGGGGGCGTTTTATTATCCTGAGAGCTATGGCTACATCGAAACGGCCTAACATCCTCCTTATCTTAGCCGACGATATGGGCTATTCCGATATCGGCTGCTATGGTGGGGAAATCGACACACCCAATTTGGACCGCTTAGCGGCTAATGGTCTTCGCTATACCCAATTTTACAATACAGCCCGTTGTTGTCCGACACGAGCCAGTTTGCTGACCGGCATGCATCCGCATCAAGTGGGGATGGGCCACATGGCGCACTTCGACGACGATTTGGATGGCTATCGTGGCGATTTGTCCAAGAACTGCGTCACGATTGGCGAGGTTCTGAAAGGAAGTGGCTACGGCGCCTACCTGTCTGGCAAATGGCATGTGTGCCAACAGCTTATAGAAGAGCAAGGCGACAAGTCTAACTGGCCTAGGTCGCGAGGCTTCGATCGCTTTTATGGGATAACGGGTGGGGCTGCTAGCTACTTTGATTTGCCTACGCTGACTGAGGACGATGACAATATTGAGACGCCTCGCGACGAAGACTTTTATTTTACCGATGCGGTGTCCCAGAAAGCCTGCTCATTCATAGAGGATCATCTCGAGCAGCGGCCTGATCAGCCATTCTTTTTGTACGCAGCCTATACGGCGCCTCACTGGCCCTTGCACGCCAAGCCGGAAACGATAGCGAAATACCAGGGCCGCTTTAGCCAGGGCTGGGATGTTTTGCGCGAGGAGCGCCTGCGGCGGTTGATAGAGCTGGGTATCCTAGATGAGAATACGCAATTGACGCGGCGCGACTCGACGCAACCAGCTTGGGAAGAGGCGCCCAATAAGGAGTGGCAAGAGCGGAGAATGGAAGTTTACGCCGCTCAAATCGATTCCATGGATCAGGGCATCGGCCGCATTGTCGAGACGCTAGAATCGTCGGGCGAACTCGACAATACATTGATCCTGTTTCTGGCCGACAATGGAGCCTGCGCGGAGGAAATTTTCGATACCTTTTTCCCCTACGAAAAGCCGGCGGGTAAAGGAAGAGCGAAACCATTGTCATGCGGGGCCTATACTCGCGATGGCCGGGAAATGAAGCATGGCAACGACCCGGAGATTATGCCTGGGGACGAAACGACCTTTCAAAGCTATGGAGTGGCCTGGGCGAATCTGTCGAATACTCCATTTCGTGAATACAAGCACTTTGTCCATGAAGGCGGAATAGCGACACCCTTGATTGCTCATTGGCCGAGAGGGATAGAGGGGAAAGGCGGCCTACGAAGAGAGACCGGCCAATTGACGGACATCATGGCGACTATTGTCGACGTGTGCCAAGCGGATTGGCCAGAGGCGAGGGAAGGGAGCCCCATACTGCCATGCGAGGGCGAAAGTTTGCGGCCGAGCTTTGTTGGTAGCGAAGAATTGGTTCGCCCCCCGCTAGCTTGGGAGCATGAAGGCAATTGCGCCTATCGGGAAGGCAGGTGGAAGCTGGTCAAGCGATGGGATCGCTCGAATTGGGAGCTTTACGATTTGGAGATCGATCGCAGCGAATTGAACGATTTGGCTAATGAACAGAAGGAGCTGGCTGCGGAGATGATGAATAAGTATCAGTCCTGGGCGGATCGCGTAGGGGTCGTTGAATGGGGCGAGCTGGAAGCCGCTCGCAATGCTCGAGGGATCCACACGGATTGGATGCCGCACCCGCATGATTAGGACGAAATAGCGGTTCGATCTGAGACACAAACGACTTGAACCAGAGCGCTCAGCGTTTTAGATGGAAGCCTTTAAAATCGAGGGGAGATGGCTAGATTACTTGCTACAATCGCTGCGTTTATGCTGGCCGGAACGATTTCGGGACATGAGATCCACATGTTTGACACTTTAGAGGTGGAAGGCAGAGGTACCCCACTGGTGGGCGAGGCAGTTTCGGCGTCGGAAGGGTATGTGGGTCAGATCGATTTGGAATCCCGACCGCTTCTAAGAACAGGCGAGATTCTGGAAACGATTCCGGGGCTGGTGGTCACTCAGCATAGCGGTTCGGGCAAAGCCAATCAGTACTTCCTGCGCGGCTTCAATCTGGATCATGGCACGGACTTTTCCACGTCAATCGATGGAATGCCGGTGAATCTGGTCACCCATGGGCACGGCCAAGGATACACGGACTTCAACTTCGTCATCCCTGAATTGGTGGCCAATATGAATTATCTCAAAGGATCCTACTATGCGGGAGTAGGAAATTTTTCCTCGGCGGGATCGGTGGCCATATCGACAGTCGATTCGCTGGAGTCCGGTTTGGCCAGGATTACGGTGGGAGAGGATAGCTATTTCCGAGCTCTAGTCGCCGACTCCCAGCAAGTCGGGGAGGGGGACCTTCTCTTCGCTCTTGAGCGAAACACCAACAATGGCCCTTGGGATTTGGATGAGAACTTGGACAAGCTGAATGGGCAGCTAAAATACACGCAGGATTTGGTGGATGGGAGCTTTTCGGTCTCCCTAATGGGTTACGATTCCAGTTGGGACTCGACGGATCAGATTCCGGAGCGGGCCGTTTCCCAGGGCTTGATATCGGACTTGGGATTTTTGGACGACTCGGTTGGGGGCGAATCGTCCCGATACAGCTTATCGACAAATTGGCTCAAGAGAGATGGCGACGCGGCAACGCAGGTGAGCGCGTACGCTATCAGTTACGACATGAACCTTTGGTCGAATTTCACCTATTTTCGCGAAGATCCTGTTCAAGGCGACCAGTTCGAACAAGCGGATGATCGCATGATCTATGGGCTGTCGGCTTCACGACTGTTAAGTGGGCAAACCATTTTCGATCGGTCCGTGCAGTCCACGTTCGGGGCTCAGGTTCGGTACGATGATATCGATAACGTAGGTCTCTACCGAACGGCTCAGCGCCAACGGCTTTCAAGCATTCGGGAAGATTCAGTGAAAGAGCTGGCGATGTCGGTATTCTACGACGCCTTGGTTAACTGGTCGGGTCGATTCAAAACGGTTTTCGGTCTTAGGGCGGACAGGTACGCCTTCGACGTTAACAGCGATTTGTCCGCCAACTCCGGATCGGAAAATGATTTTCGACTGAGCCCCAAATTCAACGCGGTCTATGCGGTGAATGAGAATGCTGAATATTACTTCAGCGCAGGGTATGGCTTTCACAGCAATGATGCTCGGGGAACGACGATCGCTATTGATCCAGCGGATGGAGTCAAGCCGGTCGACCCAGTGGATCCTCTTGTAGGTTCAAAAGGAGCGGAAATAGGAGCTCGTTTCCATTGGTTTGATAATTTGAATACGTCGGTTGCCGTCTGGGGGCTACGGCTCGATTCCGAGCTCTTGTATGTTGGTGACGCGGGCAGCACTGAGGCTTCGGATCCGAGCGAGCGCTTTGGAATCGAATTGGCCAACCATTACGCGGCCTCGGAATGGATGAGTTTCGATTTCGACCTCGCGGTAACGGATGCTTCTCTACGGGTCCCAGGATCAGAGGACGAAATTCCGGGAGCAGTTGATTCGGTCGCGAGCGCGGGTGTCAGTTTCAATCCGAACAACGGCTGGTTTGGCTCCTTGCGTTTCCGCCATTTTGGCGACCGTCCATTGAATGAGGATGGTAGCGTGCAATCGGGTTCCTTCTCGGCTTTCAATGCCCGGCTTGGATACAAAGCCGAGAGCTGGTGGATCAGTTTGGACCTTCTCAATGCCTTCGATTCAGACAGCCAGGATATCACATATTTCTACGAATCGAGACTGCCCGGGGAACCGGCAGAGGGAGTGGCCGATCGGCATTACCATATTATTGAACCGCGATCCGCCCGCTTGAATTTCAGCTGGAGATTCTAAAGTCCGGTCGGCTTGAGGCCATGTCCTGCTGTGGATGCGACTTCGCTAGTATAGTCTTTATAAACCCGCCCGGAGGTCGGGTTTCACCCTTTAGCCTAAATAGGTGGAGCTCGACCTCCGGGCGAGCTCGTGTTGACCGGTGATCATTATTCGGTGTACTTCGTGGGACGAAGACGCTTGCGTCGTTGCTGATTTTGGTAGGGAGGACCGGCTTCAGCCTTCGCCAAGGCTATGGCTAGGCAAGCGGTCCCCCGTTTGAGAAATTGGAGGATCGAGACGATCCTCCCTACCTTTTATTGGGCATTGAAGGTTTTCTAGATAAATAGAATGGCCGCCCGGCTTGCGCCGCCCTAGCGAAGTGGAGGCGTGAGATCGGATCGGCCGCTACCTTTGTGCGGCTACCTTGACGGAACCAACGGCCGTTTACTGAAAAATTTCCTGAATCGATTCAAGGGCTTGGCGGCTTCGCTGGATGGATTTGGACTTGCTTTAGATGACCCGGATCGGCGTCTTCTGCGGCGGGATCCGGGTTGGCGTTCCGTTTCTCTCGGATTCCAGTTCTGTGAATCTGCGTTTCGCTTTTCTCCATTTTCAGGCCCATTCCTCTCTTCTGATCGGCGGTCAGATGGCCGTTTGGAAGCGGATCGATTTTTCGGTTTGCCGCCAGAACGAGTGCCGTTCGGCTTAGGCTTGGCGTTGGAGGGGGTCTCGCTCCCGACGAATTCGATTTTCCTGCCCAGCAGTTTTTCGATTCCCCAAAGCAGCTTGTTTTCCTCCTGGCTCACGAGAGAGATGGCTTGGCCGTCTTTGCCAGCTCGTCCGGTGCGTCCGATACGGTGTACATAGTCTTCTGGCACGTTGGGTAATTCGTAGTTAACTACGAAGGGAAGATCTTTAATATCGAGGCCGCGGGCAGCGATGTCGGTGGCGACGAGTATGCGTACGGACCGCTTCTTGAAAGCGGCTAGGGCACGCTCCCTTGCCGCTTGGCTTTTGTTGCCGTGAATGGCAGCGGAATCGATGCCGTCGCTAGATAATTGGGTGGCTAGCCGGTTGGCTCCGTGTTTGGTGCGAGTAAAAACCAAGGCTTGTTCCCAGTTGCCCTCCTGAGCGAGCTGGCTCAGGAGAACGCGTTTCTGGTTTTTCTCAACTTGGTAGGCGGATTGAGCGACGGTTTCCGCAGCCGTGTTCCGGCGAGCGACTTCTATCATCTCAGGCCGGTCGAGAATATCTTCAGACAGGCGCTTGATTTCAGGAGAATAAGTGGCGGAAAAGAGAAGGTTTTGCCGTTTGGACGGAAGCAGCTTTAAAATCCTGCGGATATCGTGGATGAAGCCCATGTCCAGCATGCGATCGGCTTCATCGAGAACGAGGCATTGCAGGTTTCGGAAATCAACTGCCCGGCGTCCTGCCAAGTCCAGCAAACGGCCGGGCGTGGCTATCAAGACATCGATCCCCTGGAACAGGGCCTTGATTTGCGGGTTGATGCCGACGCCGCCGAAAACCACATGCGAGCGCAGGTTCAGGCGTTTCCCGTAGGTTTGGAAACTTTCGCAGACTTGGGCAGCCAACTCGCGAGTCGGGGCCAGGACGAGGGCCCGAGGACCCTTCGTCTCAGTCGGCGACTCGCTGAGTTGCTGAAGAATGGGCAAGGCGAAGGCCGCGGTTTTACCCGTGCCCGTTTGAGCGCCTCCCAGGACGTCTTTCCCGTCGAGAATGGCGGGAATAGCTTGGGCCTGTATGGGCGTTGGAAGAGCGTAACCCTTTTGGGCAAGCGCCTTGAGAAGATCGGCCCGAAGACCGAGTTTTTCGAATGACATATAGTATTTGGTGGCTCCCGTTCGCGCATCCCGCGCTTGTTCAAGCGAGGTGCCGATCAAATGACAAAGTAGGAGCGGATTCTTAGCGAGAAGGGGCTTTTCCTCTTCTCAGATAGTATGATTAGACGCGGACCGGAAGGCGTCTCATGGAGTGGTGCATAGCGCCTTTGTTGCCCGGCGCACAGGAAAATCCGTATTATTTTGCCGATGCTGATTATTATCATCCCAATTTAGCGATTGGCACCTTTGGGCTCCCTGCTTGAAATCGGACGCAACAACGAGGGCGCAATCAGGCGGATACTATGATCGAATCGAACCAACTTGCCGTGGCTAGCTATGGAGAAGCTTTGTGGGATTGCATTCCCGAAGGCTTGTTTCTTGGGGGCGCCCCCTTTAATGCGGCGTACCATTTGGCCTGTCTGGGAGTCGAAAGCTATCCGATTACTTGCATCGGTGACGATTTGCTGGGCGATCAGATTCTTGAGCGGGCGAAATCTGCTGGACTGAACACGGAGTTCATTAAACGGCACGAGATTTTGGAAACAGGCGTGGCCTTGGCCAAGCTAGACGATCAAGGAAACGCGGAATACGACATTCGATTGCCTTCCGCGTGGGACGAGATCGAGCTTTCAGACGACGAGATGTCATCGCTCAATCGAATGGACGCAATGATCTATGGATCCCTGGTCACGCGTTCTGAGCTAAGTCGGGACACGCTTGAGGGGCTGTTGGAATCGTTTACGGGTCTCAAGGTGTGCGACATCAATTTGCGGCCTCCCTACGATGATTTGAAGCGGGCTATACACTTCGCGCGTCTAGCTGATCTGGTGAAGCTCAACCACGACGAGCTTTATCGGGTGATCGCCGCAAATCCAATAGATTTTGGATTGGAAGGAGCCATGAAGGAATGCTCATTGCTGCTAGGCGTGGGTAGGCTTGTCGTTACTCTAGGTGGTGACGGGGCAGCTTATTGCCAGGATGGCGAATTCAGCTTGATCGAGTCTCCAACGATTGAAGTGGTGGATACCATAGGTGCGGGAGATGCGTTCACTTCGGCCTTGGTAGTTGGCATCGCAAGTGGGCTCGATGCGAAAGAAGCGTTGGAACGGGCGAATCGGCTCGGGGCGTTCGTAGCGAGTCGAAGTGGCGGCCAACCGATCTATGACTCTAGAGCGCTTTTGGAGGTTTGATGGATCGGCGGAATTTCAGGCTTTTGATGGAGAGCGTTGATTCCGTGTAATATCTTAAGATTTCTGCCTCTGAGCGACAATAAGCCAGTCCCAGCTCTCGGGTAGCCCGGGGCCTTGGGGTCGATAGTGAAGTTTTCGCGCTTCCTGGATCTGGAATCTGCGAGCGCACAGCAATTGCAGGAGTTCTTCCATCAAATAATGTTTCGTTCGGACGCCATCCAGTTGATGTACGCCAAGTCGGAGGTCGTTAGTTGAGGCTTTTTCTGAGATACAACCTCTAATCGCTTCTTGGCAGTTGCTCCCTCGTATCAGCTCTGCCTCGACAGATTGAAGGTATTCCATTTGAATCGATTCCGCTGAGGGCGCTACGAGCAAAATCGCGCCGCCTTCCGAAACTTGGTTCAACACCGTTTCCCAAGCTCGCCAGCGTTGAGCGAGCGCGGGCATGATCAGTACATTGACGCATAAAACGAAGTCCACGGGATGGAAGGGGAGCGAATCCGTGGATAGATCGACTTCGTGAAAACGTATGTTGTCGCGCTCAGACGCCCGTCGTTTGGCTTTCCGAATGCCTACAGAAGAAAGGTCGCAGGCGTGAACCGAGGCGAACGTGTCAGCGAGCAGTGGAAGGAAGAGGCCTACTCCGCAACCAATATCCGCAGCACTGCCATTTGGATACGCTATTCCCGCTTCAGCTATCTTTTCTTCGACGAGTCCGTGTATATCATTGTCGAATACACTTAAGACCTCTAGTTGATAGTTTTCGGAAATCCTATTCCAGTAAGCGAGATCCATTTTCACGTTTTGCGGGGTTTTCAATCGCAGGGATGTAGTGGCGCGATTCTTTATTTGCAACTGAAGTTTACCAAGAAAGCTCTTGGGGAAATTTTTTCCTTAACAAATAAAATGGTAGTGTCTGGTCGCTCGAAATGGTTGACCCCGAAAGCCGTAGAGCAAGGGTTCAAGTGAACTGTCTCTAATTTGGGGGGCCTCTTCGAATTTTTGGGCTGCGGGTTTTGTCGTTGTATATGAGATCTTAGCTAGTATCAATACTACGATTGGGGATCGATACATTGCAGATGAACCCGTTGGAGCGAATTGGTTGGAAAGAAATGGTGGATTTGCCCTCGTGGGGAATTCAAAATGTCGTGGCGAAAGCGGATACGGGCGCCAGGCGCTCGGCCATAGATGTGAAGGATATCGAAGAACTGCCTGGCGGCAAGGTTCGGTTTTCAGTCGTACTGCATAAGAAAAAGCGAGATAGAATCCAGGTCGTGGTGGCCTCGATCGCCCATCAGACCCATGTGCGTTCCAGCAATGGCCAGCAAGATGAGCGTTATTTCGTCAAGACTCCCGTTAAGATAGGAGACCGAATCAAGGAAGTGGAGCTGAGTCTCGTGTGTCGGCGCAA
>Ga0181578_10001536_pt1 | contig 22181 bp, 19 predicted proteins | sample 071ome_21_FD_148659 | JGI IMG/M metagenome (GOLD analysis project Ga0181578, IMG submission 148659) | Coastal salt marsh microbial communities from the Groves Creek Marsh, Skidaway Island, Georgia - 071401CT metaG (spades assembly) | ecosystem: Environmental > Aquatic > Marine > Intertidal zone... | reverse complement strand
AGTGTTAGGAATTTATGCGAAATTCGCCTAAGACCCGCGCGGAAATTGCCGATCAGCAAAAGAGAGCCTTCTCGAGACCATTCTCTAACGCTACGATGGCTAATACAGCTGAGCTAACATATTTCGGCCGTGATTTGGAAGCGATGTCGTTCGCACGCAATTATCACGAGTGGATCGCGGATGAATTCGCTCCTTATTTAGGCGAAGAGGTAGCGGAAGTAGGAGCTGGAAGTGGCGATTTTACCGAACTTATCCTCGAGCGGGGCGCTAAACGCGTTTCTTGCTTTGAGCCCTCCAACAACGTGTATCCCATTCTCGAGGATCGCCATCGTGATCGGAAGGGCGTGGAAACCATTCAATCCTATTTTGGCGAAAAGCTTGATGAGAATAGGGAGCGATTCGATTCGGCTGTGTACGTGAACGTTCTCGAGCACGTCGAACGCGACCGTGAAGAAGTGGGGATCGCCTACGAGGCCTTGAAGCCGGGCGGACACTTGGCTATTCTCGTTCCTGCTTTGGAATGGCTGTACAGTGAATTTGATAGCCAACTGGGTCACTTTCGTCGCTACCGAAAGCAGAGCCTAGCATCCCTATTGGAGGATCAAGGTTTCGAAATTCAGGAAGCCAAGTACTTTGATATGGCCGGTATTATGCCCTGGTACCTGCTGATGGTCATGTTCAACAAGACTCTGAACAGCGGTAACGTCTCGGCTTATGATAAGCTCGTTATTCCGGTTACCCGATTTCTAGAAGGAAAGTGGGCCCCCGCGATCGGCAAAAACTTGCTCGTCGTTGGGCGGAAAGCGGGCTGCAAACAATCGACTGTCGATTCATGAGATCCAGGTCTGCAAACTTGGAAGAAGTCTGCTATCCAAAGATTAAAAACGATTGTGCAATCGGTCGAGGTCTATGGAAGAGACTTAAACCAGACATCGTAGCTTTCTTGGCTGATGTTATGGATTAGCTCGAGCTTTGTGTCCAAGAGCTTGTTGCGAAGCTCCTCCTCATTTTCCAGTCCCTCGATCGAAGGCTGAATGTTGGTCACCCGGCTGAGGCGAGTGATGTTCATTGGTAGCATCGAAACTTCATCGATCGTTTCCAGCTCGAACCATGGACCCAAATCATTGCCAGGCAGATAGAAGGTCTCGGGCACGCCATCATCAAAGCTTTGCCCGAGCGCCTGGATAACGAAAATGTCGTCATACGTATTCATGGATTTATGCATGGCGATGGCGCTTGGGTTGGTTAAAGCCCGCTTGACATTCATGTTTCCGACGCTCCTGAGCTCAAATTCTTGAGATAGATAGCTAATATATAAATAGTTGCCCTTGGGCAGCTTTTCATGGCGATCTATGACCCAATCGATCCGCTTGAGAAGCATATTGTTACTAGTGTACAAATGATTTGAATACTTTGGTATCGCAAAAAGAAAACAGGCGGCAACAAGGAAATAGGCAACGAATCGTACCTGAGGCTTGATTCCAACTAGAAGGCTGAGAGTAATTCCTGAGGACAGGATTATCAGCGATATAAAAGGCATCCCGAGTCGGGTTACTATAGGATTGTCGAGTTGGCCATAGGAGAAACCTAGGATCAACAGAAATTCGGCCAGTAAAGAGAACCCGAATACGTATCCCGTGATGAGGATTCTATTGCTCTTCGCCCAATTCTTCCCTCGAGTTGCAATTAGTGCGGCGAGCGTAACCAAACTGGCGATTCCAATAACCGAGACGAGAGGAGCTGTAGCGGCAAATCGGTCTGGAACAAAGAAAAAATTGGCGGCGTGGCCGAGATTATCGTTCATGTATCCAAGACTGAAAAACGCATCCGATTCGTTTCTCAATTGCTTGAAGGTGTCCTGAGAATTGACGTAAACATGCTGCCAGGCTATAGGGGTAAAGAATAGCGGGGCTGCTAATGCAGACCAGGATATTTGCATCTTGCGAAGATGCAGCCAGTTAACTGCTATTATGATGAGTACCGGAACCAGCAGAAACGGGGACTCATAGCGGGCGTGCGAAAATAAGGTGACGCAAATTATGAGGCTAGAGAATCGATCGAGCGATTCGGGTTTCTCTGTATATCGAATGGCCAAGAGTAGGCAGGTGAATATGCCAACCAAATTTATCATCTCTAGTCCAGCGCCGCTAGAATTTTGGCTGATGATCGGAGTGCTGCAGGCCAAGGCCAATGATATCCATCCAGCTCGCTCATCGTATAGGCGATTGCAGCATGCATAAAGTAGTATGAGAAAAACTGCAGTTAGAATGCCGTTGATGTAGAAAGCGTTGGAAACTGCGAAGCCGAATATGTCGTGGGCTGTGGCTACCAAGAATGGAAACAGAACGGGGCGCTTATCGATATTGGACAGCCTATCGACACCAGGCAGTGTTGATTCTCTCAATACAGCGTCCCTATCCAGATGCAGGCTTTTAGCAACATTGGAAATCGTGTGCTCATCGAAGGTGATTTTGAACCCGCCACCTTCTCGCGTATACAGAAACGCCGCCGCGACGACAGCTATCACAATTACGATTCGATTAGCCGGCGTTCGCGACCATCGATAGAGATCTTTCCCGTAGGTTCTTGCTATTTGGAAGCAGAACCATCCAAAGCAGGCCCCGATATTCCAATAGGCGATCTTGCTAAATTTCCTTCCGGCCTCGAAGGGTTCGTAAATAAAGAAGCCCAGTATGACAGAGACAATAGCGAAAGCCGCGAATAGGGCCCATTGGAGTCGTTGCATATCTCGAATAGTTGGTATGAAGTGAGGGGATGAGTGGGAAAGAAAAGAGCCTTGCCGGTGAAGGCAAGGCTCTTGAAATCTATTAAACTAGGCTTGTGACCGAACGTATATACCTTCGGTCACGCTCTTAGTTTTGTCGCTGACCTTCTGCGTTATAGGTTTGGGTACCAACTTGAGCATGCTGAACCGAGAATGTGCCATCAACAGTAATCGAACCGGTGACCGTGTAGTCGGATCCGATTTGCTTCACATAAACATTCAGAGGAGCGCCGATAACACCGGTAGCTGATGTGTAGGCGATCGTTGCGGAGGTCGTGCTGTTTTCCAGCATGTACTGCTGAGCAGCGGAGGCCAACTGACGAGCGTCATTGTCCATCGCGGATTGGCGAGAGTTCAGACGTACGCGCTGGAAGGCGGGGATCGCCATAGCAGCCAAGAGGCCGATGATGACAACTACGATCATGATTTCAACGAGGGTAAAACCGTTCTTAGATGTTTGTTTATACATAATATTGATTCCTACTCTATGTTTAATTTTGAATGAGAAACAGGACACTATAGTCCTCCCAAACGGTCGCCTTCTTGAATCCCTTTAGCCGCGTATTCGGGATTTGCTGTCAACGAAGTGTAAATACGGGGAGCTGGCAGCTTTTTTGAAACAAACCGTTTAAAAGGGTTGATCTATTGAGTAGTTTCCTCAACGGGCTAAGGGATTTCCGGGCTTTGGCGGCAATTTAAAGTAGACATGGGCATTTGGAGAAGAGGATGTATTGCGATTTCGATTGGGCTGGTCTTTCTGACAGGCCAGGTAAGTGGGCAAATCCAAGAGGTAGAGGTCGTCTTGACAAATGGAGACCGTCTAAATGGCCAATTGATCAGCGAGGGAGAGACGATCGTCCTAAAGCACGCTGTGCTGGGAAAGCTAAGCATGGCTACCGGAGACGTTCGTATGATTGAGCGTCCCGAGCCCGCGCCGATCGCTAGCGAGCCGCAGGCGAAGAAATCTGCGGTTGCTGAAGCGGCTCCCGCCCAAAGCCCCACACCCACGGATAGCGAGTCAGGCTCTCCCGCCAGACAGCCCGGCAGACTGGATCGCGCCATTCAGGCAACTCGGATTAATCGATTCGTGGACCTGATAGATCTAGATGCTTGGACGCAGCAAATTGAGTTCGGAATGAGTTCCCAGAATGGGCGGCGTGACAAAGTAGATTTCAACGGGCTCTACAGTATGCATCAGAAAATCCAAAGTAATGATTTTCGTTGGCTATTCCGACGCTATTACGGCGAAAGCAATCAGGAAAAAACTACAGACCGAACCAACTCCGATTTCAGATGGCGACACGACATCTCGCCAGGCGTGTTCTACCAGTCGGTTACAGAGTACAGTTCTGATAGGATCAAGGAGATCGATCTCAACTTAGAACAGACGCTTGGCGTTGGCTACCGTCTCCTCAATCAAAGGGCTCTAAAAGTATCGACGGGCATGGGTATGAGTAGTCGGTACCGGGATACTGCAACTGAGTCAGGGGAAACGTCCTACCTAGTAGATCTATTTCAGGATGTAGATTACAGGGTGAGCAACCGCCTCCGGTTGACCCAGGAGTTCAAGTTGGAAGTGCCTCCGGACAACGACGAAGAATACGAGTATGAGTTCCGGATGGGAATGACCAGTAAAGTGAATGAGGCCCTTCACCTGTCGCTCAGGTATCAACTTGAATACGATAGGTCTCTTCCTGAAGATCGACGGGAAGATCAGCGCGTCGTCAGTTCTTTGGGGATCGATTTTTAGAGCGTGTCGAACAATCCATTGCAGGAGCCTCCCGGGCTCTGGGCATCGGCGTCAACTTAAGTCGTTTGTATTGTAGGAAGCTCGCTCGCGAGTGAATCAACTGGGGCTTTTCCTGCGGAATTATCGCTCGCAAGCGAGCTTCCTGCAGCAGCTAGCCAGCTTATCTTAGTTAAGTTAACGCCAATCCGCCCTTTCGCGGCCTCACGCTCCCTAAGCAGAATGCTCAGCCCTGGCCAAAAGAGACTCGGCCTCGATTCGCCGGGCATCCTTCCACAGCGATTCAAGATCGTAGTTGGCCCGCATTTCAGGCGTGAACAGATGGATCATCACATCGAAAGCATCCATTACGGACCAGCCGCTATCCTCGCTCTCATCCACTCCCAGCACGCTGACATTGTGGTCTTTCAAAGCTTGGTCTAGGTCGCGCTTGAGTGCCCGTAGATGGGGTTCTGAATTGGCGGTGGCGAGTATCAGGAAATTGGTGATAGACGACTGCTTGCTTACATCGAGTATGACGATATCTTCTCCCTTGGTATCGTCTATAGCTTGGCAGCAAACCTCCAGGAGGCGCCGGTCTTGTTCAGTAAGCTGTGGATCCGCAGTCATAGGTTTCGCATAAAGATTTTCGGATTTGATGTATTCGAAGACCGGCTCTGGCAAGAGAGGATTCGCATTGGGGCCGTTTTCTAGGCTTTGCCGAATCTGAGTAGAGCTCGTTTCTATCAGTGGAAGCTCCAACATATGAAGACGAACTTCCCTAGCTAGCGAGAGGTTCGAAGGCTCTTCCCCATCGCGCCTGAGGCATATGAATTCAACTATCTTTGCCAGGGAATCTATGTTTCTCCATTGGTCGAGTTGGCCCGCCTGGTCGCCGCCAATTATCCAAAAGAGGCGCGCTTCGGGAAAGCGTTTCTGGACGGTAGCCGCTGTCGCATAGGAATAGCTGATACCGCCGCGTTCGATCTCGTCCAAGCATAGTTCGAATCGCTCCTCGGAGCCTATGGCTAGTTCTAGCATATCCAGGCGTTCCGTGTCACTAGCGTGAGGGGAATGCTCCTTGAGTGGAGATTGGGCTGATGGAATAAACAGAACGCGGTCCAGCCCAAATTGCCGCAAGGACTCTTGGGCTATGGTGAGATGCCCATTGTGGACAGGATCGAAACTACCCCCAAAAAGACCAATCCTAGATTGGGTATCCGTCTCCATCCTATAACAGCGAATCGCGCCTTTTAAGTCGATGCTTAGGCCAACTCATGCCGGAGAGGTGAGAATATACGCTCGAGTTGGGCCAGGGCTCGCTGTTCTCTCCGCGTCACTTGCTGACGGGATATGCCCGTTGCTGTCGCTATGCCTTGCAAAGTTTCAATCGCCTCGCGATTGAGAATGCCAAATCGAAGGGCGAGTACTTCCCGCTGTTTAGGGGTCAGTTGATTGAGAGCCAAACGAACAGCCGCGGACAGGTCGCTTTTGATTGCAGTCGTCAACGGTGAATCAGCGCCTTGGGCATCGTCTTCGAGCCTCCATGATTCCGTCTCCAAGTCATCGGCAAATTCGATATAGGGCTGTTGAAGGCAAGCGACGCTTTGGGCCAAAAGCGGGTGTGCCGTAGCAGATTCGGCTGATCGGGAATCGGCTATCGAGAGCTTCGAGACCAGATTCACGGGAGCGGTAACAGGAAGATGGCTGGTCATCAGGTAGTTTCGAACGCGTCGGCGGGCCCATAAAAAGGCATAGCTGGCGAAGGGCATGTTGGGCTTGATGCGGTCGATAGCCTGGAGAAGGCCTAGTGAGCCCTCCTGTTGGCAATCTTCGCGCCGACTAGGGATTCGGCACATTTCCCGAGCCGCTTGCTTTGGTATGTATTCGAACTCTGTGTACAGATAAGACTGAGCGTTCTTGTAGGATCGGTAGGAGGTCGCCTGGCGGATCGATAGCCTCTGCTTTAAATCGGTCCACTTTGTCGAAGGCACGAAAGCGTTTTTGAGTGAAAATCCTGAGACGCCCCAAGCTCTCATGAGGGTTTGCGCAGAAGCGGCTTTCAGACGAGCCGGTGGATTCTTCAAAAGCCGTTCGACGAGCTCCCGTTTGGATTCAAGAGGAAGGGCGAGCAAAGCTCGCACCGAGCTGATCCCTTGCCGTTGTCTGGGCAAATCCGACTCCTCGACAAGCGCGGCTATACCATCCTGCCATTCGGGCAGAGCTAAGGTGCGATCGAGCGAATCCCGGTAGCGGGCGATCATTAAGCCCGCGGCCAGAACGCTTTCTTTGGTGCAAGATTCTTTGTTTTGCCTGCAGGTTTGAGTCATGTATCGATAGAATCGTCGACAGAATTGATTGGGTTGCTGGTCAATTAATGCTGGAGAAACGGATTCCGAATCGCAAGCCTCGGTTTTCCGTCTTGAATTCCCTACCTAGCCCCTTTTTGCTTCGCCTCATTCCAAACCTGCCCAGGTGGCGGAATCGGTAGACGCAGCGGACTTAAAATCCGCTGACCCTCGGGTCGTGCGGGTTCAAGTCCCGCCCTGGGCACCATGATTTGAATGCGCGATGAAAGCAGCTAACTATGTAGTGAAGGGACAGGTGAAGGTGGGGGGAAGCGTACCTGTTCGACCGGGAGAGGACGAAGTTCGTTTGGAGGTAGGCTACTGCGGGATTTGCGGGACCGACATGCACATTTATCAGGGGCACATGGATGCTCGGGTGCGAACCCCGTTAACCATCGGTCACGAGGTATCGGCGACGGTGGCTGAATTAGGCGAAGGCGTATCTTCCGTTGCGGTTGGCGATCGAGTGGCGGTGCGGCCGCTGAAGTTCGGCGAAGCCCACCCTTTCGACAAGGGGCACGCTCATGTGGGCAAGAACTTGAAATTCATTGGCATCGATGCCCCGGGCGGCATGCAGCATTCTTGGACGGTGCCGGCCTATACTTTGCATAAACTGCCGGAAAACGTTTCGCTACAGCATGGGGCCTTGGCGGAGCCCGCGGCGGTTGCCTGTCATGACGTCCGATTAGGTCGAGTGCAGTCTGGCGAGACAGTTGTCGTTATTGGAGGAGGGCCAATAGGTATCTTGGTAGCTCTTGTTGCCCGCGAAAAAGGGGCTCGTGTCATCGTTTCCGAAATCAACGAGAAACGTATAGACAAGATTAATACGTTAGGCCTGGAAGCGGTTAATCCGCTAGAGGAGGATCTGGCGGAAATGGTTGCATCAAAAACGAAGGAAGCGATGGCGGACGTCGTGTTCGAGGTGTCGGGTTCACAGCCAGGGGTGGATGCCATGACTTCGGTTGTCAATGTTCGCGGGCGTATTGTGGTAGTGGGCATTCACCCGCAACCAAGACAAATAGATCTTTTCCGTTTTTTCTGGTCTGAACTGGAGCTGATCGGAGCTCGCCTCTATGAGGAAGAGGATTTCGAAGAAGCCTTATCTCTGATGGGCGAAGGAAAGCTGCCTATCGAAGAATTGATAACAAAGGTGTATCCAATCGACGAGGTGCAAGCAGCCTTCGAAACCATCGAAAATCACCCAGAAGGCATCAAGTATCTCATCAAGTGCGACGAGTGAATTAAGTCGAACTCTAAGCTGAAGCTAAAACCTAGAACTCTTGCTGCTATTCAAATGAGCATTCTCGACGCATTCGACTTAACTGGAAAAACTGCTATCGTAACTGGGGTAAAACGCGGCATTGGGAAATCCATGGCGGTCGGCCTCGCGGAAGCCGGGGCGGATATCATTGGGGTCTCGGCTACGCTCGAGCTGGAAGGGAGCGAGGTCGAACAGGAAGTCGGGAAAACCGGAAGGAATTTTCATGGCTTTCAATGCGACTTTAGCGACCGGAAAGCGCTGTATGCGTTTGTTAAGGACGTTCAAGATATTGGTAAACCGATTGACATCCTGGTCAATAACGCGGGGACGATCCTGAGAGAGCCCGCTGCTAACCACCCGGACGACTACTGGGACCAAGTTATCGAAGTCAACTTGAATGCCCAATTCGTTCTCAGCCGGGAATTCGGGAAAGACATGATTGAACGCGGTCGCGGAAAAATCATATTTACCGCCTCCTTGTTGACCTTCCAAGGAGGGATCACCGTTCCAGGATATGCGGCCAGCAAGGGAGGTATTGGCCAATTGGCCATGGCGTTGGCCAACGAATGGGCCTCTAAAGGCGTTAACGTCAATGCTATCGCTCCCGGCTATATCGCTACCGATAATACCGAGGCTTTGCGTAATGATCCTGAGCGAAGCGCGGCTATATTGTCTCGTATCCCCGCAGGTCGCTGGGGAGAGGCCGATGACTTCAAGGGTCCTGTCGTGTTTCTCGCGTCATCAGCCTCCGACTACATGCATGGAACGACTATGCTCGTCGACGGAGGATGGATGGGGAGATAGCATTTAAGAACGCAAAACTTATGCCATTGATAAACATTAAAATCACTAAAGGCGGGGTATCGCCCGAAAAGAAGGAAGCGCTCATCCAAGGAGCGACCCAACTGATGGTCGATGTTCTCGGCAAAAATCCGGCCACTACCTTTGTCATTATCGATGAAGTGGATACAGACAATTGGGGAATTGGCGGCGAGTCGGTGACCCAGCGGCGCAAGCAAGTAAGCTAGGCGGGCTTAAATCGTAGTCAGTTAAATTATCCTTTTAGGATGGTTTTCGCTTCGTCCCGTTTGAGCTGAGTTGTTTGATACGAGTAGAAGGGATCGCCATGATCGTTGATCCATTGGTCGAGCTGGCTCTTTAATTGAATCTTTTGCAGAGCGTATTTGCGATTTTGCGACAGATTAACGATTTCTTCGGAATCGTTTTCGAGATCGTAGAGCTCTTCACCCCAATCCGTGTAGAGATTGTATTTCCACTTGGCCGTTCGAATTGAGCGAATGGGGTTCACCCAGGTCTGCTTGCCGTAGTACTGGGAAATGACGTAATCGCGTTTCGGCTCGCGCCCATGGCCAGTGACAATCGGGGCGGCAGACTGGCCGTGGCATTCGATTGGTTCCGCTCCGGCGATCTCAAGGAGCGTGGGAACGGTGTCTACGTTCACCCAATGATAGGCGGACTTTCTTTGCCTCGTCTGGCCAGGCAGGCGGATCGACATGGGAATGCGGAGCATGTGCTCGTACATGAACGGCCCTTTGAAGACGAGCCGGTGAAACGTATCCATATCGCCATGATCCGAAGTATTGACGACTATGGTGTTATCCCAAAGCCCTAGCTTCTTGAGCCGACTGATTACCCGGCCCACGTGATCATCGTAGAGCTTGACCTTTTGGCGATAGAAGTCGCGGTAGCCTTTCCAGGTTTTCTCGTCGGCATTGATAATGAATTCTCCTTGATTGTGGGCCATGAATTCACGGTGTACCTTGGGAACGGAATCGAAGTCCTGCTTGCCCCATGACTCAGGCAGCTCGACATCGTCAATTCGAACCTCGCTTTTCCCTGGTTCGTAGTGATAAATGTCATGCGGGTCTAGATACATCAAAAACAGGGCGAACGGCTTGTCATCCGTCGCGTGGCGATCCAAGAACTCCAAGCCGTGCTCAGTCGTTTTGGGATCTGGTCCGCGTTTGATTTCCTCGTCCCATCCTGCATTGCCAGTTGGGTGGTCGCCCAGATGCCATTTACCGAAAATACCCGTCGTGTAACCCGCTTTTTGGAGATGGGCGCCGATTGTCGGTAAAGCGAGATTCGTTCCTCCGAGCGAGTTGGCGTTGTTCAGCATCTCTGTCGTATGGGGATAGAATCCAGTTAGCATGGAAGAACGACTTGGCGAGCACTGCGGGGTGGTGCAAAACGCGTTTTCGAACACCGTGGACTCGGCGGCGAGAGCATCCTGATGGGGTGTGTCGAAGAATGGGTCGACCGATCCGAGGGCTTGCCAGTGTTGCTGGTCGGAACAGAGGTAGAGAATATTGGGGCGTTTTCGGTTTGTGTTTTGACCGAGAGAGAGGTTGGGAAAGGCGAGTGCCCCAGCAGCGGAACTGGTGGTGCGAATGAATTTGCGGCGAGATTGATCCATATTTTCTATAGTTGGTAGATGCGGCTGGCATTGCCGCCAAGAATGGCGGCTTGCTCTGAGGCGGATAGTTTGCCGATGGCCGTTTCTACGGTTTTGAACCAGCGGTCGTAGTCTGTCCTCAATAGGCATACGGGCCAATCGGATCCGAAAAGGAGACGATCCGGACCGAAGGCTTCGAGGACCGTGTCGATGTAGGGAGTAAGCAAATCGTCGTCCCATTCGGGATCCATGACTTCGGTGGCCATACCGGAAAGTTTGCAAGCGACGTTGTCTCGTCCAGCGAGTTCGGCGATATTTTTACCCCAGTTTTCGTCGAACTTGCGCGAGTCGATACGCGGCTTGGCGATGTGGTCGACAACGAACTGCTGGTGCGGGTGCCGATCTACGAACTCGATTGTTTGGGGCAGGTGCTTCTCGAAAATTAGGATATCGTAAACGAGGTCGTAATTGGCCAGCTCGCCTATTCCCTGGTTGAACTCCCCGCCTAGTATAAAGTTGTCATCAGGTTCGTCGTGTACGATGTGCCGCGCCCCTATAAGGTTCGAATGCGAAGCGAATCGGTTCAGCGAGTCTGACACATTCGCGTCTCTAAATGGAAACCAGCCGACAACGCCTTTAACGAAAGCATGCTCTTCGGCGAGCTGAAGCAGCCACTCAGTTTCGTCGAGGGTTTGTTGGGCTTGAACGGCGATGCAACCGTCTATCTGGTTTCCCTCAAGGATAGGCTCCAAATCGGCTGGAAGGAAGTCCTTCTTGATCGCTTGGTGGGCCTCGGTCATCCAAGGATAGGCTTCTCGGCTGTATTTCCAGAAGTGCTGATGGGAATCGATTTTCATAGGGTCGTGTTAGATGTTTATGGGCATCAGCTGTCTGATCTCAAGAGGGAAGATAGTTGATGGACGGGCTGATTCAGGAAGTTCGTTGAATCGGCTATTGAGTTTTGGTTCCTGGAATCCAGATTCCCATCATGCCTCGACAAGCTATTTTCATTCTGACGGATACTCAGGGAACGGATGTGATCGGATGCTACGGGCGGCCCGAGATGCAAACGCCCAATATAGACCGAATGGCGGACGAGGGAATCCGCTTCGATCGGGCTTACTCTGCTCAACCCGTCTGCGGTCCGGCTCGATCAGCTCTGTTCACGGGTGTGTATCCTCATTCCAATGGCGTTTTGGGCAACGATATGGCTCCGGCTATAGATTCGCAAACGATTGGCCAGCGTCTCTCGGCAGCTGGCATTCGAACAGGCTATGTGGGCAAGTGGCATTTGGATGGCACTGACTATTTTGGCAATGGAATTTGTCCGGAAGGTTGGGATCCGGAGTACTGGTTCGACGGGCGGCGCTACCTCGATAGTCTGGCCAGCAAAGATGAGCGGGACTTTTCTAGGCTCGTGCCTTCGGCGAAGGACATGCGCGATCGAGGTCTGGACGAAACGTTCACCATGGCCCATCGCAGCGTCGACAAGGCTTTGGACTTTATTGAGCGATATCGCGATGAGGACTTCTTCCTGGTCGTCTCGATAGACGAGCCACATCACCCTTTCATCTGCCCGGTCGAGTTTCTAGAGAAGTTCGAAGGATTCGAATACAAGATGGGCGGCAATAGTAACGACGACCTGAAGGACAAGCCCCAATCCCAACGAGATTGGGCGGAGCATGTAAAGTCCCACATGGGAGACGGCGAGGTGTTTCGGCTGGATCCCTTCTTCGCATGCAATAGCTATTGCGACTATGAAATTGGACGATTGTTGAATGCCATTGATAAGTGGATACCGAAAGCATTGACCGTTTACACTTCAGATCACGGGGACATGCTGGGCGCCCATCGCCTGTTCGGCAAAGGCCCCGCGATGTACGAGGAGATTGCCAAAATACCTTTCGTTGTTCGCTGGAAGGGCGAGGCTCCCGCGGAGTCTGTTGTAGGACGGCCAGTATCCCACATCGATCTGATGCCGACCTTTCTGGAGTTTTTCGGACAAGGCATTCCAGAGATTCTGCAAGGGGATAGTTTGCTGTCCGTATTCCGGGATCCGCAAGCATGCGATCGGGAAATAGCCTTCCTTGAATTCAATCGTTTCGAAATAGACCATGATGGTTTTGGAGCTTTTTCGCCCACACGCTGCGCCACCAATCGACGATACAAGCTGTCAATTAACTTAACGGACAAGGATGAGCTCTACGATTTGGAAAACGATCCTTTCGAGATGAGCAACTTGATCGATGACGACGCCCACGCGTCTCCTCGAAATGAGCTACACAGTGAGATTATCGCTTGGATGAATCGGACGCGGGATCCTTTTAGGGGGCCACAGTGGATTAATCGCGAATGGAATGGCAGTTCAGCCAGTAGTTGGGGAGGCCCTACGCGACCGCGACCCCAAGATGGCATCAATCCGCATACTTTGCTATACGATACGGGCGAGCCAATCGACCGTTTGGAGTATCCGAAGCATTAATAAGAGTAGCGCGGGTCTTCAGACCGCGTCTTCGAAAGGGTAGGGAGGACCGGCTCGGTCCTCCGAAATAGTAGTGCGGAAATGGAGGGCCGAGCCGGTCCTCCCTACCAAAATTCCCTATATCCGTTCGATCGATACGCCAAGGATTTTGACCTCTTCGACGGGTTTGTCATCGGAGGCCGTTTCTACTTCCTGGATGGCGAGAGCGACGTCCATGCCTTCGATGACCTTTCCGAAAACGGTGTGCTTGCCATCGAGCCAATTGGCCCCATCGGCTTTGGTAACGATGAAAAACTGGGAACCATTGGTATCCGGTCCGGAGTTGGCCATGCAGATCGTGCCGTATTCAACTTTGCCAATCAGAGTTGTTTGCTCCACGAAAGCTTCCGTTTCAAGCAGCGCTTGCAGTTCCTCGACTGTCTTGCCGATCAAAGGGGTCGGCGAATTCGCGGCCCGTATTTCATCGAAGAGAGCGGCAACTCCCGGGATTGGGCTCTCGCCTTGATGTTCTTGGAGGTGGGGTATGAAAAGCGCTTGGAAGGCGGCGTTGGCAGCTTCCTCGCTATCGATTTCGCCGGTGATTTTCGTCAAAGCAGGTTCAAAGCGAGTGAGCTCTTCCGTAGATCCGAGCAGCGTTTGCAATTCTTCCACCGTCTTGCCTATTAGTGGTTCGACGCTTTGGGCGGATTGCATTTCTTCGAAAAGGGCTGCGATTTCCTCTATGGGACTTTGCCCTTGATGTTCCATCAGATGAGGACGTAGCAATTTGCTAAACACAGCATTTGCCGTTTCCGGATCGCTGATTTCCCCGTCAAGAGAAACTACGGAACCTTCGAAACACTCGTCTTGGAATTGATAACCAGGACCACCGGTTCCTGTCCCCAGTGGACAACCCCCTTGAATCATGAAATCCTTGATGATCCGATGAAAGGTAAGTCCGTCGTAGAAAGGCTCGTTCATTTCGTCCCCCTCGGGATTCGTCCAAGTCTTGGTCCCCTCGGCCAAACCGACGAAATTGGCCACGGTGATGGGCGTCTTTTCCTCGAAAAGCTCAATAACCATTTCGCCTTGGGTCGTCTCCATGCGGGCAACCAGCGTAGTCTGCTTTTTCGAACATCCAGCCAGGAAAGCTAGAAGAGCGATTGCAATGATCGCCCAGGCTTTGATTCCAGAAATTTTCATAGGGCTCGGAGTAAGGGGCTTCTTGCAAGAGGGTTCAACAGCAATCTGGGTATTAAAAGTAGCGCGGGCTTCCAGCCTGTCTGTATCGCAAACAGGCAAGATGCCGGTTCTATTTCTCGCGGCTCCGCAATGCGTGGGCCGCTGCCACACTGGGAATAATACGAATGTCAAAATACGTGTTTCAGTCCCGATACTTTGAATCTATTCGAAGAGCTCCTCGAGTCTCGCCTCCAGCTCCTCGCCTCTCAAGTTTCGGGCTATGATGCGACCGTCGGGATCCATAAGAAAGCTCATAGGCAGGGCGGTAACATTGTAAGCGGTAGCTAACGGAGATTGTAACCCCAGCAAGTCCGAAATTTGTGGCCAAGATACCCGATCGCGTTTGGAAGCCATTTCCCAGACCTGGCGGCTATTATCCAAATTGACGCTGAATATGGCGAAAGGCTGCTCGGCGTATTCCGGTAAGAGCTTGTTATAGAGGCGATTCTCTACGCGGCAAGGAACGCACCAAGAAGCCCAGAAGTCCACTAGGACATATTTGCCTCGAAAGTCTGCCAGGGCGTATTGCCTTCCATCCAATGACTGGCCAGAAAGCGGGGATCCGATGGCCCCGATAGCGGTGCGGCCGAATCGCTGGAGACGCATTTGCATGCTTTTCGTAATAGCAAGCTCGGGGCGTTTCTTTGCGAAAACGTCTACCTGATCTCTGAGCTCGTCCAATCGATAGTCCGGATCCCATCGGAGTGAAGTCGCGTAGAGGGCCGCGGAGTTTCCGATTTGCTCGATGGTGAAATCGTTAAGCTCGCGCCGATGGGCGGCATAGCCTTGGACTTCCGCCTTGGCGAGGCGGGTCATCAGCTCAGCGGGAGCGTCGGGATTCTCCTTGACGGCATTGAGCTCGGCTCTAGGCGGGTAGACGAGCCGGTTTAGCGAATCTTTCCGGAAGGCCTCGTAGGCTTGTAGGTCGAACGTATCCGGCGAGCCTGTAACTGAAAAGCCAATGGACGCTGCATTATCAGGGTGGATCGCGATGTCTTGATCGTGGTCGATCGCCAGTCCAAGTGTTTGCCCATCTGGGAGTTCTAGGGAAAAGAGGCCTGGTTCGCCCGAGAACTCTTGGGAAAAATCCCCATTGGCGGCGACGGAGATGCGACCCTCCGCTTGCTTGCCGTTCGAATCGATGTCTACCCGGAAAAGTACCAGTTCCCTTTCGCCTTGGCCACTGCCAATATTCCCTGAGATGGTGAAGCCCGCCCAAGCCGGAAGGGCAAAAGCGCAGGCGGCAAGAGCCATGGCAAAAAGCGAGCAATACTGGCCGGGTAGAGCGGTTAGCGGGGACATTGAGGCGGTTGAGGGTGGTTGAGCCATTTTATCAAACCTCGACGCGCGTGGCACAGGGTTCTGTCTTCCTCTTATACGAAAGAGGGGACGCTTCAATTTCAATTCGGGCAGCTTAAGCAAATCTCTTGGCGAGGAGTATAAGATCTTGAGGTGAGGGTAGATATTGGCAGTAATTCGAAGCTTTAGCCCGTTAGCGTCCGTTAGAACCTTCCTTCCGCAAAGTGCCTATTATTACCTCGCTACGCATTGCCGCCTTCTTCGCCTTTTTTGAAGCAGCTTCTTGGGCCGAAATGATGACTCCTTCTGAGATACTAAACGAGATCAGCAAGCTGGACCAAGTGGGATCCGTTTTACACGTCGCCGCCCACCCGGATGACGAAAATACGACGCTGCTGACCTATCTGGCTCAGGAAGCGCGGCTCGAGACTGCTTATTTGTCCCTGACGCGAGGGGGCGGCGGACAAAACTTGATTGGTTCCGAGCTTAAGGAAGAATTGGGACTGATTCGGGCCAATGAGCTTTTGCAGGCCCGAAAAATCGATGGGGCGAAGCAGCTATTCACCCGAGCTCGGGACTTCGGATACTCCAAAGGGCCGGAAGATACCTTGGAGAATTGGGAAGAGGACGAGATTTTGGGGGATGTCGTATACGCGGTCCGCTATTTTCAGCCAGATGTCATCATCACCCGATTTAATCCCGATGCGGGACCGACCCACGGCCATCACACGGTGTCTGCCCAATTGGCGCTGAAAGCGTTTAGGCTGGCTGCGGATTCGAAGGCGTTTCCCGATCAGCTAGATACTTTGGATACGCATCAAGCGAAACGGATCTTTTGGAATGGCTTTGGCCAGAGGCGGGGCGGAAGCGGTGGACCTCCGATCTCCGATCTCCAGAGCGAATCCAGGGAAATCGTCAATTTGGAGATCGGAATGTACAATCCCTTGTTGGGCGAGTCCTATACTGAGATCTCCGCGCGTAGCCGAAGCATGCACAAAAGCCAGGGTTTCGGGCGAGCTGGTCGGCGCGGCTCTCAAATGGAGAGGCTCGTGTTGCTCGACGGGGATCCTGCGGAGGGCGATTTCCTGAGGGGTCTGGATGCAACTTGGGGGCGCTATGAGACGGGAATGGCTATCTCTGACCGTATCCAAAAGATCAAATCGAATTTCAACATAGAGGATCCGTGGCTATCTGTCGTTGACTTGCTGGAGCTGGATAAGGAATTGCGAACCTTGTCGGACTCCCGGTTTGTCAGGCGGAAACGATCCCAGGTTCAAAACATAATTGCTTCGTCGATGGGCTTGCATATCGAAGCCCGGAACGAGAGCGCCTACCTGTTGCCGGGCGGCGATGTCGCTATCAATGTAGAGATCGTCAATCGGTCTCCATTGGGAGCGCGTTTGCTTGGATTGAAAGCCAGCTATTTCGACAGCGCTGTTTGGCCTGAGCGCGAGCGACTAACTCGCCAGGATAACCTAGACATCAGTCTTCCAGCTAATCAGGTAGAGACGGTTTCGCTGAAGACCCTTTTGCCTGCGGATGCTCCCTATACGCAACCTTACTGGCTAGAAGAGACCCCTAGTTTAGGGATTTACCAGCTGGCTAACAGGCGATTACTCGAAGGAGAATCCCTGCCGGATCCGGTTGCTATCACCGCGACCATCGAAGTTGAGGGTCAGACGGTTGATTTCGATGTTCCTTTGATCAAAGTAACCAGCGACCCTGTCAAAGGGGAGGTTCGGGAGCCAGTAGTGATTCGCCCAGCCTTAGCATTAAAGCCCGAGAGTGCGGTGACGCTTTTCGAAGATGGACGGGCGAAGGAGATTGCGGTGCGGGTGACGAGCCATACTGGTTTGATCTCTGGCGTTTTGCAAGCGGAGGTTCCGAAGGATTGGAAAGCAGAGATCGCCAACCCAGAATTTTCTCTCGAAGGTGAAGGGGACTCATTACTGATTAATGCCCGAGTGACGCCCCCGGAATCGTCATCAGTAGCGACTATTGCATTTAGCGCGTTGTCCTCCGAGGGCAAACGATTTGATTCCAGTCTACGGGAAATCTATTACGATCATATTGGCAGGCATCCGCTGCTTCGCAAGGCGGAGACACGTCTCACTAGATTAGATTTAAGCCGGGCAGGAACGAGAATTGCCTGCGTATTGGGAGTAGGCGACGCGGTTCCGGACACGCTAGATCGAATTGGCTATACCGTTGAGCGGCTCTCCGTGGATGAGATTTCCGAAGAGGTGATCGCGGGGTTCGACACCGTGATTTTAGGGCCTAGGGTCTTTGACGCTTTTGCGGGACTAGACAGGAGGTTTGACGCCTTGCTGGAATACGTGGAGCGTGGTGGCACTTTGATATCCCAGTACAACTCGACTAGCTTCCAAACCAAATCCAGATTTACGGCCCCCTTTCCGATTAGGCTGTCTCGCGAACGCGTCTCCGAAGAGAAAGTTCCCGTGGAGATACTCAATCCCGAGCATCCTGTTTTCAATTTCCCGAACCGTATTACGAATAAGGACTTTGATAATTGGATACAAGAGCGCGGACTATATTTTGCCAGCAGTTGGGACGAGGCCTACGAGCCCCTGCTTTCGGCTAATGATAGAGGGGAGCCGCCGAGAAAGGGAGGGCTTTTAGTCGCCCGCTACGGCAAGGGTTGGTATGCTTATACTGGGCTATCTTTTTTCCGACAATTGCCTGAGGGAAATCCCGGGGCGATTCGGCTTTTCGTTAATTTAATCTCTTTAGGACATGGAACCGGATCCGGAAACTGAAATCGCCAAATCGGCTAAAAAAGATAGTTCCAAGGGTTGGACTGAGCTTTACTTGATTGTGGTAGGGGCGTTGGTGGCCCAAATCGCTTTCTTCGTTTGGCTGACTAAGACATTCGATTAGAGCGAACACCCGAACCTATGAATCCTATCGACATCGTTACACTAGGGGTGACTCTGATCGCCATCGTATTTTTCGGCGTTTGGAGCACTCGCAATGACCGCAAGTTGGATGAGTTCCTGAAAGGAAGCTCCAACAGTTGGGGAACGATCGGCTTGTCGGTGATGGCTACCCAGGCCAGCGCTATCACATTCCTGTCTACGCCCGGCTTGGCCTACGATAGCGGTATGGCTTTCGTGCAAAACTATTTTGGCATGCCGCTAGCCCTGATCTTGATAGCCGCGGTGTTCGTGCCCATGTACTACAAGCTCGAGCTTTGCTCGGTTTATGAGTTTCTTGAACACCGGTTCGACTCCAAGACGAGAACCTTGGGAAGCGCGATTTTTCTGATTCAACGAGGATTTTCAGCGGGCATCACGATTTACGCTCCCTCGATCATCCTGACGAGTGTCCTTGGTTGGGACATGAATACCACCGTTATCGGGGTCGGTCTGGCGGTCATTATCTACACGGTTACGGGCGGCTCGCATGCCGTCAGCGTCACCCACAAGTACCAAATGACGGTGATTCTCACGGGAATGGCGATCGCTTTCGGTATCGTTGTATACAAGATTATGGGACATGCGGGATTTAGAGAGAATCTCAGCGTCGCGGGAGCGTTGGGGCACCTGAATGTGGTAGATCTGTCATTCGATTTGAATACGCGGTACACGATTTGGTCCGGCTTGCTAGGCGGGTTTTTCCTCTCCCTTTCCTATTTTGGCACGGACCAATCCCAGGCCCAGCGTTACATGTCTGGCCAATCGGTGCGGGAAAGCCGGCTTGGCCTCATGTTCAACGCCTTGCTCAAGGTCCCCATGCAGTTTATGATTCTCCTGCTGGGAGTTCTGGTATTCGTCTTTTACCAATGGGAGCGTCCGCCGGCGACTTTCCTGCCGGAGCCCATGACCGAAATCGCGGAATCTGCGGATGCCAATGCGTATCGGGAATACGAACTCAGATTCGAGAGCCGTTTTGAAGAGCAGAAAAGTGCCATTGAGGGCTATATTGATGCTCTGAGAAATGGAGATTCCGACGAGACTCGTGCGTCAAAAGCGGAGCTGCAGAATGCCAGCCTGGCGGTCAAAGAGGCCCGGTCTCAACTCAAGGGGCACATTGCTCGGTCAACGGGTCAGGAGAGTATGAAGGAAACTGATTACGTCTTTATCCACTTTGTTCTCAACGAGCTGCCTGTCGGGTTAATCGGGCTTTTGATCGCGGTGATATTGAGCGCGGCCATGTCGTCTACGGCGTCTGAATTGAGCGCCTTAGCCACCATCACCACTGTAGACTTCTACCAAAACCACTTCGTTAAAGGCCGCGACGAGGTCCATTATATGAAGGCATCTAGAAGCTTTACCGCCATGTGGGGAGGGCTGGCCATTCTCTTCGCCTTGTTTGCTAGCATGGTGGAGAGTTTGATTGAAGCGGTTAATATTGTTGGATCGCTATTCTATGGAACGGTGTTGGGCCTATTTCTGGCCGCTTTCTTCATCAGGAAAATCGGAGCCCATGCAGCCTTTATTGCCGCCATCATCGCTCAAATCACTGTTCTATTTCTGTATTTTACAGAGTTGGTGGAGATTGGATATCTTTGGTATAACCTGATAGCCTGCACATTAGTAATCGTCATCAGTTACTCAATACAATTGGTGATTGGCAAAAAGGAGGTTTAGTGCCGGATCCTATTATTTGTTTTGGGCAGCAGCCTTGCGGGATTTTCCCAAATCGATTTCTGTTTGCCAAGATCAAGACTGCCAAACGATTGCAGAGCGAGATCGGCGGAAGAGTGGTGTTTTTCGTGCACGACAGCGATCACGACCATCGGGAAACCTGCTCCTCTCTGGTCAATCGGCACACGGGCAAGACGGAGCGATTGAATTTCGAAATTTCCAACAAGATCCAAAAGCTGTATTCACCTTTGTACTGCAAGACGATCAAATCTGGCTGGAAGGACAAAACGAAGCGCTGCTTGCCCAATTTGGTGGATGGCGAGCTCGTTGAGGCCTTCGCCTCGGTGGACACCGAAAATGTCGCGGAATTCTGCTTGCAGATGTACGAAAGAATGGGATTTCTTGAAGGGGTGGAGTTGCAGCGATCGAGCGATCCGGAGTTTCGCGAGGCAGCAATTGAAATAGATGATTATTTTGTGGATACGCCCTATGAGGGAGAGATCGTGAGAGCTCGGTATCGCGATGGTAAGTACAGACTATTCAAAGGAGGTGGGCGTTACATCGATGTGGAGGTAGGCGGAGTTGCGAAAAGCATGATCAGCCCGGCTCGAGATACGCGCCTCAAGTGGATGCAATCCGTTATCGCTTGCACGCATTACGTTGCTGGAGAAGGCGAGATTCAGTATCTGAACCAATCGGATGCCCCAGAGATTCAGTTCGTGAAACGCGATTTTATTGAAAACTCGGGAGATGCCTATGCAGAGTGTCGACATGACTGGTAAGCGAATCCTAGCTTTTGGGGCTCATCCCGATGATATCGAATTCGGCTGCGGAGCGGTATTGCTCGATGCGGCAGAAAAGGGGTCGGCCATCGACTTGGTTGTCCTATCGCGTGGAGAAGCGGGAACCCATGGCAACCGATCCGTGCGAGAAAAGGAGGCCATGAAAGCGGCTGAAATGATCGGCGCCCAAGTTCAGTTCCCCTCGACAGCCGGAGATACCCGACTGCGATCGGATCTGGAAATCACCTTGATGGCATCAAAGACCATTCGGAGATGTCGACCGGACATCGTCCTGGCTCCGTCCGGACATCTAAACCAACACCCGGATCATCGAGAAACGAGCATTATCGCTCGAGATGCGAATCGCCTGGCTCGCTACGGCAAGACGCCAGGTCTAGAAGGGCTGGATCCGCATGCTACTCAGGCGCTTTTCTTTTACGATATTTCCAGCGAATCGGCAGGTGGCGATGGGATGGTCCCCTTCCTGGTTGATGTTTCAGCCCAAGCTGAACGGTGGAAAGAACTGATGGCCTGCCATGAAAGCCAAACGGGAAATTTGGATTACGTGGACCTGCAGTTGTCGCGGGCCCGGACATTAGGCATCCAGTCCGGGGTCGAATATGCTGTTCGCCTTTACTCGGAAGGTCCGCTCTTGTGGAGTTCTATCGCCGGAGTCGCTGATGCGAAAACTCCACGCTTATAATTGTTTTCCGGCTTATGGAGGGTAAACTGAATATCGCGTTACTTTGCCATCCTACAGTAGGAGGTAGTGGAATATTGGCTACAGAGTTGGGCCACCGCCTCGCCGACCGGGGGCACGATGTGTATGTGATATCGGAACAACCGCCCTTCCGTCTAGACCGCAGCCATCCGAACATCCATTTCTGCGAATCGACGCCGGTGGAATTTCCCTTGTTTAAAAGCCCGGACCACACCTTGCCTTTGGCCACCCGAATCGCCGAGGTTTGCCGGAATCATCGAATCGATATTATGCACGCCCATTACGCCATCCCCCACACGGCAGCGGCTTGGATTGCTAAGGAGCTGATTGGGAAGGCATCGCCGCCAACACTTACCACGCTCCATGGCACGGACATCATTTATTTGGGAGCTAAAGAAGAATATCGGCCCTTACTCCAGCATGTGCTTAACGCTTCGGATCGGGTAACCTGCGTTTCCAGAAACTTGAAAGAGCGAACGGAAGCCCTCTTCTCCCTGGATCGGGAGATTGCGGTTATCCCGAATTTCTATGAA
>Ga0181578_10001531_pt1 | contig 22224 bp, 19 predicted proteins | sample 071ome_21_FD_148659 | JGI IMG/M metagenome (GOLD analysis project Ga0181578, IMG submission 148659) | Coastal salt marsh microbial communities from the Groves Creek Marsh, Skidaway Island, Georgia - 071401CT metaG (spades assembly) | ecosystem: Environmental > Aquatic > Marine > Intertidal zone... | reverse complement strand
GATCGTTTCATACCCCGCCTCCGCTGCTCGCTGCTGCACGGCTTCGAGGTCTGCGACTTCCATCACGATGACGGACACGGCCGGTTCGTCGCGCGCGGGTATTCGCATCTCGGGCAGTTCCGCCAGGAACAGGCCCCGGGACTCCTTGGACGTGGACAGCAGCGCCGCGCGCACGGGTCGATCGTGTTCCAGGTTGAAAACCTTGGGAAAATAAGGATCGTCGCCCGGCTTCATGGTAAACGCCCTGTTCAGCTGTAACCCGATAATGTCTGTGAAGAACAGGATGCCAAGCTCAAGGTCTGGCACCTGTAACGCCACCCGTTTGATGTGGCCGCTCGGGCCTGGCGACGAGGCCGTCTCCCCAGCGCTTGCGCCAATGGCCACTCCAGTCACCGCCAGGCTCAGGAACAAGCTCAGGCTCAGGCTCAGGCTTAGGCAGGATGAAACACGCGGGAAAAGGCGGGCGGCCTGACCGCGAACAACATGAATGAGGGGTGTGGCGTTCATTTGTCTTGACCGTAAATGAGTTTGAAATATTCCGCTGTGACCGGCATGTCGTCGCTCACAGAGCGCCCCAGGGGCGCCAGCTTTTCGTTCCAGACCGTGGTGTGCAAGGGGCGCCAGGCCTTGATGTCGCGCATGGGGATGCCTTCCTCGGCGATATCGGCCTCGGTCACCTCGCCGAAACTCAGTTGCTTGATCCGCGTTAGTTCGAGCAAAAGCGCGGGTGCGCCCGCGGCGTCGAGCGCCACCACCAAAAGCCCGGGCGCAGGGTCGGGTTGTCCGGTGTGTTCCCGCAGCCAGGGCAGGGAGTAGGTCATCGTCTTCTCGCCTGTGGCGATCCGCTCGATGATCAGTCGCACCATGTTTGCGTCCGTGCCAATGCGACGTACATCGCACGGGGCGTCCGGACGCCCGCCCGCGCGCAGGAATTCTGCGACGGTTACCGGGTCAGCTGTCATCACTTCCCTCCCTTTCGGGCCGCATTTTTTAATCACACAGCGCACAAAACTGGTGCATCTGCCCCAAGACGGGTCACATCCCCGTCGTTTTTGCTGGCTGACAGGCACCGCTAACGCCGTCTCATCTCAATACACGGGCATTTTGACACGCTCGAGCCGTTGGCATGAAACCTGCAAACAACATTATCGATGTTTTAACCCTGATTAAGTGGAGAGCAACAGATGAAACTGGTTACTGCCATCATCAAACCGTTCAAGCTGGATGACGTGCGCGCCGCCCTGGGTGAAGTCGGCGTCACCGGCCTGACGGTGACCGAAGTCCGGGGATTCGGGCGACAAAAAGGTCATACCGAGTTGTATCGGGGCGCCGAGTATGTCGTCGACTTCCTGCCCAAGATGAAAATCGAGACCGCGGTGCCGGCCGACCAGGTTGAACTGGTGGTGGAGGCGATTTGCCGTGTGGCCGCAACCGGCAATATCGGTGACGGAAAGATATTCATCAGTTCGCTTGAAGAGATCGTCCGGATCCGAACCGGAGAGACCGGAAACGAGGCCATTTGAGGAGTTAGCGCCATGGAAAACACAACTTTTGAACTTGCTTACGCGCTGGACACCTTCTATTTCCTGGTGTGCGGCGCTTTGGTGATGTGGATGGCGGCCGGTTTCGCCATGCTCGAAGCGGGCCTGGTCCGCTCCAAGAACACCACCGAGATTCTGACCAAGAACGTGGCCTTGTTTGCCATTTCATGCACCATGTACATGGTGGTCGGTTACATGATCATGTATCCGGAGCTGGGCGCCTGGTTCCTCAGTGGCATCACCGGGGATGGCGTGGCCGGAGTGGATGAACCCGCCACCTACGCCCCGTCTGCCGACTTCTACTTCCAGGTGGTATTCGTGGCCACCGCCATGTCCATCGTGTCTGGCGCGGTGGCCGAGCGAATGAAGCTGTGGGCATTCCTGGCTTTTGCCGTGGTCATGACGGGCTTTATCTACCCCATGGAGGGGCGTTGGACCTGGGGCGGCGAAGCCGTTTTCGGCATGTATACCCTGGGCGAGTTGGGTTTCTCTGACTTTGCCGGCTCCGGTATCGTGCACATGGCCGGCGCTGCTGCCGCGCTGGCGGGCGTGCTGCTGCTCGGCCCGCGTAAAGGTAAGTACGGCCCCAAGGGCGAGGTGCTGGCCATTCCGGGCGCCAACCTCCCGCTGGCCACGCTGGGCACCTTTATCTTGTGGATGGGGTGGTTTGGCTTTAATGGCGGGTCCGTGCTGGCAACCGCCAGTGTCGAAAACGCGAACGCCGTGGCGGTGGTGTTTATGAACACCAATGCGGCGGCCGCGGGCGGGCTCATCGCGGCGTTGATCACGGCGCAGCTGATGTTCGGCAAGGCGGATCTGACCATGGCGCTGAACGGTGCGCTGGCGGGCCTGGTGGCCATTACCGCAGAGCCGTCCACGCCAACGGTCTTGCAGGCAACGTTGTTCGGCGCGGCCGGCGGGGTGCTCGTTGTGTTTTCTATCGTTACCCTCGACAAGCTGAAAATCGATGACCCTGTCGGCGCTATTTCGGTCCATGGCGTGGTGGGTCTGCTGGGCCTGTTGCTGGTGCCGGTGACCCATCCTCTGACCGAGGACGGGGGCGCATCCTTCAGCGGCCAGCTCATCGGCGCGGCAACCATTTTCGGATGGGTTTTCGCGGCTTCCCTGGTGGCCTGGGGCGTTTTGAAGGCCGTTATCGGTATTCGTGTCGGCGAGGAAGAGGAGTACGAAGGCGTCGATATCGGCGAATGTGGACTGGAGGCCTACCCCGAGTTTACGCAGGCGCGGTAGTCACGGATACGGAGTGGGGGATTCGACCCGATGGCACCCCGGGCGGGCGCTAACGGGTCGAATGCGCCGGCTGGGATGGGGACCGTGATAGGGGCGTGTCCCCCATCTCCTCCAGAAATGCCCGGGCAGGGGGTGGCAGATGCCGCCCCTTTCTCGTGACGACGCCATAGCTGCGTTTCGGAAAGTATTGACCCATGTTGCGCGCAATCAGCCTGTCGCCTTCGCGCAAGCAGATGCTGGTGACAATGGAGATGCCGAAGCCTGATTCGACGTATCGCTTAATCACCTCCCAGCCGCCCACTTCCAGCACCACCTCATAGGGCACTCTGGCCTGCTGAAACACCCGGTCCACCATGCGCCAGGTGGTCAATCGCCGCGGCGGAAGGATCAGGCCATACGGCGAGATGTCTGCCAGGGAGATGTCGCTTTTTTCTGCCAGCGGATGTCCCAGGGGCAGGATCAGGGCAGGGTCAAAGGAATACAGCGGCGTGTAGCTGATGTCCACCGGGATATCCAGCATCGAGCCGATGGCGAAGTCGACCTGGTCTTCCCGTATCTGCGCCAGCCCGTCTCTTCCGGTCACGTTTTGCAGCCGGACATGAATGTTGGGATAGCGCTCGCGAAAACGGGCCACCAATTCCGGCAGGATATAAATGATGGTCGACTCGCCGGCGGCCACAACCACTTCTCCCGTGTCCAGGCTGCCCCGCACTTCTTTTTTGAACCGATCATTGATGGAGTCGATTCCCTCGACCAGCGGCTGAGCCATGTCAAGAAACTTCGCGCCCTGCGGCGTAAGCTGAATATTCGGGCCGCGCCGTTCGAACAGCATCGTCTGCAGTTCTTCTTCGAGGGCCTTGATCTGGAGACTGATGGCTGATTGACTGAGGAACAGTTCGTCTGCGGCAGCGACCATTTTGCCGTTTCGCGCCACAGCGCAAAAAGCCCTCAGTTGCTTGAGCGGGTTGCCTTTGTAATAGCTTCTTACGGTTTTGCCCATGTTTATCAACAGCTTAAATATTTCAAAATGTTAATCAAAGATATTTAAATTTATCAATTGTAAATATTACACCTGCGAATCTATAGTGGCTACCTGATCAGGGGTCGCGGATCAGGAGCCACAGACAGGTCGAGGAGCCATCCAGTGAATGCAGACAACGCAGCAGAGCAAATCAAAAAATCGTGGGCAGAAGACCCGCGTTGGAAGGGTGTGAGGCGCGGCTATACCGCTGAAGACGTGGTCCAGTTGCGAGGCACGGTATCCATCGAGTACAGCCTGGCGAAGCAGGGCGCGGAAAAGCTCTGGCATTACGTCAACAACGAACCGTTCATTAACTCGCTGGGCGCGCTGACCGGCAACCAGGCCATGCAGCAGGTGAAGGCGGGACTGAAGGCCATCTATCTGTCCGGCTGGCAGGTGGCCGCAGATGCCAATCTCGCAGGCCAGATGTACCCTGATCAATCGTTGTATCCGGCGGACTCTGTGCCCAGCGTGGTGCGTCGCATCAACAACGCGCTTCTGAGGGCCGACCAGTTGCATCATGCCGAAGGCGATGATTCGGTCGATTGGATGCAGCCCATCGTGGCGGATGCCGAGGCGGGCTTCGGGGGCGTGCTGAACGCGCACGAACTGATGAAAGCCATGATCGAGGCCGGGGCCGCAGGGGTTCACTTCGAAGACCAGCTGGCTTCGGCCAAGAAGTGCGGTCACATGGGCGGCAAGGTGCTGGTGCCGACGCAAGAGGCCGTGCAAAAACTGATTTCAGCTCGGCTGGCCGCGGACATCATGGGTGTTCCCACCGTTTTGCTGGCGCGCACCGACGCCAACGCGGCAGGCCTGATCACTTCCGATGTCGACCCCTACGACGCGCCCTTCCTGACCGGTGAACGGACCGTGGAGGGGTTTCATGAAACACGGGCGGGGCTGGATCAGGCCATCGCCCGAGGCCTGGCCTATGCGCCTTACGCGGACCTGCTTTGGTGCGAGACGGCCCATCCAGACCTGGAAGAAGCCAAGACATTCGCCGAGGCCATCCGCAAGGAGTATCCGGACCAGTTGCTGTCTTACAACTGTTCGCCTTCATTCAACTGGAAGAAGAATCTGGATGACCTCACCATCGCCAAATTCCAGCGCGAACTGGGCGCCATGGGCTACAAGTTCCAGTTCATCACGCTGGCCGGTTTTCATTCGCTCAACTATGGCATGTACACGCTGGCGCACGGCTACCGCGACCGCCAGATGTCAGCCTACGTGGAACTGCAGGAAGCCGAATTCGCGGCCGAGGAGATCGGTTACAGCGGCACCAAGCATCAGCGCGAGGTGGGAACCAGTTACTTTGACCACGTCACCGAGGTGATCTCGGGTGGCAAATCTTCGTTGTCGGCCCTGCACGGATCCACGGAAGAGGAGCAGTTCGACGAGGTCATGTAGTGCCTACGGCTTTATCGAGAAGGCCGGCGTGTGCCGGCCTTTTTTTTGCTTGCAAAAGCCAGCATCGTGTGTCGCTTAAGGCGGCAGGTTCATTTCCCCCAGCATTCGCTGGAAACGCGGATCGTCACGAATGGGGTGGAGGATTTTCATGCGGTTGGCATGAGCGAGGTAGGCTCCGTTTAGCGCTTCGTGCTTAACGAGTGTCTCCAGCGCAAGTTCATGGCGTCCCAGCGGCATCAGCAAAAAGGGCGCGTTTGTCCCCCGTTCCCCCCGACCGGCGCGATCATCACCTGGGCAGGCGCGTGGCTCGAACGGTCTGGCCAAAATACAGGCTGTTTTCGAACAGGCGTTCTGTGCCTCTCCAGAAGCCGCGGAAGAGCGGGTTATCGGAAAACCGGATGACCAGACCGCGACCCTGCCGCTCGGCGATCACGGCTGCCTGGCCCCGGATATCCTCCAGCCGGTCCGGGCCCATGAACCCGCTGAGCAAAGGCTGGTCGGTGAATCGCAATGGTGTCGAGTAAGCATTATCGCTGGGCTTGAGTACAACGGTGCCCCGGCGAAACACTGCCAGATCATCGCGCCGGTAGCCAAAGCCCAGTGGGTGGGTTCGGTCCAGGGTGGCGGCCACAACGGCGCCGCCAACAATCTGCTGGACAAAGTCTTTGTCAAAATCCGCGTAGTTCCGGCGCGCCGCCTCACCCTCGGCTTTTTCTTCATCGGTGTCTTTGGCCGGGTCTTTGGCCGGGTCGTGGCATGAGTCAGGATCCGTTTTGAAGCAGATCGACTCGATCCGTGTCGCCGCTTTGCCCATGGCAATCAGGATGCCGCCTTCTTTGACCCATGCGGCCACTTTTTTCATCGGGGCCTTGCCCAGGCGCTCATAGGACGCGCTGGTCATGATCAGGTGGGTGTATTCCGATAAGCGGATTCCGCTCAACTGCCTAATGTTGACCATCACCGGCGCGAAGCCGAGGCGCGTATCAAGGTGATGCCAGACTTCGCCGACATCGTAGGCCGAGGTGCCAGGCCCGGACAGCAATAATGGCCTGACCGGCTCGAGGAAGGCAAAGTCACGGTTACCCAGATCCTGCCCGTCGGGTGTCAGGCTGCTGGTGGCGGAGTGGACGTCCAGACCGCTTTGCGCCGCCCGGGTCAGAATCTCTTCGATGGCCTCAAGCGCCGCGGGCTTCTGGGTGGCGACATGCAATTGCAGGGTGCCTTCCAGGAAAGAACGCTCGCCTGTGGTGGTCCTGGCGGTGAACGGCGTGGTGGCGGCCTGGACCCGCGCGCCAGCCTCCAGCAACGCCTGCAACAGGGCGGGCGCTCGCAGCTGGCCCCATGGGATCAGCCAGGCCACCGACGGCTTGGGCAGGGACCCTGCCTCTGTTGACAGCGATGCCGCGCGGGTGTCCGGCATGCGTTTGGCCCGGGCATAGGGCAGGTTGTAAGCCAGCGGGTGCGTCCAGGCCGAGACGTCGTAAAAGGTCTCGTCCCTGAACTGGGTGCGGCGTTCCATCATGCCCTGCAGCAGAGCAAACTGGCGCTGGCGAGTCGGCAGCACAAAGGCATGGCCTGGCTCGAAGCGCTGCCCGTCAATGTTCAACGCTTCATCGAGCAGGTTGAATTCAATCTGGTGCTGTCTGAACACGTCCATCAGCACCCGGGCCCGCTCCGGGTCTCCGTCATCGCCGATGACCCAGGCGTCGAAGCCGGCCTCGCGGGCGCGCTCGGTCATGATGTCAAAATAGTTTTTTTGATACTCGATCAGGTCATCGCGCAGCGCATGGGCGCCGCGAAGTGTGGACAGCGTTGTACGCAGCTGGTTGCTGATGCCGCGTTTGAAGGTCATGGGCCCGATCGGGCTCTCCACTTCGGGGCCGTTGATCCGGGGCTGCTCAAACAGGATGCCGATGACGCCGTTGATGTCCGTGTACGTCGATCCTTTGCCAATATAGAAATCATCGAAGCTGTCCTCGCTGTATATCGGCTCACCCGCCTCGTCCATGGCTTCGGCATGGTAAGCCCCGAGCTTGCGGTGCATCTCCAGCGTTTCAGCGGGCAGCAAGGGGTTTTGTCGCTCCGGCACGCCGGGCTGGAAGAAGTATCCGGTGGCGCTTCCTGCCTCATGCTGATCCGTCAGCACGTGGGGCAGCCATCGGTGCAGTTCCGCCACCCTGGCCCTGGATTCGGGATGAACCAGGGGCAGCCAGTCGCGGTTGAGATCAAACAGGTAATGGTTGGTGCGGTTCTGGGGCCAGTCTTCGTTGTGGATACGGTGGTTGCGGTCGGCTACCGGGTGCTTGCTGCGATTGGCGTTTGACCAGGTGGAGAATCGCTGCATGCCGTCCGGGTTGAAGCTGGGATCGAGCAGGACCACGGACTGTTTGAGCAAATTCACGACGAAGTCGGACCCGGAGGCGGCCAGGTAGTACGCGATCAGCGGGGCGGCGTTGCTGCCGCTGGCCTCATTGCCGTGAATGCTCTGGCCCAGCCAGACCACCAGAGGCGTGCTGTCATCGCGCTCGCCCCGCGCAACCGCCAGGTGTGATTGCCGCATCTGCTCGAGTGCGTCCCTGTTCTCAGGCGCGGTGAAAATCAGCTGCAGCATGGGCCTCTGCTCATGTGTCCGGCCAATGACCTTGATGCTGACGCGGTCCGACGCGTTCGCTACCGCGTACATGTAAGTGACCAGTTGATCGTGGGTGATCCGCCAATCCCCGACTTCCCAACCCAAAATCTCCTCCGGGGCCGGAACGGCCGGATCGAGGTTGGCGTCAGCGGGCAAATAGTCTGCAGCGGGTTTGGCCCATGCGCACAGGCAGGTGGCGAGGCCCAAAATCAGAATGACGCGTTGCATCGATATCTCCACGAATACAAGACAGTCGTCAATTCTAGGCCAAAGGGCCTGGCGTTTTATACTGTCAGGCCTGCTGTTACCATGGGCTGCATGAAAAAGTCGCGCCTCATCGCCCTGGTCTTTACGCTTCCCCTTTCCCAGGCGGGGTGCACGGATCCGTCACTGGATCAGATCGAGTTACCGGAAGGGTTTGCGATCTCAGTCTATGCCGAGGGCGTGGACAACGCGCGCCAGATGGCCCTGGGTGACCAGGGAACGCTCTTCGTGGGCAGCCGAAGAAAAGGCAACGTCTATGCCGTGACCGACAGCGACGGAGACCAGGTAGCTGACCAGGTCCGGGTGATTGACAGTGGACTGCAGATGCCGTCGGGGCTGGAGTTTCGCGATGGCGCCCTGTACGTGGCCGCCATCGACCGGATTCTCCGCTATGATGGAATTGAAGCCGCCCTGGACGATCCGCCGGATCCCGTGGTGGTTCGCGGCGATTTGCCTGACAAGCAGCATCACGGCTGGAAATACCTGAGATTCGGGCCAGACGACAGGTTGTATGTGCCGGTCGGCGCGCCCTGCAACGTTTGCGATGAAACGGGTTTTGCCGAGATCAGGCGCATGCATCCGGATGGTTCCGGAATGGAAACCTACGCCAGGGGGGTGCGCAACAGCGTTGGCCTGGCCTTTCACCCGGATACCGGCGAATTGTGGTTTACCGACAACGGCCGGGACATGATGGGCGACGATATTCCCGATTGCGAACTTAACCATGCGCCGGAACCGGGGATGCACTTCGGTTTTCCCTATTGCCATCAGGGCGATGTGCCCGATCCTGAATTTGGCGCCGGCAAGGCCTGTGGCGACTATGTGGCTCCAGTGCTGAACCTGGGCCCCCATGTCGCCCCCCTGGGGTTGGCTTTTTACACGGGCGACATGTTCCCGGATGAATACAAAGGGCAGTTATTCGTCACCGAGCATGGCTCCTGGAACCGAAGCCAAAAGATCGGCTACCGGGTCAAGCTGGTTCGATTCGAAGCCGATGGCGCCGTCTCCGGCCAGGAAGTGTTCGCCAGCGGCTGGCTACAGGGTGAGGAAAACTGGGGCCGTCCGAATGACGTGCTGGTCATGCCCGACGGCGCGCTGCTCGTGTCGGATGACCAGGCCGGCGTAATTTATCGGGTCAGTTATCAGCCCTGATCATTGGCACGCATGAATAAGCTGCCGCTATCGAACAAGCTGCCGCTCTCGGGCGTGGTGATTACGTTGAACGAGGCCAGGAACATCGAGCGTTGCCTCGCCAGCCTGTCGATGTGTGATGAGCTCCTGGTAGTGGATTCCGGCAGTACCGACGGGACGGTCGAACTGGCCAGGTCCCATGGTGCGCGGGTGGTGCATCACGACTGGCCGGGTTTTGGCAAGCAAAAGCAATTTGCCGTGCAGGAGGCCACGCATGACTGGGTACTTTGCCTGGACGCGGACGAGTGGCTCAGCGACGGCCTTCAGGGCGCCATCATGGAACGGTTTACACCATCGCCCCGGTCGGGTGCTTACCGCTGCGCGCGCCGCAACCTGTTCCTGGGCCGGCCGCTGAGTTTTGGCGGCGGTTACCCCGATGCAAAAGTCAGGCTGTTTGACCGCAGGCAGGCCCGCTGGAGTGATGACCATGTGCACGAAAAAGTGATCGCGGATTGCGCGGTGGATGAACTGCCGGGTGACCTGATGCATGACACGGCGCCAAGCCTCGATGAGGCGGTCGCGAAGTGGGCTTCTTATGCTTCCATGCAGGCGCAGGCGATGTTTGACAAGGGTCAGCGGGCCAGCCCGGGCAAAATGCTCCTCAGCCCGGTTTCCCGATTCATCAAGCAGTGGATCTTCCAGCAGGGTTTCAGGGATGGCGTGGCGGGGTTCGCCTTGGCGGGTTTTTCCAGTTTTTTTTGTTTCTATAAATACCTGGCGCTTTGGCGCTTGAGCGCCGGAGGTTCGGACTGACAACATGCGCGTTCTGTACATCACCAAGAACAGCGACCGGCCCGAATCCGCGACCATCATCGGCGTGCGGCGGCGCGGCGTCCAGGTCTTTGTGATGGCCGATACCCGTTCGCCGCACGTGCAGAAAATGCAGGCCGCCGGGATCGAGGTGACGGACCTTCCGCTGGACAGCAAGCTCGATCGCGCCGCGCTGCGCCTGATTCGCCAGACCGTGATTCGTGAAGGCATCGGTATTGTCCATGCGTTCACCAACCGAACCGTATTGCACATGGTGCTGGCCACCCGCGACTTGCCGGTCAAGCTGATCGCGTATCGGGGCGTGATCGGCAACGTCAGCTGGTGGTCTCCGCTGTCCTGGTTTCGATTCCTGAACCCCCGGATCAGCCGGATCATTTGTGTCGCGGAGGAGATTCGACGCTATTTGCTCGGCTTGCAGCTGTTTGGGCTCAGGTTGAACCCGAACAAGGTGGTCACCATCAACAAGGGACATCAGCTCGACTGGTATCAGGACAAGCCGGCTGACCTCGGCCAGTTCGGCATACCCGCGGGCGCCATGGTGGTGACCTGTTCTTCGCGGCTCCGACCGCGCAAAGGTCTGTGGGAACTGGTGCGGGCGCTGGGGCGAACCGATCCCGCTCACGTCATCCATATCCTGTTCCTGGGCCATGAAGGAAATGACGCTCTGCGCGAGGAGATCGCCGCCATTCATCACCCGGAGCGGGTTCACTTTGCGGGTTTCCGGCAGGACGCGCCTGCCATCATGGCCGCATCCGATGTCTGCGCGTTACCGGTGCTGGACGGGGAGGGCCTCTCCCGTGCCGTTATCGAGGCCATGGCCTATGGTGTGCCCGCGATCGTTACCCCGGTGGGTGGCAATACCGACTTGATCGTGGACGGCGAATGCGGCCTGGTGGTGCCGGTGGGTGATGTCGATGCCCTGGCGGCCGCCATGGATCGCATGTATGTCGATCAGAGCATGCGGAATCAGATGGGGCAGGCGGCCCGGGAAAGGATCGGAACCCGCTTCCGGAATGAAGATACGGTGGAAGAGACCCTGGCGCTGTATCGGGAGGTGCTGGCGGAAATATGACGGTGGCCAGGCGGTATCTTTTTTACATCGAATACGACTATTGCTTTGCCGTGTTGCGGCCGATCCAGCGGGCCATCAGGGAGCGCGGTGGTGAAACGGCCTGGCTGCCTGTCGGAGGAGAGGTCAACCGGCATTACCTGCGATCCGACGAGCGCGTGTTCGAGCATGTCAGCGAAGCCATTGAATGGAACCCGTACGCGGTCCTGGTGCCCGGTAACGAGGTGCCCGGATTCTTGCCCGGTCTCAAGATCGAAGTGTTTCACGGGCTGAACTCCGGCAAGCGCCGCCGGCGCGATGGCGTGCAGTATCACTTTATCGTGCGGGGCTTGTTCGATTTGTACTGCACGCACGGCCCCAACACGACGGCTCCTTTCGAAGCCCTGGCGAACAAACACGGGCACTTTCTCGCCGCCGAGACAGGATGGTCCAAACTGGATCCGCTGTTCGATGGTTCGCTGACACTTCCTGAATCAGACCGGCCGCTGGCGTTGTTCGCATCCACGCACACACCGCGCCTGTCCGCCGCGCCCCATGTCCTGGATACACTCCTGGCGCTGTCGGAAACCGGCCCGTGGAAGTGGGTGGTCAATTTGCACCCGAAGATGCCGAGGGAGATCGTCGATACCTATCGCGCCGCGCAGACCGATGGTCTCGAGTTTGTGGAAACAGACAATTTGTTGCCCTGGCTGGCGGCGGCGGAAGTGATGCTGTGTGACACCTCTTCGATTATTTCCGAGTTCCTGGTGCAGTTGAAGCCTGTGGTCACCTTCCGGTCGGCAAAGTCGGCGGATTACCTGGTTGATGTGCAACAGACGCAGGACATCGGCCCGGCGCTTGAGCACGCTGCATCAAGACCCCACGAGCTGATGAAGAAAATTCGCCGCTACGCGGACCAGACGCACCCCTACCGTGACGGCCGCTCCAGCCAGCGAACGCTGGACGCCATCGATGCGCTCGCGCAAGAGCGGGTTGCCGGCCTCAAAAAAAAGCCGCGAAATTTTCATCGCCACTGGAAAATGCGGCGCTTGCTCGATCACTGGTCCTAGTGCTGCCGGCGGCGGCCGATGGGCGGGCAGCCCGGGTCGTGATGGGGTAAAGTCCCAGTTCCGAGATCCGTCGGGTTGATAGTGACAGGCCCTGATCATGACCCTGCTGCAACTGATTGTGCTGGCCCTGATACAGGGCCTGACCGAGTTCCTGCCGATTTCCAGTTCCGCGCACCTTATTCTCGGCAGCAAGCTGTTCCAGTGGCCGGACCAGGGGCTGGTGTTCGACGTGGCCACGCACGTGGGCACACTGTTGGCGGTGCTGTTCTATTTTCGACATATGATCTGGCAGATGGTCAGTGCGTGGCTGTCACCGGCCACCCAGCCGGAGCAGACAAGATACCGCGCGTTGGGAAAGTACCTGGTCCTCGCGAGCATTCCGGTTATCGCTGTGGGCGGGCTGGCTGGAGGCTGGGTTGAGACCCACCTCCGAGATGTGAAGATCATTGCCATGTCCACCCTCGTGTTCGGTGTGCTGCTGTGGGTGGCGGATGCTTTTTCTAACAGCGGGAAAAAGCTTGAGCACATGACGCTGCGTCCGGCGCTTTGGATTGGCATCGCCCAGGCCTTCGCGCTCATCCCGGGCGCGTCGCGCTCGGGGGTCACCATCACCATGGGGCGCATGCTCGGTTTTGGTGCGGAAGATGCGGCAAAGTTTTCTTTTCTGCTGGCCATCCCTGTGATCTCGGCGGCGGGTGTCTATGGTTTGCTGCGTATGCTCCAGGGTTCCGGCGGCATCGATTGGACGCTGTTTGGGCTGGCCATCGGCGCATCAGCGCTGGCCGGATGGGTGTGTATCGCGGTGTTCCTCGCTTTGCTCAGGCGCGTGGGGCTGCTGCCGTTCATCATCTACCGGCTGCTGCTGGGCGCCTTGTTGGTGTGGTTGGCCTGGTAATGCACAGTAATAGTGCATTAAGCTTCCTTAATGTTCTATAATGGTGCATATGTGGTGATCTGCTGGCAGGCAGTGTCTCATGCCGATCTGAGAAGGTCTTTAAAATCCGTAATCGTGATTTGATTATGGTGTTATCTTCTTCCAAATAGCTGCCAACTTCTGTTAGGGCTGTTTCACTGGTTTTGGCATGACTTCTGCATGTATGTTGTGAACCATTTCAGGTCATGACCTGCCATCCACAGAGGACAAGCCAACATGAGTGCAGCTGACATTCTCAAAAAAATCAGTGACGAAGGCATCGCCTACGTCGATCTCCGATTCTGCGACACCCGCGGTAAAGAACAACACGTCACCCTTCCAGCCGGCGCGGTCGATGATGAATTTTTCGAAGAAGGAAAGATGTTCGACGGTTCTTCGATTGCGGGGTGGAAGGGCATCAATGAATCGGACATGGTGCTGATGCCTGATCCGGACGCAGTCTTTGTTGATCCGTTCACCGAGCAGAGCACGCTCGTGCTCAGGTGTGATGTGCTCGAGCCGGATACGCTGGAAGGTTACAGCCGCTGCCCTCGCTCGCTGTCGAAGCGTGCGGAAGCTTTTCTGAAGTCGAGCGGAATTGCCGATACGGCTTATTTCGGCCCCGAGCCGGAATTTTTCGTGTTTGATGATGTTCGTTTTGGCAATGACGTATCGGGTTCCTACTATCACATTGATTCCGAGGAGGCGGCCTGGAACACCGGCACCGAATTCGAGGGCGGAAACCTTGGGCATCGCACCCGGGTCAAGGGCGGTTATTTTCCTGTACCACCGGTGGACTCGCTGCACGACCTGCGCGCAGACATCTGCGACATTCTGATGGGCATGGGTATGGGCGTTGAGGTCCACCACCACGAGGTGGGGACCGCCGGTCAGTGCGAGATTGGCACCCGGTTTGACACGCTGACGGCCAAGGCAGACCAGCTGCTGATGATGAAATACGCGGTGCTGAACGTCGCCCACCGCCAGGGTCGGACGGCAACGTTCATGCCGAAACCGCTGGTGGGGGACAACGGTTCGGGCATGCACGTACACCAGTCCCTGGTCAAAGACGGACAGAATCTTTTCTCCGGCGACGAGTACGGTGGCCTGTCACCCATGGCGCTGCATTACATCGGCGGCATCTTCAAGCACGCACGGGCCATCAACGCCTTCGCCAATGCCACCACCAACAGCTACAAGCGACTGGTTCCGGGTTTCGAGGCCCCGGTCATGCTGGCGTACTCTGCCCGCAACCGATCTGCCTCCTGCCGCATACCCCACGTGGCCAACCCCAAAGCGCGCCGAATTGAGATCCGTTTTGGCGACCCGGCCGGCAACGGCTACCTGACGTTTGCCGCCATGATGATGGCGGGCATCGACGGCATCATCAACAAGATCAGCCCGGGAGCACCGTTGGACAAGGATCTGTACGACCTGCCGCCAGAGGAAGAGGCCTCCATCCCGACCGTCTGCCACAGCCTGGACCAGGCGCTGGAAGCCCTGGATGGGGACCGCGACTTCCTCAAGGCGGGCGGCGTGTTCAGTGATGACCTGATCGATGGATACATCGCTTTGAAGATGGACGAAGTCACGCGCTTCCGCATGTCGACCCATCCGGTCGAATTCGACATGTACTATTCTGTCTAAGGGTACTGCCGGCTTTGGTTTTGCGGCAGTTCCGGGCAAACCGGCCGGGGTCTTTCCCGGCCGGGTAAACAAGGAGTATGGCCAATGAACAGTTATACAGCCGGGTTGCTATCGAAGTTCCTGATGGCCGCATGCCTGGTCGCTTTTGCCGCGACCACCGCGGCGCAGGTTTACAAAACCGTGGATGAGAATGGCAACGTGATTTACACAGACCAGCCACCCGACCCGGACGCGAAGCCGGTGGAGTTGCCGGGTCTCAGCGTGATCGAGTCCGTCAAGGCGCCTGAGCCGGTCCAGTCTGAGGAGGCGGAGCCAGGAGAAGAGGCGGTGACCGATATCCGGGAACTGCGTCGGGGCTACCGCGACTTCCAGATCACCAAGCCAGCCCAGGACGAATATGTGGAGGGCACCGGCAACGTGGTGACCATTGCCTGGGATACGCGTTATGCGCTACAGCCGGGCATGGCGGTCATCATCAGCCTGGATGGCACCCAGTTGGAGCCCACCGTGTCTTCGGCCATCACGGTTCAGCAAGTCGACCGGGGTGAACACACCGTATCTGCAAGGCTGGTGGATTCGCAGCTGCGTGTTATCGCCGACGCTGCGCCGGTGACTTTCTATGTTCGACAGTTCTCCCAGAACTTTGGCGGCCCCGCCAGACCGGCACCTGCGAGGCGATGACCGCGCGGCCGCATGTTGGATCAATTGCAAACAGCCGTCGTCGAATTGGATGCGCTCAACCGTATTCAGCAGATCAACCTGGCGGCAGAACAATGTCTGGATGGCGGCAGAGACCGGCTGGCCGGGCAGTCATTCGACGACCGGATGGGCATGCCTGAGGCGTTGCTCGACGCAGCCGCCGCTACCCGCGAAGACGGCAACCAGCGTCACTTGCGAGAGTGCTCGATGCCGGGCGGGCTTTACGACTGCGTCACCCAGGCATTGCCCGACGGGCACCTTCTGCTCGAGTTTCACGATATGCGTCATGATCGTAACTGGTGGCAGCTGCAGCAGCGTGAGGTGCAAACCGGAATGCTGAATCTGCTCAGGCGAAACCTGGGCCACGAACTGCGCAATCCCATGGGCGGGATTCGTGGCGCTGCGCAAATGCTGGCGGGTGAGCTCAAAGACGAGGAGCTGGGCACGCTGGCCAGGCTGATCATGCGTGAAGTCGACCGGGTAGAGGAACTGATCAAACGCTTTGGTCAGCCAAGGCTGAGTCACAGCAGAGCGGACATTTATAAAGTCATCGATGAAGCCCTGGATCTGCTGCGGGCAGAATCCGCCGGCCGGGTCGTTTTCGAGCGTGACTATGACCCCAGCATACCCCTGCTGCCGGGAGACGCCTCGGCGCTGCGCCAGGTGATGCTCAATCTGATCCGTAACGCCGGCCAGGCGGGCGCCCGTAATATTCTCCTCAAAACACGAATCGAGCATGGCGCGTCGTTTTTGCCGACCGGGTGCGGGATGTTGGCGCGAATTGACGTTGAAGATGACGGCGATGGTGTGCCGGAGGACATTCGGGCTTTGCTCTTTCTCCCACTGGTGACGGGACGGCGTGATGGCACCGGGTTGGGTCTGGCGCTGGCACAGCAGATTGCCGCGGCACACGGTGGGCTTCTTTCCTACGAGGCCCTGACCGAGGGTAGCCGTTTCAGCCTGCGCCTGCCGCTGACCCAGCAGACCGCGTTAGAGGAGGTTGTCAATGGCTGAACATACCCGCGTCTGGGTCGTTGATGACGATGATGCGATTCGCTTTGTGCTGCAGCGAGCGCTGCAAAAAGACGGCTACTCCGTGCAGGCGTTTTCGAAGGTTGGCGACATCGCCGGTTCGCTGCAGGGTGACTCGCCCGATGTGATCGTGACGGACATCCGCCTGCCGGACGCGGATGGTCTCAGCGTGCTGGAGACGCTGGATCAAATGGGCAAGGAAATACCGGTGATTGCCATCACCGGGTTCTCGGATCTGGATCAGGCCGTCTCCGCATTCAAGCAGGGCGTTTTCGATTACATCGCCAAGCCCTTTGACCTCGAGCAGGTGCTGTCCGTTGTGGCCAGGGCCTGCGCGGGCAACAAAGCCGCCCACCGGGGCGATGCCGCCGGTGGGAACGGCCGCCTGATTGGCGAATCAGCGGCCATGCAGGATGTTTTTCGCACCATAGGACGCCTGTCGCGAACCGCGATCAGCGTGCTCATTACGGGTGAGACCGGCTCTGGAAAAGAGGTGGTGGCCAGGGCGCTGCATGAACACAGCCCGCGTGCCTCCGGGCCGTTTGTCGCCATCAACACCGCGGCGATTCCCTCTGATCTGCTGGAGTCCGAACTGTTTGGTCATGAGCGGGGGGCGTTTACCGGTGCTCACGAGCGCAGAGCCGGACGTTTCGAGGAAGCCTCAGGCGGGACCTTGTTCCTGGATGAAATTGGAGACATGCCATTGCCCCTTCAGACCCGCTTGTTACGGGTGCTGGCAGAGGGGGATTACTACCGGATAGGCGGAAGAGACCTGCTCAGCGCCAACGTGCGCGTCATTGCCGCGACGCATCAGGATCTCGAGGCGAAAATTGCCGCAGGTTCTTTTCGGGAAGACCTGTATCACCGACTCAACGTGATCAATATTGCCCTGCCCCCTTTGCGTGAGCGCCAGGAGGACATACCGGCGCTGGCCAGCCATTTTCTGCAGGCGGCGGCCCTGGAAATGGGGCTTGAGGTCAAGCGCTTCCGCCCGGAAACAATAGACCGCTTGCGGCAGATGAGCTGGCCCGGGAATATTCGACAGTTGCAGAACCTTTGCCAGCAGCTGTGTGTCATGGCCCCTGGCGAGCAGATTTTTATCGAGGATTTGCCCCCAGACACCGTCTCACAGGCGGGCTCGGAGAGCGTGGATGGCTGGCCTGAGCACCTGCGGCACTGGATGCGGCAATCGCTGCGTTCCGGGCGCCCTGACCTGATGGCCGCGGCGCGGGAGCAACTCGAACGGGTTGCGCTCAATTGCGCGCTCGAATACACCAACGGCAAGCGTATCGAGGCTGCCCGTCTGCTGGGGCTGGGTCGCAATACGCTGACCCGAAAGCTGAAAGAACTCGAGGGTGTCGAGGCGGATGGGGTGTGAAGCGGGGTTCGGGAATTACGAGGCCTTCACCTGCAACCAGAACGTCACCGGCCCGTCGTTGACCAGTTCCACCTGCATATGCGCGCCAAACTCACCTGAAGGGCAGGTGCCCAGTCGGGCGCGGGCCTGGCTCAGCAGGTGGTCATACAACCGACGTCCATCCTGAGGTTCTGCGGCGCTGGTGAAGCTCGCGCGATTGCCCTTGTTGGTATTCGCGGCCAGCGTAAATTGGGAAACCAGCAGCAGTTCGCCACCGACCTGCTCCAGGTTGAGGTTCATCTTTCCATCGTCATCATCAAACATGCGATAAGCGAGCACGCGCTGCAGCAATCGGTTCGCCTGTGCTTCCGTGTCACCCCGTTCAACCCCAATCAGTGCCAGTATCCCGCGGCCGATGCTGCCGGTTACGCGGTGCTCCTGCCCCGGGCCATTAACAAGCACCCTGGCTTCAGATACTCTTTGCAGCAATGCAATCATTGATATCAGCTCCGAAGACGTCTTTTCCGGCCCATGTTAGCAGGCTGGGATCCGCGGTTTTCAAGGAGGCCATCTCGGCGTGAGGGTATGGCTGCTCAGGACAATGGTGTTTCTGCTGGCATTGATTCCCGCGCGCGCGCTGGCCTGGATGAGCTATCCCTTGGGCAGGCTGGTCTGGAGATTCGCCAAGACCCGCAGGCAGACGACACTGCAGAATTTGTCAGCCTGTTTCCCGGACCTCGACAGCGAGCAACGCGAGCGCCTGGGCTGTGAAAGCATGCGCCATTTTGTGCTGACCGGGCTGGAGGCGGGAATGGGCTGGGCATGGTCTGAAAGACGGCTTACGAAGCTGTTTGTCCCGGCACATGATGAGGAACTGGCCACCCAGGCGCTGGCCGCGGAGCGCGGCGTGCTCTGCCTGGTGCCGCATTTCGGAAACTGGGAGCTGATGAGCCACTGGGCCCAGTTTCGCGTGCCCTTGCTGGCCCTGTTCAAACCCGGCGGCGGAGACGCGATCCAGCAGGTGGTGATCAGGAACCGAACCCGTTTTGGCGCGATCATGGCGCCGACCACTTCCTCCGGGCTGAAACAGCTTTATCGGCACGCGCGCGAAGGTAACCTGGTGGCTGTGCTGCCCGATCAGGACCCGGGAAGGGGCAAAGGGGAGTTTGCCCCGTTCTTCGGTGTTCCCGCATTGACCGGCGCTCTGAGTGTTCGCCTGATTCAGAAAACAGGATGCACGGTGCTTTTCGCGGCTTGTCGACGGGTCGGCCCGGCCCGGTACCAGGCCTGTTTTGTCGCGGCGGATGATCAGATTTACGATCCGGACACCCGTGTTGCGCTCGCGGCGCTCAACCGCGGTGTCGAGCGGGTCGTTGGGTTGGATCCGGCCCAATACCTGTGGGCGTACAAGCGGTTCAAGACCCGGCCGGCGGGCGAGCCGTCGTTCTACTGACCGGCTCGGGTCGAGGACGTGATTACAGGATGCGCGGGAGCGGGGATGGTTCAATCACGCCAGAAAGCCGGTGTCAGCAGCACCAGCAGGGTGTAGATCTCCAGCCGTCCGGCGAGCATGGCGAAGCTGAGCACGAGCTTGGCGGCTCCGTTGAGCTCGGAGTAGTTGGCGCCCACCTGTGAGAGGCCCGGACCCAGGTTCGTGATGCTGGCTGCCGCGGCCGAGAAGGCACTGACCGAGTCGATGCCGGTGGCGTTCAACAGCACGGTCACCAGCGTGAACGTGGCGATGTAGAGAAAGAAAAACCCCCACACGGCGTTCATGACCGAACTGGAAGCCTGCTGGTCACCCACGCGTATCTGGATCACCGCGTGCGGATGAATCAGGCGCCTGATTTCCCGGGCAGACTGGCGGTACAGCAAAATGACGCGGATGACTTTCATGCCGCCGGCGGTGCTGCCTGCGCAGCCGCCAATGAAGGCCACGGTCATCATCAGGATAGGTACGAATCCACCCCACAGGTAAAACTCTGTGGAGGTGAAGCCGGTGGTCGTCATGGCGGATATCATCTGGAAGGCGCCGTAACGCAGCGCTTCCGCGAATGAACCATAGGTGCCCTTGAGAAAGAGCGCGATGCTCGCCAGCAGCGCAAGAGCCACCAGCAGCCCCGCGTAGACTTTCAGCTCCGGATCCGCAAAGTAAGCCTGCATGCTGGCCCGTCGCCAGGCGGTAAAGTGCAGCGCGAAGTTCACCCCCGAGATGAACATGAAAATGATGGCCACCAGCTCGATCGTTGAATTGTCGAAATAGGCGATGCTCGCGTCATGCGTTGAAAATCCGCCGATGGCCACGGTGCTGAAGGCATGGCCAATGGCATCGAACAGGCTCATGCCGGCGAGCCAGTAGGCGGCCGCGCAAAAGACCGTGATGCCGAGATAAATGAGCCACAGGGCCTTGGCGGTCTCGGTGATCCGAGGGGTGAGCTTGGCGTCCTTGATGGGGCCGGGCGTTTCGGCCCGGTACAGCTGCATGCCGCCAATCCGCAGCATGGGCAGGATCGCGACCGCCAGCACGATGATTCCCATGCCGCCCAGCCACTGCAGCTGCTGGCGGTAGTAGAGAACGCCCTTCGGCAGTTCCTCGATATGGGTGATGATGGTGGCCCCGGTCGTGGTCAGCCCCGACATGGATTCGAACAGTGCCTCGATGTAGGTCAGCGAAGGCGATTGAAGCAGAACGAAAGGCAAAGCGCCGACCAGCGCAAGTGCGACCCAGCACCCCACCACGACGAGAAACCCATCGTGCAGACGCAACTCTCGCTTGTGATGGCGCACGGGCAGAAAGATCAGCAACCCCAGGAGAGCGAGAATGCCGGCACTGCTGAGAAACATCATCATGGTGCCGTCGCCATACCAAAGGGAGACGGCGGCCGGCGGCAGCATCATCAGGCTGGACAGCGCGATCAGGAACCCAAGAATTCGCTGGACGGAGGCGAGGCGCATCATTTCGGTTCAGCCTGCTTAGATGAAGGTGGCGCTGACCTGGAAAAGGCGTTCCACGGCCGGAATCTGCGCTTTGTCCGGTACGAACAGCAGGACATGGTCATGCTCCCGAATCACGGTATTGTGATGGGCAATGACGACGTCGTCGTCCTGGACGATGGCGCCGATCGTGGTGCCGGGGGGCAGATCGATTTCCTCGACCCTGCGGCCCACAACCTTCGAGCTGTGTTTGTCACCCAGGGCCACGGCTTCGATGGCTTCGGCGGATCCGCGTCTCAGGGAGTGAACCCTGGCCATGGAACCGCGCCGGATATGGGTCAGCAGGGCACCGATGGTGATCTGCTCGGGTGAAACCGCGATATCGATGGATCCTGCCTCCACCAGGTCCACATAAGAGGGGCGATTGACGATTGAAATGATTCGCTTGGCGCCCAGGCGCTTGGCCAGCAAGGCGGAAAGAATGTTCGCCTGGTCGTCGTCGGTGAGCATGCAATACACATCGGAAGCATCGACGGCCTCCTCGCGCAACAGCTGCTCGTCCATGCAGTCACCCACCAGGACGATAGCCCGCTCGAGCTCCCCGGCAATTTTCTCCGCCCGTTCGGGGTCGCGTTCAATGACCTTGACGTGATGATCGCGCTCCAGGAGCTTGGCCAGGTTACTGCCAATGTGCCCTCCGCCGGCCAGGATGATGCGGCGGATCGGGTTTTCCAGCGGCCGCATTTCTTTCATCATCGTCTGTATGTGGCGGGTCGCGGCCAGGAAGAACACGGTGTCGTCTTCTTCCACCGTCGTATCCCCGTCGGGAATGACCAGCTCACCCGAGCGATAGATGGCTGCGACGCGGGCATCGCTGCCCGAGGGCATGTGTTGACTCAGTATGGAGAGCTGCTGGCCCACCAGGCGCCCGCCCTCGTCCGCGCGCGCGGCCACGAGTTGGGCTCTTCCGTCGGCAAAATCAAAAACCTGCAGCGCGCTCGGATACTCGATGAGGCGGGCGATGTGCTGTGTGATCAGCTGTTCGGGACTGATCAGCACGTCGATCGGCGAGTGTTCACGGGAGAACAGAATCTGGTGGTCGGTGTATTCCGAAGACCGCACCCGGGCGATGCGGGTGGGCGTGTTGTAGATGGTGTACGCAACCTGGCATGCGACCATGTTCACTTCATCGCTGTTGGTCACGGCAACGAACAGTTCCGCCTCCTCAATGCCGGCTCGTTGCAGCACTTTTGGATGTGAACCGAAACCCTGAACGGTTCTCAGGTCGAGATGATTTGCCAGGTCCCGCAGCCGGTCGGCGTCGGTGTCGACGATCGTGATGTCATTGTCCTCGTGGGACAGGCTGCGGGCCACGGTGGTGCCTACCTGGCCGGCGCCAAGGATGACGATTTTCATGATGCCTTACCTGCTTTACCCGCCGTT
>Ga0181578_10001529_pt1 | contig 22238 bp, 17 predicted proteins | sample 071ome_21_FD_148659 | JGI IMG/M metagenome (GOLD analysis project Ga0181578, IMG submission 148659) | Coastal salt marsh microbial communities from the Groves Creek Marsh, Skidaway Island, Georgia - 071401CT metaG (spades assembly) | ecosystem: Environmental > Aquatic > Marine > Intertidal zone... | reverse complement strand
TTTGAGCCACTGCAGCTCTTTTTTAAGAATGGGATTCGACATGGTCTTTGCGGTGGTTTTTGACGGTGGCGAGGAAGATGTCTTCGAGTGAGAGGGCGTCGAGTTGGACGCTTTCCGGTGCATGGGGCTGGGCCCATTGTTCGGCGGCGGCGGTGTCACCCCGGATGATCAGTTCGGCTTGTCGTCCGTCGAGACGGCATTCCAGGACGGTGTCGTGATCGAAGGGAAGGGTGACCGGTTCTGGGAATCGACAGCGGAGGCGTTTGAATTCTGATTGTGCCTGTTCGGTCGGGAGCGCCAGGAGTTCACGCCCTTGTTCAACGATGGTGAATTCATCAATCAATCCCTCGAACTCGGTGATCAGGTGGGTGCTGACAAAGACGGTTCGGTTTTCCGGATCGGCGTCCTGATAGGCCCCGATGACGGTACGGATGAATTCGCGTCTTATCAAAGGGTCGAGTCCAGAGGTGGGTTCGTCGAGGATGAGTAGTTCCGGTTCCGGGCAAAGGGCTCCGATTAAAGCGATTTGCATTTTTTGACCGCGGGAGAGGTGGTTGACCTTGTGGCCGGGATCGAGTTCGAATTGATCGATCAGGTCTTTTTGTAGTTTCTGATTCCAATCTTCCCGGAAAGCCGCCAGGTATTCGAAATAATCCTGGATGGACATCCAGTTGTAGAAGCCGATTTGATCCGGCACGTAGCACAGTTTGGATTTGACCGCGACCTCGTGAACCGCGGGATCGAGTCCAAACAAACGCACTTTGCCCGAGGTCGGTTTCAACAAATCGAGCAGGCACTTGATGGTGGTGGTTTTACCGGCGCCATTGCGTCCGAAGAAACCGTAGCAACGACCAGCCTGCACCTGGAGATTCAGACCGTTGACGGCATCGGTCCGGCCGTATTGCCTGACCAGGTTTTCAATTTAAATAACGGGTTTGCTCATAACTTTGAACGATTGAAATTAATTGGGATGGAAAATGGTTAAACTTTGTTGGTTTTGGCGGAGGTGGATTCTTTTAACTGAAATTCACCGAGGCGTTCTTCGACGGCTTCCAGGAAATCTTCACGTGAAACCTGCAATTGATGCGCCTGGACAATGGCGGCATCAATCACTTCCTTCAGCATCTCTTTTTTGACGCTTGATTTCAGGGGGGAGCTTTGTTCACGAACGAAGCAACCTCGGCCGGGGCGATGTTCGACGACCCCCTGACGTTCCAGTTCGCCATAGGCTTTGGAAACGGTGTTGCGGTTGATGCGGAGCTGTTCCGCCAGGGTGCGGATACCTGGAAGCGCCTCCCCCGCTCGAAGAGCCCCGCTGGCTGCGGACATCCTGACCTGATCCACAATCTGGAGGTAGGTTGCCTTGCCTGAGTTGAAATTAAGTTCGAGGAACATAGGGTAGCCTTATTGTTTAGGTGACATATGCAACTATGACACCAAGGCGTGGATCGTCAACCTTTTTTTTGACAGGATTTACAGGATGAACAGGATTGTTTAAGTATAGGAAGTTTCGACCGTATTCCAGAGCGTGCTCTTATTTTTGGAAAGGTATTGGTCAACCGGTTATGATTTTATTGACAAGATAAATCACAGACATATTGACATTTTGCTAAAGGAGCATAAGTATGTAGCATACGTATGAGAACTACTTTGATACTCAATGATTCGTTGGTCGCCTACGCCAAGAAGACCGCTGCTGAGAAGCAAAGTTCTCTGAGCGCGGTAGTAAACGATGCTTTGCGGTTGTCGATGCAACAGGAAGGTCGCCTAAAAAAAGCCAACAAGGATTTCAGGATGATTTGCTATCGCGGTAACGTTAAAAAAACAGATACGTTGCCGTCTGGATTCGCACACCTACAGGAACTTGATGATCTGGAAAGTTTCTCATCGTGAAAATTTTCGATGTGAACATCCTGATTTATGCTCACCGTGAAGACCAGAAACACCATTCCTTTTATCGCAATTGGTTGGAAGCTACCGTTAGCAGCGGAGAAACCTTTGGGTTAACCACTCTGGTAGCCATGGGGTTTGTTCGTATCGTCACAAACCCTCGTTTTCCATATGGTCCTACCCCTCTTGCTCAAGCTCTTGCTGTGATTGACGCGTTGTCTGGGTTTGATAACTGTCACTGGATTTCACCAGGCAGGCAACATTGGGAAATTGTATCCAGGCTTTGCAGGGAAACTGGGAGTCTGGGAAAAAAGGCGGCTGATGCGCAGCATGCTGCCATAGCAATCGAACATGCTGGTGAATGGGTGACACGCGATAAGGATTTTTTGGCATTCCAGCCCCATGGGTTGAGGCTGGAATGGTTGACGCCCGGGAAGTGATCCGTGGCGTCATTTGGTAAAGAATGATCGATTAATCGACCTTTTTGTAGGTGTCCAGCGATGGTTCTTCATCGCGATGACTTTCGAAATTGGTTGCCAGGGTGAGTGATTTGTATCCCATGCGGTAGACGATGCTGCGATCGTCGTAAATAGGGGAAATGTTGTCTTCGCTTTCACCGCCTTTAATGTCGGTCAGTATTAATACCTTGAGATCACCCACGGTGGACACTTTGGCTTTGCCTTCGGCGTAGATCCCCGTCTGTCCCTCGAGTGATTTGATCCAGAATTTGAAGGTTTCCCCTTTGAATTCCAGGACGTATTTGGCTTTTTCGCCGTATTCGGTTTTCTTTTCGACCGCCCATTTTCCGGCCAATCGATCCAGTTCTGCGCCTTGCCCCGTTAATGGCAGCAAAGCGATCAGTGCAAACATCCACAGATAGTTTTGAATTGTTTTCATAGTCAACTTGCTTTCATGATTCCTGCTGGAACTCCTATTGTTATGAGACATCACGAAAACCAACAAGACGAAACCACACGTTTGACACAATTTGTTTCGATTCACAGACAGACAGGTGTTGAACTCTGCAACGTAATTCTTGCACAGGTTCTGACCTTAGCTTGCTGCTTGTTCCTTTTGAATGGGATGTCCTGGTCGTGTCATGCTTCCCGGGTTCGACCCAACATCGTACTGATCATGGCCGATGATCTGGGGTGGAGTGATGTTGGCTTCAATGGGAACCGTGTGGTTCAAACACCTCAATTGGATGTCATGGCGTCCAATGGTCTGGTGTTTGACCGGTTTTATGCCGCTGCGCCCGTATGCAGTCCCACCCGTGGATCCTGCCTGACAGGCCGGCACCCTTACCGCTATGGCATCCCCACTGCCAATGCCGGCCATATGCTTCCGGAAGAAGTGACTTTGGCTGAAATCCTGAAAGAGCAGGGGTATGCCACCGGTCATTTCGGGAAATGGCATTTGGGAACACTGACCAAAGAAGGCAAAGATTCCAATCGTGGTGGCAACAGGAATCAGCAACATTTTGCTCCTCCGACCGAACATGGTTTTGATACCTACTTCAGCACCGAAGCCAAAGTTCCCACCTGGGATTCGCAATGGGCGCCTCCAAAACATGGCGGCAAATGGTGGGATCCGGTGACACGATCACAACGGAAAGTTTACGGAACTTCCTATTGGACTCCGGAGGGGCGTGTGGAAGAAGAATTGGGCGGGGATGATTCCAAAGTGATCATGGATCGCGCGGTTGAGTTCATTGAGGGAACGGTCAAAGCCGAGCAACCATTCTTTACTGTTGTTTGGTTTCACGCTCCCCATTTACCGGTGGTGTCCGGAAAGCGTTGGACCGATCTCTACTCAACACTGGGTGGATATCACCGAAACTACTATGGATGCATTTCAGCGCTGGACCACCAGGTCGGGCGTCTTCGCGAGAAGCTGGATGAACTGGGTGTTAAGGAGAATACCATGCTCTGGTTTTGCGCGGACAACGGGCCCGAGGGGCAGTCCTTCAGCGCGCCGGGTTCCGCGTGGCCATTGAGTGGTCGAAAGCGAAGTTTGCGTGAGGGCGGGATTCGTGTTCCAGGAATCCTTGAGTGGCCCGCCATGGTCCGCGGAGGTCAACGCACAGATTTGCCCGCTGTAACGAGTGATTATCTGCCGACCATCGTTGAAATGCTCGGTGCATCGTTGCCTGATCGACCTATGGATGGCATGAGTTTGGTTCCGGTGATCGCTGGGAAGTCGAATGAAGGATTGAAAGCCATTGAAACCCGGACACTCGGATTCCAGTCAGCCAAACAATTTGCATGGATGCAGGGCTCTTTGAAATACTACAGTCCGGACAAGGGGGAAACGGATTTTCTCTTTGACCTCAAGGCCGACATTTCCGAATCCAACAACCTGGCGCAGCAACGCCCGGAGGCACTTCGGAGTATGAAGCAAGCCTTCCTCGATTGGAGGCAATCCTGTGTTGACAGTGCGAAGGGTGAGGATTATTGAACGATGGCACCATAGATCTCATCAGGTATTCAACCATCAAAGAACATCAACAAAGCAATAGTTGCACATGTCTCAACCTTCTCTTTATCAAAAACTCAAAGATTCTCCATTAGCAGTTCGTGGTGCGCCTTTCATTCTGTTTCTCGTCCTGACGTCGGGACAGGGGCAGTTCGGAGATGCTTCCGCTTACTGGCTTTATCTGATCAAAACCATTGTCGGTATTGGCTTGATTGCCTGGATGTGGCCCTTGGTCCGGGAGATGCGTTGGAATGTTAGTTGGGAAGCGGTCGTGGTCGGAATCGGAGTGTGTGTGCTTTGGGTGGGGCTGGACCCTTTCTTTCCTCATCTGAGTGATTTTGGCGATCAGAATGACAAGGTTGAGTTTGTTTGGAATCCCCATGCTTTCTTTGGTGAGGGGACGGCCATGGCCTGGTTGTTCATCGTAGTGCGGATTTTCGGTATGTCGGTCGTGGTGCCACCGCTTGAGGAAGTCTTTTATCGGTCCACTGTTTATCGTTTTATCATTCGACCTGACTTTGACCAGGCGCCCTTGGGGCAGTTTCACCTGAAAGCATTCATTGCTACCTCGCTTTTATTTGGGCTTGCGCATAATGAATGGCTTTCGGGGATCCTTTGCGGGGTGTTGTATCAGTGGTTGGTGATTCGGAAAAAACGCCTCGGTGATGCCATCACAGCCCATGCCATCACCAATTTTCTTTTGGGAACGTATGTGGTGACGCGAGGGGCGTGGCAGTTTTTTTAGTCTGGCCGCACAGTTGATTTTTTGTTTTGTCTGAGTCAGTTTGATGCAGAGGTTAAAACGTGGATTACAAGGACTACTATAAAATTTTAGGGATCAGTAAAGGAGCCGGGAAAGATGAGATACGATCATCTTTCCGCAAATTGGCGCGGCAGTATCATCCGGATGTGGCGGGCAATGACCCCAAGGCGGAGGAAAAGTTCAAGGAGATCAACGAGGCGTATGAAGTGCTGAGTGATCCGGATAAACGTCAAAAATATGACACGCTGGGCGCCAACTGGAAACAAGGCGGTGGATTTCGTCCACCTCCCGGGTGGCAGGGCCGAGGCGCTCAAGGGGGACAGGCTGATTTTGATTTCAACTTTGGCGGGACCGGTTTTAGTGACTTCTTCGAGCAGTTCTTCGGTGGCGGAAGAGGTCAAAGTCCTTTCGGTGGCAGACCCGGAGCAGCCAGACAGGCTCGTGGAGCGGATGTGCAGGCCGATATTCTGGTGACATTGGAGGAAGTCGCCAACGGGTCCGTCCGTTCCATTTCGGTTCAGAACAGGAATGGAGCAGGGGATGTGCAAACGTTCAAAGTCAAAGTACCAAAAGGCGTGTCCGATGGTCAAAAGCTGAGGCTGGCCGGTAAAGGGGAAATGGGGCACGGGGGCAGTCAGGCCGGTGATCTTTATTTGCGGGTCCGTTTCGCGAAACATCCGGATTTTCGGGTGGAACAGGGGAATCTTCATTTTGAAGCGACGATGGCGCCTTGGGATGCGGTTCTGGGAACCGAGGTTCGTATTCCCTTGATCGGTGGGGCTGTCCAGATACGCATCCCGGCAGGCAGTCAAAACGGCCAGAAACTGAGACTCAAATCAAAAGGTCTGCCCATCGGATCGGATCGGGTGGGAGATTTGTTTGTGCAATTGAAGGTGGAATTGCCAGGCTCGTTGAACGAACGGGAAAAGGAACTTTGGCAGCAACTGCGGAATGAATCCTCTTTCCGACCTGGTGGCAGTTAGTCTTCGAGGGAAACATCAAACTAATTCATCACGTTTGCTCATGACTGAGGAGGAATGTGTCCCCCACTTGCCACCCGCTGGCTTGGGCCGCGTTTCCGTTGGGGATGGCCCATTCGAGGTAGCCCGTAGATCCGGCGATCAACGACCGTTTTCCTGTCGGGGCCTTGCCGTAGGTTGGATAAAGGCCAACGCGTTCATCCTGGGCAGGTGTTTCATTCCGTAGGGTGAAGCAATCCGAGATGTCTTTGATTTCGTGTGCAGGCAGATTGGTGATCATGTTCCCGAATCGATCGATGTGAAGGATCTCTCCTTTTATTAAGTGAGGACAGATCTCGGGGGAAGGCCAATTCACCTGGAAGAACGTTTGGATGGGAAGGGTCCACTTCGAGAGATCCTCACCTCTGGCCAACATCGCTGCGGCTGGCGCAAAAAGGTCACGCCCATGAAATGTGTCACTTATGTTACGGTTCAACCGTTCAGGTAGAATCTCATAAACCACCTCGACCTGGTCTTCGGAAAATGCCCAGGAAAACAACCCGTTATCCGGTCCGACGCAGTATCCCCTGGAGGTTTTCAAAACAATGGCTTTGCGCGAGGTGCCCACGCCGGGATCAACGACCGCGAGATGAATGGTTCCATCTGGAAACCATGGGTAGGATTGCTTGCAGACAAACGCTCCTTCACGAATCGAGCCGGGGGTGATGCTGTGTGTGATATCGATGATTTGGGCGCTTGGGTGAATACCGGCAATGACACCTTTCATGACACCGACAAACCAGTCCTGTGTTCCGAAATCGGTGGTCAGCGTGATAACGGGCGGTTTTGATTTCAACTCGGTCATTGACATCATGCAAGCGTCTGATATTTTCCCCGCTCATTTTTGTGTCACAGTGGGACACGGGGCGAATGACTTCAGCAATCTATTTTTTCAGATTCACTGCATAAAGAAAATTATGGCTAAAAAAGCATCAGGAACCAAAAAGACAAAATACGTTTATACGTTTGGCAATAAAAAGGCCAATGGCAACGGCAAGATGAAGGAACTCCTCGGGGGTAAGGGAGCTAATCTCGCTGAAATGACCCGCATCGGATTGCCGGTGCCTCCAGGGTTCACCATCTCAACCGAAGTTTGCACCTACTTCTACGATCACGGTCGTAAATATCCGAAGGAACTCCAGGGCCAGATCGAGGCCGGTGTTCGCAACATGGAAAAAATCCTCAAGCGCAAACTGGGTGATGAGAATCGTCCCCTGTTGGTTGCTGTTCGTTCCGGTGCCCGGGATTCCATGCCCGGTATGATGGATACCATCCTGAACCTTGGTTTGAATGACAAAACCGTCAAGGCTCTGGCCAAGGCAAGTGGCAACGAACGTTTCGCATACGACTGCTACCGCCGTTTCATCCAGATGTATGGTGACGTCGTGATGGGTGTTCAAAGCCGTCCTGGTGAAGACCACGAACCTTTCGAATCCGTCATCGAAGCCTACAAAAATGAACTTTGGCCAGGCGAAGATCATGTGGAAGACACCCGTTTGGATGCCGACCAGATGAAGGAATTGGTCAATCGTTTCAAGAAGCTGGTCAAAGAACGCACCGGAAAAGCATTCCCTAATGATCCCTGGAAGCAACTCCAAGGTGCTGTGGGTGCCGTGTTCGGTTCCTGGATGAATGATCGCGCCAAGGTTTATCGTCGCAAATACGGCATCCCTCACGAATGGGGCACTGCTGTCAACGTTCAAGCCATGGTGTTCGGTAACACCGGTGAGGACTCCGGTTCAGGTGTTGCCTTTACCCGTGACCCGGCCAACGGCGACAAGGTCTTCTACGGAGAATTCCTCATCAATGCGCAGGGCGAAGACGTCGTGGCGGGTGTTCGCACCCCCGAGCCCGTGGCAGAACTCAAGAAAGTCATGCCCAAGGCCTATGCGGAACTTGAAAAGATCCGCAAGACCCTTGAGACCCACTTCAAGGACATGCAGGACTTCGAGTTCACCATCGAAGAAGGCACTGTTTACATGCTCCAGACCCGTAACGGTAAACGCACCGGGATTGCAGCTGTTCGGATTGCCTGTGACATGGTGAAAGAAAAACTGATCGACTGGCAAACCGCCATTCAGCGCGTGCCTGCCGAACAGTTGGATCAGGTTTTGGCTCCTATTTTTGACAGTGTTGCCATCAAGAAAGCCAAGAAGATTGCCAATGGTCTTCCCGCCGGACCCGGTGCTGCGACCGGTCAGATCTACTTCAACGCAGAACGTTGTGTTGAGGCAGCCGACAAGGGAGAGAAAGTCCTGTTGGTGCGCGTCGAAACTTCTCCTGAAGATTTGCGCGGTATGATCGCTGCGGAAGGTATTCTCACCGCTCGTGGTGGTGTGAGTTCTCATGCTGCGCTGGTGGCTCGCCAAATGGGTAAAGTTTGTGTCTGTGGTGCTGCTGATCTCAAGATCGACTACCACGCCAAGACCATGACGGTCGGCAAGAAGGTGTTCAAGGAAGGTGACTTCGTTTCCATCGACGGGACATCCGGAGATATCTACGCGGACAAAGTGAACACCGCTCCTTCTGAAGTAATCCAGGTTCTGGTGAAGAAATCACTTAAAGCCAACAAGAGCCGCACATACCAGAACTTCTCCCAATTGATGGGCTGGTGTAAGAAGGTAACCCGCATGGATGTTCGCACGAATGCAGACACCCCGGATCAAACCGCGACCGCTGTTGCCTTCGGCGCAAGTGGCATTGGTTTGACCCGCACCGAACACATGTTCTTTGAAGGGGACCGCATTGATGCTGTCCGTCAAATGATCCTTGCAGACAAGATTGAAGACCGCCAGAAAGCCCTCGACAAGCTCCTGCCATTCCAGCGTGCTGATTTCGAAGGTATCTTCAAGGCTCTCAAAGGATTGCCCGCAACCATCCGTTTGCTGGATCCGCCTTTGCATGAATTCCTGCCTCATGATCACGCCGCTCAGTCTCAGCTTGCTGATAAACTGGGTGTCAGTGCCGACTTGATCACCAAGCGTGTTCACGACCTGCACGAATTCAATCCGATGCTGGGTCATCGTGGTTGCCGTCTGGGTGTTGTTTACCCCGAGATCAGCGCCATGCAGGCTCGTGCGATCTTCGAAGCCGCCGCCAATGTTCAGAAGAAGAACAAGATCAAGTGCCACCCTGAAATCATGGTGCCTCTGGTTGGTTTCGATCGTGAGCTCGAATTGCAGATCGAAGTGATCCACTCCGTTGCCAAGGAAGTGGCGAAGGAGAAGAAAGTGAAGTTCAATTACATGGTTGGAACCATGATCGAAGTGCCTCGTGGCGCTCTGACCGCGGATCAAATCGCAAATCATGCTCAGTTCTTCAGCTTCGGTACCAATGACTTGACCCAAACCACCCTGGGTATGAGCCGTGATGACAGCGGAAGCTTCCTGCCTGCTTATCAGGAAATGGAGATCGTGAAAGCCAACCCATTCGCCAGCATCGATCAAAACGGTGTGGGACAGTTGATGGAAATTGGCGTTGCGAAAGGACGCAGCACACGTCCCGACATCAAGTTGGGCATCTGTGGTGAGCACGGTGGTGATCCTTCCAGCGTTGAGTTCTGTCACAAGGTTGGTTTGAACTACGTCAGCTGTTCGCCTTATCGTGTCCCCGTGGCACGTCTGGCCGCCGCTCAGGCAGCTCTGCAGGACGGTCCGGTTGCCGCTCCTAAAAAAGCCGCCAAGAAAACGGCCAAAAAGGCATCTAAGAAAGTTGCCAAGAAGAAGACCCGGAAATAAGCGGTCTGCTTGATTCAGAAAGATTCACACACCGCCGAAGTGTTCGTCGCTTCGGCGGTGTTTGTTTGCGACGCATGGATTTCAAAACAAACCAGCCAATAGGGAATCATTCAATTTGCTGGACATTGAACATCCGGACCTCAATCGTTGCTGAAGGCATTCGTTGGTATGAATTTTTTAAGTAAAAAGAACCTTTTCAAGACCCTGCTCACAGCGTGCGTGATGGCTGTATGCGGTGGATGTTCGGTCAAAAAAATGGCCATTCGCCAGGTGGGAAATGCGTTTGCGGGTACAGGGACGACTTTCTCTTCCGAGAACGATCCGGAACTCATCAGGGACGCGCTTCCATTTTCACTTAAACTGATGGAAAGTCTGCTGGCGGAAATCCCCGATCACCGACCTCTGCTTTTGGCCACCAGTAGCGCGTATGCACAGTATGCCTACGCTTTTCTGCAGATGGATGCCGATCGTCTGGAGGATGAAGATTTTGAAGCCGCCCAGGCTTTACGGGCACGTGCCGCTAATTTGTTTTTACGCTCCAGGGATTATGGTCTAAAGGCACTGGATTTCAGTCATGAGGGTTTTTCCGAACAATTGGCTGAGAACCCTACCCAAACGGTTTTGCAGTTGGATGCTTCGGAGGTGCCGCAGATCTATTGGACGGCTGCTGCATGGGCTGGAGCTGTTAATTTGTCCAAGGAAGATCCTCATTTGATCGCGGAAATTCCCCAGTTGGAAGCCTTGATGGATCGGGCTTTGGAGCTGGATGAGAATTGGGATCATGGGGCCATTCACAGTTTCATGATTACTTATTCCATGGCGCGACAGACCAGTGCAGCAGATCCGGTTGAAGCAGCTAAATATCATTTTGAAAAAGCAGTTGAGTATTCAAATGGTGAACAGGTGGCTCCGTATGTTGCTTTGGCTGAGTCAGTTGCTGTGCAAGAGCAGGATTCGGAACTGTTCGAATCATTGCTCCATCAAGCTTTGATGATTGATCCGGATGAATATTTACAGTACCGATTGGTCAATATACTGATGCAACGAAGAGCACGTTGGCTGTTGGAACGTCAGGAAGACCTGATATTGCCCCCATTGGAGGATATCGAGTGATAGGATATAGGATCACCCCATCAGCTGATAACGGGCTGGTGAAGGCAAATGTATGAATAGAGTTAAAATGAGCATGCTAATGACAAAATCTTTCCTTTCATTGAAATCATTTGGTTACTTGTTGATCGCCGCCGGACTTCTCATCGGTCAGGCCGTCCATGTCGAAGGAGCACAACGTCTTCGCTTGGGAACCCTGGTTCCGAAGGGTTCTTCTTACTATAACCACCTCAAGGCCATGGAAGCCGAGTGGAAGAAAGCTCCGGGTGGCGGTGTGTCTCTTAGCATTTACCCGGATGGTCGTCTGGGCGGTGAAGCCGAAATGGTGCGTCGGATGCGATCGGGTCAGTTGCAGGTGGGATTGATGACCACCGTGGGATTGTCCGAGATCGAACCCAAAGTGAGCGGTCTCCAGGATGTGCCCCTTATGTTCCGATCTTTGGATGAAGTGGAGCATGTCTCCGAGGCACTGGGAGATGAGTTGGCAACTTTGATGGAAGCCAAGGGATTTGTCGTCTTGGGTTGGACACATGCCGGATGGGTGCATTTCTTCGCCAAAGAACCCATTCATACCATCAATGATGTTCGCAAGACCAAGATCTTTTCCTGGGCGGGGAATCCCGAAGTGGTCAAAGTGATGCAAAACAATGGATTTCATCCAGTGCCCCTGGAAACAAAAGACATTGTGCCTGGATTGCAGACAGGCATGATTTCATCCGTAGTCTTACCACCGATGGCGGCCAACTTCAGTCAGGTCGATACCCGGGCCCCCTACATGTTGAAAATCGATTGGGGCGCTCTTGTGGGGGGGCTTGTCATCAACAAAAACACCTGGGATAAATTGAGCAAACCTCAACAAGCACATCTCAAAGCAGCCGCCGAAAAAGCAACCAAAGCCATCCAGGAAGACGGATTGCGTGAGGCGGAACAATCCATTGCAGCGATGAAAAAGCGTGGCTTAACCGTCATTGAACCGACTCCCGAGGAATTGGAAGAATGGCGGGTTGAAACAGCCAAGGCGTATCCTGAGATTCGTGGATTGATGTTGGACGAGGGCTTTTTTGACAAGGTTCAGTCAGTGTTGAAGGCATATCGGAAAGAATAAGGGATCGATGTTGCGGAATGGATCACAGATTAGGAATTCTCGCAACTGAATCAGATGTTATTCGCATGATTTTGTAAGGCATCAAGCTTTCGCATTCAACATGGCCGGCTCCATTCCCTCAAACAATCAGTCCGACAAGACGACCGATCGCCCGCTTCCGATATGGTTGCGCGGTCTTCATGGTCTTGAAAATGGACTGCTGGTGATCTGCCTTTTTGCACTCATTTTTCTGCCGCTTGCCGAAAGGATCTTACGTGGTTTTTTCAACACGGGTATCCAGGGTGAAGCTGAATTCGTGCTGCATTTTTCACTGGTCATCGGCATGATTGGAGGAGCCATTGCAGCCCGTGAACAACGATTGCTGGCGATTTCCACCATTGCCCAGTTTCTGAAAGGTCCCTGGAAGATCTCGGTAAACATCTTTGCCAACAGCTGGGCAACGGTCATTACAGGCGTCCTGGCTTACGCTGGATGGCAGTTTCTCCAGGACGAGAAGGGAGCGGGTAACGAAATTGCCTATGGTGTGGCGCGCTGGTGGATTCAGACGGTGCTGCCGTTTGGCTTTGGCTTGATTACTGTCAGGCTCATCTGGGGGGCAGGTAAGCAGTGGTGGGTGAAATTGCTCACGTTTGTCATCTCCTTGAGCATGGGGTGGGTGCTTTGGAGCGGCTGGATCCCCTTGGAAAAGATGTTGTGGCCTTCCGTGGGGATACTGGTGGCCGCGACATTGCTTGGAGCACCTTTATACACAGCACTGGGCGGTGCCACACTGATCTATCTTTGGTTGGAGGACTTTCCAATTTCAGGGGTCGCAACCAGTCATTACTCCATGTCGACCGAAGCCCTGATACCCACCATTCCTCTGTTCACGCTGGCGGGGTATTTCATGGCCGAAAGTCAGGCTTCCAAACGTCTTGTCAGGGTGTTTCAGGCTTTTGTAGGACAATTTCGCGCCGGACCAGCCATTGTTACCGTGATGGTTTGTGCTTTTTTTACCGCGTTCACCGGAGGTTCTGGAGTGACCATTCTGGCGTTGGGACCTTTGTTGATGCCGGTTTTGACCTCTGCCAAGTATGGGGAAAAACCATCACTTGGGCTGATTACCGGAGCAGGAGCCCTGGGGATTCTGTTTCCGCCATCGCTTCCCATCATTCTGTATTTCATTGTCGCGAATGCCAATGTGCCCACCGGACTGCGACTGGAGCATATGTTTCTGGGCGGCTTGATTCCCGGCTTGTTGATGGTTGTCCTGATGACTCTCTACAGCCGTCGACTGGTGTCCAAAGAGGCTGTGGCCGGACGTCGCTTCGAATGGAAGGAAGCTCGCAATGCCATGTGGGAAGCAAAATGGGAATTGATGATCCCGGTCGTGGCGTTAACCGCCCTGTTTAGTGGTGTTTTCAGTACTCCGGTAGCTGCTGCGGCTTTGACTGCCTTGTATGCTTTGTTTGTGGAAATGGTCGTGCATCGGGAAATCCATCCATGGAAGGATCTGCCGAGGGTCATGACCGAGTGTGGACTTTTGGTCGGTGGGGTGCTGTTGATTCTGGGGGTGGCCATGAGTTTTACCAAGGATTTCCTGGTGTTTGCCATGGTTCCCGACATGGCCATCGAATGGGCCACTGCCAATATTGAATCCAAGCTTTTGTTTCTGCTGGCTCTGAATGTGTTTCTGCTGGCGGTTGGATGCCTGATGGATATTTATTCGGCCATTGTGGTGGTGGTTCCGCTTTTGCTGCCGCTTGGTGTGGAGTTCGGGATTGATCCCATTCACCTGGGCATCATTTTTCTGGCCAATCTGGAATTGGGATACCTGACGCCTCCAGTCGGATTGAATCTCTTCTTGTCAGCTTATCGTTTTGATCGCCCGGTTATGGAAGTGGCCAAAGCCGCTCTTCCAATGTTACTGGTGCTTGCCATCAGTGTGCTGCTGATCACCTATATTCCCGCGCTGACCACATTTCTTCCAAATTTGATTTTGGGTGAATCCGGGGCTTCAGCGTTCTGATTTTAGTGCCTGAGCAGTTGGAAACGGGGGGGCACTATCGGTGGTAAACCGAAAAGGTAGAGTTTTGCTACTGCGGGGGCGTCGAAGTGTAGGCTGGTTTTGGGGTTGTGTGGATGCGCTATCGGACGCGCAGCAGCGCGGGGCGCAGTTCATTTTTTAGACAATGGAGGGGAGATCCCGCATGCGGGACTCGCCCCCAAACTTTCCCCTTGAAAACGTCTCTGAGCAAAAGGAATGGAACGCGGGGAGACTATTGTTCATCGAATGACTGTGGTGTTTCCATTGCAACTTGAAAAGGGTTCCAAAGCTCTGGGGTTTGAAGTGGGAGCAAAGCGAAGCTTGTCCCTCCGGTTGTGGGTTTCTATTTTTTGAACTGCGCGCAGCAGCGCCTCCTTACCAAAAATATTGTCGGTTATATGATGGCGTCGAGCAACTCTCCCAATTGGCGGTGATTTTCAATATTGTGTCGCAGTTTGCATTTTCGGTTGATTCGATAATGGTTCTGTCGCCCCAGCTTGATGCGTTGCAGGACTCCGGCTTCTTCGAGTTCCTGGACGATTCGCTGGACAGCTCGCTCGGTGATGCCGACTTCATAAGCCACTTCCCGCAATACCATGTCGGGATTTTTAGTCAGGCAAATCAATACGTGCGAATGATTGGTCAAAAATGTCCAGGAACCATTGCCGTTCGATGGTTTTGTTTTTTTTCGTTGCACAACAGTTGACATAACTGGAATGAACTCTAATTAACGAAATCAAATTCGTCAAAACGAAAACAGGAAAAAAAATACATGAACCACGATAAAGCTTCAGAGCAAACAACGGGGGAAGGTCATACGCAGAATGGCGCGGATGCCTGGCTTTCCGAAGGGTTTGAAAAGATTGAGCGTGATGAAAAGCTCCTGCGGGATTGTCTGGAGGAGGTGCTTGGTGATATGGGACTTGAACGTCTTTGTGCGTTCACAAGGATGGGAGATGGTTCCAAAGCGGGGATGGAACTGGATCAGGAATCGGTTCAACTCCTGTCGATTCTCTTTCAATTGCTGAACTTGGTCGAAGAAAATGCGGCCAACCAGATGAATCGTCGGCGTCAGTCTGCCCTGGGGGACGAAGTCGTGTCAGGATCCTGGGCGCACACCCTCAAGCGACTTTCAAAAGATGCAGGGATTTCCAAAGACTTTTTATCGGAGTTATCCAGGTCTCAGGTTGATATTGTGTTCACTGCACACCCGACTGAATCCAAAAAATCCAGTATTCTGGATCAGCATCGGGAGCTGTATTTGCTTCTGTTTCAATTGGAAAATAAAATTTTCACCGAATCCGAACGTGAGGTGATTCTGGAGGATATCAAGGATGTTCTGGAACGGCTTTGGAGGACCGGGGAAATTCCTCTGTCAAAGCCGGATCTGGTCTCTGAGCGTGATAATATTCTATACTATTTGCGCACGAAACTACCCCAGGCATTGAGAATGCATGACCGACGCTTGTTGAATACACTGAAGCGGTGGGGGCTTGATCGTGATGGATTGATGAACTCCGATGTCCTGCCCGGACTGCGATTGGGGATGTGGGTTGGGGGAGATCGGGACGGGCATCCGTTCGTCACACCGGAAGTCACCCGGGAGACACTGGGAGAACTGCGACAAGGAGCCCTTGCTGTTATCGGTGAGGCATTGGGGCACTTGGGAGCCCGATTGCCTTTGTCCCGTATGAGTCAGCAACCCACCGAACGATTGATCGGGCGATTGAACCAGTTTGTGGGGTTGCATGGTGACGGAGAAGGAGTGGGGGAGGAACCCTGGAAGGATTTTGTCTTCCATATGCAGTGTCATCTTAAGAATCAGTCATGCGACGACACGTCCTACCGGTTCCCCAGTGAACTCGAGGCCGATTTGGACATTCTGGAATCCTCTTTGAGGGAGGTTCATGCGGAGAGACTTATTTTCAATGAATTGAATCCGTTGCGTCGCTTGATTGATGTCTATGGATTTCACATGGCGCGTTTGGATGTGCGGCAGAATTCCTCGTATCATGAAAAAGCATTTGTCCAATTGCTGGAACTGGCCAACATGGATGAAGCTGAAACGTTTTTGAACATGTCAGAGGAACAGAAGGTTGACTTTTTAAGCCGGGAGCTTCAATCCCTTCGTCCCTTCACTTCTCAGTCTACAACTCTGTCTGACGAAGCAGGTGCGACCATTGGTGCGCTGTCTGCTCTAGCCGATCATATGAAACAATACGGTCGCGGAGGAATTGGGTATTTGATTGTCAGCATGACGCGCAGTGTTTCGGATTTGTTGATCGTTTATTTGCTCTGTCGTGAGGCAGGGTTGCTGGTTGAGGGCAATGACGGAATCGCCTCGCTCCTTCCGGTGGTGCCACTCTTTGAAACTCTGGACGATCTCAAACGCAGTCGCGACATCATGCACTCGTTTTTATCGCATCCTGTGACACAGAGCAGTTTGCCTTTGTGGCATTTCAAATGGGATGAGCAAGCTCGTCCCGGTAAAATCTCACCCGATCTGGCGAAAACGGATGAACCTATCTGTATTCAACCGGTCATGCTGGGCTACAGTGACAGCAATAAAGACGGTGGGATTTTATCCAGTCTGTGGCATGTGAGGAGGGCGCAGGCCCACTTGATTCAGTTGGGCAAAGACAGTGGAGTCCAGTTTCAATTTTTTCACGGACGAGGAGGAACGGTCAGCAGGGGGGCCGGACCAACGGACCGATTTCTTGAGGCCCTTCCTCCGGGGAGTTTGCAATCAGGCGTTCGGCTCACGGAACAGGGAGAAACCATTGCACAAAAATACAGGAACGTCCTGACGGCTTCCAATAACCTGGAACTTTGGTTTGCGGGCACACACGCAGGCAGAGTGAATGGTAAGCGCTCGGCCATTTCCGATGAATGGGAAACGAGATTGGATCAATTGGCCCGATTCAGTCGCGAGGCCTACCAGTCATTGATCCATTCCGAAGGGTTTGAAGGTTTCTTTCGCCATGCCACACCGGTGGATGTACTTCAAAACAGTCGCATGGGCTCCCGGCCTGCGGCTCGCAGCGGATTGAGAACGGTGCAGGATATGCGCGCCATTCCCTGGGTTTTCAGTTGGAATCAAGCCCGGTTTTATCTTCCCGGCTGGTTTGGCGTGGGAACAGCCATAGAAGGACTGGCGGATCAGGAACCTGACTTTATACAAACCTTGCGTCAGGGCATTGCTGAATATCCTTTCCTGCGCTATTTGATTTATAATGTGGAATCCAGTCTGGAGAGCGCCGATATCGAGATCATGAAAAGTTACGCGGACTTGGTTCCGGATCCTGAGTTGCGTGATCGATGCATGTCCATCATTCTGGATGAACATGCCCGGACCAGAAGACTCCTTGATGCAACCTTCAACGGTCCGTTGGAAAAGCGCAGACCCCGATTCTTCAAGACCCTTCATGCACGTGATCACGACTTGAAATTACTTCATCATCGGCAAATTGCGCTGCTCAAAAACTGGCGGAAAGAACCCCATCCGGATATGCTGACCGAGTTATTGGTCGTGGTGAACGCCATAGCCAGCGGTCAGCGAACGACCGGGTAAAACGGCGGGTATAAGATATGCGAAATAAAATTCATAAAAAATATTGCGTATGAATGAAAGTTGGGGAATGTTGCGCGGGTTCGAACCAGGTTTCGAATGCTTTGAATTAATTATCGGGAAATCATGAATCATTCTCACGGTCAGGCGGGAAAGGGGGAGCACCCAGCACCACACAAGAGACTCTTTGCATTGTTGAAGCCGGAGAGGGTGGATATTGGGATTATTTGCTTCTTCTCTGTGATCACCGGGTTGCTCTATCTCGCTACTCCTTTGGCAGTGGATGCGGTGGTGCAAAACATCGCGTTCGGGGGACAACAACAAGTTTACATTCAAACCTTGCTGATCTTCAGTTTTGCCTTGCTGGTGTTTCTGGCGCTGTTGTCCATGATCAGTGCTGCCCAGCACGCGGTGGCGGAACTGATTCAACAACGCATTTTCGGTAGGGTTTCAGCCGATTTGGCCTATCGGTTGCCCCGCTTGAAATTGACTTCACTGGAAAGTTCCAAATCCATTGAATTGATCAATCGATTCCTGGATGTCACCACTCTTCAGAAAAGTAGTGCCTTGATCTTGCTGGATGCCGTCAACGTTCTGTTGAGCGCGTTGATTGGTTTGGTGGTGTTGGGCTTTTATCATCCGGTTTTATTGGCCTTCGACGTATTGTTGGTGCTTGGTTTGCTGATTGTTTTCTTTGGGCTGGGACGCGGTGGCATCCGCACCAGTATTCAGGAATCATACGCCAAACACGCCGTGGCCGGGTGGTTTGAACAGGTTGTGATGTTTCCACTGTTGTTCAAATGGCAACAAGCCAGGCAATACTCCATGGTCATGGCGGACAAATTGGTGGATGATTACCTGACAAACCGGAAAAGACATTACCGTGTATTGCTGCGTCAGTTGATTGGTCTGTTGAGCATTCAGGCTCTGGCAAGTGCCGGGTTGCTTGCCATGGGGGGATGGCTGGTTTTGCGTGGTGAATTAACACTAGGACAACTTGTGGCAAGTGAACTCATTGTCAGCGCCATCGTTGCCGCCGTGGTCAACCTCGGGAAACACGTGGAAGCCTGGTATGACGCCCTGGCCGCCACCGACAAACTCGGCAGCATCGTGGATTTGGAGATCGAAGACGAATCGGGCGAGCGATTTGATGTTGCTGATGGCGGCGTGCATTTAAAATTGGAAAACCTGTCCTTTGCTTATGAGGGGCAAAAACCACTCTTTGAAAAGCTTAATCTGGAAATTGGACGAGGGGAAATTGTCGGTGTCACCGGTCCGGTCGGGGCTGGAAGCGGCACCTTGCTTGACCTGCTTTATGGTTTGCGTCCGTTCGGAGAGGGCATGATTTTTTTCAATGGTCAGGACTTGAAACACTCCAACATTCATGATGTCCGGTCCAAGGTCGTTTTTTTGCGCGGAGTTGAATTATTCGAAGGGAGTATCTACGACAATTTATGTTTGAATGACGCATCCTTGACACTGAGCGCCGTGAATGAAGCTCTCAATGAGGTGGGATTACTCGAGCGCGTCAGGCTTATGCCGGAAGGTGTTCAGACCCTGATTCAACCCGGCGGTAGACCATTTTCCGATGCGGAACGGATCAAATTGTGTATGGCTCGGGCCTTCCTCGCACAACCGGCCCTGATCATGATTGATAAATTTTTGGACGGTCTTGATCCGGAGGCTTCCCGTACCTTGTTTGAGACCGTTTTTTCAGGTGAGAAGAAGTGTACGATACTGATCGCGACCCGTGATCGGGACATCCTGCAACGTTGTTCCCGGGTATTCCGTTTACATGACAAGGGAACCATTGAAGTGAATCCTGGATCGTTGACCATTTCTGATAAGGAGGGACAGGCATGATTTCGAAATCTACGCAAACCAAGCAGACCGGGGAATCAATCGGGACAGAAGGAAGTCTCTCAAAAGACATGCCCATTCTGGATCATTGTGCGCGGTTTGAGTGTTTGAATCGTACCCGCTTGCCGATTGGTTTGACCCGTTTGTTCAAGATACTGATTCTTGTTTTTCTGGCACTTGTAGCGGCGCTTCTGTTTCTACCCTGGCAGCAATTCATACGGGGGCAGGGGAAAGTTGTGGCATTCGATCCGAAGGAACGGAGCATCACCGTGGAAGCTCCACTTTCCGGTCGGGTGGATCAGATACATGTCGTAGAGGGGCGAACCGTGCGGAAGGGAGACCTTTTGTTCCAGATTGTTGACAATGATCCGAATTACCTCAGCAATTTAAAGCTTCAGAAAACTTCCATAGAAGGACAGAGCCAGGCTGCTGCGGACAAACTCGAAAGGTTGGAAAAACAAATCGAGGACCTTGAATCAGCGGTTCCGCAGGCGATCACGATTGCTGAACAACAGGTGGAAGCTGCCGAAGCGGCTTTATTGGCAGCCGAACAACAATTCCAGCGCATCGAGAAATTGTATAACGATCCCCGTGGTCTCGTTTCGCAGAGGGAGTTCGAACTGGCGACGCTCAACCGCAACAGTAAGAAAGCCGATGTGCTCAAAATGGAAGCTGAACTGGCCAAGACCCGTCTCGACATGAATATCACACTCGAAAAGGCGCGTGCATCCCGCGCTTCGGCTGAAAGTGATTTCAATAAAGTGCAAAAGGAACTCAGGGACATCGAAATCAAAATCAGCCAGACCGGCCGCTTGTCTGTTCCCGCTCCCAGGGACGGTGTGGTCTTTCGAGTGAATGTGACTGAGGGTAGCTTTGTGAAATCTTCAGCTCCGATGTGTGTGATTATACCCAAATCCGAGAATTTGGTTGTTGAAATGTGGGTGGATGGCAACGACATGCCTTTGATTCGGGAACGACAAGTGGATGAAAACGGTCAGGTGCTTCACTCGGGAAGTCCGGTTCGCTTGCAATTCGAAGGTTGGCCGGCCATTCAATTTGTTGGGTGGCCGAGTGTGGCGGTAGGGACCTTTGGGGGGGAGGTTGTGTTTGTAGATGCCACAGATAATGGCCAGGGATTGTTTCGGGTGCTCGTGGCGCCGGATCCTGATGTCATCCCCGGCAAGGAGGGAATGGTGATTGATTGGCCCGAGTCTCCGATCATGCGTCAGGGTGTGCAGGCGCAAGGCTGGGTTTTGTTGGAACGTGTGCCGCTTTGGTATGAGGTCTGGCGCCAGTTGAACGGCTTTCCTCCAGCTTTGCACAAGGAAAGCTCCGTGCTGAAACAAATGGAGAAATACTGATTCGGTCCCTGATGATGTTGGCTCTCATGAAACATAAGACTTGGCGATGTTTGATTCATCTGCTCCTGGCCATTGTTTATTTGCAAACCAATGCCGAAACCGGACCAGATGAAGATGTCCCTTCTGACACCATCTATCTGCAGACGCTTCTGGAAAAGGTGACCAACACCTATCCTCCTTATTTGGCAGCACTCATCGAACGGGATATCGCACAAGGACAACTTCGCAGCACCCGTGGAGCATTTGACTTCCAGACCTTTGCCCGGATTTTTGACAATCCAACCGGCTTTTATGAAAGCACCACCATCGAGGCCGGATTCGAACAATTCACCGGATTATGGGGCAGCACTCTGTTTGGCGGGTATCGATGGACGGATGGATTGTTGCCGGATTATTACGCTGACAGAAGAACCGACGCCGGAGGTTCCCCGAATATTGGATTCAAGTTGCCGCTGCTTAAAAACCGGGCCATCGATCAGCGCAGACGGGCCCTGCAAAATGCCCGGCTCGACGTGGAACTGGTGGACCCGGTCATTCAACGACAATACCTGGATTTTGTGCGTGCCGCTACTGCTGCGTATCTCAATTGGATTAAAACAGGAAAAGCCCTGGAAGTGGCCGAACGCATGTTGTCCCTGGCCGAGGATCGTCGCCTGGCCATCGAAACCCGTATTGAACAGGGATTGGAGGCAAAGTCGGTCTTGTTGGAAAACGATCAATGGGTGCTCAGTCGCAAGATTGCGACCATCGATGCCAGGCGCGATTTTGAAGCTGCCGGCATTGCTTTGTCACTTTTTTACCGGAATGACGAAGATGATCCGGTTCGCCCGCGCAAGAATCAATTGCCGGATGCATGGCCTCAAATATCCAAGGCTCCGGAAGATTTGATTGCTCCTGCCTGGAAGCACGCGAGCGGACATAGACCTGAACTCAGGATCTATGAGCTGGAACTCCAAAAGCTCGGTGTCGATAAAGAATATTATCGGAACCAATTACTGCCCAGTCTGGACGCCTATGCGTCGGCAAGTCAAAACATCGGGGATTCCCTCTACAAGGATACAGGGGAATTGGAACTTAAATTGGGTATCGAATTCCGTGTGCCGCTGCAACGGAATGCCGCAAAAGGTGCCGCTTCAGTCAACCAGGCGAAAATTGAGCAAATGCAGAAAAAAGCAGCCTTCGCGATGGAAAAGGTCTTTGCTGAAATTGAAAAAGGTTATGTCTCCTTGACCGCCAGTGGTGAAAAGTTGGAACTGAGCCGTGACAATCGTCGCATGGCCGAAACACTTCGGGAAATTGAAGCAGACCGCTTTCGATTGGGGGC